>Ga0209521_10000469_pt1 | contig 30903 bp, 31 predicted proteins | sample Rifsed19ft4_FD_184016 | JGI IMG/M metagenome (GOLD analysis project Ga0209521, IMG submission 184016) | Soil microbial communities from Rifle, Colorado, USA - sediment 19ft 4 (version 2) | ecosystem: Environmental > Terrestrial > Deep subsurface > Rock core/Sediment | place: Rifle, Colorado...
CCGAGGAGCCCTGGCTCGTGCTGATCTGCGGCCGGTACGAGGGCGTGGACGAGCGCGTCGTCGAGGGATTGCCGGCCGAGGAGGTCTCGATCGGCGACTACGTGCTCTCGGGAGGCGAGGTACCGGCGCTAGTTGTGATCGAGGCGGTCACGCGCCTGATCCCCGGCGTGATCGGCCGGGAGGAGTCGCACGAGCGGGACTCCTTCGGCCCCGAGGGGCTCCTCGATCACCCGCACTACACGCGCCCGGCCGAGTTCCGAGGGATGGCGGTGCCCGAGGTGCTGCTGTCCGGCAACCACGCCGAGATCGAGCGCTGGCGCCGCGAGGCCGCCCTCGAGAAGACCCGCCGCAACCGCCCCGACCTGTTGGAGGAGTGACCGGAGCCGGCGAAAGCGCCTGCTACCATTGGGCGTCCCTTCCTACGGGGCATCTCGCATGAACAAGACCGATCTCGTCGATAAGGCCTACCTGCGCGCGGACGTGCCCGGATTCCGCCCCGGCGACACCGTGAAGGTGCACGTCAGGGTGGTCGAGGCCGGGCGCGAGCGTCAGCAGGTCTTCCAGGGCGTAGTGATCCGCCGCCAGGGCGGGGGCCTGCAGGAAACCTTCACGGTGCGGAAGATCTCGTTCGGCGTGGGGGTGGAGCGGACCTTCCCACTGCACTCGCCCTCTATCGGCAAGCTCGAGGTAGTGACCCGCGGCAAGGTCCGCAGGGCCAAGCTCTACTACCTGCGCGAGCGCACGGGCAAGAAGGCCCGGATCAAGGAGCGCCGGTTGGGCGATGAAGAGCTCGCCGCGATCGCGGAGGCCGAGGCCGCGCGCCTGGAGGCCGCGACCGCCCTTCCGGAAGAAGGGGTGACCGAGGCAGACGAGGCAGAACCCGATGCCGAGGTGGATCTCGAGGCGGGTGCCTCCGAAGAGGCGAGCGCCTCACAAGAGGCGAGCGCCTCCCAAGAGGAGCCGGTGGAAGCCGAGGCTCCCGACGAACCCGTGACCGAGGACGCCCCCGCGGAGGCCGGGATCCCCGCCGAGGCCGAGGTCCAGGGCTAGGCGTGACCGACGGCCCGTCGGGCTCGGGCGAGCCCACAGACGGACCCTCATCGACCGCACCCAAGACCGCCGTGGCCGAGCGTCCCGAAGCCGAGAAGGCGCCACCGGCGAAGGAGAAGAGCGAGCGCTCCGCGTTCCTTCGCGAGCTGCCGATCCTGATCTTGATCGCGTTCGGCCTGGCGATCGTCCTGAAGACGTTCTTCGTCCAGGCGTTCTACATCCCCTCCGGCTCGATGGAGCCTACCCTGCAGCCCGGCGATCGCGTGCTGGTCCGCAAGGTCCTGTACGAGCCCGACCGCGGGGATGTCATCGTCTTCGGGGACCCGCAGGGGCGGCCCGGGCCCGATCGGGGTCTAGTCGGCGGGTTCCTGCACTGGCTGTCCGAGGGGGTCGGGTTCGCCCGCCCACAGCACGAGGACTTCATAAAGCGGGTGATCGGCTTGCCTGGGGAGACGGTCGAGATCCGTAACGGCCGGCTCTACGTGGACGGCCTGCGGATCGACGAGCCCTACCTGGAAGGGCGCGAGGATACGAGGGACTATGGTCCGGTGAAGGTGCCGAGGGGGGAGTTGTTCGTGCTCGGCGATAACCGGCTGAACTCGAACGACTCGAGGTTCGGCCTGGGGTTCGTGCCGGTGGACAAGGTGATCGGGCGGGCCTTCGTGATCGTCTGGCCACCCTCGCGGATGGGATGGCTGCGCTAACCCTGGATCTCGGGCGCTACGAGCGCGGGCTGCGCGAGCAGGGATTCCGCCTGGTCGCCGGTGTCGACGAAGCGGGCAGGGGCGCCCTGGCGGGACCACTCGTCGCCGGGGCCGTGATCCTGCCCGATGGTTTCGACCTCGAGGGTATCGATGACTCCAAGAAGCTCACGGCCGACCAGCGAGAGGTCGCCTACGAGCGCATCGTGCGCGATTCGGTGGCGTGGATCGTCCGGCGGTGCATGCCGACCCGGATAGATCGGCGTGGCCTGCACCGTTCCAACATCGCGCTGCTGCGGCGGTGCGTGGTCTCTCTCCCCGTCGAGCCCGACTACGTGCTCTCGGACGGGTTCCCGATCCGCCGCCTGCCCGTCCCCAACCTGTCGATCAAGAAGGGTGACGCCGTGACGGCTTCCGTAGCGGCGGCCTCGATCGTGGCGAAGGTCACGCGTGACCGGATGATGGACCGCTACCACAGGCGGTTCCCCACCTACGGGTTCGACCACAACCGCGGCTACGGGACGGCGGAGCACCGCGACGCGATCCGCCGGTTCGGGCCCACGCCGATCCACCGCTTCTCGTTCAAGGGGCTGGCGACCGGTTACTACGACGGGTCGCCTCCGGATAGGGTGGGGGACCGATGAACGAAGAGGACGACATCGAGCGGTTCGAGGAGGAGCGCGAGCTCGAGCTGTACCGCGAGTACCGCGACGTCGTGCCGATGTTCGCCTTCGTCGTGGAGACCGAACGCCGCTTCTACCTGGCGAATTCCGTGGAGGTCACCTCCAAAGGCGACGGCTGGGTCGAGGTCGTGCTGGGCGACGCATGGGTGTGGGACATGTTCCGCCCCGCGCGGTTCGTCTCGAGCGTGCGGGTCATGACCCGCCGAGACGTGAACGTCGAGGAGCTCCGCCGCGAGGAGCTGCAGCTCCCCGAATAGCCGTGTCGGCGGGTGCCGCTAACCTCGCCCGCATGCGTTCTCCGGATCTAGACCAGCGGACCGCGCGTGGCCGCGCCGGAGAGGGCGCCGCCCTCCGCGTGTACGAGGAGCGCGGGTACGTGCTCGTCGCCCGGAACTGGCGGTGCTCGCTCGGCGAGCTCGACCTGGTGCTGCTGCGGCGGGGCACGCTGGTGGTGTGCGAGGTGAAGGCGCGCGGCGGCCCCGCGTTCGGCGGCGGGTACGAGGCAGTCACGTGGTCCAAGCGGCGGAAGCTCCGTCAGCTCGCCGAGGCGTTCCTGCAGCAGAGCGGGTCGCACATCCGGCAGGTGCGGTTCGACGTCGCGAGCGTTTGGCTCGGCAGCGGGCGGACGGACGTCGAGATCTTCGAGGATGCCTTTTGAATCGCGAGCGGGGTCGACGCTCGCCAAGCCTTGTCGGTGGCCGGCGCTAAGGTCGCGCGACCGTGTACGGGAAGGTCACCGGCGTCACCGTCGTCGGGGTGCGAGGGCACCCCGTCACCGTCGAGTCCCACGTCGGGCGCGGCCTCCCGTCGCTGACGCTCACCGGGCAGCCCGGGGCCGCGGTCCAGGACGCGCGCGACCGGATCCGCCCGGCGATCGAGAGCGCGAAGCTCGAGTGGCCGCTGCGGCGCGTCGTGGTGAACCTCGTGCCGGGCAACCTCCGTAAGGAGGGGCCGGGGCTCGACCTGCCGGTGGCGATGAGCGTGCTCGCGGCCACTCGGCAGGTGCCGAGCTCGAGGCTGCGGGGCTGGGCGTTCGCCGGTGAGCTGTCGCTCAGGGGCTCGCTCGTGTCGACGCCGGGCGTCCTCTCGGTGGCGATCGCCGCGGCACGGCAGGGGCTCCGGGGCGTCGTGGTGCCCGAGGCCAACGCGGCGGAGGCGGCGCTCGTCGAGGACCTCGAGGTGGTCGGCGCCCCCGCCCTGGCAGAGGTCGTTGGCTTCTTCCGCGGGTCATGGACGCCGATGCCGATCCCCGGACCCGGCGACGATCCCCAGCGTTCGCACCTGGTCGACCTGTCCGAGATCCGTGGGCAGGCGCAAGCGCGAAGGGCGCTCGAGGTCGCGGCGGCGGGCGGGCACAACGTCCTGTTGATCGGTTCTCCGGGCGCGGGCAAGACGATGCTCGCGCGGCGTCTGCCCACGATCCTGCCCGCGATGTCGCGCGAGGAGGCGCTAGAGGTCACCCAGCTGCACTCGGTCGCTGGACTCCTGCAGGGCGAGCTCGTGCGCGAGCGGCCGTTCCGCTCGCCGCATCACACGGTCTCGCCGGCGGCGCTGCTCGGCGGCGGGAGCGCATACCTGCGGCCCGGCGAGGTATCGCTCGCGACCCACGGCGTCCTCTTCCTCGACGAGTTCACCGAGTTCCGGCGCGACGCGATCGAGGGCCTGCGTCAGCCGCTCGAGGACGGGCGCGTCGTGGTCACGCGGATGGCGGGAACGGCGGAGTTCCCCGCGCGGTTCACGCTCGTCGCCGCGGCCAACCCGTGTCCCTGCGGATACCGCGGCGATGCCTCGCGGCGCTGCATGTGTCGCGACGACCGTATCGGGGTATACACGGCCAAGCTTTCGGGACCGCTCCTGGACCGTGTGGATATCCGGCTGACGGTACCTCGACTCACCAAGCAGGAGCTCCTCGGGCAGGAGCCGGGGGAGCCCTCGGCGGCGGTGCGGGAGCGGGTCGAAGAGGCGCGCGCCCGGCAACGGCGGCGCTACGTCGATCTCGGATCGTTCTGCAACGCGCAGTTGCCGGGCCCGGTCGCCCGGCGCGAGGCGCGCATGTCCGCCTCGGCCGAGTCGCTGCTGGCGGAGGCGGTCGACCGGCACGCGCTCACCGGCCGGGGGTTCGACCGGGTCCTGAAGGTGGCGCGCACGATCGCCGACCTCGCCGGCTCCGAACGCGTCGAGCCCGACCACGTGGTCGAGGCGCTCGCCTACCGTCAGACCCCCTCCGCGCTGGAGCTCGAGCATGTCGGATGAGGAGACCGACGTCCTCGCCGACGACCCCTGGCCGGTCTGGCCGGACGGGTTCGCCGCGACGCCGGAGGACGTGCGCGCGCTCCTGGTCCTGTCGGCGCTCCGCGGCATCACGCCGCGACGGCTGCTGGAGGTCGCCGTCGAACGCGGGACCGCCGCTGCCACCTTGGCGTGGATCCGTGCCGGCAGGGCCGGGAGCGAGAACGACCGGGCGTTCGCCCGGACGCTCGATGCAGACGCGATCGCGGGCGCCGCAGAGGCCTGCGGCGCCCGGTTCGTGCCGTGGGACTCGCCCGGGTACCCGGAGCAGCTCCGCACCATCCACGATCCGCCGCCGGGTCTCTTCGTCGCGGGCGGGGTCTTCCCAGATCCGACGCGAGCGGTCGCGATCGTGGGCTCGCGGCGGTGCACCGACCTCGGGCGCGAGATCGCGCAGGAAGTCGGCCGGACGCTTGGGCTCGCCGGGGTGGCGGTGGTCAGCGGCGCGGCTCGGGGGATAGACGCCGCTGCGCACGAGGGCGCGCTCTCGGCGGAGGCGCCGACGGTCGCGGTCCTGGGCTGCGGGCTCGACGTCGCGTACCCGCCCGGCAGCCGTGGCCTCCTTCGTCGGATCCGATCCGGCGGGGGCACCGTGGCGAGCGAGTACCCGCCCGGGGTGCCCCCCGATCCGTGGAACTTCCCTGCGCGCAACCGCATCGTGGCGGGCTTGTGCTCGGCGACGGTCGTCGTCGAGGGCGCCGAGGGAAGCGGTTCGATGATCACGGCCGAGCACGCGCTCGAGTTCGGGCGCGATGTGTTCGCGATCCCGGGCGCGGTGACGAGCCCGCTCGCCTTCGTTCCGTTGCGACTGATCCGTGAGGGCGCCACGTTGATCCGCGGCGCCGAGGACCTGCTGGAGGACCTCGGCCTCGAGCTCGTGCAGGACGAGGTCGCGGGGCGCGTGGACCTGTCCGAGGCAGAACGTCGGGTGTTCGATCGTCTCGTCGGCCCCACGCTCCCGGACCGGATCGCCTTCGAGCTCGGCGCGTCGGTCCCTGAGGTGGTGGGCGCGCTGATGCGCCTCGAGCTGCGTGGCTTCGTTCGCTGCGTCGGCGGCCGGTACGAGTCGACGCTGAAGGCCCGCCCTCGGGCGGCGGCGAGCGGCAGCCGCAGCGCCGGCGAAGAGCGGTAGTCGCAGCGGCACCCGATCGTCGAGCCCGCGTCGAGCGCGTCGGGCCTCGGTTGCTTGAACCGCGCCCGGGCGGTTGGTACAAGGAGCGCACCCCCGGGACCCGGAGGACCATGGCCGCACGCGAGCTCCCGCCACACGACGCCGCCCTCATCGAGGCGTTCGCGGACCACCTCGCCCTGGAGCGACACCTTGCCGCGACCACCGTCGAGGCCTACGGACGTGACCTCACGCAGCTCGCGGCGTTCCTGCGGCGCACCCATCGTGGTCTGCGCGGGGCCCAGCTCGACGATCTGCGGCGGTTCCTCGCCCAGCTCACCACCCTCGGGTACGCTCGGGCTTCGATCGCTCGTCGGGTAGGAGCCATCCACACCTTCTACCGGTGGGCGCTCGCGAACCGAGAGGTCGAGCGCGATCCCGCCGCGCTGCTCGGACGCCCGAAGGTGGTCTCGCGCCTGCCCACGGTGCTGCGAGCCGGCGAAGCCGCAGCCCTGGTCGAGGCTCCCGCCGCGCCGCAGGAGGCGGACGACCTCGACCTGGCACTCGCTCTGCGCGATCGGGCGATCCTGGAGCTCATGTACGGGTCCGGGCTACGGGTCTCCGAGGTGGCGGGACTCACCCTGGCCCGCGTGGACCTGGAGCGCGAGCGGGTTCTGGTGTTCGGCAAGGGATCGAAGGAGCGCGAGGTGCCGATGTCGGATTTCGTGCGCGAGGCGCTAGCGGTCTACCTCGATCGGGGGCGTCCGGCGATGGTCCCCCCGGACGGATCGGACGCCCTCTTCTGGAACCGGCGTCATCGGCCGATAGGCCCACGCGACATCCGGCGCCTTGTGGGACGATACGGTGGCTCCACGCTTGCGGGCCGGCGGGTGACGCCGCACACGCTGCGTCACTCGTTCGCCACGCACCTTCTCGAAGGAGGAGCCGACATCAGGGCCGTCCAGGAGCTGCTCGGCCACGCTAGCGTGGCGACCACCCAGCGGTACACACACGTGTCCCGCTCGCGCCTGTTCGAGGCGTACGAGCGCAGCCATCCGAGGGCCTGATGCCGCGAGCGACGAAGACCGAGCCCGCAGAGAAGCCCAGGCCCAAGGCCAAGCCGGGATCCAAGACCGTGTCCAAGACCAAGGTCGCGGGTGCCGCCGCGGTGACGGTCGAGCCGCAGCCCGTCGACGAGGCCGCGCTCGAGCTCTCGCGCCTGTGGGAGGCGTTCAAGGCGGAGGGGAGCTCGGACGCCGCCCGCGAGCGCCTGATCCTGCACTACGCGCCTCTCGTGAAGTACGTCGCCAGTCGTGTCGCCACGGGTCTGCCGGCGAGCGTCGAGCAGGCCGACCTCGTCTCCTACGGGATGTTCGGGCTGATCGACGCACTCGGGAAGTTCGAGCCGGCGCGCGGCAACAAGTTCGAGACCTACGCTATCCCCCGGATCAAGGGCGCGATCATCGACGAGCTCCGGGCGATGGACTGGGTCCCGCGTTCGGTCCGGTTCAAGGCGCGCGAGATCGAGAAGTCCTACGCCGACCTCGAGTCACAGCTGAAGCGCGCGCCGAGCGAGCACGAGATCGCCGATCGGCTGGGGATGTCGCTTCGCGAGCTGCACGATGTCATCAACCAGATCTCGTTCGTGCAGGTGTTGCAGCTGGACGAGATCCTCACCATCGGCGGTGACCGGGGCGAGAAGGTCTCCCTGATGGACACACTCGCAGACCGCACCGTGGACCCGACGACCGGCCTCGAGGGGCAGGAGACGCGGGGGCTGCTCTCCGCGGCGATCAACTCGTTGTCCGAGCGCGAGAAGATAGTCGTGACGCTGTACTACTTCGAGGGACTCACGCTCGCCGAGATCGGCGACATCCTGGGGGTTACCGAGTCGCGCATCTGCCAGATCCACACGAAGGCGGTCGGGCAGCTCCGGCTCCAGCTGATCGAGACGGAGTGACACGATCGAGCTCCGTGTGAAACTCGTCACATCGCGTAGACGTCTCCGCGGCTAACGTCGCCCCCGTCCCGATACGGAGGTGACGAACGTGGTGCTTCGCGCGCTCGTCCTCCCCCTGATCCTGCTCCTCGCCGGTCCAGCCGAACCCGGTGGCGCGACGCGCCCCGGCGAGCGATCCGCCCTGAGTCCCGCGACGGCGTCGGGGACATGGTCGTGGCCGGTGCACGGCCCGCTGCTCCGCGGGTACGACCCGCCCGAGACGCCGTACGGCGCGGGGCATCGGGGCATCGACATCGCGGTCCCGATAGGCACCACCGTGCGCGCGCCTGAGGGCGCCGTCGTCGCCTTCGCCGGGAAGGTCGGCGGACAGCTGTTCGTGACGCTAGAGCACGGCGGAGACCTGGCGAGTACCTACTCCTGGGTGGGATCGGCGCTCGTGCGCAAGGGCGACGTGGTGGCGCGCGGACAGCCGATCGCCACCAGCGGGCTCGGGCACCCCGGCTCGCTCGTGCCGCACCTGCACCTCGGGGTGAAGCTGGGTGATGCCTACGTCGACCCGCTGCTTTACCTCGGTCCCGCGGGGGTGGAGGACCTGATCCGACTAGCGCCGCTCGCGGTCGCCGGGGTCGCCGGAGCGGCCGCCTGAGTACGATGTGCGCCCCCGGCACCCGGAGGGCCACCTGTCCGCCAAGACGATCCACCTGTCGACGCGCACCGCGCTCGCGGTCGCCCTGACGGTTCTCGGGCTCGGATCGACCGTGGGCTTGGCGAACGCCCAGGAGGGCCAGCCCTCGAGCTGGCCGCAGTACCAGGGCGGTCCTGGACACGCGGGTTCGCTCGAGGACGGCCCCCAGCCGCCCTTCCGCGAGCGGTGGAGGCGTCCCGCGCCGGCCGGGGAGTCCCTGTCGCCCGCGATCCTGGTCGACGGCCTGGCCGTGACCGTCGGGAGCGAGGCCGTCTACGGCGTGGACCTAGGCACCGGCACGGTCCTTTGGGAGCTCCCCCGGGCCGGTGGCCCGCTGTCGACCCCGGCGGCGGGGAGCGTGGGCGGTTCGACCGTGGTGCTGTATCTGGAGGGGCCACAGGATGAGGCCGAACCGTCGCCGAGCGCCTCGGCGACCACGTCCGTGTCGACATCCGGCTCACCGTCGCCCGGCGGGGAGGCGGGCGGGCTCGGCGAGGGAGGAGAAGCCCTCTCGTCCCTGGTCGCGGTGTCGCTGGAGAACCGCACCGAGCTGTGGCGGATTCCGCTGGAGGGAGTTGCGCGCAGCGGCGTCACGATCGACGGAACGATCGCGTACGTCGGCGATCAGGACGGACACGTCGTGGCGGTAGCGCTTTCCGATGGCTCCGTCATTTGGAGCGCCGAGGTCCCCGGCCGCGTGGACGTGCCGGTCGCCGTCTCCGGCGATACGGCTTACGTGGTGGCCCGCGACGCCGACCCCCCCAGCGTGGCCATCGTCGCGCTCGATACGTCCACGCAGCTTGACGAGGGGACGGATAGGGAGAGGTGGAAGGTCTTCCCGCAGGCAACGTCGACCGTCGGCTCGGCGCTCGCGGCGGGGGAGGGGTTCGTCCTGGTGGGCTCCGCCGATCGTCTCCTTCGTTCCATCGCCGCCGAGGACGGCACCGAGCGGTGGGCGTCGCTCGTCCTGTCGTTCTTCTCGCCCGCCACCGCTCCGGCCTTCGCGGGAGATGCCGTCTACGGCGTAGACCTCTCCGGCGGGCTGTACCGCTTCGACGCCGCCGAAGGACATCGGGAGTGGAGCCATCAGCTGAACGAGGTCGTCTTCCGGAGCGCGCCCGTCGTCTCCGGACCCACGGTCTTGCTAGGCCTCAGCGACGGGCGCCTGGTCGCGATCGACGCCGCATCGGGACACCTCGTGTGGGGGTCCGAGGCGACGCCCGGCCTCGTCGGGACGATCGCGCTCGGCCCGGACATCGTGGTTGCCGTCAAGGGAGGCAAGGATGCCGGGCTGATCGCGTTCGAGCCCGATCCGCAGGGTACGCTGGTCGACCTGCCCTCCCCGACCGAACTAGACGCCCGCACGACGCTCTCTCGATACGCGGTCGCAGCCGCTGTCGTCGTGGTCGGCGCGCTGGTACCGGGGATGTTGCTCCGGCGACGATTCGGTCCCGCCGACCTGTCGGGCGACATCGACGGCGAGGACTTGGGTGAGACCGAGGACGAAGACTCGGCCGAGACCGACGAGGAGGGGCCGTGAGCGGCAAGAAGGCTCGTCGGCGCGGCCCTGCGCCCGCTCGCTCCGCGCCGAGTAGGGCCGAGCCGGCGCCGGGGCCGCGCCGACCGTTCGGCAGCGCGTTGTTCGGCTCGGCGAGCTCCGTGATGCCGCCGATCGGACGGTCGCTCGGCCGCGGGCTGCTGACCGTGGCCAGCTCCCCGGTGCTGGTCGTGATCGCCGTGGTGGCGGTTCCGCTTTCTTGGATGACACTTCTCGCGATAGGGTTCGAGGGCTCACCGTCGAGGTTGGTGGACGTCCTCGCCCTGCCGCCGATCTCCACCTACTTCGACCTCGGCACCGGGGCAAGCGTCGTGGGCATCGGTCCGGCGTTCCTCATCTTCACGGGTGTCGCGATCGCGATCCGCAGCGTGATCTACGCCGTGCTGACCGGGCTGATCGTCGAGGTGCTGGAGGACGGCCGCGTGAGCACGTACGGCCTGCTGCGGGGTCTGAGCGTGATCCCGACCGTGATCGTGGTCCAGATCCTGTCGTTCTCGCTGATCGTGGCAGGTAACCTGGTGTTCCCGGTCCTTGGCCCCGGTATCGGCTTCCTCGCCTTCGTCGCGGCGCTGGTGGGCGGCCTGTTCTTCTTGGGCTTCGCGCCGACGGCGGCGATCCGTCAGGGCCGCGGGATAGCGGAGTCGGTCCGGCGTTCCGGCCGCGCCGCCATGCTCCCTGGTTCCCGGCACCTGATCTTCTGTGCCCTGTACTTCTTCATAGCCCTGCCGGTCATGGTCGGGCTGGCTCCCGGTGGCGGAGACATCACCGCCAACCCCGCGCTCGTCACTTGGATCTTCGCCCTGGCCGTGAACGTGCTGCACCTGGGCTTCATGGCGGCGCTTTCCTACCGCTGGATCGTCGCCGAGCCCTCGGTGCCCGAGGCGCCGGTGAAGCGTCGCCAGCCCGCTCGAGAGCCATCGGCACGCGCCCGCGGCCGCCGCTAGATCCCCTCGGAGGCGCCGTACATCGCCGCTGCTAGACTGCCCGTTCGCCGGCGCGCGAGCGCCGAGCACACACGTCCGGGGACCGTGCCCGGGGTCCCGGCTCGCCGGGCCGAGCGCGGGTCGAAGCGGGCGGAGGGAAAACCGGAAGGAGGAAGCACCGTGCCTGTCGTCACCAGGCGGGAGCTCCTCGAGGCAGGGGTCCACTTCGGGCACCAGACCAGGCGCTGGAACCCGAAGATGGGCCGGTTCCTGTACGGGGAACGCTCCGGCATCTACATCATCGACCTCGAGAAGACCCTCACCGGGCTCGAGGAGGCCTACGCCTTCGCCCGGGACCTCGGCCGCCGCGGCGGCGTGATCCTGTTCGTCGGGACCAAGAAGCAGGCCCAGGACATCATCACCGAACACGCCGAGCGCGTCGGGATGCCATACGTCACCACCCGGTGGCTCGGCGGCATGCTCACGAACTTCCAGACGGTCTCGCGCCGGCTCCTTCGTCTGCGCGAGCTCCGCGAGATGGAGCGCACCGGCGCCTTCGACTACCTGCCGAAGAAGGAGGCGATCCGCCTCCGGCACGAGAAGGAGAAGCTCGAGCGCAACCTGGGCGGCATGCAGAGCCTCGAGCGTCTTCCCGACGCCATCTTCGTGATCGATACGAAGAAGGAGCACATCGCGGTGAACGAGGCGCGCAAGCTGGGGATGCCGGTCATCGCGATCGTTGACACGAACTGCGATCCGGACGAGGTCGACTTCGTCATCCCCGGCAACGACGACGCGATCCGCTCGGTCTCGCTCGTTACGCGGCTGATAGCCGACGCCCTCGTGGAGGGCAAGCAGGAGGGGCGCGAGTCGATCGTCACCCGCGCCACCGGTCCGGAGATCGAGCCCGAGCCCGGGCCGGTCCCCGCGTCTCCGCCGGTCGCCGCCGAACCGGCGGGGGGGTCGTCGCAGCTCGCTGCGGCACCCGCCGCGGCGGCTCCGGCAGAGGACGCAACCGCGGGGGGCGACGAGCCCCCGCCGGCCTCGACGGGTCCCTCCGTGAGCGCCGCACCGACCGAGGCTCCTGCGGGATCGCCCAGCGAGGGCGCGGAAGAGAGCGGCATCACTTCGGAAGCGAATGAGACAGACAAGGACGAGGGTTGAGCACCACGATGGAGATCACGGCTGCGTTGGTCAAGGAGCTCCGGGATCTGTCCGGTGCGGGGATGATGGACTGCAAGCGCGCCCTGCAGGATACGGACGGGGACGTCGCGAAGGCGTTCGAGCTGCTGAGGGAGAAGGGGATCGCCTCGGCGGCCAAGCGGGCGGGGCGGGCCGCGAACCAGGGGCTGGTCGAGTCCTACATCCACTTCAACAACACGGTCGGCACGATCGTGGAGGTGAACTGCGAGACGGACTTCGTCGCGAACACGGACGAGTTCAAGCAGCTCGCCAAGGACCTCGCGCTCCACATCGCGAGCCCGGCAGCGCCCAGGTTCGTGAGTCGTGACGAGATCCCCACGGACGTGCTCGAGTCCGAACGCCGTATCTTCGAGATGCAGGCCAAGGAGATGGGCAAGCCCGACAACGTGGTCCCCAACATCGTGGAGGGCAAGATGAAGGCCTTCTACGAGCAGACCGTCCTCCTTGACCAGCCCTACGTGAAGGACGACTCCAAGACGATCCAGCAACTGCTGGACGAGGTCGGGGCCAAGGTCGGCGAGAAGGTCGTCGTCCGTCGCTTCACCCGGTACAAGCTGGGCGAGGAGAGCGAGTAGGGTACGGGCATGCCGGAGGGCGACCACACCCGCGAGGGCGACGAGCGGCCCCTGTATCACCGAGTCCTGCTGAAGCTCTCGGGTGATGCCTTCGCGTCACACGACACTGGGTACGGGATCTCGACCGAGTCCACGGGCTTGCTGGCGCGCGAACTGGCCGACGTCGTGGACCTGGGGGTCCAGTGCGCGGTCGTCGTGGGAGGCGGGAACATCTGGCGAGGCCGGCAGGCGCCGGGGATCGACAGGGCGCGGGCGGACTACATGGGCATGCTCGCGACGGTCATGAACGCGCTCGCGTTGCAGGACGCCCTCGAGAAGATCCACGTCCCCAGCCGCGTGCAGACCGCGATCCACATGGCGCAGGTCGCCGAGCCGTACATCCCGCTCCGCGCTATGCGTCATCTCGAGAAGGGGCGCGTGGTCGTGTTCGCGGCCGGCATGGGAGCGCCGTTCTTCTCGACGGACACCACGGCGGCGCAGCGCGCCCTGGAGATCGGGGCGCAGGCGATCCTGAAGGGGACGAAGGTGGACGGCGTCTACACGGCGGACCCGCACGTAGACCCCACGGCGGAGCGCTTCGAGACGATCGAGTACATCGACGTGCTGCGCGAGGGCTACCAGGTGATGGACGCGACGGCGATCAGCCTATGCATGGAGAACAAGCTCCCGATCATCGTCTTCGATGTCCGGCAGGAGGGGAACATCCGGCGCGCTGTGTCGGGCGAGCCGATCGGCACCTTGGTCCACGGAGGTATCCGTTGACGGTGGAGACCGCGCTCGCCGAGGCCTCTGGGAAGATGGACAAGGCGATCGGTGTGCTGAAGGACGAGCTGGGTGGGATCCGGACGGGTCGCGCCACCCCGGCCCTGCTCAACAGGATCGTCGTCGACTACTACGGGACGCAGGTGCCGATACAGCAGCTCGCCTCGTTCTCGGTACCCGAGCCGCGGACGCTCATGATCTCGCCTTTCGACAAGAACGCGATCTCCTCGATGGAGAAGGCCATCATGGCCAGCGATCTTGGGATAACGCCCGGCAACGACGGCTCCGTGATCCGCCTATCCTTCCCGCCGCTCACGGAGGAGCGGCGCAAGGAGCTCATCAAGGTGGTTCACCACCGCGGCGAGGAGGCAAGGGTTGCCGTTCGGAACATAAGGCGGCATTCGAAGGACGAGCTCGAGAAACTTGAGCGCGAGGGCGGCATCTCGGAAGATGACCTGGTGCGCTCCGAGAAGGAGCTCCAGAGACTGACGGACAAGCACATCGCCTCGATCGACGAGGTCGTGGCACACAAGGACGCGGAGCTCAAGGAGATCTGATCGTGCCTGACGACCAGGAGCAGCACGAGGGCGAGGAGCTCTTCGAGGACCTCGACAAGTTCTTCGCTCCGATCCAGGACGTCGACTGGCCGGAGCCCAGCGAGCCCTCTCCCAGCGCCCCGGAGTCTCCGCGCGAGGCGGAGCCCCCCGAACCCGAGCCGGTCCTCGTCGAGGCCCCGACGAAGGAGGAGGAGGAGGAAGAGGCCACCCCCGAGCCGCAGGAGGCGCCACTCTTCGCGCCGCAGGAGGGGCCGGCACCGGCTGAAGCGGCGCCGTCTGACCGGGACGAGCAAGAGGAAGACGAGCTAGACGCCGCCGGGGCGGAGTCGTTCCTGTTCGAGACCGAGACCGAGGCCGAGGAGTACGAGGAGCTCGAGGAGGCGCAGGTCCGGCCCGTCGGGGCCGCATACGTGGGTCTTCCCGGCGATGAGGACGACGCAGTCGCCGAGCTGATCGAAGAGACGGAGCCCGGGTTCGAGGAGGCCCCCGACCTCGAGGCCGTCGAGGCGGCCGCGGAGCATTTCGCCCCCTCCGTCCGCGAGGAGACAGAGGCCGAGCAGCCGCCGGTCTCGCCGCCCACCGAGGAGATCGCGATCGCAGAACTGCTCGGGGATGAGGGCGCCGAGGAGCTAGCCGAGCCCGAGGGCGCTCGTACCGTTCGCGTGGGACCCGAGGGGCTGGGCGGACCGAGCTGGCAGGAACCCACGACGGTCGAGGTGGGCGCTGAGCAGGAGCGTCGCGGCCCGCGGCAGATGCCCACCCGCTTCCTCACAGGCATCGTGCTCGCGGGGCTCGCGATAGGCGCGATCTTGGTCGGGGTGGGCGCCTTCGCGATCTTCGCCGGGCTCGTGGTCCTGTTCGCGCAGGGGGAGCTGTACCTCGCACTGCAGAAGCATCACTTCCAGCCGGCAACCGCGCTCGGCCTGGTAGCGGGCGCACTGATCCTCGGGGCCGGCTACTACCGCGGCGAGGACGCGATGCTGGCGATCACCGCGTTGTCCACGTTCGCCACCTTCTTCTGGTACATGACCGTTCCGCCACAGCACCGCCGCAACGTCGTCACCAACGTCGCCCTCACCGTATTCGGGATCGCGTACATCCCCCTGCTCGCCGCGTACGCGCTCGCGGTCCTCAAGCTCCAGGATGTCCAGGGGGTGGCGGTAGGCCAGGAACTCGCTATCGCCATCATCGGCCTCACGTTCGTCTACGACACGGCCGCGTTCGGCGTCGGGTACTTCTGGGGCAGTCGCCCGCTTGCCCCGAACGTGAGCCCGAAGAAGTCCTGGGAGGGCGCGATCGGTGCCACGCTGGTCACGATCGCGGTCGCGGTGGGCGTCGTCGCGCCGTCGGTCACGCTCCTGGACACCGTGGGCCGCTCGGTGGGGCTGGCGCTCGTCGTGGCGATCTTCGCGCCGCTCGGCGACCTGGCCGAGTCGCTGCTCAAGCGCGATCTGGGGATCAAGGACATGGGTGGGATCCTGCCCGGCCACGGCGGCGTCCTGGACCGGATCGACTCCGTGCTGTTCGTCGCCCCGGCCGCGTTCATCTACCTGCGGCTGATCCTGCTCTGACCGGCGGATCCGCGGTCCGTCCCCGGTTTGTGGGACCCTCGGGGTAATCTTGCTGGCGATGCGCTCGATCGTGATCCTCGGCTCGACGGGATCGGTGGGGACGCAGGCGCTCGACGTCGTGCGGCACAACCCAGACCGGTTCAAGGTCGTCGGCCTGTCCGCCGCCACGAACCAGGAGCTGCTCATCGGCCAGATACGGGAGTTCCTGCCACCGCACGTGGCGCTCGCCGACGAGGAGGCCGGGGCCGACCTGCGCGAGAAGCTCGCCGGCATCAAGGGGGTCGAGATCCACTCGGGTCCCGAGGCCGCCGAGACGCTCGCTCGCGACACCGAGGCCGACCTGGTCCTGAACGCGCTCGTCGGCTCGGCGGGGCTGGCGCCCACGCTCGCCACGCTCCAGGCAGGCAAGACCCTGGCGCTGGCCAACAAGGAGAGCCTCGTCGTCGGCGGCGAGCTGGTTCTGGACCTGATCAAGGGCGAGCCCGAGCGTCTGATCCCGGTGGATTCGGAGCACGCGGCCCTCGCGCAGTGCCTGCGCGGCGAGCGGCGCGAGGACGTGAAGCGCGTGATCCTCACGGGCTCGGGCGGGCCTTTCCGCGGCTGGACCCATGGCGAGCTGGCGAAGGCGTCGGTGAAGGAGGCGCTCGCGCACCCTGTCTGGCAGATGGGCCCGAAGATCACGATCGACTCGGCGACCCTGATGAACAAGGGGCTCGAGGTGATCGAGGCTCACTACCTGTTCGGGCTGGACTACTCCCAGATCCACGTCGTGATCCACCCCGAGGGCATAGTCCACGCCCTCGCCGAATTCCGGGACGGCTCGATGACCGCGCAGTTCGCGGTGCCCGACATGAAGCTGCCGATCCAGCTCGCGCTCGCGTGGCCCGAGCGCCTGCCGGCCGGCGTGGGTCCCGTCCCGCTCGCCGACAGCAAGCTGACGTTCGAGCCGGTCGACCGGGAGGCGTTCCCGGCGATCGACCTCGCGTACCGGGTCGGCGAGCTCGGACTCACCTTCCCCGCGGCCATGAGTGCGGCCAACGAGGTCGCGGTCATGGCCTTCCTCGAGGGCAAGATCGCGCTCACACGAATCGTCGAGGTAGTGGCGACGGTGGTTGACGAGCACGAGGCGCCCTCCTCGGTGGCCTCGGTGGTCAACCTCGAGCGGGCCGACGCATGGGCCCGCCGTCGCGCCGCCGAGATCATCGAGACGCGGTAGGGATCGCTGTGCACGAACTCGGCGTCGGTGCCTTCATCGTCGTCCTGATCCTCGTGATCGTGATCCACGAGGCCGCGCACTTCGGCGTGGCGCGCGCGTTCGACATCAAGGTGACGGAGTTCTTCGTCGGATTCGGCCCGAGGCTCTGGTCGCGGATCCGCGGCGAAACCGAGATCGGGTTCAAGGCGGTCCCCGCGGGCGGCTACGTGAAGATCGCCGGGATGAATCCCTACGAGACCGTGGCACCCGAGGACCTGCCGAGGACCTTCGGGGCCAAGCCGATCTGGCAGCGGGTCCTAGTGATCGCCGCCGGACCGGCGACGCACTTCGTCGTGGCGTTCCTCTTCTTTGCCCTGTGGCTCGGGCTCGTTGGCGAGCCGACCGACACCAAACCCGTGCTCGGTTCGGTTCCCACGACGCTGGACGGGGCGGCGGGCCCGGCGTTCGAGGCAGGTCTGCGACCCGGCGACGAGGTGGTCGCGATCGGCGAGCTCGAGCGGCCGACCACCGACGAGCTGATCGCCGTGACCCAGGCCAACGTCGGCCGGCCCCTGCGGCTCGTCGTGCTCCGCGACGGCCGGGAGATCGCCGTGAGGGTGACCCCGGTCCTGTCCGAGATCGATGGCGAGGAGATCGCGCGCATCGGCGTCATCCTGGAGCCGGGGCGCGAGACCGCCGGGATCGTGGGTTCGGTCGCCGGTGGCACCCAACTGGTGTGGGACAACCTGGTCGGAACGGTGCGAGGCGTAGCCCGGGTCTTCGGGCCCGAGGGGATCGGGCGGCTGTTCGACCTGGTCTTCACGGACGCGCCCAGGGAGCGGGGTGATGCCACGAGCGTCGTGGGCGTGGGCGCGGTCGCCGGGAGCATCGCGTCCGAAGGGCACGTGGGCGACCTGCTGTTCCTGTTCGGGATCGTGAACGTCTTCGTGGGGTTCCTGAACCTGCTGCCGCTGCCGCCCTTCGACGGGGGACATCTCGCCGTTCTCGCGATCGAGAAGGTCCGGGGTCGTCCGGTCGACATGCGCCGGGTGGTGCCCGTCTCGGCCGCGGTCGCCGCGTTCTTCGTCGTCTTCACGGTCGCCGTCGTCTACGTCGACCTCGTGAAGCCGCCGGTCTGAGCGCCCTCGTCCCCGCGGCTTCGCGCCCCTGCGTCGCCACCATGATTTCTCAACACCGGACCCCGAAGGCCCTCCACGACCTGCGGATACGATGGGCGCTATGACCGAGCAGACCGTGCTGGTCGTGGACGACGAGGCCGCCATCGCGGAGGCCGTTCGCGCCCGACTCTCCAGCGAAGGGTTCCGGGTGCTAGTGGCCGGCGACGGCCCCCGGGCGCTCGAGGTTGCCGAGGCCGAACGACCCGACCTCGTAGTGCTGGACCTGATGCTGCCGGGGATGGACGGCTTGGAGGTCTGCGAGCGTCTCCAGCGTGATCGCTGGGTCCCGGTCCTGATGCTCACGGCCAAGACCGAGGAGGCCGACAAGGTCGCCGGCTTCGCGGTAGGCGCCGACGACTACCTGACGAAGCCCTTCAGCCTGCGTGAGCTGGCGGTGCGGGTGAAGGCGATACTTCGGCGCGTCGAGCGGATCGCGACGCCCCCCGTGAGCGACCCGATCGTCCGCGGCGGGCTCACGGTGGATCCTGCTCGCCGTCGCCTGACGGTGGACGGTGCCGACGTCCAACTCACGCCGCTCGAGTTCGACATCCTGCTGGCGCTCGCGCGTGACCCCGGCGTGGTGTTCACGCGCGAGCAGCTCATGGATCGCGTCTGGGGTTACCGCGACTACGCGGGTGGGCGGGTCGTGGACTCGCACGTAGCGCGGATCCGGCGCAAGTTGGGGGAGGACGGCATGGAGCCACGCTTCATCCGCACGATCCACGGCGTCGGGTATGCCTTCCGGGACCTGGACGAGGTCCGATGAGGCTGCTGCAGAAACTCCCCTCGATCCGCGCGAAGCTCGGCTCGGTGATCGTGTTCGCCGTCGGGATGACGATCCTGCTGGTCTACCTGACCCTCGGCCTCGGGTTCCGCGTCTTCGACGTCGGTGACCACTGGTGGGAGCTCCTACTGGCCGGTGCGATCGGAGCCGGGATCGCCCTGCTGATCGCCCGGTGGGTCGCGCGCGGGATGACCCAGCCGCTGCGCGACATGGCCCAGGCCGCCCACCGGATGGAGACCGGCGACTACGCCCAGCGTGTGCACACCGACTCCGTGGACGAGGTCGGTCAGCTCGCCCACGCCTTCAACCGGATGAGCGCCCAGCTCGAGAGCCTGGAGCAGCTCCGCCGCGACCTCGTCGCCAACGTCTCGCACGAGCTCAAGACGCCCATCTCTGCCCTGCGAGCGCACCTGGAGAACCTCCTGGACGGCGTCGAACGCCCCGACCCCGAGACGCTCCAGGTGATGCTCGCGCAGTCCGAGCGCCTGGGTCGGCTCGTCGACCAGCTCCTTGACCTCTCCCGCCTGGAGTCCGGCGATGTGCCCCTGGAGCCCGAGCCCGTCGAGCTAGCGCCGCTCGTGTCGCAGGTCCTATCCGAGATCGAGATGGCCAGGCCTGATCGGCACGTCGACCTCCAGGACCGGGTGCCGGCGGACCTGCCGCCCGTGCTCGCCGACCGCGAGCGTGTGCACCAGGTGCTGTTCAACCTGCTCGACAACGCCGTGCGGTTCACGCCCTCAGGCGGACGGGTCACCGTGACGGCGTCCCGCCACAACGGGTCGGTTGACGTCGAGGTCTCCGATACCGGGCCGGGCATCGCGCCCGAGCACCTGCCCAGGCTCTTCGAGCGTTTCTATCGGGTCGACGAGGCTCGCTCGCGCGACGACGGTGGGACAGGTATCGGGCTCGCGATCGCGCGCTCGGTCGTGGAGGCGCACGGCGGACGGATCTGGGCCGAGAGCCAGCCTGGTGAGGGCGCCACGTTCACGTTCGAGCTCCCGGCCGCTGCCGAGGGCCCACCGACGAGGGGGAGCAGATGAGGTCCGTCACCACCACGATCGAGGTCGCCGCCTCAGCGCGCTACACGTACCTGGATCTCACCGAGGACCTCGAGCGCGCGATCAAAGACTCGGGGGTGACCGAAGGGGCCGCGATCGCCTTCTGCGCGCACACGACCTGCGCCCTGCTGATCAACGAGTGGGAGGAGGGCGCCCTCGAGGATCTCCGCAACCGGATGATCCACCTCGTGCCCGACGACGTCTACTACGCGCACGACGATCTGGCCAGGCGGACGCAGAACCTCGACGAGTCGCACGAGCGACGCAACGGCCCCGCGCACGTGAAGGCGATGGTGCTCTCGGCTTCCTCGCATGCGATCCCGGTGTCCGCCGGCGAGCCGATCCTCGGAAGGTGGCAAAGGCTGATCCTGTTCGAGCTGGACGAGCCGAAGGACCGCCAGGTCGTCTTCCACGTGTTCGGCGAGTAGGCCTGGGTCCTCGCGATGCTCGCGGAGCGCAGGAAGAGCCGGCAGGTCCGCGTCGGCGACGTGACGATCGGTGGCGACGCTCCCGTGCGCATCCAGTCGATGACCACGACTAAGACAGCGGACATCGACGCCACGCTCCAGCAGATCGCGTCGTTGGTAGCCGCCGGGGTTGACATCGTTCGCGTCGCCGTCCCGCACTGGGAGGACGCCGAGGCGCTCACGGCCATCGCGGCCAAGTCGACGGTGCCGGTGATCGCCGACATCCACTTCCAGTGGAAGTACGCGATGGCTGCGCTCGAGGCCGGGATCCAGGGCCTGCGGATCAACCCCGGCAACATCAAGTATCAGGACAAGGTGCGCCTGATCGCGCGCGAGGCCAAGGCCAGGAGCGTCCCGATCCGGATCGGCGTCAACGCGGGCTCGCTCGAGAAGGAACTGCTCGAGAAGTACGGGGCCCCCACGCCCGAGGCGCTCGTGGACAGCGCGCTGGGCGAGGCGCGGATCCTGGAGGACGAGGACTTCCTCGACATCAAGATCTCGGTGAAGCATTCGAACCCTCAAGTGATGATCGAGGCGTACCGGCAGCTCGCGGAGGCGTGCGACTACCCGCTGCACCTCGGGGTGACGGAGGCGGGCCCGATGCCGATGGGCGGCGTGAAGAGCGCCGTCGGGATCGGCGCGCTGCTCGCCGAGGGCATCGGCGACACGATCCGCGTCTCGCTGACGGACGATCCCGTCGAGGAGGTCAAGGTCGGGACCTGGATCCTCCGGTCGCTCGGCCTCCGCAAACGGGGGCTCGACCTGGTCGCATGTCCGAGCTGCGGTCGCGCCGAGGTCGACGTGCTCGGGCTGACGAAGCAGGTGCACGAGGCGCTCGAGCGCGAGGGCTTGAAGGTCCCGATCCGGGTCGCCGTGATGGGCTGCGTCGTGAACGGGCCCGGCGAGGCGCGCGAGGCCGACCTCGGCATCGCGGCCGGCAAGGGTCAGGGGTTCCTGGTGGTCAGGGGCGAGGTCATCGACAAGATCCCCGAGGACCGGTTCGTCGAGCGTCTCATCGAGGAGGCCAGGAAGATCGCCGCCGAGCGCGAGGCCGTCACCGCCGAGTAGTTACACGCGGGCGAGTCGCAGGAAGTTGCGGACGATCGCCGGGCCGTCGGGCGTGAGGATCGACTCCGGGTGGAACTGGACGCCGTATCGGGGGAGCTCGCGGTGTCGCATCGCCATCACGAGGCCGTCGTCGCTCCAGGCGGTCAGCTCGAGCTCCGCCGGCAGGCCCTCGCGATCGACCACAAGCGAGTGGTAGCGGGCGGCCTCGAAAGGGTTCGGGACCCCGGCGAAGATCCCGCGGCCGTCGTGGTGCACGAGCGACGCCTTGCCGTGGACCGGTGTGGCGCGCTCCACGCGGCCACCGGCGACCAGTCCCATCGCCTGGTGTCCGAGGCACACGCCGATCACAGGCGTCTCCTCGGGAAGGATCCGGAGGAGCTCGGTGAACACGCCCGCGTCCTCGGGCCGGCCGGGGCCGGGGGACAGGATCACCGCTGAGGGCGAGCGCGCGACCAGCGCCTCGGCGGTCTCCGCGTCGCTCTTCACTACCTCGGTCCGCGCCCCGAGGCTCTCGATCAGCTGGACGAGGTTGTAAGTGAACGAGTCGTAGTGGTCGACGACGAGGATCACGGCGCTTCTCCTTCCGCATCCGCGATCGCGGGCAGCAGGGCCACGGCCTTCCACTTCGTCTCGGCGAGCTCCGTCTCCGGATCCGAATCGGCGACCACGCCGGCCGCGGTCTGGACGTGCGCGAGACCCTCGGCGACCACGGCGGTCCGGATCGTGATGCAGAAGTCCAGGTCGCCGGCGAACGTGCAGTAGCCCACGGCACCCGCGTACGGGCCGCGCGCCGTGGGCTCGAGCTCGGCGATCAGCTCCATCGCGCGGCGCTTCGGGGCTCCGGTAACCGTTCCGTGCGGGAAGGTCACCGCGAGCGCGTCCAGCGGGTGCAGTCCCTCCGCGAGCTCGCCCTCGACCGTGCTCACGATGTGCATCACCTTCGAGAACCGCTCCACCGTCATGAGCTCGGTCGGGCGCACCGTGCCCGGCGTGCAGACGCGGCCGAGGTCGTTCCTCGACAGGTCCACGAGCATCGCGTGCTCGGCGCGCTCCTTCGGGTCGGCGAGGAGCTCGTGCTCGTACAGCCGGTCGCGGAGCTCCGTCTCGCCGCGGGGGCGGGTGCCGGCGATCGGTCTGGTGGTCACGTTGCGGTCCTCGACCCGCACCAGCGGCTCGGGCGAGGAGCCGGCGAGCTCCATCCCCAACATGCGGACGAAGAACATGTAGGGCGCGGGGTTGGCGACGCGGAGACGGCGGTAGATGGGCATGCCGCCCCGCGGCGCAGCGAACGTCACCCGGCGCGAGGGCACCGCCTGGTAGATGTCCCCGGCCGCGATGTGTTCCTTCAGCGTCCGGACGATCTCGCGGTAGCGCTCGTCGGGCATGTTGGGTTCGCCGGCATCGCCGCCCGCTCCGGTCCCGAGCGGTTCGGGCACCGGTGCGTCCGAGGTCGTGAGCCGGACGGCCAGGTCCTCCAAGGCTCGGACGCCGCCCTCGTAGTCGCCCGGCCGGACGTGAGCGATCAGCAGCAGCCGCTGACGCCAGTGATCGAAGACCACCGCCCGGTCGACCAGGAGGAGCCCGATCGGCGGGCAGGGGACATCACCGCCGGGTGTCGGGTGTCCGTCCAGCAGCCCGGCCGCCTCGTAGGACAGGTAGCCCATCAGTCCGCCGGTGAGCGATGGGAGCCCGTCCGCCCTGGGTGCGCCCAGCCCGCGGGCGAGCGCGACCAGGTCCGCGCGGGCATCACCCGTTCGCGGCGCATCCAGCGGCAGGTCGCGGACCACGTCGCGGATCTCAAGCCCCTCGGGACGCAGCACGACGACGGCCGCCGGGTCGCCGGCCACGAACGAGTAACGGCCCCACCGTTCGGAGCGCTCGACGCTCTCGAGCAGGATCCCGGGGCCGTCCCCGGCCAGGGCAGGGAAGACGCCGACCGGGGTCGAGACGTCCGCGAGCAGCTCGGCCCAGACCGGGGCGAGGGCGTGACCCTCCGCCAGTCGGTCGAACGTCTCGCGATCGGGGTGGACCTTCACGGAGGCTCCTTCACGAGCGAGCCCCGGGCTCGGGCCCGGGGCTCTGGCTGCGATGGGTCTGGAACGCGTGCCGGGGTGCCGGGTCCGGGCTCAGGTGCCCCGGGGACAGGACCAGCGATCGTCACGCACGCTCATGGAGGCCGATGGTCCCACCCGTTGCTCGATCACGTCAATGCAGGGCATCCGGATCTCGGGCCGTTACCCTTACCCGCGCGTGACCGGGCCCGCCGGGCGGCGCATGGGGAGGACCTGGATGGGAACGCCGACCAGAGCGATCTCGGCAGTGCTCGCCTGCGCTCTGCTCGCCGCGCTCAGCATCCCGGCGGCCGTGGGGGAGACACTCTCTCCGTCAAGGGCCCGGATCTACGCTCCCGTGCCCGGCGCGCGGCCGGACCAGGTCGATGGGTCGACCGAGGGTCCCGAGCTCCGGGCGCTGCCGGATGGACGGATCGTGTGGCGAGCGGAGCGCACCATAGGGAGCCCGGCCCCCGCGGCGCCGTCGCAGACGATCGGGTTCGACGCGATCGGACGCATCGGCGAGAACTGGCCGGCGGACCCGACGGGAGCGCTCGGAGGGTCGGTCTTCGTGACGGCCGTTAACGCCTCGCTCGCCGTCTACGACCGAACCGGCGCGGCCGTCCTAGGGCCGGACCCGCTCCGGCCCCTGTTCCCGCTGCCGAACGGCACCAACGTCTTCGATCCCAAGGTCGTCTACGACCAGTACCGCGACAGCTTCGTGGTCGCGTTCCTCGCGGTGAACGATGTTCGAGAGAAGTCGTGGATCCTGGTCATCGCGATCCCCGACGCGACGGCGGACGATGTCGGGACGTGGTGCGGGGCGCAGATCGAAGGTGACCGCACCGGCGGAGACGGACGGCAGTTCGCCGACTATCCGGGTCTGGGCTACGACCGTGATCACGTGGTGGTGACGTCGAACCAGTTCGACTTCGGGTCCGACGCGTACCGGGGCGCCCAGCTGATCTCGATGCCCAAGAGCCGTCTCTACGACTGCCAGCGGAAGCTGATAGTGGAGACCTTCGCGGGCGAGAGCACGCGGAACCCGGACGGTTCGATCGCCTTCACGATCCAGCCCGCGACCACCGTGGGTTCGGGCAACTCGCTGTACCTGCTCTCGTTCCAGGACGGACGCCCGAACTACGTCGTGCTGTGGCGGCTCCGCGAGGTAGACAGAGGCCTCTCGTTGCAGAACACCGCTCTCGAGGTGGGCCGCGTGAGCATCGGGCCGTACGCGACTCAGGGCGGGGGGAGTCTGAGCGCGCCCAACACGTGGTGGGATCCGGGCGACCTCCGGCTGACCAACGCGTTCGCCGACCTTCCCCACGCCTACGTGTACGGTGCCCACGTCGTGGCCGGGGACCTCCGGCCCGACCGAGTGACCGGTGGCTACGACGAGGCCGTGATCCGCTGGTACGAGGTGGAGGTCGATCCGAAGCTTCACCGGTCTGAGGTCTCGAGGAGCGGGACGATAGGCGCACCCGAGGTAGACGTGGGGTGGCCCGCGATCGGGACCGACGAAGGTGGGAACGTGTTCGTCACGTACTCGCGGGCGAGTGCGCCCCTGGAAGAGTTCCTGTCCGCTTGGGTCGCCAGGATCAGACCCGGGCGGACCGCCAGCGTCTCGCTGCTGCTGGCTGGCGGCTCGGCGCGGATGGAGGCGATCCCGGGCCCCGAGAACTGGGGCGACTACGCGGCGATCTCGCGAGATCCGCTGGATCCGTCGCTCGTTGCGCTAGTGAACCAGTACGCCCCGTCCGACGGCGGCCGTACCACGGAGGACTGGCAGCAAACCGTTCACGTCGTGGGCGAGGGGTCGGAGTGAGTCGACGCGCCCAGCCGTCGCCGGTAGGGTTGCCCGACACGACAAGGGGACCCCAGGATGCGCACGTCCCGTGGGACGATCGCGACCGCTGCCCTGCTCGCGCTCGGCTTCGCACTGCTGGCATCGCCCGCGACCGCGGGCCGTGACGGAGACGCCGATCGGCAGGTTCGTTGGGCTCGGCCGTTGGCGGTGGTCGGAGACCCGGTCTCGAGGGTGACGTTGGGTCGGCGGTCATCCCTGTCAGCCCTCACGGCTGGCCGCCCGGCCATAGCCAACGGCTCCGGTGCGATCGCGGCGGGGCTCGAGGCCAGGGTCCCGTCCGCCCTCGGCGGGTTCGACGCGATCGGCGACATCGACGGCGCCACGCCCGCCGATCCCACCGGCGCGATGGGTGGGTCGTGGTTCCTGACGGCCGTCAACACGTCGTTCGCGCTGTTCGACCTGGCGGGCTCCCCCGTCCTGGGGCCGTCCGACCTGGATTCGGTGGACCCGAAGCTGGCGGGTGCTTTCGTCTTCGACCCGAAGGTGGTCTACGACCAATACCACGACACCTTCGTGATGGTCTTCCTCGTACAGGAGGACTCGCCACGGACCTCGCTCATCGTGATCACGACGATCCCGGACGCGACCGCCGGCGACCCGTCCAGCTGGTGCACCACGATCCTCCCGGGCGACCAGGTTCCGGGCGACGGTGCACAGTGGGCCGACTACCCGGGGCTCGGCTACTCGGCCGACCGCGTGACGATAGCGACCAACCAGTTCACCTTCCCGTCGGTGGCCGGGTCGTTCCGGTATGCACAGGTGCTCTCGTTCACCAAGGCCAGCCTGTACGACTGCTCGACGGATCTCGTCGGGACGGCCTTCTCGGGGAGCCAGACGGAGAACACCGACGGGTCGCCGGCCTTCACGCTCCAGCCGGCGCAGACCGTTGGAGGTCCGGAGACCGACCAGTTCCTCCTGTCGTTCGAGCCTCGCGGTAGGGACTCGTTCCTCACGCTCTGGCGGCTCCGACCGAGCGACACCGGGGTCGGCATCAAGAAGGTGACCCTGTTCACGGGCGCGGTCAGGGCCCCATTCCCCGCGACCCAGGGCGGGGTCTCCGATCTGTTCGACAGCGAGTTCTGGTGGGATCCGGGGGACTACAGGCTGGTGAACGCCTTCCATGACGCCGATCGCAACGAGCTGTTCGCGGCGCAGGCGATCCGGAAGAACCTCAAGCCCGATACCGTGACCGGCGGGTACATCGAGGCCGCGGTCCGCTGGTACGAGGTGAACCCGGCGCCCAAGCTGAAGAACTCGGTGATCTCGCGCAAGGGCGTCGTGGGCGAGCCGGAGGTAGAGATGGGCTGGCCGGTCGTGGCGTCGGACGGCTCGGGGAACCTGTTCATCGCGTTCAGCAGGGCCAGCGGTGTGACCGGCGAATTCCTGTCCGCCTGGGTCGCCGAGGTGCCGCCCTCATCCACGAACGCGAACAGCATCCTGCTCGCGCCGGGGCAGGGCGTGTACGACGTCTCCAACGGTCCCGAGCGCTGGGGCGACTACAACGGCATCGGGCGTAGCCCGGCAGATCCGTCTTCGGTCGCCACCGTCAACCAGTACGCGACCGCTTTCAACGCCTTCCAGCAAACGGTGAGCCTCGTCCAGCACATCTGACGGAGGGCGCCAGGCGGCCGGTATCCTGGGCCCTCCATGAGGCTGTCGGCGCTGTTCGCACCCACCCTTCGGGAGGATCCCGCCGAGGCTGAGGTGCCCTCGCACCGGCTGCTGCTTCGTGCGGGGTTCATCCGTCAGGTCGCGGCCGGCGTGTACACGACCCTACCTATCGGGCTGCGCTCGATCCGCAAGATCGAGAAGGTCGTCCGTGAGGAGATGGACGCCTCGGGGGCGCAGGAGTTCCGCATGCCGATCGTCCTTCCGTCTGAGCCCTGGAAGACGACCGGCCGCTGGGAGCTGTACGGGGACCTGATGTTCCGCCTCACCGACAGGCACGGCCGAGAGATGCTGCTGGGGCCGACGCAGGAAGAGATCGTGACTCCGCTCGTCGACGCCGAGCTTCCATCCTACCGTGACCTGCCGGTGAACCTGTACCAGATCGAGTGGAAGTACCGTGATGAGTTCCGTCCGCGGTTCGGGCTTCTGCGCGGTCGCGAGTTCCTCATGAAGGACGCCTACACGTTCGACCGCGACATGGAGGGTATGGGACGCTCGTACCAGACCATGTACGACGCCTACATCCGCGTGTTCGACCGCCTCGGTCTGGACTACGTCGTGGTCGAGGCGGAGCCGGGGCAGATAGGCGGCGGTGTCAACCACGAGTACATGGCGCGTGCCGAGGTCGGCGAGGACCGGTTCGTGGAGTGCGAGAACGGCGACTACCTGGCCGATCGGAAGGCCGCGACGCCGCTGCCGCCCGCCCCGGTTCCGCAGGGCACCGCCCCGATCGAGATCGTGGACACGCCGAACGCGTCCACGATCGAAGCCGTGGCGTCGCTCCTGGGTCGGCCCGCCGACCGGATGCTGAAGTCGATGTTCTACGACGCCGGCGGGCAGACGTTGGCGGTGCTGGTCCCCGGCGATCGCGAGGTCGAGGAGGCTAAGCTCGAGCGGGCGTTCTTCCCGACTTCGGTCCGGCGGTTCGAGGATGCGGACTTCGCCGCTCGCGGGCTCGTGAAGGGGTTCGTGGGACCACAGGGGATGGGTGAGGACGTGGTCATCCTCGCCGATCCTTCCGTCCGCGGTGGCGCGGACTGGGTTGCCGGCGCGAACGAGCCCGACCGGCACGCCACCGGAGTCAACACGCCGCGAGACTTCCGGATCGATCGGTTCGAGGACGTCGTCGCCCTGCGCGACGGCGACCGATGCCCTAACGACGGTGGCTCGCTCAGCGTCGGCCGGGCGATCGTCCTCGGCCACATCTACCAGCTGGGCACCAACTACTCGGGTCCCCTGGGCGCGCGCTTCATCGACGAGGACGACTCGGAGCGCCCGTACCTGATGGGCTCGTACGGGATCGGGATCTCGCGGATCCTCGCCGCGGCGGTCGAGCAGTTCCATGACGATGGCGGTCTCCAGCTGCCGAAGGCTTTGGCGCCGTTCGACGCGGTCGTGCTGATCGCGAACCGGGATGACGACGCCGTCGGCGAGCAGGCCGAGCGCATCTACGGCGAGCTCCGCGACCGCGGCGTCGAAGCCGCCATCGACGATCGGGAGGAGACCGCCGGCGTGAAGTTCGCCGACGCGGATCTGATCGGGTATCCCGTGCAGGTCGTGGTCGGCAAGCGCGGCGTAGCGGCCGGGACGGTCGATCTGAAGCTCCGCGCGACCGGCGAGCGCTCGCAGGCCTCGCTGGCCGAGGCCGCCCGGGCCGCGGTAGACCTTCTGGCCGCGGCCCCCTAGGCTCATGTCGATGCGCACCAAGCATGCCCCGAGCGCGCTCCGCGAGTTCGTCAAGCTCCGCCCCGAGGTTGAGGCCGTGCTCCAGCACGTCGGCCTGCGGACGTGGGACCTCGTGCTCATCGACGTCACGGGTCTGTGGGTCCGGGACGAGTTCGCGAGCGAGGAGGCCGCCGAGGCGACCTGCCGCGAGCTCGGGACCCGCATGCACCGAGGCTGGGACGACCCCAGGATCGCCCGGCGGATGAGCGGGCGCGACCACTGGAACACGCCCGACGGGCAGCGTCGGGCACGCTGATAGGGCCCTGAGCAGCGCGTCCGGTATACTCGGACGAGCGAACTGGAAGCGGTTTCACCCGGAAGTGGGCTCGCGCCCACTTTTCTTTTCGAGGGGGCGCTTGCGGTGGGCGAGAGGAACGTGGAGGCGCTGGTCGCGCCCGTCGTCGAGGCCGCCGGGCTCGAGGTCTGGGAGGTCACCTTCGGCCGCGAAGGGGGACGCCAGATCCTGCGGGTGATGGTGGACCGTGACGGCGGTGTCGACCTAGACGCCATCGCGGACGTGTCCGAACGCCTGTCGCGCCGGCTGGACCTGGAGGGGTTCGCCTTGGACGTGGCATATGCCTTGGAGGTGAGCTCGCCTGGTCTGGAAAGGCCGCTCCGGTCGCGCCGGCATTTCGAGAAGAGCGTCGGGCAGCAGGTGAAGGTGAAGACGGTGGAGCCGGTGCAGGGTCGTAGGGTCCACGAGGGCGCGCTGGTCTCGGCCGACGCGGAGGCGATCGTGGTCGCATCCGAGGGCGGAGAGCTGCGCGTCCCCTACGTCGGCATCGCGTCGGCGCGACGCGTCTTCGAATGGGGGTCGGGGCCAAAGCCGCGAAGCGGTAGCCCCACGCTTCCGACATCGCCTCGCGAGGTCGGGAGCGCCAGAAGGACGAGGAGCACGAGATGAACCAGGAGATGATCGCGGCGCTCAAGGAGCTCGAGCGGGAGAAGGGCATCGCCTTCGAGACGATCCTCGAGGGCCTCGAGGAGGCTATGGCCTCCGCCTACAAGTCGTGGTGGAAGCAGCAGCACCCAGACCTGGACGAGGAGTCATTCGGCGTCCGCGCCAAGATCGACCCCGAGTCCGGGGACCTGCGCGTGTGGGTCCAGGAGCTCGAGCGCAACGAGCACGAGGACGAGGAGGGCGAGATCTCGGTCGAGATCAGGGTCCTGTCCGAGCAGGAGGTCGAGGTAACCGACGAGTTCAAGGGTCGGATCGGCGCCCAGACTGCCAAGCAGGTGATCTTCCAGAAGCTCCGCGACGCCGAGCGCGAGATGACCTACGAGGAGTTCGCCGGGCGCGAGGGCGACATCGTCACCGGCATCGTCCAGCAGTCCGAGCGCCGGTACACGCTGCTGGACCTCGGCAAGGTGGAAGCCCTGCTGCCGCAGGCCGAGCAGGTGCCGAGCGAGCCCTATCGCAGCGGCGAGCGCCTGAAGGGCTACATCACGGAGGTCCGCCGAGGCACGAAGGGGCCCCAGATCGTCGTTTCGCGTACCCATCCAGGACTGCTGAAGAAGCTGTTCGAGCTGGAGGTCCCCGAGATCGAGGAGGGGATCGTCGAGATCAAGGCGGTCGCGCGCGAGCCCGGCCACCGCTCGAAGATCGCGGTCTCCTCCAACGAGCCCGCGGTCGACCCGGTGGGTGCGTGCGTCGGGCCCAAGGGCTCGCGCGTGCGCAACGTCGTGACCGAGCTCCGCGGCGAGAAGATCGACGTCGTGCCCTGGAGCGCCGATCAGGCGGCGTTCGTCGCGAACGCGCTCCAGCCGGCCAAGGTCAAGGAGGCGCGCGTAGACCCCGACACGCAGACCGCCCTAGTGATAGTGCCCGACTACCAGCTGTCGCTCGCCATCGGCAAGGAGGGGCAGAACGCGCGGCTCGCGGCGCGGCTCACCGGGTGGCGGATCGACATCAAGAGCGAAACGCAGGTCGCTGATGAAGCCCGCGGGGGTGCGCCCTCGTCCAGCGGACCGCCGGGGGAGTCGTCGAGGGCATCGTCCGTGCCCCCCGAGGTGGCGGCCGTCGACGAGCCCCCGTCGGCCTCGCCGGCCGAAGGCGCTACCGGCGAGGCTGATCCGTCGTCCGAGGCGCCCGTCACCGTGGAGCCGGCATCTGAGGCCGTCACCGTGGAGCCGGCGGCGCCCGAGCCGGACGCGGCCGAGGAGGTCCCCGTGGTGGCTCCGGCCGAGGAGACGGCGGAGGCCTGATCCGGTGTCCGC
>Ga0209521_10000470_pt1 | contig 30894 bp, 28 predicted proteins | sample Rifsed19ft4_FD_184016 | JGI IMG/M metagenome (GOLD analysis project Ga0209521, IMG submission 184016) | Soil microbial communities from Rifle, Colorado, USA - sediment 19ft 4 (version 2) | ecosystem: Environmental > Terrestrial > Deep subsurface > Rock core/Sediment | place: Rifle, Colorado...
AACCGGTGCCGTCAAAACACACGCCAATCACCGGCTCGTCGCCTTGCCATTGGTTATCCGCCAGACAGGCTGCCAGGTGCGCGTGGTGGTGCTGCACCTGAACCAGCGGTAAACCCTCCGCGCTTGACCGCGCGACAGCGTAGCGGGTTGCCAGGTAATCGGGGTGCAAATCAGCGGCGATCGTTTGAGGTTGAATGCGGAAGAGCCGCTCGTAATGCTGGATGCCTTCCTCGAAAGAGCGCAGCGTCTCGTAATTTTCCATGTCGCCGATAAAGTGGCTCAGAAATGCGTAGCGTTGACGTGTCAGACAGAATGAATTCTTGAGTTCGGCGCCAGTTGCCAGCACTGGCGGCATTTCTTGTGCCAGCACGAGTGGATCGGGAGCAAATCCGCGCGACCGGCGTAAAAAATAGGGCCTGTTACGTTGGGTGCGAACCACCGAATCATCCACCCGCATGTGAATCCCGCGGTCGTGCATTAAAAAGGCGTCTGCCAGCGTGTCCAGCCGTACGTGGGCTTCGCTATCGCGATACGCGATGGGTTCCTCGCTCATATTGCCGCTGGTCATCACCAACACGGTCGGGAAACCCGGCTCCGGTTCGAGTAAGAGCAGGTGGAGCGGAGTATAAGGCAGCATGAAGCCCAGGGTTTTCTGCTGCGGAGCTGCCGAAGCTGCCACAGTTGATTCTGGCCTGCGTTCCAATAGCACGATCGGGTGCTGCGGCGAAGTCAGTAATCCTCGTTCAGCCTCGCCGACCAGGCACTGTTTTTCGATATTTTCCAGATCGATAGCCATAAGCGCAAACGGTTTGTCGGAGCGTTTCTTGCGCCGGCGCAGTTCGTCGACCGCCGCGGCGTTGGCCGCATCGCACGCCAGGTGAAAGCCGCCCAGTCCCTTCACCGCCACAATTCTCCCGTTTTTTAGAGCCTCACGCGCTTGCTTCAGGGCATCTTCGCGTTCCGCCAGCCGCGTCCCATCAACCTCATACCAAATTTGAGGTCCGCAGGTTGAACAGGCAGTGGGCTGGGCATGGAAGCGCCGGTTGAGCGGGTCGTCGTATTCCGACTGGCACTGCGGGCACATTATAAAGTCCGCCATGGTCGTGAAAGGCCGGTCGTAAGGAATATCGCGAATAATGCTGAATCGCGGTCCGCAGTTGGTGCAATTGATAAACGGGTAGCGGTAGCGGCGGTCACTTGGAGAGAATAACTCGCGCTGACAATCCGGGCAGATACTCATATCCGGCGAAACCGGGATGAATTCACTTGGATCAGGTTGCGAATCCAGAATTTCGAATTTTGTAAAGTGATTGGCGGGGCTGGGTTCCGATTCGAGCGAATCAATCCGCGCGAGCGGTGGTGGTCGCTGTGCCAGGTCGTCCAGGAAGGCCTGCAAGCCATCCTGACGCCCGTTTACCTCGATCTCCACACCGCTGGAGGTATTGCGTACCCATCCGGTCAACTGGTTGCGCACCGCGAGACCGTAGACAAAGGGTCGAAAACCGACTCCCTGGACGATCCCGCGTACCCGAACCTTCAGCCCGGCTTGTTCGTTCATCACACCTGCCGCGGTGCTGCCATTCTGGAACGCAGCCAGTTGGCCCAGACGTCGATGCCTTCACCGGTCTTGCATGAGACCGCAAAGGTGGTCAGCCCCGGGTTGAGCATTTCAACACCCTGGCGGAAATACTCCATGCGGAAATCAATATACGGCAGCAAGTCCGTTTTGTTGATAATCAACACTTCCAGCCCGCGGTAGATGTTGGGGTATTTGTAAGGTTTGTCGTCCCCCTCGGGGATGCTGGCGACCAGCAAGTTGATGTGTGTGCCAAGGTTAAAAGCCGCCGGGCAAATCAAATTACCCACATTTTCCACAATGAGCAGGTCAATCTCCGGCAATGGCAGCTGCTGAAGCCCGGCTTTGAGCATCATGGCGTCCAGGTGACATTCGCCGCCAGTGTTGATTTGCACCGCCGGCATACCGGCAGCGGTGATCTTATCAGCGTCGATGGTCACAGGGGCAGTATCGCCTTCAACCACGCCAATTTTGTACTCCGGCTGCATTGCCTCAATCGTCTTCAGGATAAAACTGGTCTTGCCGGCTCCCGGCGAGGCCATCAGGTTGATCGAAAACGCGCCAGCCTTATCCAACGTCTGGCGGTTGATCTGGGCCACCTGATCGTTGGCGTTCATGATGTTCTCAACCACCTGCACTCGGTTTACGGTCATATCACCTCCGGGGCGTTTTCAACCTCGATTGATTCCATATAAAACTCGTCGCCGGCAGCCACCATCAGCCTGAAGCTGCCGCAGGCCGGGCAGGGTTCCAGCTGGCTGGCAAGTTCAAATTCGCCCTGGCACTCCTGGCAGCGCATCCGCGCCTGAATGCGTTTGAAATGGAGCTGCGCACCCTGGCATAGGGTGTTTTCAGCCATGGTGTCCCAATAAAATTGCACCGAATCATCCACGATGCTGGATAACTGCCCAATGACCAGATAAATATCGGTAACCCGGGCTGCATTGGCTTGCTGTGCATGCCGGGTCGCAATTTCCAGAATGGACTCAGTCACCGCTAATTCATGCATCGTAGTCCTACCAATATTAATCGATATTGAGGGGAGCCGCCCCCGTTAATGGGATGGTGTTGTAGTATGTTCGCCTGAAAGTTGGAGAATAAGGTCCATCAACGACAGTTTAGTCGTCAGCATATTGGTCGCGACCACATTGGCAATGCGGCGCATGATGACAAATCCGATGTGATTATCTTCCTCGCACAGGCTTTCCAAACCGTCGCCATTGATCACCAATAGACGAGAATCTTTCAGTGCTGCCGTGGTGGCCACCCGCTGACGCACGATCGGGGTCAATTTCGACCAGCCAATGATGTCCAGCGCTTCAGCCTGGTAAATGCGCACTGATCCGTGACCGGGAATATCCGAATCCACTGCCACTTGACCGTCCAAAATGATATAGACGTTATCCACCCGATCGCCTTCACAGAAGATCGTGGTGCCGGCCTTGACTTCCAGGATAGCCGATATGCTGGCCAGCCGTTCCAACTGCTTGGCGTTGAAGTCAAAAAACCAGGGAATGCTTTTAAGTGTATCAGTGAGGAGCGTAGGAAGCATCATTTCAGCCTGCAATTCTCGCGATGGATTACCTTACTTTGTAACAAATCCGGCGGAAGGTTTGAAGTGTCCTCCATCCCCTCGCTCGCGGTCGATTGTCACCAAAGTTACGCGAATCAATCACCCGATTGGTCGATGTATATGACAATTTTACGAATGGCTTGCATGGCTAATTCACGGGTTTGTGCCGACAAAATTTGCGAGAATCCGAATTCGTATCCGCGCACCGAAACAATTATTGCCTGGGGAGCCTTTCCGTAAAGCGATTCGGCCAATGCCAGGCAGGTCTGCGGCGTCAAGTGATGGGTAAACGGAGACGTTTGAAAATTGGAACCAAGCTCTTCAACATGCAGCAATTCTTCAATGCTGCCGGTATGTGCATCTATAAAAATAACTTTATCGAACTGTGAAACCCATTCAGCGCTCTCCGGAGTCAGCTGCAGGGCATAGGTAGACGTCAAAGTTTCGGTTATTTCAGTGGTCGTCTCTTCCGGGAACACCGGCAGAATGACACCGTAACGTTCTGCCACCCCGCGCAGGACATGCCAGGCTACGCCGTCGTCTTGCCGGTCGATATTGCCATAGCCGAAGAGCAGTATTTTCATCCCGCTGATCCCAGGTCAAATGGGTCTGGGAATTCCCCTGATCGCGTACCCAGACCCATTTTGTCCAAATGATTATTCGCCACGTGTGATGGTTTGAGTCAGGTTGCCCTGTTGATCCAGCACCTCAACCACAATCGGCATTTGCCCGACGGCGTGTGTCGAACACGACAGGCACGGATCATGCGCCCGTACTGCCGCCTCCACCCGGTTTAGCAATCCTTCTCGTACTACCTGCCCATTGATGTATGTTTTGGCGACGCTATCGACAGCCTTGCTCATGGCCCAATTGTTATTGCCGGTGGCTACGATCAGGTTGACCTTCTGTATTTGACCGTTCTCATTAGCCCAGTAGTGGTGCCACAACGTACCGCGCGGAGCTTCGATCACGCCGACGCCCTCGCCTTTATAGTTATGGCGTGTGTTGAGCAGATCCGTCGAGAGAATGTCTGGGTCATCCAGCAGAACTGCCACTTTTTCCACTGCATGCAGTGCTTCGATCAAGCGGGCGTAGTGGAAATGCAGCGTGTTTTCAATCGGTTTTCCCGGATTCATGGCTTTAAAGACCTTCATTTCCGCATCCGCCAGCGGCGTCGACATGCGGTCAGAGGCATTCATGCGCCCAAGCGGTCCTACGCGGTAAACACCTTGCGGGAAGCCTAATTTCTTGTAATAAGGGAATTTGAGGTAAGACCAATTCTCAACGTGCTCGGCGATGTAGTCCAGGTAGGTGCGTCCGTCGAACAACTCCAACTGCTGACCGGCTGCATCGATCAAGCGCACGTCGCCGTCATACAGGTCGAGTGTATTCCCCGCTTTGACCAGGCCAAGGTAGCCGGTCGGGAATACCGCGAATTTGTTAATGTCTTCCTGATTGGCCTCAGCCCAGCCTTTAATGATCTGGATGCCGAGCTTAACCGTGTCCAGGGCTTTGTGATAACCCGAAAAGATCTGGTCGCGTTCGGCAGACACAAGCGCCTTGTTGACGCCGCCTGGCACCGCGAAAACCGGATGAACGCGCCGTCCACCTAACGTGCTGATGATCTCCTGCCCAAATTTTCGCAGGTTGACCGCTTTGAGCGCCAGGTCGGCATTGGCCTGGATCAAACCGACGACATTGCGAATAGCCGGGTCAGCATCAAAGCCGAGCAATAAATCGGGGCCAGCCAGTTCAAAGAAGTGCATACCATGACTCTGGATGATCTGCCCCATATGCATCAGTTCACGCAGCAGGTTCGCCGGCCTGGGCGGAGGAGCGCCGTACACCTCATCGCCGGCTTTGGCAGCCGCCAGGTGATGGCTCACAGGGCAGATTCCGCAGATACGCGGTGTAATGGTCGGCATTTCGAAGACCATGCGGCCTTCGCAGAACTTCTCGAAGCCGCGGAATTCGTTTACATGCAGGTAGGCATGATCTACGTTGCCATCCGCATTCATATGGATGGTCACTTTGGCATGACCCTCAATGCGGGTCACCGGTTCTATCGTTATTTTTTGCGTCACCATAGTGCCTCCCATTAATGCCAGCCCAGTTTTTCGTCTGTGAGCACCGGTTTGCGGCCTTGCGCCAGTTCTGCCAGCACGTAGAAGATGGTGTCAGCGGAGGGCGGGCAACCCGGCACGAAAATATCCACCGGTACCACTTCTTGCAGTGAACGTACGCGTGTCATGGTTGCCAGTTCGGGGTCGCTCGGGATTTTTCCCTCGCCGTCTGTGCTTTCGGTTTCAACATAAGCCCGGCGCAAAGCTTCCTCTAGCTTGAAAAAATTGCGCATAGCCGGTACGCCGCCAAAAACTGCGCAATCACCCAATGCCACCAGGGTGCCGCAGCGGCTGCGCATACGGAGTGCTACTTCTTCATTGGCACTGTTGTTGACTCCGCCTTCCAACACACCGACTGCTACGCCGGATTCATCCGGCTCTTTCAAATCGGTGATGGGGCTGGAGCGCAAGTCGGCAACCTCCACCAGTGTGACGATTCGTTCGTCGATATCCAGCAGCGACATGTGGCAGCCAGAGCAGCCTGCCAACCAGTCCGTTGCAACTTTAGGTTTAGTCATGGGTATCTCCTGATTCCCTGGCAATTACGCCGCGATCTCAACCGGTGAAGTTCGCTGGAGCAGTTCAGCCTGCCACGAACCATTAAGGCTTATTTTCATTTGCTGAGCCAGGTTCTGGAGGACCGCTTCGTTGCTCAGGATGTCTTTTCCAGCGGTGGGCAGACTCTTTTCAGCCTTTTGCAGTACGCCATCGACGCTCAAGTAGTGGCCTTCCTGTTCGAGCCAGGTGGTCACCGGCAGCACAATATCGGCCATGGCGGTCAATTTGGAGATATGGCTGGCCTGGACCACCAGGAATGGTGCTTTCTCCAGGTTTTTCACCAGCCGCTCGGACGGAATCTCGTCGCCGAGAACCACATAGGCTGCCTGATGGCCGTTTGGCGAATAGGCTTTGTCCAACCCGTACTGGGCTGCTGCCATACTGTTGGCGCCGCCCTTGAGGCTGATCAGCGTTGCGCCAGCTGTCTCTGCCAGCTTGACCAGTGCCATGAGCATCTCGAGGCTGCCAACTTTTGCCCCTTCGTAGATGATCACCGGGTGCGCCGCCGAAGCGAATTTGAAACCCGCTTCCAACATTAAATCGGTCGAAACACCCGTGGAAGCTGCGGCGGCATTCATCACCGGGATCGGGTCGCCGCTGTATTCGGCTTTACTCTGTCCAAGCCGGGCGATCGCAGCCGTCAGACCGGCGATCAGGTCAAGTTCTTTACCCGATTTCGCACTCAGCGTGCAATTTGCCAGATGCTGCAGCGTATTTTCCACACTGTCGATCACGATCAACGGAGCACCGTTCTGCATCTTGCGGCGGGCATAGAACCCTGCAGTTTCATGCTGATTGGTCAAATCTGCGCCAAATAGCAGGAACCCATCAGCGTTTTTGATGTCTTTCACGCTGCCTTCAAACGCCTTGCCTTTGTCAGCAGCCAGCTTTGAAGCCAAACTTGTGGTCATGCCTTCCTCGAACGAGGTCACCAATCCACCGGCAAACAACTGTTTGAAGGTATGCAGAGTTTCTGCCGGTTGGCGGGTCGAGGTCAACGCTGCCACTTTTCCAGTGTCCTGCAGGTGGGCAGCCGCAACTGTAAGCGCTTCTTCCCAGCTAACCGGCTGTAAAGCTCCGCCTTTGCGCATCATTGGGCTGGTGATCCGCTCGCGGTCATCCGAAATCGATGTGAAGCGTCCAACCTTGCAGATTATGCCTTCATTTCGGGCGGCTTCCCAGTCACCTTCAATGCGAATGGCCTGTCCATTCCGCGAAACCACCTGAATGCCGCAGCCCATGGAGCAGCCCACGCAGATTGTTTTTTGGTAGTCCAGGTTTTTCTCCTGGCCCAGGTAAGCGCTCTTGCGGTCGATCAACGCACCGGTTGGGCATACCTGAATGCAGGTGCCGCAGGAAACGCAGGTGCTCTGTCCCAGCGGGACGTTCAGGTCGGCAATGACAATAGTCTTGGCGCCGCGTTCTTCCACGCCCAGTGTGTTGACTCCCACCAGTTCCGAGCAGGCGCGAATGCAGCGCCGGCACAGGATGCAGCGGTTGTGTTCCAGGATGAAGTTGGGATGCGAGGCATCCACCTGGTAAGGCTGCCAGTTGGGCGGCAGCGGCCAGTTGGTCATGCCTTCGCCATAAGCCGCATTTTGCAATTCGCAGTCGCCGCCGCTGACCTGGCAATAGGGGCAGAAATGGTTGCGCTCGGAGAAAATCAGCGTCAGGACGAATTTCCGTGCTGTTTTGATTTTTTCAGTGTCCGTCCGCACCACCATATTACTGCTCACCGGGATAGTGCAGGCAGATTGCAATGTGCGGAACCCGTCGATCTCGACCATGCACAGGCGGCAGCCGCCAAACGGGGTCAGGTGCGGATGGTCACACAGCGTCGGAATTTCGATGCCAGCCTGGCGGGCGGCATTCAAAACGGTCGTGCCCTCGCTTACTGCGATAGTTTGATTATTTATGGTTACATTCAACATTCGACATCACTCCTAAACCAGGGGCATTTGTGACAAAAGTGCAATCTTAAAGTTCTCATCATCAGATGGCCGGCTCAATGAACCGCCTCTTTGGTCTGGCACACACCTGCCGGGCACACGCCCAGGCGAATGTGAGCTTCGACCTCGGCGCGGAAATAAGTCAAAATATCCTTGAGCGGCGTTCCAGCTGTCTGGCCTAACCCGCAATTGGACAGGTTGTACAGGTTCTGGCTCAAGTCTGCCAGTTGATCCAGCGTTTTGAGCGTAGCCTGACCGCTGGCGATCGCGTCCAGCATTTCCCAGGCGCGCTGTGTACCGATGCGGCAGGGGAAGCATTTGCCGCACGATTCTGTTCGGAAGAAGTTCAACAGCACTTTGGCCAGGTCCACAACACACGTATCTTCATTGCAGATCAACAGAGCGCCTGAACCAAGCGCCACCCCGGCTTTATTGAACGAGTCAAAATCCATTGGCGTGTCCTGCAGCGACGCCGGAATAATCGAGCCGGACGAACCGCCGGTTTGCGCCATCTTGAAGTTCTCGCCGTTTTTCATGCCGCGCGCGTAAATCGAGATGACCTCGCGCAGTGTGATACCCATAGGCACTTCGATCAAGCCGGTGACATTCACATTGCCAAGAATGGTGTATACCTTGGTGCCCGGGCTGGAAGGGGTGCCGAAACTGCGGTACCAGGTCGCGCCGTGCAGCATAATGGGCGGCACATTCGCTAAAGTTTCCACATTGTTGACCAGTGTCGGCTTGCCAAACAGACCAGATGTGGTCGGGAAGGGTGGGCGTGCCCGAGGCTGACCGCGTTTCCCCTCAATCGACTCCAGCAGCGCCGTCTCTTCACCGCAAATATAAGCACCGGCGCCGCTGTGAACATGCAGTTCAAAATTGAAATCCGTTCCAAAAATACCTTTACCGAGGAATCCCATCTCTTTGGCTTGCAAAATGGCCAGCTTGAGACGTTCCTGGGCCAGCGTATATTCGCCGCGAATGTAGATATACCCCTCATCCGCGCCGACCGCATAAGCTGCCAGAGCCATCGCCTCGATGATGCTGTGCGGATCGCCTTCCAGAATCAGACGGTCTTTGAAGGTGCCCGGTTCGGATTCATCTGCGTTGCAAATGACATATTTCTTGGCGGCTTTTTCTTTGGCGACAAATCCCCATTTCATGCCGGTCGGGAAGCCTGCGCCGCCGCGTCCGCGCAGCCCGGATTTTTTAATTTCGTCGATCACCTGAACCGGCTGAAGTTCGCTCAGGACTTTCCCAAGCGATTGATAACCGTCCTTCAGAATGTATTCTTCGATGCTGGTCGGGTCGATGATGCCAGCCCGCTGCAGTACGATGCGTTGTTCCGCTGGCAGAGTACCCTTGCGGGTGTTCAACCAGGCAATTTTTCCACTCAGTTCGCGGTTGGAAGCCTGCAAATCGGTGACAATGCGGCCTTTGTACAGGTGTTCTTCCACCAGCAGCGAAATATCATCCACCGTCACCGGGCCATATACCACGGCTTCCGGATATACGATCACCAGCGGCAGAGCGTCATGCCGCCCAACATCGCCGATCATCGCCAACGAAATCTCTTCATCCAACCCGTAAACTTTGATTTGCGCTTGAAGCTGCTCGAAGACTTCCTGAGCCCCGCGCTGCATACTGATGGGATCACTGGAGACCAATACCATGGAGCGATACATTTTCATATGGATCTCCTTTTAGTTGTAGCGCGCCAAAACGCCGGGAACTTTATCGGCAGTCAGGTTGCCATAAACGTCTTCGTCGATGATGATGACCGGTCCAACGCCGCAAATTCCCAGGCAGCTGGTGGTTATCAGAGTCCATTTGCCGTCCGGACTGGTTTCTTCATTCGCCAGATTCAATTCCTCCTGCAGCGCTTCCCAAACCTCTCGTCCGCCCACCACATGGCATGGTGCACTTTCGCAGAATTGAATCACATGCCGCCCGCGTGGTTTGGTGGACAACATATGGTAAAAACTGGCAACTCCCAGGAGGCTGCTGCGCGGTTCTCTCAACCGCAGACTGATCTGGTTAAGTGCATCCGCCGGTAAATAACCCAGTGTCTGGTTTACCTGATTTAAGATTGGGATCAATTCATCCCGCGATGCCCCATGCCGTTCAATGGCTGCGTTGACGGCTTCCGTTATTTTGTTACCGTTCAGAGTATCTACGGGCATTTTCCTCCTCCTGATTTCCTTTGGCTTCTTTGGCAATAAAATGTAAATCGATCAATTGATGGAGATTGCGTTGAAGTTGCACACTTGCATGCAAATTCCACAACGAATGCAGGTGTCCGGGTCGATTTGATGCGCCTGCCGCCGTTCACCGCTGATGGCATTCACCGGGCAGTTGCGCGCGCAAACCGTACAACCCGTGCAGGTTCCCGGCTGAATTTCAAACCGAATCAACCCTTTGCACACTTTCGCCGGGCAGCGTTTTTCGTAAATGTGGGCTTCGTACTCCTCACGGAAATATTGCAATGTACTCAGCACCGGGTTCGGCGCCCCTTGACCCAGACCGCATAAGCTGTTGGTTTTGATTTGCTCGCACAGGAACTCGAGTGTCTCAATGTCCCCTTCCATGCCTTTGCCTTCGCAAATGCGGGTGAGGATTTCCAGCAGACGGCGGGTGCCTACCCGGCAGGGTGTGCATTTCCCGCAGCTCTCGTCCTGGGTAAATTCCATGAAAAACCGGGCGATATCCACCATGCAGGTTTCATCGTCCATGACGATCATGCCGCCAGAGCCCATCATGGTGCCGGCTTTGGTCAGTGACTCATAATCCACCGGCAGATCGAGGATGCTGGCAGGTGTGAAGCCGCCCATGGGTCCACCAATCTGTATGGCTTTGAAGGGTTTGTCGTCTTTTAGTCCGCCGCCAACTTCGTACACGATCTCGCGCAGTGTGATGCCCAGCGGCACCTCGATCAACCCGGCGTGTTTCACATCACCCGCCATGGCGAAGGTCTTGGTACCCTTGCTGCGCTCAGTGCCCATGCTGGCGAACCACTCTGCGCCGCGTAAAATGATCTGCGGCACATTGGTATAAGTCTCGACATTGTTGACGTTGGTGGGCTTACCCCACAACCCGGCTACTGACGGGAATGGCGGTCGGGGGCGCGGCTCGCCGCGCCGCCCTTCGATCGAAGCGATCAGGGCGGTCTCTTCGCCGCAAACGAACGCTCCCGCTCCCATCCGCACTTCCAGATCAAAGCTGAAGTCGGTGCCGAGGATATGGTTACCTAATAGTCCGAATTCCCGCGCCTGCCGCAGGGCGATATTCAAAGTCGAAACCGCCACCGGATATTCCGCCCGGCAATAAATGTAGCCTTGCTGTGCGCCAATCGCGTAAGCCGCGATCGCCATGCCTTCGATCAAGGCGTGCGGATCGCCTTCCAGCACCCGGCGGTTCATAAATGCACCCGGGTCGCCTTCATCCGCGTTGCAGACCACATACTTTACAGGCTCAGACGATGCGCGGGTCAATTGCCACTTTTTGCCGGTGGGGAACCCGGCGCCGCCGCGTCCGCGCAGTCCGGAACGCAGCACAGTATCGATTACTTCATCCGGCTGCATTTCACTGATCACTTTTGCCAGTGCTGCATAGCCATCCTCGGCAATATATTCTTCAATGTTTTCCGGGTCGATCTTGCCGCAATTGCGCAGCACTACCCGGATTTCCTTGGCTGTTGGCGCCCGTAACTCCTCATCCACGACAGTTACTTCAGTGTGCACAAATTTCTTGGCAATGCGCCCTTTGAGGAAGTGTTCCTCAACCAGGTAGGGGATGTCGTCGATGGTCATGCCGACGTAATGCACGCCCTCGGGGTAAACCATCATTTCCGGGCCTTCTGCACAGCCGCCGATGCGTGAAGTCTCTAATACCTGGACTTCATCAATTAATCCTTCGGCGACCAGCTCGTCCTGCAGCGCATCCAGAATCTCATGCGCGCCCTTTTGCAGGCACTGTGGATCCACACAAACCAATATATGTGAGCGGAAATACTTCATAAGAATTCAGCCTGTTGATATCCGGGTTTACGAAGGGTATGACAGACTACAGGGTAATAAGGTGAGTTTGGACGACTTTTCCATCCACGACGTGCTCTTTTAGGATTTGGCGGGCTATATCGCCGGTGACCTTGCCGTAGGTGATCTTGGGCTGTTCGCCAATCACGATCTGCACGATCGGTTCTTTTTCGCAGAGCCCTACGCAGCCCGTTTGCTTGACGATGATTCCACTTAAATTGTCATTCTGGATCGTCTCCAGGATAGCTTTCATCGTGTCGCGTGCGCCCGCGGCGATGCCGCAAGTGCCCATGCCAACGATAACTTCAATTTGGCCGGAAGCAGTCTTGACTTTGCGTTTTTCGAGGGCTTCTTCACGGATTTTCTTCAAATCGTCGAGAGTTTTGATAACAGGCATGTGGTCACTCCTTGAAAGTAGGGGTAAAGTCTCGAAATTAAGCTATTGCAGGCTGAATAGTCTCGATCCCTGCTTCGATTTCATCGCGCAGGTAGCTGATGACTAAGGGATCCGACAGTGGAATGTCTGCCAGCTCGCGTTTAATGGGTTCGTCGTCGAAGAAAAATTCATTCTCATCCACCTGATGCCGGAAGATGAAATGAATCTGCGGGTTGGCGATGACCAGATGCAGGATCGTGCTGGCGATATCGCCCAATGGCATACGGTCGATGTGGCTGTTTTGAAATTCTACTTCGAGCCGTGTGCCAATGCCTGGGGTCGAGTGGATTTCTAAAAACCCATTGCAGGCTTCGGATGCCGCTTTTAGCAGCGGAATGCCCAGACCGACTTTGCGGGTAGTGCGTGTGGTGACGAACGGATCGATCACCTGAGCTGCCATTTCATAATCCATGCCTTTGCCGTCATCGCATACGCTCATATGCAGCTTGTCCGTTCGGTTGTCCTCGCGGATCGCGATTTCAACCGTTTTGGCCTGGGCTGCAATGCTGTTTTCAGCGATATCGAGCAAGTGCAGAGACAATTCTCTCAATGCGTATCCTGAACCGAACGGAGAATTTGCGGGAATTTATTGGGTTTGACCCGCCCCAAATTGTTCTCATCCACCGATACCACTGGAGCCTGTGAGCAAGCACCCACGCAGCGGCATACTTCCAGTGTGATCTCCCCGTCAGGCGTGGTTTGACCGGGTTCAATTCCCAACAGCGATTTGGCTTTTTCGATCAACTGCGGCGTGCCGCCCACATAGCAGGCTGTCCCCATACAAAACTTAATCGTATGACGTCCGCGCGGCTGCGTGGTAAAAAACGAGTAGAAAGATACGACTCCATGCACCGTGCTGACGGGAACCTTCAATTCATTAGCCACGTATTGCTGCATGGGAGGGGAGATGTGCCCGATTTGGGTTTGCAGCTGGTTGAGCACCACCATCATTGCGCCTGACTTGTCTTTGTTGTTAGCCAGAATGTCATCGATGACCCGCTTCTGGTCTGGTTTGACCAGCGGATCATCCGAAGAAATCTGGAGAGCTACAGGTTGCATGTTCGACTCCGCAGGTGTAATTGGATATTTCGGGTTGAGATTATGCCCCACCCTATCCTTGAAAAGTTTAATTGACGAACGGTTTGACCGTAATTACCAAATGTCATCACTATTTGTGAAAACTGTAACAAACTCGGTCAGAATTGGTCTGATTTACACAGTAGATGAAGATAGAATTCTGGATGACCGTCCGCTGCTGTTTTGAAAGGCCAATTTCAGCTCTGATATCGTTGGTGTTTCTATCTTCAGTTGATTAACTCCCCGAATGTCTTCCAACCGGTGGGCGTCGCCGCCTTGAACCAAAGGATACCCTGCCAGTTGAGGGTGAAGGACGGTTGCAACGGCAGGCTTTAATTGGCGGGAGATTTCCAGGGCGGGAAACGGGATTTCAGGCGGCACAAACCCCAACATAGTCAGCAGGCCATTCGCGGGGCGGTCAACATGCGCCGGGACGACTATTCCGCCCAGGATTTCCACCTGCCGCCAGACTTCATCGATCGACAAACTGGATGACGTTAGCAGTAAACGGCTTTCGTAGGCGACGAACTCTCCGATTTCGTCAACCAGCAGCTGGTCGCCAAAGAAATTCGGTCGGTTCTCCAAAACAGGCAGGCTGGCGTTGACCACTTCCTGCCATCTTTGGGCCTGCTCCAGATGGTCGAAAAGGCATAAAACATGAACTTCTTCGCGCGTCTGCAGTTCCATTCCCGGTAAGACGGTTAAATTAGTTCCGGCAGCCGCTTTTTGCACAGCCTGTATGTTCCCGGTCGAATTGTGATCGGTGATCGCGATTAGCTGGATGCCGCGGTCGAGCGCTTCCATAACAATCATTGGCGGAAGCATTTCCAGTTCAGCGCAGGGTGACAGAACGGTGTGAACGTGAAACTCGGCCCGTAATGTCAGCATTTGATTTTCCCCAGCTCGTGTTAGCGTGCGCTATTCAGAACGGATGCCTAATTCCCACAACATCCCTGCCACGGTAAATGTGTTCTTGACGCTGGACAGCAGGATTACACCTTCCTGGTTGGCACGGCTAATGGTCGCCATGTCCGGTATGGCATTTTCGGTGATGATAATGGCACTCAATTCCAGTAAGGCAGCGACCGCGACAATGTTGCCATGGGCTTGCAGCGTTAACCACAAACTGTTGTGCGGCGCACCGGTCATAACGCACGAGAGAAGATCCGCCGCATATCCCCCGGTCGGCTGGATCACCGAAAAGTCTTTCTTTTCGGTAAGCACAGTAAGTTCGAGTGAATCGATTATTTCAGCCAGGTTCATGGGGTTAACCTCCCGAGTCATTTTTTCGGCTTTCACCGCCAAGATCTTGTGAAAGGACGTTGAGTTTCATGCGCAGCCGAGTGCCCTTGCCAAATTGGGATTCGAGTTTCATCAGGTCAACGCAGCGTGATATGTTGACCAATCCCATCCCGGCACCAAAACCGAGCTCGCGAACTTTTTCGGTGGCGGTCGAATATCCGGGGCGCATGGCTTCTTCAACATCCTTGATCCCCGGGCCGTAATCATAGACATCGACGGATATTTGATGCGGTTCGATTTCCACCCGAATCACGCCGCCATCGGTAGTGTGAATGATCAAGTTCATTTCGGCTTCGTAGGTGGCGATGCCGCAGCGGCGCGCGATTTGCGGACTGGCGCCCATGCGGGTTAGTGCGCGCTTGATTTTCGATGAAGCGCTGCCCCCATGCGCGAAATCTCCCGCTTTGATGTTGTAGCGCAGGATCAGGCTGGTCCGCTCAGACTCGATGTCCTCGAAAAGATGTGAAGCACGGTAGCGCCGCACTTCTTCGGTCTGGTAGTCGGATTGCAGCGCCTTAAGTAAACCGCGGGTAATGTCGCCCTTGGTCAAAATCCCGATCAGGTTGCCTTGCCTGTCCACCACCGGCAGACGGCCCACCCGCGTACTCACGAAAGTCTTGAGTGCTTCGATTAACGGGTCGTCGGCATACACGACATGCGGATTGATGGACATATATCCGCGGATTTCAGCATCCGTGTCCGATTGGATCAGGCTGCGAATCAAATCTTCGATGCTTATAATTCCCGTCAGCTGCCCATTTTCGACTACTGGTGCGCCAGATATTTGGTGGTTGCGGAAAATATCCAGCGCCTCCCTCATTTTCATTTCCGGCGGCACCGTCACCGGATTGCTGGCCATGACCTCGGCAACTTTGAGCTCATACGCCAGTTCCTCAGAACGGGTGATATGTTCGGCTTCCTTGTCGGTCATTATGCGGGATCGGGGCGGTTTAGGCTGCTCCATGGCGCATCCTTAACTCAATTCACTCACGACCGCTACTCGTTGTGGCATTCTTCATTGACCACTGGGCCTTCCAGACAGATCAGCCCGGCTTGATACAACCTTCCACAGGCCTCGAACATGCCCATGGGCGTGGTGATCAAAGGGATTCTTTCCGTCTCCGCCAGATGAATGGTTTCCAGCGCTGGGTTTTTCCCGCGCACAATTACCACCGCGGTAATGTCTGCCATTTGGGCGGTCCGAATGACTTGCGGGTTGCATAAACCGGTCAGGAGGACTGTAGCTGGCTGCAGCGAGGCCAGCACATCGCTCATTAAATCGGCTGCACCGCAGCCGCTTACTTCAGTTGAAAGGTCGGCCGATGGATTCAACACCGTGCCGTTGATGATCGAAATAAATTCTTGGACTCTCATGTGGTTTCCCAACCGAAAAGAAAATATCGGGCAATGATTGCTATTCAAGATTAACATACACGTTGAAGCAGGGTAAGTGGAAAGTATCCTCAACTATGTGCATTTTGTCACAAAGGAAACCGCTTTCAGGCGTCGGCCCCAACAATTTTGGCTTAAACCAGGCGGTGACCTCGATTGAACGACGGTGTATGATAAAATTTTGGCACGCTCAGATAGTAGAGAAGGCATTTCATGGAAAAAATCATTGCATCACTAAAAGGCACGCGGGATTTCTACCCCGAAGACATGGCCGTCCGGTCCTGGCTGTATGGCAAATTGCGTGAAGTGTCGGAATCCTTTGGCTATCAAGAATATGACGGGCCCTTCCTGGAAAAAATTGACCTCTACGCAGCCAAATCAGGCGAAGAGTTGGTCAAGGAACAGGCTTTTGTTTTTCCCGACCGCGGCGGCGACCTGATCACGCTGCGTCCTGAGCTGACTCCCTCCCTGGCGCGCATGGTGGCCCAGCGCCAAAAACAATTCACCTACCCGCTGCGCTGGTGGTCATTTGGACCTTTCTGGCGCTATGAGCGTCCGCAAAAGGGACGCACCCGTGAATTTTTCCAATGGAACATTGATCTAATCGGCGCTAACTCGCCTGAAGGCGATGCTGAATTGATCGCCATTTGCGCCGCCTTCTTCAAAAGCGTCGGGTTAAGTCCCGCCCAGGTCGATATTTCCATCAACGATCGTCGGTTGATGGAAGGCCAACTTGAAAAAATCGGTGTCACCTCAGACGCGCTGCGCAAGACCGTGTTCATGCTGATCGACCGCCGCGACAAGATGATCCCGGCTGAATGGGACGGCTTTGCCATCCAATCCGGGTTGACGCTGACCCAACTCAATGACCTCAAAGCCATGCTGGCAAACCGCGAGCTGTGGAAAGAATCAGCCGAATTGACCCGTGTCTTTTCCGCCCTCGAGGCACTTAGCGCCACTGCCTATGTCAAATTTGACCCGCAAATCATCCGCGGGCTGGATTACTACACCGGCACTGTCTTCGAGGCGCGCGACAAAGACCGGGAGGGGCGGGCCATCCTGGGTGGTGGGCATTACGATAACCTGGTCGAAGATGTCGGCGGGGACCCTTTGCCGGCGGTTGGCTTCGCCATGGGCGATGTCATGATCCGCGTGGTGTTGGAAAAATACGGCTGCCTGCCGGAGTTCAAGCCTTCGCCGGCCGATATTCTTGTGACCGTCTTCGAGCCATTACTCCTCGATCATTCTTTGAAAATTTCTGCCGACCTGCGCAATGAGGGCTTTAAAGTTGCTTGCTTCACAGAAGAGGCAAAGCTGCCGCGCCAGTTGAAATATGCCGATAAAATGGGAATCCGTTTTGTCGTCATTGTCGGACCGGACGAGTTTTCTGCCAGCCAGGCTACCGTCAAGGATCTGGCGTCCCGCCAGCAGGCTACCGTGCCTATCGACCAAATCCTGGACGCCATCCGTCAATGGCTTGCGTAAGCCATATTGGTGTGATAAAATCCATCCACCTTATGGTGGGCATAGCTCAATGGCAGAGCGCTACACTGTGGATGTAGATGTTGTGGGTTCGACCCCCATTGCCCACCCAAACCGACACCTCGCAAGAGGTGTTTTTATTTAATTTCCCTCCTCATTTTCGAAGAAAATGAGGAGGGTAGGGAGGGGTTCTTCCGTAGGTCGGCGTTGAAGGGCGGCGGACGCTAGATATTCATGCCACCTGGCTGGCAGCCCTGAAACCCGACGTCCGAACAAAAGATCAGTCGTTTACGGTATTTGACAATGAAGTCCACTTTAGGTTTAATATAAAAATGGGCAAATTAATATACCTGATAACGACATCGCTAGATGGCTTTGTTGCAGATAGTAATGGTAATTTCGAATGGGCTATGCCAAGTGAAGAAGTACATGCATTCGTAAATGAAATTGTACGAAATGTGGGTACGTCTCTACTTGGACGCGACATGTACGAAATTATGAAGGTATGGGACACCATTCCTACAGATGGGACAAGTGGACCGATGGACGGGCCAAGTGAAGCCATGAATGACTTTGCTAAAATTTGGCGGGCATCAAATAAAATCGTCTATTCCACATCGCTTTCGAATTTAACCATCGCCAATGCGGCGATTGAGCGGTCATTTGACCCAGTCACCATACAAAAATTAGTGGCAGAGTCAGATAAAGATTTCGACATTGGCGGCCCGCATTTAGCGGCTGAAGCCATAAAGGCCGGTATTGTCGACGAGTATCATCAATTCATAGTTCCCCAACTAATAGGCAGCGGCAATTATTGGTTACCGAAAGACGTTCAAAAAGAGTTGAAGCTGGTGGATTTGCGAAAATTTGAAAATGGCTTTGTTCATCTTCAATATAGTAAGATTTGAATTCTGTTATGGGCTACACAGAATTACCGGATGTGAAAAACCTCATATAAGTTATGGGATTCGACCAAACGAACAGGAGTGCGTAAGCCCTCACATTCCTGTAATAATCTTTTGAGGCAGATGGTTCTAACGCTATTAGTGCTGCATCTGGCTGGGTAGACGGGTGGTAGGTGGAACCTAATACTTGTCAATATCATCTTAATGGAGGAAATTTAACCTAAAGATCAGTCGTTTCCTACATTGACAATTCGGTCCACTTTACTCCTATCTTTTTTCTCGATCAGCGATCCATACAATTCGAGAATTAAACGTTTATCCGCTTCTTCGATCTTTCGATAATCTACCACCAGCGCCTGGTTCAAATCGTTCGGCTCATACTTATGCAGCCCATTGCCATACTCTCGCCGCTGATGTGACAGCCTTTCCTGTGCCAGCGGTGTCACTAAATACGCGCACAACAAATCCAAATCCACCCCGGAGTGCGGGTAAAAACCATGGAATGCCGTCAGATTACGCACCCCTGCCAGATTGCGTACCCAGCGGACCTGCCCTCGGCTGAAGGTCGTCACCAGCAGCGGAGCCGGCGGTCGCGTTTCCAACGCATACCACGGCGACCGGTTCCTCGTCAGATACCGCTGATCTGTCCCGCGCTCCATAGCATACTCAATGTACCGCTGCACTCCTGGTGACGCCTCATGCCCCGCCAAATTGACCAACCACACCGGTCTTTGATCGTCTCTCAACTTGGAGAAATCGCCTTCTGTAAATTGTAGATCGGGTGCAAAACTAGATTTTGCCAGGCAAGGTAGAACGCAATCCATTTCAAGCCCGATTTGGACGCGTTGTGCTTCACTGATCATAAAAAAACCATTATCGCCGGTGGCAATCCCGCGCATCACTTTGCCGAAAGTCGAAAGTGGTACCAGTGGATCAGACTCACCACTATGGGCGAGGTGGACAGGCGTATGCCATTTTTGCGCGGCTGTTGGTATGTTGTGAGTCTTTTGGTCCACCTTCAAACCCGCACCGTCCCCGGTTTTGAAATTTGCTGCAATCGCGGTCAATTCCTCCAGCGAATGTACCGCGATCATTTCCGGCACGCATGTCTGAGGGCTGCGCTCCAGGCACAGGATGCAGGCTGTGGTGATCACCTCGTCAAACGGTTGGAAGGATTCTCCCAGGATCAGCACCTTTCGCAGGATCCCCTGATCTAGCAGCAGCTGTTTGACCGGCACGCCGTAATCCGCGTTAAGGAACTCGAACGGCAGAATCACCGCCGCCCGACCATTGTCCGCCAGCTGCCAAATCAGCTTGATCAGGAAGAAAATATACAAATTGGCCGCACGGCTGATGCTGATTCCGGTATGCTGCAAGACCATAGCTGCCAAAAATTCTTTATCCGGCAATCCGCGAAATTTACGGTAGGGTGGGTTGCATAGAATGGCATCAAACTTTTCGTCCCAGTCTGCCCTAAGAAAATCAGTATTCCGAACATCGATTTGCGCATAGTCATTGGATTCAAACAATTGCTGCGCAGCCTGGGCGGTTTCTGGGTCGACCTCATACCCCGTCAGCTTGATCCCGAAATTATTCTCGTCTTCGAGCAGGCAGCGCAGGAAAACACCCAAACCAAGCGCCGGGTCGAGCACCGTCGTAGGCGGTTTTTGCGCGCTGACCCACTGCGCCATGCATCTGGCGATGGCATAGGGCGTAAAAACCTGTCCCAAGCGGCTGCGGGTAGACCGGGTTGTCCGGGCGGCAGCTGCTTTTTCCGGTTCATCACTGAAGAAATGCTTAAACTCACCCATGGCTTTGCTCGCATTATAGCATCGGGTATCATTTGTCTCTCAGTGGGCGAGGCGCACAGATCCCCTGGCAATCGGGTTTAGACATGTACTAACGCCTATCCGAATAAAATGTTAAAATAGCCGATAAATTCGTCTACCCAGCAAGATTCAATCCCATGAAAGAGTGTCGCAACCGATGGCGGGAGAAAAAATCCTGATCGTTGATGATGACCTGGCACATGCGTTGTTATGCCAACGACTGCTCGAACGCGCCGGTTACCAGGCCAGGGCGGTTAATAATACGGCGGATGCGCTCAATTCGCTTAAATCGACAGCCTGTGATCTGCTGATCACCGACATCCGCATGCCGGACATGTCTGGCTTCGAGTTGATGAGCCTGGTCACCCAATCCAATCCCGATCTGGCGATTCTATTGATGACCGGCTTTGGCACCGTGGAAAATGCGGTTCAGGCGCTTCGTTTTGGCGCTGACGGACTGCTGCTTAAACCCCTTTCCAGCGCTGGCGAGCTGGTCGAGACAGTTGCTTCCGTGCTCCAAAAACGTCAGACTAAACTGGATGCGCTGCGGCTCAACGTCCTCCACCCGCTCTTCGCCATCAGCGAGCATATATTCGCCGAGACCACCCCTGAGCTGTTGAGCAGCCTGATCGTCAACGATGTCCGCGACCAGACCCAGTCTTCGGTAACCGGTATCTTTATCAACGATGGCCAGGACACCCATTGGGAAGTTTTCGCCGGCTCGACCTTGATGCCCCAGGCTCAATCGGTAGCGTCTCCCCGAATTGACAAATTTCTCAACGAAATTTCAACCGTCGACCCGTACTCACTGGTAAACCACGCGGATCTTCGCCTGGGCGCCATGTCTGCCTGGATGAAGGCTAATGATTATCGCGATATGGTATGCGTGCCGGTCAAACGTGCCAAGAATTCATACCTGTTTTATGCCATCCGTTCCCACGCCCAGCCGGAGTGGGAAAATCCCGATCTAGAATTGATCGTCATCTTTGCCCGCCAGGCTGCGGTGGCGCTTGAAAATGCCCAGCTCTACAATGAACTAAAAGACTTTATCAGTCAGCTGGAGGAATCACAGCGCAGCTTGATCATGGCTGAAAAAATGGCCGCCCTTGGCCGTCTAATGGCCTCTTTAGCCCATGAGCTGAATAATCCTTTGCAAAGCGTACAAAACTGCCTGCACCTGGCGGGGCGCAGCGACCTGCCTGAATCGCAGCGGCAGGAATTTATCACACTGGCGCGCCAGGAAGTCGAACGGGTCTCGGCGTTGGCCCAAACTGCCATGGAATATTACCGCCCCAAACGGCTGGTCCGTCAGCCGGTGGATCTTTTGGGCTTGTTGGAGTCCGTTTTAAGTCTGATTGAGCCGCAGTTGCGCGGCAAACAAATTACGGTCAGCCGCGAGTTTCCGGACCATTCCCTGGAAATCATAGTGATCCGCGACCATATTCAGCAGGTAATTCTCAACCTGCTTTTGAACGCTATGGACGCGGTGAGCGCCAAACCAAACCATCGTCAAATTTGGATTGAGGTCAACGACCTTCAAAGTGAAGTCGAGTTGTTTATCGAAGATAATGGCAGCGGCATTTCACCCGAGGTCGAGGAGCGCCTTTTCGAGCCGTTTGTCACCACCAAACCAGTTGGTTCTGGACTTGGCCTTTCGATTAGTTATGAATTGATCGTGGATGTTCACGGCGGTGAATTAGGATTTGTACCTCCCCTGCATGGGCAGGGAGCCCGCGTGCGCGTATTGCTGCCGAGGAAGGATTAACATGACCAAAGCCAGAATTCTGGTCGTCGACGATGAAGACATTGCCCGCCTCTCGTTATTGCGGATCCTGCAGCTCGAGGGTTACGAAGTCACCGCTGTCGGTGACGGCGAGACCGCTCTGCGAGAGTTGGCGCGTTCAGCTTACGACCTGATGATCATCGACCTGCATATGCGTGGACTAGGTGGGTTGGATGTAGTAACCCAAACCGCTGACCTGTATCCCAATCTCAAAGTGGTCATTCTGACCGCCTTTGGCAGCATGGACACCGCCATTCAGGCACTACGCTACCGCGTCAGCGATTATCTGATCAAACCCGCCGCTCCCAAAGATATTCTGACCAGCCTGGACCGTGCCCTCAGGGGTGAATCTACCCCCACCGCGGAAACCGCCATAAATGAACCTCGGGCGGTTAACCGCGTTCCAGTCGCGGCAAGCAAACCCTACGAACAAACTGTATTCCATGCTTCCAACGGCGTGGTGATCGACTGCATGCGCCGCCGCATTACCTGGCAGGAGGTCATCATCCATTTGACCCCCACAGAAGCCAAAATAATCGGGGTGCTGCTGGAAAACAATGCTTTGGTGGTGCGGCATCAGGAACTTGTTCAAAAAGCCTATGGCTACCGCGTCGGTGCCGGCGAAGCGGCTAAAATCCTGCGCCCCATTCTCTCGCGCTTGAACACCAAACTGGAGAATATCCCCGGCGGCGGGGAGTGGATTCGTTCGATTCGCGGCTCTGGCTACCTGCTTGAGATCGAAGGCGCAGACTCCAAAGGCGAGCAGCCCGCTGTTAAATATTGATGTGGTTGTCACTCCGAGGTTGCATTGCGACCGAAGAGTCTCAGGTTTTGGCTTTCGTCAGAGTCTTTTCAGGAGCGGGTGATCGGACTCGAACCGACGACATTTTGCTTGGGAAGCAAACGTTCTACCACTGAACTACACCCGCTGGCAGATTTGGATTATATGCGTGGGCGGTGAGAATGTCAAGCACGGCTAATTTCACTCATTACAATCGAAAAGCCTGATTGGTGGGTATGGTATAATCCTCTCTTCAATGAAGTTTTACTGTAGCCGTCGTGCCCTCAGGGAATAGGAGCAAATATTGGCGTTCAATCCTTTCAATTGGCTGATGGGATTGTTCTCTCTGGACATTGGAATAGATTTGGGGACCGCAAATACGCTGGTCAATGTCCGGGGGAAGGGAATCGTAATCAATGAGCCGTCCTGGGTGGCAGTAGAAAAACGCAGCCGCCGTCCGTTGGCTATCGGTCTGCAGGCCAAAGAAATGGTCGGCCGCACCCCCGCCAACGTCGTTGCTATTCGTCCGCTGCGTGACGGCGTGATTTCCGAGTTCGAAATCACGCAGGCTATGCTTGGTTATTTCATCGGCAAGGCGCATCAGCAGACCATTGTGCCCATGCCGCGTCCGCGTGTGGTGGTCGGTATTCCTTCCGGCGCCACTGAAGTTGAAAAACGCGCGGTTTATGACGCTGCCATGTCCGCCGGTGCCCGTGAAACATATCTGATCGAGGAGCCGCGGGCTGCCGCCCTGGGTGCTGGCCTGCCAGTGTCCGAGGTGCAAGGCAGTATGGTGGTCGATATCGGCGGCGGCACCACCGAAGTCGCAGTGATCTCGATGGGTGGCATTGTCGTCTCACGCTCCTTGCGCGTGGCCGGCGACGAACTCGACCAGGACATCATTCAATATGTCCGCAACAAGTACAACCTGTTCATCGGTGAACGTATGGCCGAGCAGGTCAAAATTCAAATTGGCTCAGCCTATCCGCTGCCCACCGAAAAAACCATGAACGTCCGCGGGCGCAACCTGGTCAGCGGCTTGCCAGAATCTCTGGAAATCTCTTCGGTGGAAATTCGCGAGGCTATTTCTGGGTCAGTGCAGGTCATCGTGGATACCATCAAAGACGCGCTGGACGAATCTCCCCCGGAAATCGTCTCCGACCTCATCGAAACCGGTATCTGCCTGGCTGGCGGCGGCGCTTTACTGGGCGGGCTCATGGAGCGCTTGACGGATGACCTCCACCTGCGCGTTTGGGTTGCTGAAGATCCTATGACCTGTGTAGCGCGCGGCGCTGGCATGATCCTGGAAGACCTGGATAAATACAACGACTTCCTGGTCGGTCTTGACCGGGGCGGAGGCCGTTAGGCGGGTTGGCGTTTCCGGCTAATTCCGGCACGCATCCAGGCATGGTACACTTTCCACCATGAGAAATTCTGGCTCTCAGTTCCTGCGGAACGCCACGATCTTCGTCGTGGCTGCCGGCCTGGTCATTTTTGCGCTGAGCGGCTACATGCAGCCGCTTTTCCGCACTGCGTTGACTCCGCTGGTGACCGTGCAAGGCTGGCTTTCGACCCGTTTCATGGCGGTGTACGAGTTCGTCACGGTGCCGCGCGACATTAACAGCCTGCGTTCTCAAAATCAGGCGCTCGAATCCGAAGTAGCCGGTCTGCAAGCGCAGATTATCGAGCTGGAGCAACAGCTGCGCGAAGCCCAGGTGCTGTATGCCTTACTGGACTTTGCCCGCAGCAGCCCGGAGTCGCAGTATGTGGCTGCCGCCGTGATCGGGCGCGATCCCAGTCCGTTTCTCCATTATGTCATCATTGACCACGGCTCGGATGATGGGCTGCGGCACGGCATGCCGGTGATCACCGACCAGGGCCTGGTCGGGCGCATCGACGCGCTGACCGCCACCGCTGCCCGCGTCCAATTGATTACCGATCCCGGTTCCACCGTCAACGTCCGTCTTGAATCCACTCGCACGGAAGCGCAAATTACCGGTTCTGTGACCGGTGAAATCACACTTGGATTGGTCTCGCCGGATACCACCCTGCAGCCCGGTGAACTGGTGCTAACCTCCGGTCTCGGCGGCGGTTACCCGCCGGATTTGTTGATCGGGCAGGTCGTCAGCATCCGCTCTGCCAGCACTGATCTGTTCCAATCCGGAAGCATTCAATCCGTGGTCGATTTCAGCGCGCTCCAGGCGGTTTTGATCATCACCAACTTCCGCCCGGTGGACATTTCTCCGCTCATCCCGTCCACTCCCTGATCAACATGGGTTTTCTGGCAGCCTTTCCAGTCTTAATCGTTGCGTTGATGCTTCAACTGGCAATCTTCAGCCGTTTGCCGTTGTTGCATGGCACCGCCGACCTGATGTTGGTGGTTTTGGTCTCCTGGGCTCTGCAGGAACGCGTACGCAGCGCCTGGGTCTGGACCCTCATCGGTGGATTGTTGGTCACGCTAGTATCCGGTTTGCCGTTTTACACCCCGGTTTTTGGATACCTGATTGCCACCGGCCTGGCCCGCATGCTGCGCCGGCAGGTGTGGCAAACGCCTATTCTGGCAATGTTTGTCACCGTATTCACTACCACACTGATCTATCATGCCCTTTCACTGGGTATGCTGCAGATTGCCGGGCGCGGGCTCCCGCTGATCGACAGTCTGACGTTGATCACGCTGCCGAGCGTTCTGCTCAATCTTATGTTAGCATTGCCGGTATATACCCTGATCACCGATCTCGCCCATTGGATTAACCCGGCGGAAATCGCTTAATCGTATGAATCGTCAACCTCTTGAACCTGTAAATGAGTTAAATCGCAGCCGGCTGTTGATTGTCTACGTTCTAATCGGCCTGGTCTTCGTAATCTTCCTGGCGCGCCTGTTCACCTTGCAAGTGGTGCAGGGCGCCGATTACACCACCCGCGCTATCGATAACCGCACCCGCGAAATCAGCCTGACCACCACCCGCGGCCAAATTTTTGACCGCAATGGGACCCTGTTGGCGCGCAATGTGGCTTCCTACAATGTCACGATCACGCCTGCCGATTTGCCTGTCGATGAAGGCGCCATCCAGGAAGTCTTTCGCCGTCTGTCGGAACTGATCGATGTTCCGGTCAATAATGGCGACACAGAAGAAGAAACAGTGCGTAATTTCACGCCGTGCCAATCCGATCTGGGAATTACGCAAATTGTGTACATTGGCGAGACCAACGCGCCTTTTGATCCGGTCCGCATCAAATGCAATATCGACGAAACCACTGCCCGCGTTCTGCAGGAGCAGAGGTCAGATATGCCCGGTGTTTCAATTGAAATCGAGTCCGTCCGCGAATACCCCACCGGTGGCACCACCGCCGAAGTAGTTGGTTTTCTGGGTCCCATTCCTGCCATCGAGCAGGACTACTGGGAGAGCCTCGGATTTGTCTCCAACCGCGATAAAGTCGGTTACGCCGGTATCGAAAATTACATGAATGATGTGCTGGTCGGCAAGAATGGCTCGCGTGTGGTGGAGGTTGATAACTCCGGCCAGATCCTGCGCGATCTGGAACCCCCGGTGGAACCCGTTTCCGGCAACAGCCTCACACTGACGATCGACACGCGCCTGCAAGCGGCTGCTAAGGCAGCTTTGGTCAATTGGATGGATCAGAAGTCCTTTCAATTAGGCAAGCCTTACACTTCAGGCGTCGTCATCGCGATGGACCCGCGCACTGGCGAGATCCTGGCGCTGGTTTCCTACCCCAGCTATGAGAACAATCGCATGGCGCGCCTTATTCCAGCCTATTACTTTTCACAGTTAAATCAAGATCCGCACAAACCGTTGTTCAACCACGCCATCTCGGCTGAACATCCGCCCGGCTCCGTCTTCAAATTAGCTGCCTCCATCGGCATATTGAATGAAGGCGTGATCACTCCGGACCAATTGATCAATGATCCCGGCATCATCACCGTCGAGCAGAAGTTCTTCGAAAATGATCCCAACCCCCGGCCGCAGGAGTATTGGTGTTACATCGCCAAATCCGGCGGCAGCCACGGCGATCTGGATTTCCTGGGCGGCTTTTCACAGTCCTGTGATGTGTATTTTTACAAAGTCACTGGCGGTTACAAGGAAGAGGTCGAGGAAGGTTTGAATATCTGGCGGCTGGGCGAGTATGCCCGCGCCCTCGGTTACGGAATGACTTTTGGCATCGAACTCCCCGGCGAGCAAAACGGCTTAATCCCCACCCCCACCTGGAAGCGCATCAACGTCTTCGAGAACTGGTCGCTTGGGGATACCTATATTTCCGCCATCGGCCAGGGATATGTTCTGTCAACGCCCTTACAGGTGCTGGTTTCAGCCGCCACCCTGGCCAATGACGGTAAATTGATGCGCCCGACCCTGATCAAAGAGGTGATCGACAATCAGGGCAATGTGATCAAACCTTTCGAGCCGGATATGCTGTGGGACATCACCAAAGACCCGAAAATTCACGTCTATGACGAGAATTTCTTCCAGACCGATGAACTAAAAGTGGTCGAGCCCTGGGTGGTTGACAAAGTCAAAGAAGGTATGCGCGAGGTGGTTGTCTCAGGTACTGGCAAGAATGTCTTCGAAGGCGCTCCTTTCGAAAGCGCGGGAAAAACCGGTACCGCCGAGTATTGTGATGACGTCGCCCGGCCGCTGGGGATATGCATCCCTGGCAGCTGGCCAGCCCACGCCTGGTACATCGGTTATGCCCCCTATGACAACCCGGAAATTGCGGTCGTTGCTTTTGTCTATGACGGCGACGAAGGTGCGCTGTTAGCTGCGCCGGTTGCCCGCCAGGTGATGGAAGCCTACTTTGAACTCAAATCAGCCGCGACTGATTAATGGTATGAATGATCCTTGGAGAGAATTGGGAAGTATTGACCGATGTTAAGGCGTGAAACCTGGCGGCATTTTGATTACTGGCTGTTCGGCACCGTGCTGCTGCTCTCGGTTTTCGGCATTGTCATGATCCGCTCAGCCGTCGCCGGCAACCAGGAGCTGGTCAATTCTGTCCGCAACCAGACCATTTTCGTCGCCCTGGGGCTGGCCTTGATTCTGGTCCTGGCGGCGGTAAATTACCGCACCTGGGCTTCCACCACCCGCTTGTTGTATGCTGGCGGCATCATTCTGCTCATCGGGATCTACCTCATCGGCGACGCCGCTTTCGGCTCCACCCGTTGGTTCGAGGTCGGCGGCATCAACATCCAACCCTCCGAATTGGGCAAAATCATCCTCATCATCGCGTTGGCTAATTACTTTTCCAATACGGTAGATCAGCCGCACAACCTGATGTGGATCGGCAAAAGCTTCGCCATCACCATGGGCATGACCATCTGGGTACTCTTGCAGCCCAATTTGAGCACATCGATTGTTTTATTGGTCATCTGGTTCTCCATGTTGTGGATCAGTGGTCTCGAACTCAAATACGTTTTAATCTTCGGTGGTCTCGCGTTGGTTCTGCTCGTCGTGTTCCTGATTCTGATTTTGAATGGCATCGAGATCCCGCTCATCGAAGGCTACCAGCTGGACCGCGTGGTCAATTTCATCTACCGCGATCCCGAAGCCACTTATGGAGAGTCATACAACATCGACCAGGCGCTCATCAGCATCGGCTCCGGCGGCTGGGCAGGCGCAGGATACGGCAATGGCAGCCAGGTGCAGCTGCGCTTCCTGCAGGTGCGCCATACGGACTACATCTTTTCAGCTATGGCAGAGGAATTTGGCTTTATCGGCACAACCCTGGTGATGGCATTATTGATCTTTGTGGTGATCCGCTGCCTGTACGTTGCCCGCAAATCGATGGACACTTTCGGTGCGTTGATCGCCTACGGCATCGCCACATTGATCTTTTTCCAAATGACGGTTAATATAGGCGTTAACCTGAACGTGCTGCCAGTTACCGGTCTGACGCTGCCCTTCATCAGTTACGGCGGTAGTTCGCTGTTATCCCTCGTTCTTGGCATTGGATTGGTTGAGAGCGTCGCTGCCCACAGCCAGACCCTCGATTTTTAAGGAGAAACATGGCCTCATCATCGTCACAACCGGCACGCGTGCGCTTCGCTCCATCGCCCACCGGAAATTTACACCTGGGTGGAGCACGCACCGCGCTTTACGATTTCCTGCTGGCCCGCCAGACCGGCGGCCAATTTATCCTGCGTATCGAAGACAGCGACCGCCGCCGGTTTGTTGAAGGCGCCGAGGAAGAAATTTTCAAGAGCTTGCGCTGGATGGGCCTGGACTGGGACGAGGGTCCGGATGTTGGCGGCCCCTACGGCCCCTACCGCCAATCCGAGCGCAAGGAAATCTACCAGCACTACGCCGATCAGCTGATCGAGATGGGGAAGGCTTTCACCTGCTTTTGCACTCCGGAACGGCTGGACCTGGTGCGTACCGAGCAGCAAAAGCGCAAGGAACCACCGCATTATGACGGCACTTGCCGTAATTTGACGGCGGAAGAGGTCAAAGCGCGGGTGGATGCCGGCGAAAAGCATGTCATCCGCTTCAAAATGCCAGTGACAGGCAGCACCACCGTCAGGGACCTGCTGCGCGGCGACATTACCGTGGAAAACCGCACCCTGGATGACTATATTTTGGTCCGTTCCGACGGACTGGCGCTCTATCACCTGGCAGCTGCGGTGGATGATCACTTGATGAAGATTACCCATGTGATTCGCGGCTCAGAATGGCTGCCTACCTTCCCGCTGCACAGCCTGATCCATCGGGCTTTTGGCTGGGAGGAACCAGAATGGGTACACCTTTCCCTCTTTCTGAAACCCAGCGGCAAAGGCAAGATGTCCAAGCGTGAAAGGGCCGAATTGGTCAAGGATGGCTACTCCTTTTTCATCAAGGACCTGGAAGAGCTGGGCTATCTGCCGGAGGCAATCGTCAACTGGATTGCGCTGATGGGCTGGAGCTACGACGATCACACCGAGTTCTTCTCCCTGCGCGACCTGGTCGAAAAATTCAGCCTGGATAAGCTCAACCCTTCGCCGGCAGCCATCAACTACACCAAATTCGACCATTTCAACGGGCTGCATATTCGCGCCCTGCCGGTGACCGAGCTGGCCCGCCGCATGAAACCCTTTTTCCTGGCCAAAGGCATTCATGCGGATGATGCCACGCTGCTGCGCATCGCCCCCATTGTACGGGAACGTCTGCAGGGCATGGACGACGCCCCGGAACTGGCCGGTTTCTTCTTCAAAGAGGATGTTGAACCGGTCGCGGCAGACCTGGTCATCAAGGAGTTGACGCCGGCTGAATCGGCGGAGGTGGCGAAGAAGATTGTTAAGCTGCTGGAAGCGCTGCCGGACATGAACCTGGAGACGGCTGAACCGCCCATGCGCGAACTGGTGGAGCAGTCCGGCCTGAAAGCCGGGCAGGTGTTTGGCCTGATGCGCATTGCGATTACAGCCCAGCACGTTAGCCCGCCTTTGTTCGAGAGTATGCAGATCATCGGCAAAGACAAGGTGGTTGCCCGTATGCGCCGTGCCGTGGAATTATTGTCCGGTTTGTTGTAGGGGAAGGGCTCCGTCCCTTCCCCGGTCCCTGAGCCTGTCGAAGGGGAGCATTTGTAGGGGAAGGCCTCCGTGCCTTCCCGTTCTTGTCGAGGCGGAGCCTTCGTAGGGGAAAGCCTCCGTGCCTTCCCGATCCTTGTGCGTGTAAACCTTGCACATCATTTTGAACGGTGGTAAAATACCGGCTGCAAAGATGGGGGCTCGTCTAACGGCAGGACAGCAGACTCTGAATCTGCTTGTAGAGGTTCGAATCCTTTGCCCCCAGCCTGAAAAAATCCTCGTAAGAGGATTTTTTGTTTCCACCACCCTCTCCATTTTCGAAGAAAATGGGGATAAGCGGTTTTTGCACCCCGAGCGCAACGAGAGGGGGGCAGGGTGGGGTAACCCTCGGAAGGGGGTGATATCCTTTGCCACAGCCTGAATGAGCCATAGGGTGCGTACCGTTTCTGTACGCACCTTATTGTTATTGAGCCGATGCCGTAGGTGCCGCTTCAGCGCAGCATTGCATTATGCCATCGGCATGTACCGTTACCGTGCGCACCTTATTGTTATTGAGCCGATGCCGTAGGTGCCGCGTCAGC
>Ga0209521_10000476_pt1 | contig 30769 bp, 28 predicted proteins | sample Rifsed19ft4_FD_184016 | JGI IMG/M metagenome (GOLD analysis project Ga0209521, IMG submission 184016) | Soil microbial communities from Rifle, Colorado, USA - sediment 19ft 4 (version 2) | ecosystem: Environmental > Terrestrial > Deep subsurface > Rock core/Sediment | place: Rifle, Colorado...
CGCCCAGTCGTACATCGCCCACGCCCGCAGCTCCGGACTGTGAAGCCCTAGGCGAGCCAGCACGGCTGATCCTTACATTGGAAGATTGGCTGATGGTTAGATTGGGTAGTCTCAGGGACTCGCAAGAGTCGCCATCGTATGACATGGAGATGCCTGCGGCAACTCCATCTCGCGGAAGTCCTCGGGGTCGAGAACCTCTCCAACACAGCAAAGAGAGGGAAGCGGAAGAGACCAACTCTCGGTACACTCCTTCAGAGGTGCGCGAGCGCGTCCACGAGAGGGCAGCCGCTAGTCTTATTGGTGGACGGCACCGGGATCGAACCGGCGACCTCGGCGTTGCGAACGCCGCGCTCTCCCAGCTGAGCTAGCCGCCCACAAGAGTCAGAGCGATGCTATCATTCTGCCACAAGTCCGAGCAACATCCCGTGCGTGGGCTTTCGTAGTACAATGCGCCTAAGTCATGTGGAGCCTGATAATTGCCCTAATGCTCCCGGGAAGCCCCCCGGAACCGCCTCCCCTTCCCGAGCTCGTGCAACGGATCCAGGCCCACTACGATGAGATCCAGGACTTCGAGGCGGCTTTCACGCAACGGGTCGTGCACCGGGTCGTGCAGAAGGTCATCGAGGAAAGCGGCACCGTGGCGTTCAAACGGCCCGGGCGCATGCGCTGGGAGTACCGGAGCCCGGAGAAGCTCTTGGTCACCGATGGCGCAACCAGCTACTTCTATGTACCCGAGGATCGGCAGGTCATTGTGAGCCACACGCAAAACGGAGCCATGGGGCTGGCCCCTGACTCTCCTTTGTCCGTCATCATGGGGGAGACCCGCCTCTTGGACGCCTTCCAGGTCGTCGATTCGGAGTCGGAGCCTGCGGTAGGAGGTCGGGTGCTCCGGCTCATCCCCCTCCGCCCTCAGGAGGACTTCGAGGAGGCCGAGATCGAGGTCCGACCCGAGGAGGGGCAGGTGAGGCGAATCAGTCTGCTGGACAACCAGGGCAACCGGACCGAGTTCATCTTCGAGGATATCCGCGAGAACCGTGGCCTTCCCGATGAGGCGTTTCGCTTCACCGTACCTTCCGGGGTCGACGTTCTGCTGGCCTCCGATGCCGCTCCGCCCGGCGAGCAAGATTAAGAGAGAAAAACAATGAATCGACCTAAGGGTTCATCCTTTGTCCTATTCCTGCTCGTTCTCTCCCTGAGCTGCCGAGGCTCCAAAGACTTCAAGGCTGGTGAGCAAGCGGAGAAGACCGGGCGCTATGACGAAGCGGTCGGCTACTACACTCGAGCGGTCGGCGAGGATCCCGATAACACCAAGTACCAGGAGAATCTCCGGCGAGCCCGGCTGCGGGCCTCGGAGTCTCACGCGCTCTTGGCGACGCAGTTCAAGAACGCCGGTGACCTAGAGGCGGCTCAGCGGGAGTTGCAGCTCGCCTTGGCGATGAACCCAACCGAGCCGAATCTGGCCGCGGCTCTCACCAGCATCGAGCAAGCCATCGAGGAGCAAGACCTGTCGGCGGCTGCTCCGACCATCGACAGCTTGAAGGCACAGGCCCGAGAAACCGCTCTGGGAAGACTGGAGCTGGCACCGGGTGGTGAACAGCCCGCTGGACTGCTGTTTCGGGAGGCCAGCCTGCGGGACGTGTTCCTCTCGCTGGGAAAGATGGCCGGTGTCAACGTCGTCTTCGATCGAGGCTACCTCGACCAGACCATCTCCATCGAGCTCCATGACACTCCCTTCGAAGAGGCGCTCCGCTCTCTTTGCCAGCTCAGCCGCAACTTCTTCTACGTCCAGAGCGAGAACATCGTCACCATCGTTCCCGACACACCCGCCAAACGCCAGGAATATGAGAAGCAGGTGACCAAGACCTTTTACCTCTCCACCGCCGACATCCAGGAGACCATCGACTTGCTGCGCATCGTACTGGGTGCGCGGAGAGTAGCACCTCATACCGGAACCAACGCCCTCACCATCGTCGATACTCCTGAAAAGGTGGCGGCGGCGGAGCGCATTATTAACACCATCGATAAGAGCAAGGCGGAAGTGGTGGTCCATTTGGAGCTGCTGGAAGTGAACCGATCCCGCATGGAGGAGTACGGGATTCAGCTTCGCTCGCTGGCGGGAGAGGGGATCTCCACCGGTATTTTCCCCGATCAACAGGCCAGACTGGATGAATCCCCCTACAGCAGCTCAAACGTTACCGTCACCGGTCTACCGGGAGCGGTAGTACACCTGTTGCGCACGGACGGGGACACGCGCATCCTTGCCAATCCTCACCTGAGGTCCGTCGATGGACAGACGGCCACCGCGCAGTTCGGCGAGCGCGTACCCATTCCCATCACCACCTTCACTCCCATCGCGCAGGGCGGCATCGCGCAGCAGCCGGTCACCACCTTCGAGTACCAGAACATCGGGGTAAACATCGAGATCACGCCTCGAACCCATCACAACAGTGAAGTGAGTCTCCAGCTTCGGGTGCAATTGGACAATATTTCTGGTACGACGCTTCAGGGACTCCCTACCTTCGGCAACCGCTACGTCAACACCGTCCTACGACTGAAGGACGGCGAGACGAGCCTTCTTGCCGGGCTGATTCTGACCGAGGAGCGAACCAGCATGTCCGGCCTCCCCGGCCTGGCGGCGGTACCGCTGCTGGGCCGTCTCTTCGCTGCCAACAAGGATGAAGCCAAGGAGACGGATATCGTGCTGATGATGACTCCTCGGGTCATCCGCCAAGCCGATCTAACACTGGAAGACCTTCGTTCCTACACTATCGAGGGTGCGGCGGCGAGCGGATCCCTCATCTACGAGGCGCCGGTCCCGGTGCCGCGGGAACCCGAGCCCGAGCCAGACGAGGACGAAGAAGAAAACCCTTGAGCGGGATCGACCAACCTACTGGGAGATCTTGAAAGTCAGGGGAACCCGGCAGAGGAGTAGCTCGTCACCATCGCTGATGGGCGTGAGCACGCCGGTGGAGAGTTTCTTTCCATTGAGGTAGGTGCCGTTCATGCTGCCAATTTCCTCGGCGACGTGGAAGAGCCCTTCCTTACGCAGAAGGCGAGCGTGCCGTCTGCTGACGTTACGATTGACGTCCTCCTCGGTCAGATCTACTTCCGGACGATGGCCGGTAACGGAATCGTAACGGCCGAGCAGAACCTCATCTTTGTAAACGTGATACATCTTTCCGCTGTTCTTGGCGATGAAATAGGCTCGGGCAGTCTCTCTGGCGGGAATCGTCGGTGCGGGCGGTGCCTTGGAGATCCCTTCTCCCGACGCGAGCTCGGAGTGCCCGCCTTCCCTCGAGACCATCAGAACTTCAAGCTGTTCGGAGAACTCCCGCATGCGCATGGAGTACTTGCGCAGCATTCTCACCGCGATCTCCGGATTGGACCGGATCATTTCCCCGAAGGTTTGGCTATTGATGGTAATCAGGTCGGCATCCTCGATCGCCTCGGCGTCTGCGGTTCGAGGCAGCCGCTCCAGAACCGACATCTCTCCGAAGAAGTCTCCCTTCTCGAGAACGGTCAGTGGGGTCTTCTTACCGCTGATGATTTTTTGGATAGAGACCCGCCCGGTTTGGATGATGTACATCTCATCGCCCTCATCTCCCTCGCGGAAGACATAGTCCCCCTTACCGTAGTGAGAGAGGAACTTGGCGAATGGGTTGGACTTTTCCGACATGAAACCTTCGCCGCCTCGATGGAATGTGCGCTTGACCCTTAGGTGTGAGCAAGATAGCATGACACCCTTGGCCTGTCAACAGCCCCCCGCGCCCGTTTCCGCGCCACTTCTAGTTTGACCCGCGGGCACCCGCATGATAACCTCCGGTAAATCTTTTGAGGCAAAGACTCCTCCCGCCGGTGCTTTTCGAAGAATGGCGCCCCGCGGTCGGAGCCTAGGTCGAATCCAATGTCTCAGGACATCCAGTCCGACTACCATCAGAAACTGAAGGCGGTCTTGGACATCACCAAGGCCTTCCGTTCCATCATCCATCTGGATGTTTTGCTGGACGTCATCGTGCAGACCGCCACCGAGACCGTCGGGGCGGAGGCAGGGTCCATTTTGCTCTTCGATGAAGAACAGAAGCTGCGTTTCCACACGGCCTACGGAGCCAAGGCCTCAGAGGTGAAGCCTCTGGTCGTGTCACCGGGCCAGGGAATCGCCGGTTGGACCGCGCAGACGAAGCGACCCGCTCTGGTCAACGACGTCTCCAGCGATTCTCGATTCGATTCTCGATTCGACGAATCAACGGGATTCACGACTCGCTCGGTGTTGTGCGTCCCCCTACTCATCGAGCATCGGGTCATAGGTGTCTTGGAGCTGGTGAACAAACGCAACGCTTCCCCTTTCAACGAGCAAGACCTCAACATTCTCTTCAATCTCGCCGACCAGGCAGCGATCTCCATCGACCACGCTCGCCTTCGGGATGTCCAGAACAACTATTTCTCCCATGTGATCGAGATTCTGATCGGTGCCATGGATACCCATGTGCCGGTGAAAACGGGACACGCTCGAAGGGTGGCGCGCTATGCCAACCTGGTGGGAAGAGGTCTGGGGCTGGCAGAGGACGAGCTGAAGACTCTGTACTTCGCTTCCCTGCTGCACGACATCGGCCTGCTCAGACTGGACGCGCTGGGAGAGTGGACGCGGGAGCGGATCGAGCTCCACCCGGTTCTGGGCTACGAGCAGATCAAAGACATCGTCATCTGGAAGGAACTGGCGCCCTTCATCCTTCATCACCACGAACGGTGGGACGGGCGCGGGTATCCAGAGAAGCTGCAGGGAGTAGCCATTCCCCTGGGAGCGCGGATCATCGGGGCCTGCGAAGCGTTCGACATCATCACCAGCGAGTTCTCTTATAAGTCACCGCTGCCCCACGACATGGCGATCCGTGAGATGGAGGCTCACTCGGGAACCCAATTCGACCCCGAGGTGGTGGCGACGATCAAGACACACGTCCAGGAAAAAGATACGATCGAGAAAAAGGCTTCATCCCCGCCCGCCAAGGCGTGAGCGGCGCAGGTGTGAGTTTTTAGGGAACGGCCCCCGATTTCCCTTCCCGAAGCACCCCCTGAAGGACGGCACGTTTGCTCACCTCCCTCAGTAAGGTGACCAGATAGGTGTCGAACCGGTGGACAATCTGGATCAGACCAGGGATACTTTCGCACTTGAGAATCTCCACGAAGAAGAGCTCGAATCCTCCCCAGTCCCGGTACATGAGACTCTTCAACGAGCGCTCGAAGAAATCGGCTACCTGTTTCTTCAGCTCCTGGGCTGAGCCATCATCGCGTGTTCGTTGGAAGCGGTGCACCGTATCCAAAAGGTCCACCAGGGACTGTCTCAGCGCAATAGATTGCTCGAACTTGGTCTCGAACTGAGAGAAAATCTGTTTCCCTTCCAGCTGAGGCTCGAAAACCTGTGCCAATTGGACCACCGACTGCTGGAAGCAATCGCGGAGGATCCCATGAGAGTTTTCGATGCGCATGTAGATAGTGTCGGGCCGATTGTAGAAATAGAGATCCGATAGCTCGGAATGGATCACTTTCTTGAGCTCCAAGGGGATGCAGTAGACGAAACTGTCCAGAGTCTCCTTCAGGGTCGAGGAAAGGGTGAGGGCCGACATCCCCCGTTGAATGAAATCCTGCATCGTTCGACCCTCGGACGTGATCAAGGAGAAGATGAGCACCGTCATCCGCAGTTCATCCGGTTTCCGGTCCTTGGGGTCGGTAAACTCCAAATAGTGGAGCAAACGGAAGAACTCCAAGAACACTTGGGCTACCAGACGGCGAACGCCCTTATCTGCTATCCGATGGATGAGCTCCGAAACCTGGTCGCTCGGGATACGGTCGTATGCCGGCTTGAATTTCTTGTCCATCAGCAGCGACAGGTGCTCGTCGTGCCGGATCTCACGGTAGATCAGCCTGCCTATACTCTGAAACGTGGCATAGGAGACGCGGGAAAGCTTGGTCAGCTCGGAAAGGATGAGATACAGGTCTTCGAAACCTTCACGCAGCAAAGTGAGCCCGGCCTGCGGGCTGCTTTGGTGCAACAGTCGTGCAATATACGGGTCGGTGACGTAACCATCACGAAGAAAGTTTTCCACATACTTGTCGAAACGCTCCTGGTTGACCTGGTCCTCACTGGCCAAGCGAGTGCAGAGCTGGGTCACGCGATGAACGGCGTGGGCGACAAGGGCTACTTCTTCGTAGAAGCTGCGGATGGCCAGGGCGGGCCCCGAGTCACGGAGTTGGGGTTGGTTGCTGACTCGAAAGTATCGCTCGAAGCTCTTGAGCCACATTTCGAGCTCGAAGAGATGCTCGACCCTTCCCGACCGGTTCAGGTCCTCGATCCATTGGGACATCTGTCCGGTCAGAAACTCCGATCTATCCGACACTGGGGTCTCCCTGGGGTAAGGCGCTAAACCCCTTCACTATGGATACTTAAGCTGGGATTCTATCATGCCGGGAACTCTCACGAAAGCCCCTTCCGGGAAGAGCTTGTACGAAGAAAACCAGATCGTGTAAAATATTTAGTATATTCCTTGAAAACCCGACTTTGATAGGGCCCGGATAAGCGTTCCGCTGTCTTCCCGAGCGAGAAATATGCCGAGACATAACCCTCCCTCCGCACGCCAGGACACCGCGGAGAAGAAGAACGCCCAGTTGGAGGCCCTACACCGGGTCGGCGTGGCCCTGGCGTCCAGCTTCGACATCGACGCCATCCTTCATCAGGTCGCAACTGCCACCGTCTCCCTCCTGGGAGACGTTCCCGTCGACATCTTCTACGCGGGAGCGCCGACCATCCATAGCCAACCTCGGTGGCTCCCCGCGTCTCCTGAGCCCGCTCACCTGTCGAACGAGGACCGCCTTCGGCTCGAACGCGAACTGGCCGCTGCCGCACGCCGAGGACTAGCGGTCAGTTCGCACCATGTGGAGGGACGCCCCGGTCACGACCGACCAGACCCCGAGACAGTTCCCATCGCGGTGCAAGACAACATGCTGGGAATGATCGTGGTCGGACTGAATCGGCCCTTAACCCAAGCGGACCGCGGACTCCTCTCCATCTTGAGCCTGCAGGCCGCCACCGCACTTCATAATATCCATCTCACCCAGGAACGCATTCACTTCGAGCGCTTGTCCGCGATCGGTCGGATGATCGGTTCGGTGGTTCACGATTTCCGAAGCCCCCTCACCGCGGTGCGCGGTTACGCGGGCATGCTGGCCTCGCTCACTCTCCCAGATGAAGATCGAAGAGTCTATTCGCGGCTCATCATCGAGGAATGTGACCGCCTAGGAACCTTGACGGGCGAGTTATTGGAGCTAACCCGGGGGAACGGTTCCAAACCCGCCCTGCGGACGATCGCACTGGAAGACTTCTTCCGCGATCTTCGGCCTTCGCTGGAGGCTCAGTTCAAAGACAGTACCATCGACCTCGCCGTCGAGCTCGAGTATCTGGGTCCGGTATGTCTGGACCCCGACCGTATGACGCGAGCCGTCTTGAACGTTGCCGCCAACGCTCGACAGGCAATCGATGGAGACGGCGCCTTTACCATCCGATCGAAGCAGCAGTCTGGCCGCCTGGTTTTGGAGTTCGAAGATAGCGGCGCCGGCATCCCCGCGGAAGTTCGCCACCGCATTTTCGAGCCCTTCTTCTCCTACGGGAAGACTCAAGGAGTCGGACTGGGGATGTGCATCGTCCAGAAGATCGTGGAGGAGCACGGCGGAGAGACCGCGGTGAGCAGCGAGCGGGGTGTGGGAACCACGGTCAGGTTCCTGCTCCCCCTGGAGACCGAATCCGTCCAGGATGCCCACCGGCCCACCGCCGAAGTCGCTCGTGGTGGCCGGCCTTAGACTTTGCCGCTTAGCCTTTGCAGAAGCATTTCGTGGAAGCCTCCGAAGGCGCCGTTCGACATCCCCAGAACGACGTCGTCGGCACGGAGGCGCTCCGTTAAGAAGCTGACAATTTCCTTCACTTCCGGGATGAACCAAGCCTCCACACCCAGTCTTCGCAGGTCTTCAACCACCCGCTCCTCCGATAGCTCCTTTTCCGCTGGCAGCCGACTACTGGAGTAAACCCCCGCCAAGATCACGGCGTCCGCGGCGCCCAACGCCTCTGCGAACGCCCGCTGGAAGACCTGACTCCGTGCGGTGTAGGAGCGCGGCTCGAAGATCGCCCAGAGTCTCCGCTGCGGCCAGCGCAGGCGGGCGGACTCGACCGTTTGACGGATGGCGGTTGGATGGTGGGCGAAGTCGTCCACCACCATGACGCCCCCTTCCTCCCCTCGAACTTCCAGCCGGCGGGCGACTCCCCGGAAGGAGCTCAGGCCGGGGGCTATTTCTTCCGCGCTCAGGCCCAGATGTTGGGCGGTCGCCACCACCGCCAAAGCATTGGTCAGGGCGGCTCCACCCCAGAAGGGACCGGCCATCTCGCCATATCGATTCCCGTCTTTCCACACCTCGAAGCGACTACCGTTTCCATCGACCCGAACCGCGCGCGCCTGCCAGGTGGCGGAAGCCTCGAGCGCGAAACTCTCTACCCGACAGAACGCGCCTTTCGCTATATCCATGGCCAGAGGGCTTCCCGCCCCCACCAAGAGCGAGCCTCGACGAGGGATCAGATTCACCAGACGTCTGAAGGCCACCGCCACCGAATCGAGGTCGGGGTAGATGTCGGCGTGGTCGTACTCGACATTCCCCAGAACCACGAGCTGCGGAAGGTAGTGAAGGAACTTGGGTCCCTTATCGAAGTAGGCGGTGTCGTACTCGTCTCCTTCGATCACGAAACACTCTCCCTCTCCCAGCCGGTAGCTCTTGCCAAAATTGAGCGGGATGCCGCCCACCAGAAAACTGGGATTTCTCTTCGACCTCTGAAGGACCCAAGACATCAGTGAAGTGGTGGTCGTTTTGCCATGGGTGCCCGCAACCACCACCGAGCGCCGGCTGCGCAGGAAGAGCTCCTTGGTCACCTCGGGCATGGAGGCAAAGGGGAGGCCGCGGTCCAGAACTTCTTCTAACTCCGGATTGCCCCTGGAGATGGCGTTTCCCACCACCACCAGATCGAGGTCGGGAGCAAGATTCTCCGGTCGGTAGGGGGAGTGGACCGTAATACCCAGACGGTCCAGCATCTCGGACATGGGGGGGTAGACGTCCTGATCGGAGCCGGAGACACGGTAGCCCTTCTCGTGGAGCATCCCGGCCAGCGATGCCATCGCCGTCCCGCATATCCCCAGAAGATGAATCCGCCCCTGGCTGGGCGCCGGCAAAAGGGGTATCAAACGACGGCTCCCTCCAAAAGGCTGAGCCCGTCGCCATCGAGCCGTGCGCGAACGCCAAATGGAAGGGTCTGCGCCGGGGAGAGACAATGTCCGGAGGGGAACCCGGAAAGCACCGGTACGCCCAGGGCGGCGGTCGCGTCCCTTAGTACGTCGTCGAGCTGGTAATCCTGCGACGGATCTTGCTGGCAACCCGGCATTTCGCCAAAAACCAGGCCTCGTACCCCATCCAGGCACCCAGCCAAGCGCAGGTGGAGTAGCATACGGTCGACCTGATAGGGTTTCACCGACGTATCCTCCAGGAAGACGATGGCTTGGTCGAAGCTGGGTAGATAGCGAGTACCCACCAGGGCCACTAGCAGCGACAAACACCCTCCCAGAAGGATCCCTTCACCGGCGCCAGGATGCAGCAAGCGCGCCTGCGGAGCCGAGAGCTTACCGGCCGGATGAGGGTTGCCGAGAAGCTCGAGTAGATTCCGCGAATCGTAGGCCGATTTACCGCGGGCCATCTGCTGGGCCACCATCGGACCATGAAAGGAGACCATTCCCACCTGCGCAGCCAGCAAGCACAGCAATGCGGTGGGATCGCTGGAACCGAGAAAGATCATCGGCCGAGCGCGCAGCCGACTGACCTCCAGCCGTTCGAGTAGCTCGAGAGAGCCGTACCCACCCCGCGCACAAAAGATCGCGGCGACCGCTGGATCCTCCCACAGCTCCATGAGATCGGCCGCCCGTTGCTCCGCATCACCGGCGGTGTAGCGCGAGCGGGAGTAGATCGAGCGTCCGGTGCGTGTGCGAAAACCGAGCTCGGCCAGCTCGGCGAGTCCCTTCTCCATGAACTCGCGCCGCACCGGACTGGAGGGAGCCACCACTCCCACCAATGACGAAGGTTGAAGTGCCGGTGGCTTAACCATGGACTGGACCACGGGAGTCGTAAAACGGGCGTTTCGTGAAGGGCAATGCCGGCGCCGAGATGTAACCGATAGGTTCTATTCTGGCTCCTTCGATGCGTTTTCGGGGAGTGATTGGAGCTTCCTACGCACCAGGGAGTTTACCGCCTTGCCGTCTACCATTTTTCCAGTTGCCTGAAGACGGCGCATCGATTCCCTCATGACGACTCCCATATCCTTTGCCCCCACCGCTCCCACTTCTCGGATAACATCGGCAACCACCTTCTCCATGTCCTCTGCCGAAAGGGGCTCGGGTAGGTAGGATTCGATCCAGATCTTCTCTTGACGCTCCTTCTCCACCAAGTCGGAGCGGCCTCCCCGCTCGAATTGCTCGATGGATTCCGCCCGCTGCTTGAGCTGGGTTTTGAGGACCTGAACCGCTTCCTCGTCGGAAAGAGGCGCTCTTTTCTCGATCTCCTTGTTCTTGAGCGCCGCCGTCATCATCCTCAGGGTCCCCACGCGCAGTGTTTCCTTCGCTTTCATGGCTTGGATGAGATCCTTTCGGATGCGTTCGGGCAGCGCCGTCACTCACAAACCCCTTGTTGAGTCCCCGGGAAGAGTGGTGGATTCGGAGGACGGATCGTCGCCCGTCAGCCGGTTGATGCTTTCGGCGAGCTGTTCCAACTCCCGATACTCGCGTCGGGCAGGGACGAGCCGTTTTTCCCCGTTTCTGACCGCCTCGACGTCTCGGCGAAGACTGGCGACCGGCTTCACCACCAGTTTTCTCGCCAAGAGATGAGCTCCCTGAGCCCACATCACCGCCAGCGCCATGCCGATGAACGCCAGCGAAACAGTCGAGCCGAAGCTGGCGAGCCACGCCAGAAAAACTCCCAGCAGAAAACCCAATCCCGATAGGATGACAACGAACTTGGTCTGCCATGGGGAACGGGCCAGTCGACCGCCGGTTCGGGCGAGCGCCCTCCTTCCCCACTCGCCTAGTCGCACCGCGGAGTCTTTGACTCGAGTACCCAAGGTCTCTGGCTCGAGCACCACAAGAGGCTCGCCCCTCCCAGGACTCTCGGTCGCGTCACTTGCAAGTAGAGCACGTGTGAACTCACCTTCCAGGTTTTTCGAGGTGGCGTCACTCTCTCCACCAAGGATCACCGTTCTGGCGGCGCTTTCGCCTGGGGTTACGGCGGCCAGTACGACCGTTCGGTCGACGTCCCCCGGCGGTGCGGGTAGGAGAACGGTGGCTTCCGCGCCTTCCGAGTCCGCCAACGGAGTCTCCTTCCAAAACGTCTTCGTCACGGGTTCACCCGGCAGCATCACGGTGGAGTCCATTGGGCCCACCGCTGGGGTTCGCTCCGCTTCGTCTTCCTCGTAAACAATCCGGAGTCCTCCCAGACGGATGGAGTCGCCCGGCGCGAGCAAGCGTTCCTCGATCTTCTTTTCGTTAACCCAGATGCCGTTGCGGCTGCCGAGGTCGACGAGCTTCACGCCGTCTGGCCCCGGCTCCACTCGCGCGTGCCGTCGAGAAAGCTTCTGATTCACGAAGAACAAGTCGCAGTTAGGATCGCGGCCAATGACAATAGTCGCTTCGCCGATCTCGTGCCGGGTGGTCCAATCCCCGTTGGTGATGACCAGCCGTCTCGCCACGGGTCGGTCTCCTCTTCTCTTACCCTGGTCTTACCCTGGTCTTACCCTGGTCTTACCCTGGTCGGGATAGTCAACGTTCCGCGGGAGGACGGACGCGCCGCGGAGTCACTGCCCTAGCTCACGCAACTTCCGCTCCGCCAGCGGCACGACCGGAGGACCATCGTTCGAGTTCAGGGTCGCTTCCGGATAGTTCAAGGCCTCCTGGAACATGCGTACCGCCTCGGCGAGCTCTTCCAGCTTCTGATAACTGACGCCGGTGTAGTAATAGACGGTCCCCTGAGAGATGCCGCGGCTCTCACGCATCGTGATCCTCGGAAAATGCTCCTTGAGCGCCGTCTCGAAGTCCCCGAGCTGCATGTGACAGAGCGCGAGATTGAGCCGGGCCATCGACTCCGCCGACGGTTCGGTGACGATCAGGTGCCGGAAGTCGATGATCGCCTTGTTATAGAGAAACCCCTCCTGGTTCAAGGGAATCTCCAGGGGGGTTGTCCCCACCGTGATCGGCACCTCGCTGCTGGCCCCCCCTCGGTTGATCTCCAAAGTAAGAGTGTCCCCCGGCGCCTTTTCCCGAACCTTCTCGATCAGTTCCAGCGAATCCCTCACCGGTGCCCCCTCGGCGGCCACCACCACATCCCCCTTCCGGATTCCCGCCTGCGCGGCCGGCCCCTCGACACCGAGCTGCAGAACGATGGGCCCCGGGTTGACGAGCGTATCAACGGTGCGCAGTCCGATCCAGCTTCCAGAGAGCGGCGTCGCCCGGGAAAGCTCATCGATGAAGCCGGGAAGGGCATTTCGGTCGAGGTAGTTGATAGTGAAACTGTCCGGAGCACTGGAGCCGGTAGCCAGCAGGTTGAAAACGACATCCTTGGTGAGGCGTTGGGCCGGTACGTAACCCACCAGGAAGGCCTCCACCTCCAGTGTCTCACCCACTTTCTCCGAAAGATCCCGAACCCGATCGGCGGAGATGGCCATCTGCTGCGGCAACAACGCTTGATCCACCAGCGCCTCCAATCCCGAGGGTCTCAACAGTCGTCGCGCTTCCTCCTCGGGCACCGAGATAAGGTTCATCGCCGTGAGCTCTTGCAGGCCGGTCGCTAGCCGGTCGCGCATGTCCACCAAATCCCTCTCCGACACGCCGTCTTCCGCCACCAGACCCAGAAACGCCAGGCTGGGCCGTATCGGGCAATCGAGCGAAAGATCCTCGTCCTTTCCCACCACCAGGTCCTCGACGTACTTCCCGGTGGCATGCTTCACCTCGACGTGATGCGTGCCCGAACAGACTCTGCTGAGATCCAGGGGCGTGTTGCCTTTGTACTCTCCATCGAGGAAAACACGAGCCCCGGCTGGATTGCTGGTGAGCCGAAGTTGACCAATGGACTCCTCGAGCTTCACGATGCGTACCGTATAGTCTTTCGGCTCTTCCGCGTTGAAGGAAAACCGCACCGGCTCATGGCACTCCCGTCGGAGCTCCACGACGTGCTGCCCGAGGGGGAGAGCGGCAAGGTCGAGGGGCGCGGAGAGACGATCCAAGTCGAACTCCGCGGGCATGAAGCTCCTGAGGTCCGGCGGCAAGCTGCCACTGGTGACTCCCACCTCTTCACCATTCACCCAGACTTCCACTCCCGGCGGCTGAGTGATGACCGGTAGCTTGGCGCTGTTCCTCACCAATGTTGCTTCCAGTGTGCGGATCTCGCCGGGAAGAATGTCGATAGCGTCCCGCAATACCGGCTCATAACCCGGGAGAATGATCTCCACCCGCGCCACTCCGGTATGAACTTCAACCGGAAAGAAATTGGTCATCCCGACAAACTCTCCGTTGACCGTGACCCGAGCACCGGGTGGGTCGGTGTTCACGGCGATGAAACCAATGAGCTGCTTTTTTTGATCCTCGTAGAAATCGATGATCTTGGGTGAAAGTGCTTCCTCGTCCAGAGTGTAGCGAGGATTGGCGAGGATCAACTGTCGGAAGTCGTCGGCCGCGCCCTGCAGCTGACCGGAGTTGAAGTTGGCGCGCGCCCGATAATCATAGGTCTTCTGCAACAGCTCCTCCAATTCCGGAGGGATCTCCTCATGGGTCCGACGCGCGTCGTCGATGGCGGAGATGATCTGACCGAAGAACTCGATGGACTGGGACTGTCTCTGCGGATCTTCGAACAAGGCGACGGCTTCTGAAAACTGTTGTGATAGCTGCAGGAGCAGATCATTCTGTCCGATCATTGCTTCCTGTCCGGAGCACGGGGCGGAGGCACCGCAAAAGACTACCCCCGCCAACCCGAGAAGGAAGCTCCTAGTGGAGGCGAATGATGGACTGCGCCTTATCATCATAGACATAAAGGTCTCCAGAGCGATCTACGTCCAGGGTGATGGGTTTCTCCAGGGTACCGCCACCTAGGCTTTGGCGGGAAAGGAGGGTAACGAACTGGTACGAGGGATCGAATACCCCCAGTTGCGCGAGATCCTCGTCCAGAACGTAGACATAGCCGGCAGCATCAATAGCCACGTCGACTGGCTTCTTGAACTCCCACGTTGCGCCGCGCTTTTCGATGTGCCCCACCCTCGCCCCGGTGGGGCTGTAGGCAGTTATGGACCGGTCCTTCTCTTCCAAGACAACAAGGTTGCCGGAGGGATCCATGTCCATGCGAAGCACCTGGCGCTGAGAGGAGTCGGGAAAAGAGCCTTTCAGTTTTCCCTGAGGATCGAACCGCAGTATCCTCTTCTCACCGTCATCGTACACGTAAAGGTCACCCAGCCGATCGCGCACCCCTGCGGTGATGTTCTCGAGCTGCTTGGGTCCATTCTCCTCGGGGATGGTCAGAGCGAGGGGCGTCCCGTCGATGACCAAACCGTTCTTGTTGGCTAGCATCATCGTTCCACGAGCGTCCACCGAAAGCCCCTTGGGGTCGGCCGCGGACTGAGTACTCACGAGCTTCCCACTCCGGTCGAAGTTCAGAACCCTCTGCCTCCCCTCCTCGAGAACGTGGACTCCGGTGGCAGACAACCGAATCGACTGAACGTTTTTGAACCCATCGGCCATGGCGGGTCGGAATCTGGAATCGACTTGAAAGGTCGTCGGTTGCCCTAGCTCTGGTGAGCCATAGAGCCGAAAGAGAAGCGTGAGGAAATCGAGCGCGTGCTTGGCCTCTTCGCTTTCCGGGTAGAGGTTGCGAACCTGCTGTAGCTCGATCATTGCCTGGACGGGATTTCCCTGTCGCGCCGTCGAGCGCCCGATCGCCAACTGCGCCTCGGGCGCCCAGGCAGACTGGGGGTGCTCGCTGATCACCCGGAAATATGCTCCGATCGCTTCTTCCCAGCGGTGGGAGCGCTCGAGTGCGGCTCCGGTAGCCGCAAGCGCCGCGGCAACGTACGGGCTCTGGGGATAGAGGCGGATGACGCGCTGGAAATTCGCCATGGCATCGTCCACCCCTCCCGCCGCCAGGTTGGAGCGGAGTGAAACCATGCCGAGATAGTAGTAGGCGCCGGGCGCCTTGTCGCCGGTGGGATACCGCTCCAGGAGGGCCTGAAAGTGCTTTTGGGACTGCACCGGATCCTCTTCGACCTCCAGATAGTATTGGCCAATGTGGAGCAATGCATCGTCCGCATACTCGGTATCGCCCATCGAGCTGACGATAATCTGAAAGTCATTGAGCGCCTGCTTGTACCTCTGTTGCTCGTAGAACTGAATGCCGCTCTCCAGATGCTGTCGGGCCAGCTCGGAAGGCGGAGCCTGCCCCCTGGCCGAAAGAATCCCGGTCATGAGGATGAGCAACATGGTTGGCGCGATTCTTGATCCTCTCATCTGCACCCCTCTTAGCGACGTCCGGTCAAATACTTCGGCTCGCCGAGAACGACTCCCTCCTCGTAGACCTTCCTCTGGCCGCCCGGCCATTCGAACACGAAAGTATGCTGCCCCACGATAATGGGTTTGTTGTCGAAAGGCGGCGCCTCGGAGACGATGCCGTCAACGGTAAAAGTGCAATTACCGGGAAACGCCCGGACCGAGAACTTTCCCAGGGGCGGAGCATCCACGGTGTTTGTCTCCCCCTCCTTGATCTCGACGGTGATGGGCCGATTCAGGAATACCTCCGGAGCATAAAGCGTCACCGTATGGCGGCCGACCTTCAATTCGGCGGCCGGGGAGCCGGACACGTCCGCCAGAACCCGGCCTTCGCCGCGCAGGGATAGAGGGTAGGTACTTCTTACGCGGAGTGTCCCCGGCTTGCTAACCGGGGACAGAATGATTGGCTCCTCCGGCAGCTCACCGCCCGATTGGATTTGCACTGTCTGGGTCGTGAAGCCCGGTTTTCCGACGGTAAGCTGGTAGTCCTCGACCGGTGAGAGCTCGAGGTCCATGGGAGTAAGCCCATCGAGCCGCGCCCCGTCCAATTCGACCCAGGCGCCGGGCGGCTGGGAGGAAATGGTGAAGACTCTTGCCAGGGATTCCAACCGCAACTGGACGGGAGGAGGTGGCTCGGTGGCTAGATTCAACGTTGCTCTGGCAGGAGCAAAGCCGTCCTTTCGCAGCTCGACTATGATTTCGTCCTGATCGTGGCCTTGAATCGGAAGGTCGATGGTTCCTTGCGCCGGAGTCACTCGGCCCGCGTCTTCACCGTTGATGAAGATGCTGGCACCGGGAGGATCCGAGGAGACGCGAACCGCGTGCGATATTTCACGAGGGCCAATGAATCGGGGTAGGAAGAGCAAGCCTCCCACGCTCAGAGCGACCACCAGCACGGCGAACACCGCCGGCCAGACGAAGGGACGTCGGCGCGCCATGACGTCGGTGGGCTCACCGGCGGGAGACAAAGGGAGGTCCCCGACCGTGGAGCCCGGCTGAGGCCCGTAGAGCACCTCGAACTCCCTCGAGATCTCCGCAAGGTGACGGGTCCTTTCTTCGGGCGCCATTTGGCGCTCCGCCTGTTCACGGCTCAACGCCCGGAGCGCAGCGCGAAGCACCTTGTGGGGCTTGGTCAGCTCAGGGCGCTCGCTGATGATCTGCTTGGCCACTGGAACGATGTCGCTCCAGCGTTCGTCGCGGCGCAGGTCGTCCAGCTGCTTCAACTTGGTCTGTAGTTCGGCGCTCGGTCGAGGAAGCGTCTTTCGGAACACTTCCAGGAGCTTCTCCAGCTCGTTCGCCATCTCGGCAGCCGTGCCAAAGCGGTCCTGTGGCTGCTTGGCCAGCGAGCGGCCGAGAATTTCCTGAATCTCCTGCGGCAGGTCGGGATGCTCTCGCAGCACTAGGGGAGGAGGCTCATTCACAATCTTGTAGAGGATGGAAGTTGCCGACTCCCCTTGGAAGGGACGCCTGCCGGTGAGCATCTCGAACAATATGCAACCCGCGGAAAATAGGTCGGAGCGGCCGTCGATAGGCTCTCCTTTGATTTGCTCGGGAGACATGTAGTGGAGCGTGCCCACCATGACCCCGCTCCGAGTTATCTGAGCGCTACCCTCCACCCGCGCGATGCCGAAGTCCATGATCTTTATCTGCCCATCGTCCAAGTAGCGCACGTTAGAAGGCTTTACGTCTCGGTGTACGACGCCCCTCTCGTGTGCGAAATCGAGCGCTCGACAAAGCTGGATGGTGATCTCCAGAGCCTCGGAGAAAGGAACTCTCCTCTCCTGCTCGATGAGGCTCGCCAGATCGGCTCCCTCGAGATACTCCATGACGATGTAGGGTTTTTCAGTGCCTCCGAAGTTTCCGAGCTCGTAGACGGTAACGATGTTGGGATGTTGCAGTTTGGCGGCCGCTCTGGCTTCCCGCTCGAAGCGACCACGGGACTCCTTGTCGGCGATGGCATCGGTAGTCAGGGTCTTGATGGCGACCCGCCGGTCGAGTGCGGGGTCGTAGCCTTCGTAGACCGAACCCATACCGCCGCGGCCGATACGCTTCCGCACTTGGAATTTGCCGATCCGAAGCTCAGGCGATTCCATGCTCTTGTCTTCCGTTGAGAGCCGAGTCCTTTCCGGACGCTGCGGTGCGCGAGGCCCTCTGATTCTCGAGTGCTCGACCGCCACGGGTCCCGACCGGCCCCTGCCTGCCTGGCTTGCTCACCCTCAAGAGGCCGCCCCGCTTTGGTGATCGCGGAAAGAAAGAGCGATGGTGGTGATGTTGTCTTCGCCACCGGCTCGGTTCGCCGCGTCGACAAGCTCGCGAACCACGCTCTGTACCTTGTTTCCGCCGGCTGCCACCACTTCCAGGATCTTCACGTCCTCCACCATGGAAGTGAGTCCGTCGGAGCAGAGGAGCAACAGGTCTCCGTCTCGGAGCTCCAGGACCTGCATGTCTATCTCCGGTCCTTCCTTGCCCCCCAGGGCGCGAGTAACCACGTTGCGCAGGGGATGGGTCCTCGCCTGCTCGCTATCGATCAGGCCCGACATCACCTGCTCGTTCACCCAAGAGTGATCGTTGGTGAGCAGTTGGATACCACCGTCCCGGATCAGGTAGACACGGCTATCTCCCACGTGGGCAATGTGCGCCTTGTTTTTCTCCAGTAGCACCGCCGCCACGGTCGTCGCCATGCCTTCATACTCGGCGCTTTCCTGAACCTTCTCCAGCAGCTTCCGGTTGGCGTACCGGATCGCGGTCTTCAACCTATTGCCACACACTGATAGTTTCTCATCGATGCCGAACGGCCAAGTGATGTCGGCGTCAGAGCTGGTGAGCTTGATGAACTCCTCGATGGTCGCGATCACCAACTCGGAAGCCACTTCTCCCGCGGCGTGACCACCCATGCCATCCGCCACGACGTAGAGACCGACCTCGTCATTGGCGCAATAATTGTCCTCGTTCGACTTCCGCTTGCGCCCTACGTCGGAGATGGACCCGGAATCGACTCGCATTACCCGAGCATCCTATTTCTTCCGGCCGCGATCCGCTGCCGCGGTTGCCTGAGAGGATAGCTGCTGCAGCTCCGGATCACCGGGAAATTTCTGGAGCCCCGACTCGTATATTCGTCGCGCCCTGGTTGGAAGACCGGCGCGATGAAGCAACGCCCCGAGCTCCAGATACAACTCTCTTCGCTTCGGATCCTGTGCGATGGCCTTGGTGTAAAGCTCCGCGGCTTGGCGTACTTTGGTAGAATCCTTGGACATGGCCCGCGCCGCCGCCCCGGTAAAGAGTGCGTTCGCGGGCTCGAGCCTCATGGCCTCGAAGAACAATTTCATTGCTTCGGTGAACTCGGTCAGCTCCTCCCGCATCAACCCATTCTTGTAGAAACGTTCTGCCTGTTCATGGGGCGGCAAGGATTCACGGATCAAGCTCTCGTCGTACTCGCGCCGCAACTTTTGATCGCGAAGATGGTTGTAGGACTCATTGATTGCCTGAATCGTCCCGGCGGCGCGACTCCGCTTTTCCGGATCTTGGAACCGGTCGGGATGATTCTCCCTGGCCAACCTCAAGTACGCCTCTTTTATTTGGGCCAGAGTGGCGGTCTTGGGAACGCCGAGAATCGAGTAATAGTCGGCCATGTCTCCCTCTACGCTTGAGTCGGTTTCAGTCTGGTCGCTTGACGTCGAACCGCCTCCGGCACGTTACGATCCGTCGCCAGGCGCTTCAGATCCCGCGCCGGCAGCCTGGGAAGCAGTCGCATCGCGACCTCGACGGGCGTCAATGGATTCCTCACCAACTCGTGGGCGACTTTGTATCGCTTGGTCCACTCTCTCTTTCCCCCAATGACCCGGAGCACCTCGGGAGATACGTTCTTCATCGACGCGAAGGACTCTATCTCCGAATCGGTGATCTTGGGACTGTTGAGGACGGCCGAGTAAACAACCCGGTTTCGGTCGTGGATCAACATCATCCTCGCATCGCGGTCGCCCTTGAGGCCCTCCATCATTTTCTCCGCGGGGGTCATGCGAATCAGTCGCTGAAAAGTCGTCAGCTGGATCTGCTGCTCTTCTTCACTGAGGGCCGTGCCGTCACCATAGGTGGCGATGGCATCCTCGATGGTCCGCGGTGCCGGAGCTTCTTCTTCGGGCGGACCGCTTGCCAGGTCTACGAGACTTTCACCCTCGGTAGGCTCGGAGGGTAAAACGGGCTGATCGTCCTCTCCCCCGATCCTGAAATCGTGTCTGAGCTCGGTGAGTCGACGACGCTGATCGGCGGTCAGGTTCTTGCTCGCCTCCAGCGCCACCAGCAGGGGAAAATGTCGGAGAACGCGAGTCTGATTGATAACCACGATCTCGAGCAGATCGGCGGACAAGCGCGGAATCATCGCCTGGATGGTCTGGTCTTGGCTGGCGGCATTTTGGAGAATCAACTCTAGAAGCTCGGGATCCTCCAGCCGCGCACCAAAAAAGTCCAACACCTTGGGGTTGGCCGATCCATCTTTCAGTACTCCCTGCAGGCTCTCCGGCTTCATCTCCAGCAAGCTGGCCTCGGCTTTGCTGCGAACCGCTTCGTCCCGATCGCGGGTGAGCAGCTGCAACAGCTCGGCCTGATCCATCGGCTTGAGAGGCAGGAGCCCAGCTGCCGCCGTCAGGCGAACGTCTCGGGACACGCCGCCCTTGCGGAACTGCTCAACCAACGGTGACGTCATTGCCTGCCTTTCCTTCTATCACCGGCGCTCTGGGACGACGAAATCAGCGGCGTTCTCTGACGTAATACAAACGTCCTTCCTGACCTGACCGGACTGCCCTAAGGGCCTGCCGGCCTGGCCGTCGATCCAGTACGAGAGCCCGCCGGCGTTGCCCAACGACAGGCAGATCTCCGCTGCCTCGAACTCCCTCTCGAAACCGCCGACCATGACGCCTTCGGTAGCCGGCCGACCGTCGGTACGTACATCGAGCCAGCACGGCTCGTCCACCCTCAGCGTCAGACGTACGTTCGCCGGGCTTGGTGAATGCGGCTCCAGCTCCTCTCTGACGAACGGGGGGTGTGTGGCCTCAAGCTCTCGATTCACTCGGACGGTAGCCGACTGAAACGCCTCCATGGGGCTGGGCGTCGGATACGCCTCTGGCGCACGCCGCCACACCGCAGCCGCCGCTCCGCTCAAACCTACTCCCGCTATCACCACCGCCGACCATTTCACTGCCGCCGCTAGCGGGAGTCGCGACCATTCGGACCTGGGATGCTTGGCGCTCGGCCGGGGAGGAAGAGAGGAGGCGTCGGCGAGGGTAGCGAACTCGTAGGCGGCGACCCATCGTTCTCCATCCAAACCAAGATAGCGAGCGTAGGCTCTGATGTAGGCCCGTCGGTAGAATCGCCCGGGAATCATATCGAGGCGTCCGGATTCGATCGCTTCCAGGAAGCGGACTCCGATCTTGGTCTCGTCGGCGATCAGGGAGAGGCGGATCTTCCGAGCCTCTCGTTCGCGCTTCAGCTCTTCACCGAAAGAGATCATCGTCGAACCATGTGGAAGGCGAAAGGGTCTATCCTCTTCGGGACGTGATGCTTGCGGGCACACGAGAACACGTATACAAACATTTTGTCAGACCTGCTCTGACCTGTCAATGTACCCAGAACCTCCCTTAACATACTGCCCTGGGCCTCGAGAGGATCCGCTCGGCGCGCAACCGGATAACCGGAGGCAGCCCGTCGCCAGCCATGAGTTTCGCGATCGTCTGTGGCGGCAAGGAGGCCAATGCTCGCAGCGCGGTATGGACGGGGGTCTTCTTGTTGGTTATCACCGCCAGCCTTACCGCGGGGCGGCTCGCCCAGCGCTCGGACTCCCCTACCACGCGCAGAATTTCAGGGGGACTGGACGGATTCTCCACAAGCGCCAGAACCTGGACCTCTCTCAGGCGGGGGTTGTCAAGCAGAGCCGCGATGACCCGTCGGTTCTTGTCGCCGACCAAACCTGGAATAAGACCTGCAGTGGCCGTTCTGGCCATCGTGATGCGTTCTCCCAGCTCCAGCTCGGCGAGCCGATTCCGAAGATACTTCTCCGCGGCGGCTCGAATAGGGATGGGAAGCCGAAAATTGTTGGCAACCTTCAACAATTCCTTCCAGAAGAGCTGGTTGAGCAGTCGAAGGGCAAGCGTCTTGGGAGTCTTAGGGTGATTCACGATGGCCGCCCTGATCACGTGGCGCCCGTTCCATCGCTCGTGCCGGGCCAGCGCCTCGAGGAAGGCGCTCGGCAGATCCCGCTTGCGAAGGACTCCCAGGAGATGGACCTCCTCGGTATCCGGATGCTCAAGGAGCTCCGTCGCCCGCTCCGGGGAGGCGGTCGGTCCCAGTCGGTCGATCAGTCTCCGAACATCCATCACATCTTGTCCAGCCGCTGTAAACGGGTGAGAAGCGCCCGGGTCGATTCTTCCTGAAGGAAGACCGAAATCCCCGCGATGCCGGCCACGCCGGTACCCGCCAGGCGATCGACCCGCTCCGGGGAGATTCCGCCGATGGCGAACACCGGCACGTGAACCGATCGGGTGACCCGGGCAAGCGTGTCCAGCCCGGTGGCTGGCTGGCCCGGCTTGGAGGCCGTTTCGAACACCGGCCCGAAGATGAGATAGTCAGCCCCGGCCCCAGCGGCTCGCTGCGCCTCTTCCAGGGTGTGCGTCGAGACACCGATCAAGAGTCTCGCGCCCCGGTTGTAGACGACTCTTTTCACTGCTTCCACTGGAAGCCCGGTCGCCGGCAGGTGCACCCCGGCGGCCCCGGTGGCCAGGGCCACGTCCAAACGATCGTTCACCAGAATCTCAGTTCTCCCGCTTTGCCGTGCCAATTCAACCGCGCGCACGGCGAGCTCCTCCAAGACGCGACACGACAGATCCTTCTCTCGAATCTGTATCATGTCCACGCCAGCCACGATCGCCTGACCGATGGCGGAGATCAGATCCCCGCTCCTCAGGCGGTTGCGGTCGGTAACGTAATAGGATTTAAGAATGCTTTTCGCGGGTTGCGACGGTTTGCCGCTCTCCATCGTCTGTTGCAGAAGTGCGCGCGTTCGGTGACCGTTTTCCCAGAGGTATTCCGCCGGGAAACAGCTCGGTCGAGTTCGAATTCCTCGTTTTCCGCCCGATGACTTCATTCAGGCCCAAGTAGATGTTCGCAACTCCCAGGCCGGAGACCGCACCTCGAAACATCGAGTCCAAGAACAGGGGCCGCAGCGCAGGATACGTCTCCAGAAAGTAGTTCCGTTCCCAGATGAGCGACCAGGGAACGAGCAGCAGAAAGACACCAACCTCCAGGCAGATGAGGACATACAGCACGAACCATTGGCGGTCCCCCATCAGCTCTTTACTCCACCGGAGAGGAATTCGCTCCTCAGCTTGCACTGGCGATTGTTCTTCTAGAAAGACGAAGCCTTGGCGAACTCGGACTCTACGGGCGGCGGCGCGCAGACGCACCCGGCTAATTCTTGGCAGCCTGCAGAACGCGAACGCGATCCTTGACGTCACGAAAACGAGCATTCACCCGGTAAATGTCCTTGTATAGCTCCAGGGCGCGATCGGGCTCACCCGCTGCCTCATATGCCGTCGCCAAATCATAGCCGAGACCGTGCTGCTCCTCCTCACTACGACCGGGAGCGTGAAGGCCCTTTTCGAACCATTTGATGGCGATCTCGGGCATTCCCTTTTCTAGGAAACACAGCCCCAGCATGCTGCAGCATTCGAGCAAACGGCTCTCGTCCTTGGAAGCCAGCTGGAACTCGGCGATGGCTTCGTCGAGCAGTCCCATCTCTTTGTAGGCGATTCCCAGGTTGTAGCGGGTGTCGTAATCTTCGGAGCCCAGCTGCTTTTCCACCCCGCGCTTGAATTCTCGGAACATCTCTTCCAGACCGGGGTCGGTAAGCGCATCGGAGGGGTTACCAGTGGGAGAGGTCTCTTCCACAGCGCTTTGAGTTCCGAATACGTCCTCCGACAGCTCAGAAGCCAAGTCGACATAGTCGCCGCCGAATCCGCCCGACTCACCCAAGAGGGACTCGACCTCATCAGGTTCAGCGACACCCTCCAGGGAAGCCAGAGGCTCATCTTCCACCAAACTGGTAAACCCGCCCAGCGGTTCCTGGGATTCCCCGCCCGGCATGCCCAGCGACTCCGCGAGTGACTCGTCGACTGCGGCGCCCGGTCGACCGGACGGGCTCTCCACTTCCTTGAGCAGTTGCTGAGCCGAGAACCCGACTTCTTCGATTTTCGCCAGAACCTGGGGGTCATCGGGACGCTGTTTGAGAATCTCCCGCAACGTATGGCGGGCATCCTCGTATAAGCCGAGCGCCATGTACTCATCGACTTCCACAAGCTCGTCACGAGACGCGGGAGGCGAGGGAACCGCCACCGCCTCCCGGGGGGAAAGACGTGAAGACGGCTGTGTCCGGTCCTCCTCGGCGGGTACCTCCGAATCGGCGGTCCCTTCTTCGAACTCAACCTGCACGTCGTCGTCCGTTTCTTCAGCGCTGATCCCACCCAGGTCGATCTCGATGTCTTGAGATTCACCGGGCAGCTTGTCGACCAGTGGCACTGAGAACTCGTCTCCGGGGATGTTCACTGCTTCATCGGTGGGCAGGTGCTCGTCCGCATCCATCTCCACTTCGATCGAGAGGTCATGCGGTGTCTCGCCAAGCGCAACATCGTCGACAACGATGTCGACCCCGGGCTCAGCAACGTCAGCGGGCTCGGAAAAATCAACACCCTCGACCGGCAGCTCCACGGGCGAGGCGTGCTCTTCCTCGATAGCGAGTGATATGTCCTCTTCATCCAGCGTAACCGGGACTTCTTCGGAACTCGCCATTGGATGGACCGAAGAAGGTTGGCTCGCATCCATCGCAAATCCCTCGTACTGATCCGGAGTCTCCAAGGTGAGATCCACGTCCTCTTCCGCGACCAGGGAATCGCCCGGCAACTCCTGGAGAGCGGGGTTGATGCTTCGCGCCTCGGCGCGAGTCTTTTCCGCCTTCTCGGATTGGCCCACCCGCGCGTAGATCGAGGACAGCTGCACCAGCTCATCAGCCGCCTCGCTGTTCATTCCTTGGTCCCGATAGATCTCGATCAGTTTCTCACGCGCGGCAGTATGGAACCGGAAACGCTCCAAGACTTCCTTCAGTTGATCAACCGCCTTGTCCACCAGCCCGTATCGGACGAAGACCTCGGCTTCCGTCATCTTCTCCTTGATGTGCTCGTCGTCTTCGGCGCTTAGAGACGCCACCGCCTCGATTTCCTCTGCCACTTGTGCGGTCGGGACAATCTCAGCCAGTTGCTCGGGCTCCCAGTCGGTCGAGACCGCCGCATCGACGTCAATGAGCGGCTCGAATGTGTCCAGCTGGGGCTCCTCAATTCCGGCATCCAGATCGAACGCCGGGTGGCGAGGTGTCTCTTCCACGGGCTGGTGGGCCGGGGCCGAGCGCTGGTGGGCCGGGGCCGCCCGCTGAGGGGGCGGGGCCGCCAAAGACGGAGCGGCAGGGGCAGCCCCCAGCTTGGATTTGAGGAAACGCACCCGATCCCGGTGTTGGGAATTCTCCGGATCGAGCTCGATGAGCTGCTCGGCGACCCGAACCGCCGTCTGGTAGTCACCCTGCTTGGAGTAGGCCTCGCAGAGCTTGTCGTAGGCAGCGACTCGGCCCGGGTCCTGCTTCAAGACGGTCTGCATCTCGACTAACTTGAGAAGGGTCTTGATGTGATGCGGGTCCCGACTCAGAATCTTCTGAAGATAGGCGGCCGCCTTCTCCCCCTCCCGGCTGGCAACCAGCTTGTCCACCGCGGGACCGATGATCTCGAGCGCCTGATCGAAGCTCCCCTGGCCGATGGCCAGTTCCGCCAATTTGCTGGCATGCTCCGCGTTGTCGGGCTCCAGCTCCGCCAAGCGGCCGAAGGCCGATTCCGCCTCGGCGGACTTGCCCGCCCCCATGTAGGCCTCGCCCAGGCGCGAGAGAAGCTCCAGGTCTCGCGGGTATTGCCCTCGCACTTCCTCCAGCAATTGGATCGCTTTATCGTGATGCCCCTGCAGAATCGCCGCCTGGGCCAGCTTGGTCCTCAGCAATCGGCTAGTGCTGTCAATCCGGAGGCCCTTCTCCATGATCTGGATTGCTTCGGCCACCAAACCTTTATTGATGAATTCGTCGGCAATGCCGACATATTCGGCAACCGCTTCCTCGATCCTACCGTCTCGCTCCAGGAACTCGGCAAATTTGTAGCGAACTTTCAAGTCGGACGGATCTATTTCGGCGAGTTTCTTGAACACCTCCGTCGCCTGCCGCTTGTGACCCGACTTGGTATAAAGCTCCACCAAGGCCTGGTACTGGGCCTTTGCCTCCATGAGCAGGCCTTGCATCACCTGCAGCTCGCCCAGGTTGCGCATAGCCTTCTCGTTCTGCGGATCCAAACGCAGAATCATCTTATGGGTGGCAATGGCTCGCACGTTGAAGCCGTCCTGGCGGTAGTAGTCGGCGATCTGCGAGTACTTCTGGATGGCTTCGTTGTTGCGACCCAGACGAGCGTAGAGGTCACCGATTTGGCGAATGGTGTTCCAATCCTTGGGATTGGCCGCCACCCACTTTTCGTACTCGGCCACCGCTTTCTCGACCTTGCCGGAGCGGATGTATTGGTCGGCTGCCTTGAAGATCCGGTCCCTACTCAGCGCCATTTCTCAATCCTTGGCCCATTTCGCAGACCGGTGCGAGAACGCGATCGCCTTCCATGTACACGTCTTCATGACTCGATGCCGTCGGCTAACACCGTGGCTTCCGTTACCACCCACAGACAGCAGGTTCTCCCGGAATCCATCTATGAAGTTGTACTCCTCTCTTCCTTCAAGCGAGCCGCCTTTCCTTTGCGACCCCGCATGTAGTAGAGCTTGGCTCGACGCACGTGGTGCGAGCGCAGGACTTCTATTTTTTCGACGGTGGGAGCGTGAAGCGGAAAGATGCGCTCCACACCATGGCCGAAGGAGGTTTTTCGAACCGTCATGGTGGCACGTGGCCCTCCATGTTTGAGCGCAATGATCATCCCTTCAAAAACCTGCACGCGCTCCTTGTCGCCTTCCTTGACCTTCACGTGAACTTTCACCGTGTCTCCCGCCCGCAGCGGCGGCAGACCCTCTTTCAACGATCGAGAATCCACTTTCTCCATGACATTCATTTGCTGAACCTCTCTCATCGAAATACGATTGCTTTCCATGCTTAGCGGCCGATGGAGCTTCTCACCACTCCCGGGAGCGTGCTCCTAATCTCGCGCTCCTCTTCGTCCAACTCGGCGTCCACCAGCAGTTCGGGTCGGCGTGCCCCGGTGACGCGAAGCGCCTGCTCTTTTCGCCATCGCCGGATGGCAGCATGATCTCCGGAAACAAGCACGTCCGGCACGCGAAGACCGCGAAACTCCAACGGCCTAGTGTAGTGGGGACAATCCAACAACCCCCGACTGAAAGAGTCCTCTTCCGCCGACAGAGGGTCGGAAATGGCACCGGGAATGAGGCGCACCACCGCATCCACCACCACCATGGCCGGAAGCTCCCCACCGGACAATACGTAGTCTCCGATGGAGATTTCCTCCGCTCCGCTGGCCGCGAGGAAACGCTCGTCCACGCCTTCGTACCGGCCGGCCACTAGCAATAGCTGCTTCATCTTGGCAAGTCGCCGGACGTCCTTCTGCCGAAATGGTGCACCCTGCGGGGAGAGCAAGGCCACGGTTCGTTCCTGGACATCGAGACCCGGCTCGAGCAATTCCTCGATGGCAGCCACCAGGGGCTCCACCTTCATCACCATTCCCGGCCCGCCGCCGTACGGCGTGTCGTCGGTGGATCGATGGCGATCGCGCGTCCAGGACCGCAGGTCATGAACCCGAATGTCCACCAGCCCGGCTTCCCGAGCTCTCCGAAGCACACCCCAGTCGAGTGCCCCGAACATACCGGGGAAGATCGTGACCACATCAATTCGCATTGAGCGCTACGAGTCCTTCCGGAACCTCCACGTCCACGCGACCGCGCTGGGTATCGACTGACTTGCAGATCTCCTGACAGAACGGTATCAGGAGCTCCTCGGAATGAGCACTCCCGGGATCACGAACCACCAGGACGTCGGTCCCCCCGGTGCTCAGGATCTCCTCCACGATTCCCAGATAGCCGCGGCGCCGATCCCAAACACCACAACCGCGTACTCGAAAATGATAGTGGCTCCCCTCCGGCAAAGGCTCGAGCTCTGATTCCAGAATGCGCAGCTCACGTCCCGATAGCCGCTCCGCCTCCCCGATTCCAGAAATTCCACGGAACTTGAAGACCGGTCTTCCTCCCTGTTCCCGCACCCATTCCACCGGCAGAGCGAAGACTTGTCCTGAGTCGTCATCGGTGAACACCCGAGCGAGTTTCTGGAACCGATTCGGAAAGTCGGTGAGCGAGTTGACCGCCACCTCACCCTTCCGGCCCTGAGCGCGGGCTACCCGCCCGATGGCAACCAGCTCCCGCCAGTTCGGTAGAGTCTCCATACTATTCGATGATTTCCAGATGGAACCGCTTACGAAGTTTCATGCCAGCCGCCGATAGAATGGTGCGAATGGCGCGCGCCGTGCGTCCCTGTTTCCCGATGACTTTCCCCAAATCCTCTTGTGCCACCCGGAGCTCGAGTATGGTCGTTTGCTCCCCGCCCACCTCTGATACCGCGACCTGATCCGGGTTGTCGACTAGCGCTTTCGCTATGAGCTCCAGTAATTCCTTCATCTCGCTCCCTCCCGCCTGCTTCAGTCCGGTTGTAACCGAGCTCGGCTCTACGAGGGCGTCTGCTTCAAGAGACTGCGGACCGTGTCCGATGGGTGGGCTCCCTTCGAGACCCAGTAACGAGCCCTGTCCCGATCGAAGTCGGCCGCTGTCTCTTTGCGCTTGGGCTCGTAGGTGCCAAGACTTTCCACGATATTGCCACCGCGGCCCTTCGCTGAATCCGATACGACGATACGGTAGTGGGGTCGCTTCTTCCTCCCTAGACGCGCTAAACGAATTATCAACATGGGCTAGACTCTCACCCCCTTTCTCGTTCGAAAATTCTTTCTACCTCATACGGGCCATCAAGTCCCCGAGGCGGCCCTTTTGCCGGGCCATCACTTTCACCATCTTCCGCGCTTCGGCGAATCGACGAAGCAATCGATTGACATCCGAGACCGCGCACCCACTCCCCCGAGCGATCCTTCGTCGGCGACTCCCGTTGATGATCGAAGCGTTCCGTCTTTCTTCCATCGTCATCGAGCCCAGAATCGCTTCGAATCGACGGAGCTCTCCCTCATCGATCTCGGAAGACTCACCGGACAGCCTGGCTCCCGCCCCGGGCAAAAAACTCGTGAGCTCGCTGAGAGGGCCCATCCGGCGGAGCTGCTGAAGATGAGTCCTGAAGTCCTCGAGCGACACTTCTTCGCGCCGAATCTTACGCGCCAGCTCCTCGGCCTTGTCCCGGTCCACCGCTTGCTCTGCACGCTCGATCAGACTGAGCACATCGCCCATCCCGAGAATCCTGGAAGCCATGCGATCGGGGCGAAAGGGCTCCAGAGCATCCAGCTTTTCCCCGATTCCGACGAACTTGATGGGGCGGTGGGTGGTGGCGACGAGAGACAGAGCTGCGCCTCCTCTGGCGTCCCCGTCCAGCTTGGTAAGGACGTGACCGGTAAGCGGAACCACCTTGGCAAAGGCCTCCGCACTTCGCACCGCATCCTGTCCGGTCATCGAGTCGGCGACGAAGAGAATTTCCGCCGGGTTAGTTGCCTCCGCCAGTCGTCTCAACTCTTCCATCAGCTCGGGATCGACGTGAAGCCGCCCCGCGGTATCAACGATGAGGACATCGAAGCCCACATCGGCGGCACTCGCTTTCGCCGCTCGTACTCTTGCCACGGGATCCATGCTCTCCGGCTCGATGCATCTCAAGTCCGCCCGATCGGCGAGCATCTTGAGTTGCTCGAGTGCCGCCGGACGCCGTACGTCTGCCGACACCAAGGCCGGGTGTCTTGCCCGAGCCGCCAGCCATTTGCCGAGTTTCGCGGTGGTCGTTGTCTTGCCCGAACCGGAGAGCCCCGTCATCAAGATGACCGCCGGCCACTGATTATCGACGTTGATAGGGCTCTCCGAGTCCCCCAGCAGATGGACCATCTCATCCCGTATGACACGCAGAACGTGCTGAGGCGCAGAGAGAGAAGCCAATACTTCTTGACCCACTGCCTTCTGCCTTACGCGTGAGACGAACTCGCGGACGACGCCGAAATGGACGTCCGCCTCCAGAAGCGCCATGCGGAGCTCCTTGAGCGCCGCATCCACATGCGCTTCGGTAAGACGGGCCTCGCCCCGCAGTGTCTTGATAATCCCTTGCAGTTTCGAAGAAATCTGCTCAAACATAGCGGAACGCCTCAAACAGAAGACAGACCATGCCCCTTAAGTGGTGCATCTATTAATGTTAGAGAACCAGACGCTCAAAGTCAAGGGCAATCGGAACCCTACCCATGCCCAGAAATGATTGAGAGGTGGGAACTTCCCGGACTTCCCGCCGCCGCTGGCCTTGGGGCGCCGGGAGGCTTCGCCCGACGCACACTCGGGCCCTGGTCGCGCTTTTGAGGCCGGATCTAGAAGACTCGAGAGATGGCGAAAAGGGCCGAGAACTTTTCGTTGGTCTCGCGAACTCTTTGAGACAGAGTGCGACAAAAGGCCCACAGAAAACGAAGTGCCACGTCCGGCCTGGCCTCCAAGTGGGTCCTCAAATCGGCGTTGCGTATCTCGAGTAGCTGCGCGTCGTCCTGCGCGACCGCCTGGGCGGAACGCCGCTCCGCATTGAAGAAAGACATCTCTCCCAGGAAGTCGCCCGGGCCGAGAACGGTAAGAGCTTCTTCACCCATGTGCTGGTAGATCCTACTTATGCGCACCGAACCGGTGTAGATGACGTACAGCCGGTCCCCTTTTGCACCTTCTTCGAAGATTACCTCTTCCTTCCGGTAGTCCTTGACCATCCCTAGCATGAGGATCTCGGCCAGCTGGCCGTTGTCCAGTCCCTGGAAGAGACGCACTGCTTTCAAAAACTCCGCATTCACGCCAAACCACCGCTAGATTTTTTCCAACAGGTGTCCGAG
>Ga0209521_10000482_pt1 | contig 30593 bp, 24 predicted proteins | sample Rifsed19ft4_FD_184016 | JGI IMG/M metagenome (GOLD analysis project Ga0209521, IMG submission 184016) | Soil microbial communities from Rifle, Colorado, USA - sediment 19ft 4 (version 2) | ecosystem: Environmental > Terrestrial > Deep subsurface > Rock core/Sediment | place: Rifle, Colorado...
ACTATAAGTGTTTTTGGGTACTCTGAATTTGATAAATCGGCAAGCTTTATGCCGCTTTTTCCATTTGTAATTCGGATTTTCTACCAGCTTACCAATATCAATCCACTCGTATTAGCCTTATTAATCTCGAATGTATTTTGTCTTATCGCGCTTGTGCTTTTTTATGAAGTCGCGATGCTCGAACTAAAATCTCAATCACGGGCACGGGATGTCATTATATATTTGATGGCTTTTCCGTCAGCCTTCTTCCTATTCGTTGGGTATTCAGAATCAATATTTCTGTTTCTAGGATTATTGATGTGGCTTTTGTTGCGGCGTGGGCAGATCTACTGGGCTTCAGTCGTAGTCACTCTGGCAGTCTTGGTGCGATTGCAAGGTTTGGCACTTGTACTTCCACTCGCATGGCAGAGTCTGGTCCATTTAGCCCAAATTGATGGGTTGAATCCGTTGGAAGAAGTGAAAGCTGGTTTTCGAACCATAATTCAGAATTTACAACAAAAACGAATCAACTATAGAAAAATATTTCAATTTTTAATAATTGTGCTGCTGCCAATCATCACGGTAGCCTTGTATAATCTTGGTATGAAGGCTGGCAGCCTTAGCACAGTTCTAGAAGCTTACTCCTACCGAAATACTTCTCTGACATTTCCATGGGTAGGGCTTCTAAAATTTGGAGAAAAATTATTCACAATTGATTACCTCCTAGAGGATGTTATCGATTTATTGGTTTTCTCCGTTTATGTTTCATTGCTTATTTTCGGCTTCCAAAAAATTAAACCAGGTCTTTCTTTCCTATCGGTGGGAGTCCTTGCAATGGTTTTTTCCAGAGATTTTCCGGAAGGCCTGTTGTATGGATTTATGCGATTCGCATTGACGACTTTCCCAATCTTCCTCGTCATGGCAACGGTCAAAATTCCACGATTACTCAAAAGTTCTATTCTGGTGATCTCCCTGGTCACCCAATTAATTCTTGTGTGGTTATTTGTTCACTGGATTTGGGTTGCTTGAAAACAATTCAATATAACCAAACAATTGTTCAACGTCCTATCTCGATGCCACTTTTTCAATGAAATAACATTTACGGCAACGTATTTCCTGCCGAAAGCAATATCTCGTACCACTCCTCGCGAGTCAGGGTGATTTCAGCGGCCTCGCAGCAATCCTTCAGCCGTTCCAGGTTCATGGTACCAGTGATCGGCTGCATTTTTGCCGGGTGACGTAAAATCCAGGCCAGCGCAATCGTGGTGTTCGATACCCCATATTTAAGGGCGACTTCATCTATTTTGGCATTCAATTTCGGAAATTTACTGTTACCAAGGAATACCCCTTCAAAAAAACCATGTTGAAATGGCGACCAGGGCTGAATGGTGATGTCGTGCAGCCGGCAATAGTCCAGGATGCTGCCATCATGATCGATGGATGGCGCGTTTTCCATGTTGACGTTAAAACCGTTGGTAATCATGGTGGCATTGGTGATGCTCAACTGCAGCTGGTTGGCAAGGAGAGGTTGCTTTACATATTTCTTTAGTAAATCGATCTGCATGGGCTTCTGATTGGAGACACCGAAATATTTCACCTTGCCGGAAGTTTCCAATTGGGTAAATGCTTCTGCCACCTCTTCGGGTTCAATCAGCGCATCCGGGCGGTGCAAAAGCAGCACATCCAGGTAATCGGTCTGAAGCCGCTTGAGACTGCCGTCGACCGCATTCAGGATGTGCACTTTCGAAAAATCAAACATCCCCTGACGGATGCCGCACTTGGATTGCAGAATGATTTTTTCCCGAACGGCGGGGTTCATATGGATGGCGCTGGCGAAAATTTCCTCACAGGCTCCGCCGCCATAAATATCGGCATGGTCGAAGAAGTTAGCCCCCAGCTCCAGAGCAGTCTGCACCAATTTTTCAGCCTGTGACTGGTTCAATGAGTTGATTCGCATGCATCCCACGGCGACAACTGGAACTTGAAAATTGCTACGACCCAAGCTTATGGTTCTCATTTTCCCTCTTATAAATCGACTTTGTGGTGATTGGTTACCTTGCAGTTCAATTTCTCTGTATCAGCATCATATCATGATCCGAAAACAGGCGTAATCAGCCTGTTTCAGTTCAAGAAATCTCATCAAATGGTACACTTATACGTCCAAGGTGAACCCATTTATGTCCTCAAATAGCGCTACCGCCCTCGCCCATCCAAACATCGCATTCATCAAATATTGGGGCAACAGAGACCATACTTTGCGTCTGCCGCAAAACGGTTCGATATCCATGAACCTGGCGGGGTTGCAGACTCACACCCGTGTTAGCTTTAGCCCGGAATTCACGGACGACTGCTTTACACTCAATAATTCCATTCAAAGCGGCGCCAGCCTGAAAAGGGTAAGCGAATTTCTGGACCTGGTCCGGTCAATGGCTGGAAAGCAATGGCGAGCAGAGGTCGAATCCGCGAACAACTTTCCCACCGGCGCCGGAATCGCCTCGTCAGCAGGTGCATTTGCCGCTCTGGCGGTCGCCGCGGCAAGCGCCCTCGAACTTGATCTCTCTGAGCAGCAACTCTCGGCACTGGCGCGCCGCGGTTCCGGTTCAGCCTGCCGGTCGATTCCTGCGGGGTTTGTCGAATGGCTGCCAGGTAGCAAAGATGCCGATTCTTATGCGGTTTCATTGGCTGGTAGTGATCATTGGCAATTGGTGGATTGCATCGCGATTCTCAAAGAAACACATAAGTTGACCGGCTCTACCGAGGGGCATGTCCTTGCCGATACCAGCGTATTGCAACCGGCGCGAATTGAAGGAACCAAAGATCGCCTTGATCGCTGCCGGCAGGCAGTGCTCAACCGCGACTTCGACGCCCTGGCTGGAGTCGTCGAATTGGATTCCAACCTGATGCATGCGGTCATGATGACTTCCAATCCTCCGCTGTTTTACTGGGAACCGGCTTCCATTACCATCATGAAAGCGATACCGGAATGGCGCAAAGCTGGGATCGAAGCCTGCTATACCCTCGATGCGGGTCCGAACGTGCATGTTATTTGTACAACCTCCAGCGCAGGCGAAGTGCAGAAAAGGCTCAGCGATGTTCCCGAAGTTTTAAACGTGCTGGCTTCTACGGTTGGCGGTGGTGCGCATCTGACCTCTGAAGATTAATCCCACCTGAGGATCTCGGCAGCGGTTCGCCAAAGGCAACCAAAGGCGATATAATCGAATAGTCGATCCAGATATCTCAGGATCGAACTTTTAGAACACCTTCTATGAGGGATTTCCTGCCCGGCACCGATCGTAAATCGATTGGCGCGAAATGGAGCGAGGTTTTTGTGAATTTCACCAACTTATTGTTATTCATCCTGTTTTTTGGCGCGATGATGTTCTTGCACGAACTCGGCCATTACCTGGTGGCAAAATTGTTCAAAATCAAGGTGGAAGAGTTTGGTTTTGGCTTCCCACCGAGGCTGGTCAAGTTATTTAAATTCCAGGAGACGGAGTTCAGTTTAAACTGGATTCCGTTCGGTGCCTTCGTGCGCCTATCAGGTGAAAATGACCCTAACGTAGAAGGCGGCTTCGGTAATGCCAAACCGTGGGTACGTATCGCTGTACTGTTGGGCGGTCCGTTGATGAACCTGGCGACAGGTGTAGTGCTATTTTCATTAATTTTTAACCAGGTTGGCGTACCAGACTATAACAAAGTCCTCATTTCGGCGGTTTCTGAAGCTTCACCAGCTGAAACAGCCGGACTACTGCCTGGCGACATCGTTGTAAGCGTCAATCAATTGCCTGTAGAATCCACCGATGAACTCTCAGCCTTGATCCAGGCCAATAAAGGCTCGGAAATTGAAATCGTTGTGTTGAGAGATGGCGAAACGGTTGTCACCCGTGCCACACCGCGTGTGAATCCTCCGCCAAATGAGGGATCGCTTGGCATCGCCATGACCAACCCGTTGGTTAAAACCAGCTGGGTAAATACCGTGCCCTTATCCTTCCAGGCAACATATGCGCAGGCACGCGAGATTTTCGAAATGCCAGGCCGGTTAATTCGCAACGAAATACCTAAGGAACAATCCCGTGTGGTCGGTCCGGTAGGAATTTACACCATGTTCAGCCAGGCGCGGGATATGGACCAACAGAATGCCGGCTCGGGCGACCCGTTCGCCACCACATTCACCTTGCGGTTGATGGCGGTGATCACCGTGGCGATTGGGCTGACGAACCTGTTCCCGATCCCAGCAGTTGACGGCGGTCGAATTATCTTCATCATTCCAGAACTATTATTCCGCAAAAGAATTCCACCCAAATATGAAAATCTTGTCCATATGATTGGGTTCGTGGCATTAATCTTGCTGATGTTTTACATTACTGCCCAGGATATTTTTAACCCAATTCAACTCCCGTAATCTGAGGATCGATGGAAGACAGCGTACAACAATCGGTATCGTTCGATAAGGTAATTTCTGCTCTCCTGGATAATGAACACCCATTTCCGGCAGTTCACTGGCACCGATTCTCCGATATTTCAATTCCTGACCTGGAAAAATTGAAAAAAATCTGGCCGGAAGTAAAACCGGACAGGCGGACCGCTCTGTTGGAAGATCTGGAAATCCTGGCTGAATCGGATACGCTGGTTTCCTTCGACGATTTAGCAAGATTTGCGCTCGACGACCCTGACCCGCGGGCTCGTGAAGTTGCTTTGCGGCTGTTGTGGGAAAGTGAAGATTCCTCGCTCATCCAAAAGATGATGCAAATGGTGGATAACGATCCTGTCGAAAAGGTACGCGCCGCGGCAGCTACGGCATTGGGGCAATTCATTTACCTTGGCGAACTGGAAGAAATACCTGAAACAAGCCTGCACCACATCGAGGACAAGCTGCTGGGATTAACTACCAGTACAACCGAGCCGAAACTGGTGCGCCGGCGTGCTCTGGAAGCGATGGGTTTTTCCAGCCGTTCGGAGGTCAAACCGCTGATCGTGGCAGCCTACAACAATAATGACCTCGAATGGCTCGTCAGCGCTCTATTCGCCATGGGACGATCTGCCAATTCCACCTGGATACCATCCGTAATGGAGATGTTGGATGCCGATAACGAGGAAGTCCTGCTGGAAGCCGTTCGGGCTGCCGGCGAATTGGAATCTGCTGGGGCACGGCGTCCATTGCTCAAACTGATAAGAACGCAGCCGGAGGGTTCCGAAATTCGTATGGCTGCAATTTGGTCACTGTCCAAAATTGGCGGCGAAAAAGTACGAGATACATTCGAAAGACTGTTAGAAGAGTCTGAGGATGAAGAGGAACTCGACATTTTGGACGAGGCTTTGGAGAATCTGGAATTTACCGAAGGATTCAATAAGTTCGGCATGATCGATTATGAGCCAGATAGCGAAGATTCGTTAATGGCCAGCACCGAAGCCGATGCCTGGGAAGAAAACATGGACGAAGAGGACGAGGACGAAGATGACCGCGAGCCAGACGATGAGGACGACGACGAGACCGAATCGTAACATCGTCAAAGGATAAGCCAACCTTGCGCCGCGCAGCTGTTCTCACCCTCTTCCTTTTCAGCTTATTCACCATGGCATTTCAGCCGCGCCAGCAAAACGTGGTGGAGTTTGTGAATGTTCGCCACGAATTTATTTTCGGCGAAGAATTGACGATCAGCGGTTCGATCAAGAGTCCATTACCAGTTACCGAAGCGGTTTTGTTCCTAAAACCCCAGTCAGAAGACACGCAATCGTTTCAATTGACGCCGGGTAAAACCGGAAAAGTCGAATTGATTTACGACCTGAGCAAAAAACCCCTGCGCGCTTTCACACCGGTTGAATACTGGTTTGAGGTCAAAACCGCAGATGGGCAACCAAACTCAAGCGCGGTGTACTCATTTGTCTATGAAGATAACCGTTTTGATTGGCAGCACCTCGAATCCGATGCTTATTCATTGGCCTGGTCGAGCGGGGGTCTAGATTTTGGCACCGAACTTCAGAATGCCGCCGCAGACGGGCTGGCAGCAGCTCAGGGGATTTTAGCGGTCAAGGTCCCGTCTCCGATTCGAATCATGGTCTATCCGAGCTCCCAGGATATGCAGTCCGCAGCTCAACTAACTGAATCACCCTGGGCAGCCGGGCATACCAACCCGGACCTCGGGCTGGTCATGATCTCTGTTGCCCCAGGACCGGATGCCCGCGCTGAAATGGAACGCCAGCTTCCACATGAGATCATGCACATTCTGGAATACCAGGTCGCCGGCACAGCCTACAACCAAATTCCGGTGTGGCTGTTGGAGGGATTGGCTTCCTCGGCAGAGCTCTACCCCAACCCGGAATACCAGCGCGTATTGGAAAAAGCAATTGATGAAGATTCACTGCTGCCAATGAGCGTTCTCTGCCAGGATTTCCCACGCGATCTCTCCGGCGCAGTCCTTGCCTATGCGCAATCAAGTTCATTTGTGCGCTTCCTCAATGATAATTTCGGCAGCAGGGATACACTGACCTTGCTGAATTTGTATGCGGACGGATTAAATTGCGAGGTCGGGGTTCAGGCAGCTTTCGGTTCCAGCCTTACCCAACTCGAAACCCGCTGGCAGCAGGAAATGCTGGGCCGCAGCCCCGCGTCGGCTGCCTGGAAACAATTGTGGCCATATATTTTGTTAGCCGGATTGGTGCTGGTCCCGGTCAGCCTGACGCTCATTCCCGCCCGCCGGAAAACGCAGCCCACGCGCGAGGTTCGATGATGGATATTGCGCCGGAGCAGCGCTTACATGCTACCATTCAGGGACATGTTCAGGGGGTTGGATTCCGGGTTTTCGTGCAGCAATACGCCGCCAACCTCAAATTAACTGGCTGGGTGCGGAATACCTACCTGGGCGAGGTCGAAGTTTTGGCGGAGGGACCGAAACCTGAATTGGAAAGGCTGCTTATGCTGCTCGAAGCCGGTCCCCGCTCGTCTCACGTGATTCAGGTGAATCGCGAGTGGAGCGATGCTTCCGGCGAGTTCGACCGCTTCGCGATCGAACGTTCTGCGTAAGTTGCGACCTAATTAATTTCACCTGAAAGTAATTTGGCTTTTTGCCAGCCCGGCATATCACTCTGCTCCGCCAGCATCATCCGCATTTCGAAAATCTGATCGCGTAACATCGCAGCCTTTTCAAATTCCAGGTCTTTGGCTGCCTGTTTCATTTCCTTTTCCATTTCGTTAATAATGCGCTTCAACTCGTTGGGCGGGATGGGGACGAATTCCTTTTTGCCATCCGCCGAATAGCCGGCGCGCGTTTCTGCCACACCCGGAGCCGGAACACTCAGGCGGTCGGTCAAGTCATGGATAGCCTTGAAGATACTGACCGGTTCGATGCCGTGTTCCTTATTGTAGTTATCCTGTTTGGTGCGGCGGCGGTTGGTTTCGTCGATGGCGAATTTCATCGAGTCGGTTATGCGGTCGGCATACATGATCACCTGGCCATGGATGTGACGGGCGGCGCGCCCGATGGTCTGGATCAAGGCGGTTCCTGAACGCAAGAAGCCTTCTTTATCCGCGTCGAGGATTGCAACCAGTGAGACTTCAGGCAAATCCAGCCCTTCCCGCAGCAGGTTAATACCGACGACCACATCGAAGATGCCCATCCGCAGGTCGCGCAGGATGCCAATCCGTTCCAGGGTTTCGACTTCGGAATGGAGGTAATGAACTTTGACGCCTAATTCCATCAAATAGTCGGCCAGGTCTTCAGCCATGCGTTTAGTAAGGGTAGTGACCAGCACCCGTTCGCCATTTTCGGTCCGGCTGCGGATCTCTTTCACCAGGTCATCCACCTGACCACGGGTCGGGCGGATATCGATGCCCGGGTCGATCAAGCCCGTCGGGCGGATGATCTGCTCGACCACCTGCTCGGCTTTGCCCAATTCGTAGGCAGCCGGGGTGGCAGAGGTGTAAATGGTGTAGCCCATATGCTCTTCGAATTCGGCAAAGGTCAATGGGCGGTTGTCCATGGCTGATGGCAGCCGGAATCCGTATTCAACCAGGGTGCTTTTGCGCGAGCGATCGCCGTTGAACATGCCGCGGACCTGCGGCACGGTCATGTGCGATTCGTCCAGGAACAATAAATAATTGCTCGGCAGATAATCCATCAAAGTCCAGGGCGGCGAACCAATAGGACGCTGGTCCAGGTGGCGCGAATAGTTTTCGATGCCGGAGCAATAGCCTACCTCTTTGAGCATCTCCAGGTCATAGCGGGCGCGCTGATCCAGCCGCTGGGCTTCCAGGATTTTACCGTCATTGCGAAAAGTGGATAGCTGAGTTTCCAATTCGTTCTCGATATCAGTTATCGCTGTTTTCAGCCGGTCTTCCATGGTAATGTAGTGTTTTGCCGGAAAAATCTGCGCGGTTTCCGGCTCTTCCATCAGCTCACCCGTCAGCGGATTGAGCAACTGGATACGCTCCAACTCGTCACCGAAGAAGGACAGGCGGTATGCGGTTTTATCCATGTAGGCGGGAAATATTTCCATGGTCTCGCCGCGTACGCGGAAGGTGCCGGGACGCAATTCCATATCGTTGCGCTGATATTGCGTTTCGACCAACTGCCTCAGCAGCGCATTGCGGCGAAACACAGTACCCTTCTGCAGGTTGATGACGCCTTTGCCATAGGCTTCCGGATTGCCCAAACCATAAATACACGAAACGGAGGCGACGATGATCACATCCTGGCGCGACATGAGCGCCGCGGTAGCAGCCAGGCGCAACCGGTCGATCTCTTCGTTAATCTCGGTCTCTTTTTCTATGTATAAATCGTGACGCGGGACATAAGCTTCCGGCTGATAGTAGTCATAGTAACTGACGAAGTATTCAACCGCGTTGTTCGGAAAGAATTCCTTGAATTCGGCATACAGTTGAGCTGCCAGGGTTTTGTTATGCGCCATCACCAGCGCGGGCATCTGCATTTGTTGGATGATGTTCGCCATAGTAAAAGTCTTCCCAGTACCGGTAGCACCCAGCAGCACCTGGTGGCGCATCCCCTGCTGTACGCCGTCGACCAATAGCCGGATGGCTTCCGGCTGGTCGCCGGTGGGTTGATAGGGTGCATTGAGTTGAAATTCCATTGGACCCTCTTTACCTCGTTCCAGTTGCTTAACCCCACCGGAGTGGGAAAAATGTCGATCGATTTGTTTCGTATTCTATCATAAAATCAGTCAAAATAAAACATAATTTCTAAATTACTCGCGGGTGTTTTTGAAATCAATAAGCAAAAAATAATTACGTTCGTTGAAGCGTTATCAGGATCGCGGTTAATCGGTCGCGCCAATCCGGGTCCGATTCGTGGAAGGGCATCCAGTAGGCGTTTTTTCCAGGGCGGCTGCCAAAGCCAACATTCGGCAGATTGCGGGCAGCGGCACCTTCTGGCAACGGTGGATAGCGCAAAACCATCTGGTCGCCTTCGTTGGAAACAGATGCCAACCCGGCATCTTCAGCCATGATCTTCACTCGAATCTGGAAGAAAAGGTTTTTTAATTGCTCGGGCAATCCGCCAAAGCGGTCTTCGAACTCGCTCGCCAGCGCATCCAACTCCGCATAATCTTCAATATTCGAGATGCGCCGGTACAAACCGAGCCGCACATTCTGCTCAACGATATAGGCGGAAGGAATTCCGGTGGGAATGGGCAAATCAACGTTGACCGCCAGACCGATTTCACGGATTCCAGCCGGCAGCTGCGGGGCAGCCATGCCGCTCACCTGACGGATCTGGCGTACTGCCTGACCCAGGAGACGGGTATATAAGTGAAAACCGACGGAGGCGATATAGCCGTGCTGGCGGGTGCCCAGCAGCTCACCGGCACCGCGCATTTCCAGGTCGCGCATGGCAATTGAGTAACCGGCGCCAAGCTGGGTGTTCTCGGCAATCACTTCCAGACGCTCCTGTCCATCAATGGTTGGGGGGCGGCGCCGGTGGCGGAAGAAATAGGCGTAGGCACGCTGTGCGCCGCGTCCCACCCGTCCGCGCAGCTGGTAGAGCTGAGCCAGCCCGAAGGTATCACCGCGGTCGACAATCAGGGTATTGGCATTGGGAATGTCCAACCCGGATTCAATGATCGAGGTGCACAATAATACATCGATCTCGCCGTTGGTGAACATGTGCATGACTTTGGAGAGCTCGCCCTCGTTCATCTGCCCATGTCCAATGCCGATGCGTGCATCCGGCACCAGATTGGTCAAGTGGGTCTTCATCGCATAAATGGTGTGGACACGGTTATGGACAAAAAATACCTGACCGCCGCGTTCCACCTCGCGCAGAATGGCCTGACGCACCAATTTTTGGGAGTAGGGCCCGATATGGGTGATGATCGGAAGGCGCTCGGCAGGCGGAGTGTTGATCATTGAAATGTCGCGTACCCCGGTCAGCGCCATGTAGAGCGTGCGCGGGATGGGGGTGGCTGTAAGGGTCAGCACGTCCACTTCGGTGCGCAATTTCTTGAGATGCTCCTTGTGGGTGACACCGAAACGCTGTTCCTCATCGATGATCAACAATCCAAGGTCTTTGAAAACCACATCCTGTGAAATCAGCCGGTGGGTACCGATGATGATGTCCACCTCGCCCATTTCCAGCCGGGCAATGATTTGGTCCTGCTCTTTGCTGGTGCGGAAACGCGAGAGCATTTCAACTTGAACCGGAAAGGTCGCCAACCGCTGCCGGAAGGTATCGTAATGCTGCTGCGCCAATACCGTGGTCGGCACTAGAACTGCTACTTGTCTGCCGGACATGACCGCTTTGAAAGCTGCCCGCAGCGCGACCTCGGTTTTACCGTATCCGACATCGCCGCACAACAGGCGATCCATCGGGCGGGCGGTTTCCATGTCCTTCTTAACTTCGTTGATAGCCTTGAGCTGGTCGTCGGTCTCGGTGTAGGGAAAACTGGCTTCCAGGTCTTGCTGCCAGGTCGAATCGATATCAAAAGCAAATCCGGTGGCGACTTGCCGGCGGGCATACAGGTCGAGCAGGTCCTGAGCCACCTCCAGAACGGCCTCACGCACCTTCTGCCGGGTTTGCACCCATTCACCGCTGCCAAGGCGCGTCGGACGGGGTTCCTCGCCACTGGCGCCAATGTAGCGGCTCAAACGGTCAGCCTGATGGACAGGCACAAATAGTTGATCGCCTTCGGCATATTCGACGCATAAGAAATCGCGTTCCACGCCATCCAGCACCCGCTCCACCAGACCGGTGAACTTGCCAATGCCGTAATCGACGTGTACCACCCAGGTACCAGGCCGCAGGTCGGCGTAATTGGCTTCCGGCGCCTCGGCGATCGGGCGAGTGCGCACACGCGGCTGCGGACGCTCCCAGCCAAAGATTTCGTTGTCTGTGAAAAGGTGGAAATCCTGCCCATCCCGGTCGACCAGCACCCATCCCTCGCTGAGTGTGCCTTCGATGAAGCGGGGCTCGCCATCCAGGCTGTCTGGTGAGCGCTGCTCCTGCCACATTTCCTTTAAACGGCTAATCTGGCGGGAGACAACTGCGCTTGGCTTTCCTTTGGTCTGAAGGCCGGTGAGGGTATCCAGGAAAGCGTTAAGCCGTCCGCCGAAACGCTGCCCTTTTTGGAAGCAATCCGCCAGGGGGGATGGTTCCTGCGCAACGGAATAGCCAAACTCGAGAGTCGAATGCGTCGAGAGCGAGTCCAGGACTTCCGACCAGGTGAGGTACGGGATGGGAAATTTTTCCGGCAGGATGCCTTCAGACAAGCTTTCATTGCGCATCCTGACGGATTGTTCTTCGATTTCGTTGGCGATGCTGCCCAACAATTCCAGATCGTCCACCAGCACCAGGGCTTGTTGCGGCAAGTAATCGAGCAAGCTGGCTTGGGCTGGATGAACCAACGGCAAATAAAATTCCTCAAGATCCATGACCGGCAGATCCAGCCCGGCAGCATACCCAGGCAGCACCTCCCGGGCGGGAGTGATCAGGAGCTTATCCAGGCGATGCAATGTGCGCTGCGAAGCCGGGTCAAAGCGGCGCAACGTATCTACTTCGTCGCCGAAAAACTCAAAGCGCACCGGTGCAGGTTCGGCTGGCGGCCAAATGTCCAAAATGCCGCCGCGGTTTGAAAACTGCCCGGGCTCGAGCACGATTTCTGCCGGCTGATAGCCGATGTCAACCCATGACCGCTTGAGAGAATCCAGCGAGATGGTTTGATTGACTTTAACGGTTTTGCTATTCTTGATGAAATCACGGCGCGGCAGCGTTCGGGTCATGAGCGAGCGGACTGGCGCGACGATCACAGGTGGATGGTCCGGTTTTTCCACCCCCAGCAGGTGATAAACTGCCAGCGAGGTCAAAGCCTGCAGCCGGTCGCGGCGGGTGACCGTACCCCAGGCAGCCTGTTCGTAGAATAACGGGTTGGGTTCCGGGTAATACAGCGGCTGGCGGCCTTCCATCCAGTAGGTCAGTTCGTCAATGACCGTCAAAGCGCGATCGGTCCGATCGGTAATCAAAATGATCGGAACCGGATAATCCTGGTGGAGCGCAGCAATTACCGGCAGACGCGCCGAGCGCATCAATCCCATACTGGGCAGGACGTGCCCGCCCTTCAATTCTTGTAAAATCGCCTGATAGGCAGGCAGAGACCGAATGCGATCGATCACGGCTCAGTCCTCGAGCTGCGAGCCGTTATAACGGTTCATGGCTGCATCCAGCCCTTCAGTAATGAACAAGTGTACCGCGGCGACAGCGGCATCCACCATGAATGGCATTTCTTTTTTTTCTTCAGCGGAAAAGTTTTGCAGCACATAACCGGCGCCGCCCTTCGAGCCGGCTGGGCGCCCGATGCCAAATCGCAGTCTTGGAAAATCCTGGCTGCCGATGCGCTCGATGATCGACTGTACCCCTTTTTGACCAGCCGACCCGCCGCCAGGCCGCAGTCGCAGCACGCCATAAGGCAAATCAATATCATCGTGGATGACCATCAGGTGTTCGTGCGGCACTTTGTAAAAACGCATCAGACTGGAAACGGACTCGCCGGACAGGTTCATGTAGGTCTGCGGCTTGGCAAGTATGACTTTTACCTGGCCGAGCATTCCGGAACCTGTAAGTGCCCGGTTTTGCACGCGGGTCAACTTGACGCCTAAATCCACAGCCAGCTGGTCAATGACAATGAAGCCGATGTTGTGGCGGTTTTCACGGTATTCACGGCCGGGATTCCCAAGCCCGACTACCAAAAATACCGGGGTGGTGCTGTCGACGGCGGGTTCCGATGGTTTGCGGCGAAAAAGGTTGATTGGCATGGCAAAGGTATCTACGGTCTATTATGGATTAAGTTGTTTATCCCGCTCAGGCGTTAAAACGTCAAAGGCATAGCATTTAAGTCTATCACGATGCCCATTACCATGCAAATTCGAAAGAGAGTTCCGGATCATATAAAAGTCGATAAAATATTTTCGAATCCCGGCTCAATTGAAATAATCGCGATAATTGTTCTTCATCTCACTCTTTGAGCTCACCCTTTTAACTTTATCAATCAAGCTCAGAATTTGAGTGTTCGGTCTATTACCTGTGAAGCTAGAGAAATGTAACAAAATACTTGACAAATTAGGTAAATAATGTATAGTTATAGTTGTGAATTGGTTGACTGGTCCATCATGATGGGGAAAAGTGGCGCCATTAACCTATTTTTTTATTAACCCGGTTCGAAAACTGCAACCCATCCCCGTTTGGCCTTGTTTGCAGCAAGAATTTCCATCCCCTGCCGGATCATCTATTTAGTGGTGTCTTTAGGAGTATGAATGAAAAAACAATTCTTCAATGTGGGACTTGCCGTAGTTATCCTTGTGTTTGCTATCACGGCAGCATTCCCGATGCGTGCTTCAGCCGCAACCGGTGGGTTTACCGAATCCATCACGGCTCAGGAATTGGCAAAAGTGCGTCAAGCGACAGTCAAATATCATGATGTGTCGGTTGCAGAAGCAGATGGCTTCATCGCTCTTTCCCACTGCACCCTGAATGCAGATGGAACGGCAGGAATGGGTATTCATTATGGAAACATTGCACGGCTAATGGATCCATCTGTGAATATGCTTGAACCTGAGTTTCTGCTTTATGAACCGACTGGAGATGGATTAAAATTGGTGGCGGTTGAATACATGGTTGCCATCGGACCTCCGGATGCGCTGATTCCTGCCAATCCCCCGCCTGCCCCGGTATTGTTTGGTCGGTCATTTGACGGGCCAATGCTGGGACATGAACCTGGTATGCCGCCGCATTATGACTTTCATGTTTGGTTATGGGAAGCGAATCCGAATGGTATTTTTACCCCATACAATCCCAATGTAAAATGTCCTTAATCCAACAAAGCTTTTGACCTCTGCACTGGGCTGCCACAGGGATGGGGCAGCCCTTTTCTCTATCCAGCCCCCCAATTGGTAGGATTAAATCAAAGAAAATATCTTGACAATTTATATTGAAATTAGCCGTGTGTTATAATGGAGCCATCATGGAAGATGCCCAAACACCTACTCCGCCTGTCGTAACTTCGACTCCCCTGCCTGCCGGGGAAAAGGCTAAGGTTCAATCCAAGGCCTGGATCATCATTTTGGCAATCGTGCTCTTGATGGCGTTAGTCGCAGGAGGCGTATTTTTACTGGCACGGGCTCCGGACGGTACGACAGCAAAAGTACGGGACATCTTCATCATTTTCATGGCGCTCGAATCATTGGTACTGGGTGTCGGGTTGATTGTATTGATTTTGCAGTTAGCCACTTTAATCAATTTGCTGCAAAATGAAATCAAGCCGATCCTTGACACAACCAGTGAGACGATCAACCACCTTCGCGGAACAACCCAGTTTCTTTCAAACAACCTGGTCGAACCTGTGTTGAAAATGAACGAATATCTGGCTGGGCTGAAAAAAATATTCGAAATCTTCCGCCCTGGAAAACACTGAGCGAAAGAAGCCATCGGAACAGTAGCCAACTGAAAGGAGAATTGAGACATGTCTGACCGAGATGAGTTTGGAGCGTTTTTAGTAGGTTTTGTTGTGGGCGGTTTAACAGGTGCGATCACTGCCTTATTATTGGCCCCGCAATCTGGTGAGGAGACTCGCGGAGTCATCAAAGAGCGCGCGATTGAATTGCGCGACAAAGCCTCCACCACCATGGGCGAGGTTTATTCATCTGCTGAGGCTGCGGCGACTGATGCTGTGAAGCGGGCAGAAGTTCTTTTAGCCCAGGCTAAAGAAACTGCCGCCGAACTGCAGAAAAAAGGCGCTGTGGTTATCGAGGAGCAAAAACAAAAGATTACCCGTATGGCCTCGAAAGACGATTCCGGCATGATGGCAGAAGAATAGTTCGACCAATGTAATGAATTACGGCCAGCGTCATGCTGGCCGTTTTTTTTATTTACTAAAACCCCTATTGTAAAAAGCCGTGCAGGACTTCTGGGACAGACGCCAGGACGTCTCCAGCCAGAACGCTGGCCGGGTGACCCACCAAATCGATGGCGGTCAAGCCTGCCTGGGCGTGGACCCAGGCGCCGGCGATGGCAGCTTCCAAGGCTGGGACGCCTTGCGCCCGAAGGCCTACGATCAAACCTGCCAAAACATCACCCGTGCCGGCGCGCGCCAGCGCAGCAGTAGCTACCGGAATGACGAAAACCTGTCCGGAAGGGTCGGCAACAACGGTCATCGCACCTTTGAGCACCACAACCTGTCCCCATTGAACCGCAAATTTGCGGGCGATTTCCAGGCGGTCTCCTTGAATTTCTGCCACATCCAGTCCGGTAAGCACTCCCATTTCGCCGGGGTGCGGTGTGAGGATCGTGTCCTTTGGCAGAATCTGCGGCCAATCCTTGATTTGCGCCAGTAATTTAAGACCGTCCGCATCGATCACCAACGGGGGTAAAACCGACGGACGTGGTTGTTTTGTCCGAGGATTGCCTAAGAATCCCAGTCCCTGGTGTTTATCCTCCACTGGCGTAATGGACAACAAGCGGCGTATAAAATGGCCTGTGGTTGATTCCTGTCCTATTCCCGGACCAACCAGCAGGGCAGTGACGCGCTCCAGATTGTTGAAGAGCAGGTCAGCGGCGTGTTCAGCAATCACACCTACTTCGTGGGGTAATAAAAGCCAGGTAATTTCCGGCAGTAAGCCAGATAACACGGCGTGGAGCGGGCTGGGGACAGCCAATCGAACCAATCCGGCACCAATGCGGTAAGCAGCTTCCCCCGCCAGGGCAGCAGCACCGGTGTAATTGACCGACCCGGCTACCACCAGCGCGGTACCGAAGGTGCCTTTGTGGGCATCATCCGGACGGCGGGGTAGAAAGGCTTTAACCTGCCTGCCAGACACAACGAAGGAGCGAATTGTCTTAAGCACTGCCAGATTGTTGGGTAAGCCCAGGTCTACCACTTTTAATGTTCCCACATAATTGTGGGCTGGGAAACGCAACAAACCTTGTTTGACCTCGTCCAGGCAGATCGTGAGTTCTGCCGGAATCACATGGGATGCGATTTCGCCGGTATCACAATCCACGCCAGAAGGACAATCCACTGCCACAATATGATGCGGCAGCCGGTAATCCATCAATTTTTCGAACCAGGCAGCCAGATCAGGTTTCAGCGGCAGCTGAAAACCAGTGCCAATAACGCCATCCAGCAGGACATCCGCTGAATTCAACCAGGTTTCTAACTTAGTCCAATCCGCCCTGGTGGTTACGGTCAACACCTCGCCTTTGGCTTTGATCACCCGTTCCAGGTACGGATCATCAGCTGGTCGGGGGCGTACCAACACCGCACGGGTCCGCCAACCGACTTTCGCCAGGTTTTCCAGGGCCACCAGGGTATCGCCGCCATTATTACCAGAACCGATCAAGCCAATCACCTGACCCGGGCTGCCGTGACTGTAGGTTGTGTCGACAATACCCGCGATACCGTCACCGGCGCGTTCCATCATGACGGCATAGCTTACGCCGGCTGCATTGCCTTCCTTCTCTATCGTGCGCATTTCAGCAACGCTTACCAGTTTCATAGCTGGGCTTGAATCCATGGTTTTATTATAGCCTCGCTTCCGCAAACGCCTGGTGATTTATGGCGGCTTTCCATGCGCGGATAATTGCTTACGGTATAATCGTCGCATGCGTAAATGGCTCTACATTGCAGTTTTCACCTCTGGCCTGACCGGACTGGCGGTTGAAATGGCCGCCTCGCGCTTGTTGGGGAATTATTTTGGCACCAGCAACCTCACCTGGGCCGCCATCATCGGGTTGATCCTGATTTACCTGACCGCCGGCTATTATTTAGGCGGTCACTGGGCGGACCGTTCGCCAAATTTTTCCACCTTTTTCAAAATTCTAGCCTGGGGAGCCTTCACGATCGGATTGATCCCACTGGCAGCTCAACCCGTGCTTCGCGCAGCCGCTAAAGCCTTCGATCAACTTCAATTGGGTGTGCTGATCGGATCGTTTGTGGTGGTCATGGTGCTGTTTGTCGTGCCTGTGACGCTGCTTGGCACCGCCTCCCCTTTTGCCATCCGCCTGGCGTTGAGCGATTCCCGTCAGGCTGGCAGCATTTCCGGGCGGATTTATGCGGTTTCAACCCTTGGCTCATTCGTAGGCACATTTTTACCGGTTTTGATCCTGATCCCGTGGATCGGCACCTATCGCACCTTCCTGGCGATTGGCGGGCTGCTGCTAATGGTGGCATTGACCGGTCTGGGCGCCACTGCCGGCTGGAAGAAGGTGCTTCCGCTATTATGGATGCCGTTGATCATCGGGTTGTTGGCAATTTTCGGAGTGCGCGGGGCTATCAAGAATACAACCGGGATGATCTACGAGAAAGACTCAGCCTACAACTACATCCAGGTGCTGCAGGTCGGAGAAACCCGCCTGCTCAGGCTCAATGACGGCCAGGGTGTTCATTCCATCTACAATCCGACAGAATATTTTTACAACGGTCCATGGGAGCTGGTGCTGGTGGCGCCTTTCTTCAATACGCCGCCAGTGACACCGGCTGAGGTACAAAGCCTGGCAATCGTCGGGTTGGCAGCCGGCACCACAGCCCGGCAGGCCAGCCTGGTATTCCCCAACATCCAGATTGAAGGCATCGAAATCGATCCAGACATCGTACAGGCTGGGTATGACTATTTTGGTATGGACCTGCCGAATTTGCACGTCACCGTCCAGGACGGACGCTGGGCGCTGAAAAATAATCCCAATACGTTTCAGATCATCAGCGTCGATGCCTATCGGCCCCCTTACATTCCCTGGCACATGACCACCCAAGAGTTTTTTCAGGTGGTGCGAGACCATTTGACCGATGACGGGGTAATGGTGATCAATGTTGGGCGCAGTCCGCAAGACCGGCGGTTGGTGGAGATTTTGAGCAGCACCATCCTGACCGTTTTTCCCAGCGTGCATATCATGGACCTGCCGGATTCGTTCAACTCGATTCTGTTTGCCACCTTGCAACCCACCGACTCTCAGAATCTGATTGCCAATTACGCAGCGCTATCCCAACAGGCCGACATTCCCCCGGTTCTATTGAGGGCAATGGCATCTGCTGTCGCCAATTTGCAGCCGACTCCGGCACCAGGCTATGCTTTCACGGATGACCAGGCGCCGATTGAATGGATTACCAACGACATGATATTGGATTTCTTTTTAGCCGGTAATGCGGAGACATTGCAATGAAGGTTCTAATCAAAATCGTACAAATCCTGGTAACCCTCGCCATACCGGTTGTGTTGATTCTCACCGGTTTGCGCATTTTCTTTACCCCGCCTTTTGCTATCGTCGAGTACAACATGCCAGGTTTCCCGGAGGATCCGTACGGATTCACCAAAGCCGAGCGTATTCACTGGGCGAATATTTCGCTGAAATACCTGAATAACGATGCCGGCATTGAGTTTTTAGGTGATCTGCAATTTGCAGATGGCACTTCCGTATTCAACGAGCGCGAATTGGGTCACATGGTTGACGTGAAAGTGTTTTTCAAGACCATGATGAACGTCTGGCTGGGATCGCTACTGTTCGTGGTGTTGATTGGCCTGGCAGCCTGGCGCGTTCGCCGCTCGCCACAGTTCTGGTCAGCAGTTTCAGCCGGAGGCTGGCTTACGCTTGGGTTGCTCGGCTTGATATTAGCCACGGTTTTCCTCAATTTCAGTGCAATATTCACCCTATTTCACCAGGTATTTTTCGTCGGCGACACCTGGCTGTTCTATTTCTCGGACACACTGATCCGATTGTTCCCGATGCGTCTGTGGCAGGACCTGTTCATTGCTATCGGGGGTCTGGCAATTTTAGAAGCACTGTTTCTTGCACTCAAAGGCCGAAAGTGGGCATTCGCCGCGGCTTAAGGGGTTAATAGCAAAACAGCGTGGATTTCTCCACGCTGTTTTTATTTTTTACTATTCGGGTTTAGCGGACAGCCGCTGGATTTTCCCGGTCGACAGCCGGATCGAAGATATGGAAGTTATCCATGTTGATGACCATCTGCACTTTTTCGCCGATGGTGAAGCGGGTACGCGGGTCAACACGGGCAGTCAAGTTGTTCTTACCGTTGACCAGGTACAGGAAAATTTCGTTGCCCATCAATTCGGTTACGTCCACCGTGGCTTCGATCGGTTCGGCATGGATGCCAGAGGGCGCAAACTGAGGGTTGTGAACGTCTTCGGGGCGTACGCCCATGATCACTTCGCGGTCAGTCAGGTGAGCGTAGCGGGCAACCTTATCGTCCGGAATTTTCACCTTATTGGCGTCAGTCTCAACAAACAGGGAGCCGTCGGATTTGCGGATGTGGGCCGGGAAGAAGTTCATCGACGGCGAGCCGATGAAGCCTGCCACGAACAGATTCGCCGGTTTATCATACAGCGTTTGTGGAGTATCCAGCTGCTGCAGAATGCCTTTGTTCATGACGGCGATACGGGTCGCCATGGTCATGGCTTCCACCTGGTCGTGGGTCACATAAATGAAGGTGGTATGCAGACTCTGGTGGAGTTTACTGATCTGAGCGCGGGTCTGGACGCGTAATTTAGCATCCAGGTTGGAGAGCGGCTCGTCGAACAGGAACACCTTCGGTTCACGCACAATAGCGCGGCCCACCGCAACACGCTGCCGCTGTCCACCGGACAGTTCGCGCGGTTTCCGTTTGAGCAGCATTTCGATGCCAAGGATCTCGGCGGCTTGCTGTACGCGGCGCTGAATGTCTGTCTTTGGTACCTTGCGAAGTTTTAATCCAAATGCCATGTTATCGAAGACAGTCATGTGCGGATAAAGCGCATAGGATTGGAACACCATAGCGATGTCGCGGTCCTTAGGCGGTACGTCATTGACCACCGTATCCCCAATCAACACGCGGCCGTCGGTGACCTCTTCCAAACCTGCCAGACAACGCAGGGCTGTCGTTTTACCGCAGCCGGATGGCCCCACCAACACCAAAAATTCCTTGTCCTCGATTCGAATATTCAGGTCATTGATCGCAATGAAATCCCCGAATTTCTTCCAAACATGATCGTACGTTACACCAGCCATTTTCTGCAAACCTCCTTCCGGAATGAGTATCGTGGTTTCATTATATGACACGCAAAATATTTGCGCAACCGGATTTTCGTATCAATTTTCACAAGTCCACACTTTACACGGTAGAACACGCGTGCTATAATTATTGCACTTCAAAAGTTTTGCTGGAGGAAACCATGCCTGAAGTCCCTGAAATTGCATCCCGCGCCCGAGAATTAAACACGGTCCTCCCAGGAAAGATGATCAGCGGGGTGGAAATTAATCAGCCCAAATGCCTGAATGTTCCAGTCGAACAATTCAGTTCGGGGCTGGTTGGAGCTGTGGTTGACAAAGCTGGTTACCACGGCAAATGGATTCAGGTGTATACCAACCAGGGTTGGCTGCTGATCAATTTGGGCATGGGCGGGGACATCCTGCTGGTCAACCGTGAGACGCTGCCGGATAAACATACGATTGTGATTGACTTTACGGACGCCACCTGCCTGTCTCTCAGCTTCTGGTGGTTCGGGCATGTACACTATGTTCCGGAAGATTCGCTGTCTTCCCATGCGCCCACTGCCAAACTCGGACCGAACGTTCTGGACCTGTCACCGGAAGATTTTCGCCGCGTGACTGCCGGTCAAAGGACAACTGTTAAGACATTCCTACTGGATCAAAGCCGGGTGGCAGGCATTGGGAATGCTTATGCCCACGATATTTTGTTTCTGGCACGCATTCATCCTCTGCGTAAAATGGACAGCCTGAGCCCGGCCGAGATCGACGGATTATATAAGGGGATTCAGGACGGGCTGCGTCCGAGCCTGGAAGAGAATGGTGCATTTTACGAGAAGGATATCTACGGTCGACCTGGCGGCTTTGCCTTGGAGCGGATCTTGATTGGTTACCGGGAAAATTCACCCTGTCCGGAATGCGGTACGCCGATTGTCAAGATTAAAACCGGGAGCACCAGCAGTTTTATCTGCCCGCAGCATCAACCGCTGAAATGAAAAAGTGATCTCGTAATTTCGCAACTTACGCGGCAGTCAGGCGTAAATTAACTGGCTGGCAAAAGGAAATCCCTTCCTTAATTTTAATTATTGACTGTTTTGGTCAATTGTCGTCCCGATACCATAGTTGCCTGTATAATGTAGGATTGCCTACCGCCCTCCCTCATGGGAGGAAGCATTATTGTTGAAGGAAGTTGTATGTCTGTTTCGCAGAATTGGCTCGATTACGATTTAAAGAACACTATCCACTCCAACCGTCTGGTTGGATTGTGGCGCATGATGACTGGCTTCCGGTTGAACTATGTTGGCGCCAACCTGAGTCTTGGTATTTCGGCACTGGCTAAAACCAGCACTTACATGCTGCTGCGCTACTTCGTCGATCACCACCTGGTAGCCCGCGATGCGACTGTTGCCTTGTGGGTCATCGCTCTAGGTTTTGTCGGATTGGCAGCGGTCGAGGGGTCGGCATCCTTCATGAGCGGGCGGTTGGCTTCATTAACCGCCGAAGGGGTGGCGCGCCGTTTGCGCAATTATCTCTACAATCACATTCAGCACCTGAGCTTCACTTACCACTCAAAAATTGAGACTGGAGAACTGATTCAGCGCTCGACCTCGGACGTGGACGCCATGCGGCGCTTCTTTGCCGACCAGGCTATTGGCATGGGCCGAATTGTGCTGCTGTTTTTGATCAATTTCATCGCCATCTTGCAGCTGAACGTCCGGTTGGCGCTGTTATCGATCATCGTGGTTCCCTTTATTATTCTGGTCTCCTTGTATTTCTTTCGAAAAATTTCTGCCCTGTACGAATCGTATCAGGCGCAGGATGCGGTCGTTTCGACTACCCTGCAAGAAAACTTGTCCGGCGTGCGGGTGGTGAAAGCCTTTGCCCGCCAGGAATACGAGATCAACAAATTCGACCGCGATAATTGGGAAAAGTTTATTCGCGGACGCAACCTGCTCAGCATGCACTCTATTTTTTGGCCTATTTCGGATACGGTTTGCAACATTCAGATCATCGCCGGGTTTTTGATCGGCGCATTAATGACCATCAGCGGCGAGATCACAATCGGCACTTATCTGGCGTATGCCGGTTTGATCGTATGGATTATTTTCCCGATGCGCAACCTGGGAAGATTAATCGTACAGACGTCAACCGGGATGGTGTCGTATAACCGGGTGATGGCGATCATCAAGGAAGACCGTGAGCCGCTCGACCAGGGTGATTACCAACCGAAAGACGGACCGAAAGGCCAGATTGAATTCAAGAATGTTGGATTCTCTTATGAAGAAGGCAGCCAGGCGCTCGAAGATATCAGTTTTATGGTCCAACCCGGAAAGGTGATTGCGCTTTTAGGTTCCACCGGCTCCGGTAAGACCACGCTGGTCAACTTGTTGCCGCGTTTTTATGATTACACGACCGGCAGTGTATTGCTGGATGGCATCGAGCTGAATCGCTATCCACGGCGCTACCTGCGCCAACATATTGGCATCGTCGAGCAGGAACCGTTTCTTTTTTCGCGCAGCATTCGGGAAAACATCTCTTATGGCGTGGGGCGCGATGTACCCCAAGAAGAAATTGAAGCTGCGGCACGGGCAGCTGCCGTTCATGACGTGATCCTCACCTTCGAGAAAGGGTACGGCACCCTGGTGGGCGAGCGCGGGGTCACACTGTCCGGCGGTCAAAAACAGCGGGTAGCTATCGCCCGTACCCTGCTCAAAAATCCGCGCATTCTGATTTTGGACGACTCGACTTCTTCGGTGGACACTGAAACCGAGGCTGAAATCCGTGATGCGCTGCAAAATTTGATGAAAGACCGCACCACCTTTGTGATTGCCCACCGGATTCAGAGCATCATGAACGCCGACCTGATCCTGGTGATGGACAACGGCAAAATCGTCCAGCATGGCAAACACGCAGACCTGGTGAAAAAAGACGGAATTTACCAGCAAATATTTAACATCCAGACCCGCATCGACGACGAGTTGGAGAAGGAGATCGCCAGTGTCGGATGAATATTTTGAAGAAGAGGAGTTCAAGGCACAGGTCAATGGAAAAACCCTGCGCCGAATCCTGGGATTGACGCGACCCCATCTCAAGTGGGTCATCGGCTTTCTGATCGCGGTCGCGGTTGTCTCAGGCCTGGATTCTATCTTCACTTACCTGAGCAAACTGATTATTGACGACGGCATTTTGGCCGGCGATAAACCTACACTTTACCGGCTGCTGGCAACCTACGGTGGTTTGACGCTGGTGCAAGCCGCTGGCGTTTTGAGCTTCGTTTACCTGGCAGGGGTTCTCGGCGAGCGGGTGCGATATGACCTGCGGCAGAAAATGTTCAATCACCTGCAAGGACTGTCCCTGTCCTACTTCAGCCGTACGCCAGTTGGTTGGATCATGTCGCGCGTCACCTCCGACTCAGAACGCGTGGCAGAGCTGGTGACCTGGGGTCTGCTCGACTCGACCTGGGCGGTGATGAACATCCTGACCGCCATGGGATTCATGCTGTATATCAATTGGCGCATGGCGCTGATCGTGCTGGCGGCATTGCCAATTTTATTTTGGATCGCGGTTGAGTTTCGCAAGCGCATTTTGGGCGAATTTCGCAACGTGCGTAAGTACAACTCCAAAATCACGGGCGCGTTCAACGAAAATATCACCGGCGTGCGGGTTGTCAAAGCACTGGGCAGAGAAGATGCCAACCTGAAGGATTTCAGCAATCTGACCGGAGATATGTATCGTACCAGCTACCGGGCAGCCTGGTTGAGCGCACTGTTCCTGCCGACAGTCCAGATCATCGCAGCAATCGTGCTGGGCAGCATCGTTTGGTATGGCGGCGGGCAGGCACAAGCCGGCGCCATGACGGTTGGCGGCATCCAGGCTTTTGTGTCCTACGTCACCTTCATGATGTGGCCAATTCAAGATCTGGCGCGCGTGTTTGCCGAAATGCAGCATTCCATTGCCTCGGCGGAACGCATTTTCTCGTTGGTCGACAGCGTCCCGGAAGTCAAGGATTTACCAGAAGCCTATGATCCCGGAACCATCCAGGGCGACGTCGAATTCGAAAATGTCACTTTCTTCTACTCAGATGGCGACGGAAAGCCGGTACTCGAGGATTTTTCACTCAAAGTAAAACGCGGCGAGACCATCGCCCTGGTTGGGCCGACCGGCGGCGGCAAATCAACCATCGTCAACCTGGTGTGCCGCTTCTACGAACCCAGACAGGGGTGTATCAAAATTGGCGGCAAGGATTACACCCAATATTCGCTGCATGCCATCCAATCGCGCATCGGCATGGTGCTGCAGACCCCGCACCTGTTCTCCGGTTCGATCCGCGAAAACATCCGCTACGGGCGATTGAATGCCACCGACCAGGAAGTGGAAGAGGCTGCTCAAATGGCGGGTGCACATGATTTCATCAAAAAATTCGCCAAGGGCTTCGAGGAGAATGTGGGTGAAGGCGGCAATTTATTGTCGGTAGGGCAGAAACAGTTGATTTCCCTGGCACGCGCTGTACTGGCTGAACCGGAAATCTTCATTATGGATGAAGCCACTTCGTCAGTTGACACCCTGACAGAAGCCTTGATTCAGCGCGGAATGGATATAATGATGGAAGGCCGAACCAGCTTTGTCATTGCCCACCGGCTCTCGACCATCAAACGGGCTGACCGCATTTTAGTTATTGAAGGCGGTCGGGTCGCTGAGGCCGGCACACACAGCGAGCTGCTGCGCAAACGCGGCAAATATTACCAGTTGTATACCACCCAATTCCGGCATCAAATGGAGCAAGCCCTAGACCCCTTCAGTCAGGAGGCGGTCCAAGGGATATAGAACCATGTTTTCTCAACCTGATTGGTATCGATCTGTATTGGATGGCCTTTCTGAGGGTTTGTATGTTACCAACCGCGAGCGCAAGATCCTTTATTGGAATAAAACCGCGGAGCAATTAACCGGCTTCACCGCTGAGAAGGTTGTTGGTAGTTTTTGCTACAACAACATTCTCATGCATGTGGATGAACAGGGCACATCCCTATGTAAGACCATGTGTCCGCTTGCCAAGACTATTTATGATGGTGAGGTGCGAACCAGCCGGGTATTTCTGCACCACGCCGATGGTCAGCGCATACCGGTAGTGGTACGCATTAATCCGATTTTTGACGCCAACGGGGAAATCAGTGGCGCAACGGAGTTATTCAGCAATGATTCGGCATCTTTATCGGCGCTTGAGCGGATCAATGAATTAGAGAAGGCTGCCTACCTCGACCCGTTGACAGAGGTCGGTAACCGGCGTTACACCGAAACATCCTTGAAGCAGTGTCTGGAAGAAGCCGGGAATCATCATACTCCGTATGGGGTGCTGTTCCTGGACGTCGATCATTTCAAACCGATCAACGACACCTATGGGCATCTGGTCGGTGACCGGGTGCTGCGCTTTGTGGCAAAAACTATCCAGCACAACCTGATGGCAGATGATTTTGTCGGACGCTGGGGCGGCGACGAGTTTTTAGTTATTTTGCACAATGTGGAAGCCGAAAACATCATCGCGGTGGCCAATAAATTACGTATATTAATCAAAACGGCTCAGTTGATGTTGGATGCAGCCCAGGTTAATGCTACCGTTTCCATCGGCGGCACCGTAGTGGATGCTAGCGACACGATCGAAGGGCTGCTTGGCCGCACAGACCAGGCTCTCTACACGGCAAAATCAGCTGGCAGGGACCAGGCAAGGATCTTATTTCCCAACGGGAAACTATAAACGCTTATGTTTAGTAAAATATACAAGCGGGTGAACCATGGGTTCACCCGCTTTCTTGTCTGGATTGATGTCTGGTTTGGGCCAGGGATTTCCATCGATTACGGTGCAATATTGCGGATCGAGGGATCCATCCAGAACAGGTCAATTGCGCTGGAAGCATTGCGATTGGTGACTCCCAGGATAAAGCTGATGTTCTTGCCTTCGAATTGACTCAAGTCTAAGTCAATCTTGGTGAATTTTCCGTCAGCAGTTTCAGTCCATTTGCCCAGGTTGACAACCTCGCCGTTATCGATGCGATAATCCAAACTGAAGACCGCGTCGCAGGCGGGGCTGCTGTTCAGGCAGCCGACATAACTGAAGAAGTGATCATTCTTCTTGATGGTGTACGCCGGGTAGAAAGCCTGCATCCAGTCATTAGCGCTGTTTATGTGCATCCAGATAGCGCGTTCGTCCTCTTGAATTTTGCCTTCCAGCAGTGGGTTCAGCTGCACGGCAGCCCAATCTTCTTCTTTCTGGCTCACATTAGGACAAGGCAGCGTCACCATACCAGCATTGCTTTTCCAGGTAGCCTGGCAGATGGCGGAGACAAAATCATAAGCGCCAATGGCAGTCGGAATCGCGTCGGATTTGTATGCCGAGACCTTGATGCTCACCCAGAAAGGATTCTTGCTGCCGCCCAGACCAAAGGTCTTGTCATTTTCGTCGCGCAGCAGCCAGGAGCTTTTGTACGAACCGCCAGTGGTTGGCGCGACCATCTCAACAGACAGATCAACCGTCTCACCAGGTCGAACATTACCAGATAATGCGACAGTAGCCGGGGCACCCATAGCGCTGCCATCTACAAATACCAGGTCATAGGCAGAGGTCCAGATGCAGGTACCATTGTTGACCAGGCGCCAGGTTTTGGTGAATTTAGCGCCAGCCGCCATTTCCGTTCCGTCCGCAACTGTCACATCTTTGACAAAGCCTGCGGCATTACACGGCAGCACGATCTGCGTGGCGGTGGCAGTGGGAACTGCAGTTGGTACCTGGGTGGCAACCACGACCGTCTGGCTGGGAGTGATTTGGACTGGTGCTGGCTGGGTAGCCGTGGCAGATGGTGTAACTTGCACCTGCTGGGTCGCCTGAGCCACCAGGGTCTCAAACGCCTGTTGGGTCAACAGCGCAGACACGGTGCTCATAACCTCAGTTTGCTGCGCGGATTGGCTGTTGCCACCGGTCCGCGGAATGAACAGGCTGGCGCAGGCAGCCATTGCCAGCGCGCCAAACATCATGACAAACACGACAATAAAAAAGGTCTTTCTCATGGTCGATCTCCTTACGCCTTTCGATTTCTTGTTTCCAGTAAAGATTACAGGATTGCTCAACTACTACAATTAGACGAAGGCCTGCCCTGAGAGGTTCCCAAATTGTCTGACGAATTTTATTAAAGTTCTTGACTGCCGATGTCGGGTAAAATGATGGGCATTCTCTGCCTTGACTGGAAGAAAACCGAAACATGTCCACGATTTCACTCTCGACAATTAATGAAATCCAACAAATCCTGCGGATTGCCGGCGAGACGGCTCTGACACGCCGCAGCACAGCCAAAGTCCAGTACAAACCGGACCGGACCCCCTTTACGGACATCGAACTGGACATGGAAGCCGAGATTCTGCCCTACCTGCGCAGTCAATTCCCCGATTATCAGATTTTGTCGGAGGAAAACGGAACCCAGGGACCGGTCAAAGCCGCTGCCTGGGCTTTGGATCCAATCGACGGCACCAAGATTTACCTGCTGGGGCTGCCCACATGGGGAATATCACTTGGCAGCATCGTTGACGGGGTACCCGGGCTGGGATTCTTTTACATGCCGGTCACCGGGGATATGTACTGGGGAGGCGCCGGTTTTGGCGCCTTTCATAATGACCAACCCTTAGCAACCAGCCAGATACAGGATTTGGCCGACCCGTTGAGCTTTATAGCCATACCTGCCAATGGACCGCGCCACTTTTATTTCGATTACTCCAACCTGCGCAGCTTTGGCTCCACTGCCGCCCACTGCTGTTATGTTGCGCAGGGTGCTGCTGTGGGTTCGCTGTTGCGGCGCGTGAACTTGTGGGATCTAGCCGGAGTGCTGCCAATTCTTGCTCAAACCGGCGTGCTGGCTGAATTTTATTCTGGCGGTCCTTTCACCCCTGAACCATATCTGACGGGCGGGAAAATCAAAGAGGAAATTCTGATTGCCCGCCCGCAAAATATGGAAAAAATTCGCGGCATGATCCACCGAAAAAACCAGGAAGAACGACGATAACAAAACACATTTTGTCACGTGTGCCACCCGGGCGGGTTCGCCCGGAAATAATTACTATAGGCTGATTGGAAAGCTGGTTAAAGCGGTCGAGGGCGACAGCCGCGACAGGGATAAGATTCGCGGTTGGGGCAGCGACCTGGCTGATAAGATGGAATAGAACTGCGAATTAGTTGAGCAGCGGCTGGGTCTTAGCTGCCCAGGCGTTGACCGCTTCCCAGTTGCGATAGTCGCCGGCTTTGATTTTCAGATATCCGGCGAAGAATTTCATACCGAAACGGGTCCAGAAATCGTAATTTTCAGGCAGATAGGCGCCGGAGAAGCGACCTTCCGAGACTGGTGTAACCAACGCGCGCATGTCCTTCAGATAATCCCCTACGAAAGTGCGGCTTTGGTCATCTTCCTTGAGCGTCATCAGGCAAACCAGGAAATAGGCGGTCGGCAATTGCTTCAGGGCATCTTTATGGTCTTGTACAAACTTTACTGCTTCGGGCAACCAGAGGCCGCTGTGAATGGCACTGCCAATCACGACCGCGCGGTACCCGGCTAGATCCTTGACCTCTTTCACCGGTCGGACGTCGACGATATTACCCGCCTCGGCGATCTTCTTGCCAATCGCATCGGCTACTCCGATCGTCGATCCAGATGCACTGGCATAAGTGACCAAAATTTTTCCATTGCTCATCGGTGATTCTCCATAGGTTGTGTCAATCCAATCGATTTCGACCTGTTCCGGAGCGGCGGAACAGGCGCTGGTTAAGCCGCTGACGCCCAAAAGCGCAGCGCCCAGGGTCACGCCCCCCAATTGCAGAAATTTACGGCGATTCATAGGTTTAAAATCCATACTTTTCCTTTGCCAGAATTCGATGAAGGATTATGAACCTGCCTGAAGCCGTTATTCGAATTTAGAGAATTATGGAGATCAGGAAGTTCTACAATGTAAGATTTTAGGCGTAAATTACTAAATTGCCAGTGGAATTTACCTTTGATTCAATGAATTTCCAAGACTTGAACTGGAAATATGGCCCAAGGTATTACTATCTCGCGCGAAGTGGTTTGTCTTTCTACCCCACCAGCAGTAGATCCTTGATCTTTTCTGCATAAGCCGCACTGTCGGCATCTGCGGTCAAGAATTCAATCTTTTCGGGACTGGATACGCCCAATCCCAGCTCGACCGCTCTTGCGATTTGTTCTTGTTCAAAGATCTTACCGCTGCCAGCTTCGGTTTTGCATCCAAAGTAGCGCAACAGGGCAATGCCAGCCGCATCGATCGCGATTCGATCGGTGCCGGCTAAAATCACTTCCGAAAATACCCTTTCGCCAACATCCGGGCCGCCAGAAATGAAGGCTTCTACACCATCCATCACAATAAGCGCTGGTGTATAGGCGGAATTAATTTCAGCAATCATTCGCCGCTGATGGGGTGAAGCGTGCAATTCCTGCATAAAATCATGGGCAAGTTGGGGATGACGCTTGGCTACCAATCCCACAGAATTCTTCAGCGACAGCGTAAAATGACCGCCATAGCGGTGGGTTTTCAGACAGCAGGTCTGCACCAGCGCGCCGGCTTCCAGGGCTGGACGGGCAAAGGGGAATCCTTGTTCCCAATGGCTATTCGTAGGTTCTATCATCACCCAGTCTTCTGCTAATAATTCATCGAAAACCATTGGCGCGAAGCCAATTTCATCCGCCAACTTAAAAACACCCAGTTGGTCCAACACCCGGCGCGTATTGCCCATTCCGCTACGGTCGCCTACCGTAATCCCCTGGGCACCCATGTCTTTGAGGGCTGCCACGAGGCTGCCAAGGACATCCAGGTGCGTTGAGCCGGGCGTAGGGTCTGAGCTGTTGAAATTGGGCTTAAGGAAAACACTTTTACCGGACACAGGGTTGATACCCAGCAGATCGATCGCCTGACGTACACCTTCAGACCGATTACTCGTTTTTACGAATGCTATTCTGGCTTTACCGTCGCTTATCGTTTCTGCGGGTGTAGCAGTTGGCATGGAGCTCGTTTCAGTAGGAAGGGGTTTCTCAGGCACTGTTGTCGCTGCCGGTGATGACTTCTGAATCATCGTAGGAGATTTAGAAATATCGGTTGGTGCGG
>Ga0209521_10000483_pt1 | contig 30544 bp, 26 predicted proteins | sample Rifsed19ft4_FD_184016 | JGI IMG/M metagenome (GOLD analysis project Ga0209521, IMG submission 184016) | Soil microbial communities from Rifle, Colorado, USA - sediment 19ft 4 (version 2) | ecosystem: Environmental > Terrestrial > Deep subsurface > Rock core/Sediment | place: Rifle, Colorado...
GTTTACCCGGTTTACCCGGTTTACCCGGTTTACCCGGTTTACCCGGTTTACCCGGTTTACCCGGTTTACCCGGTTTAATCGACCCGTCCGACGAGGTGACCGTCCTCTTCGTGCTCGGATTCGACAAGGACCCCCAGATATCCGGCGCGGCCAAAAAGAGCCTCGCGGAGTACCCTGTCCAGGGGCTGCTCTCGGCCCTCGAGGAGAGGCTCGACCCTATTGTCATAAGGAAGATACTCGAGACGAGGCCAGAAGACGAGGCGATCCGGATAATGGCCGCCCTCAACCCTGGCATAGACGACGAGACGCTTAAAAGACTCGCGGAGACGGGCCCTGCAGAGGTCGTGGCCGCGCTCTCGGAGGACGGGATCATACTCGCCCGGAAGCCATTTATCGCCGAGGCGCTCTTGAAGAACCCGAACGCCTCCAGGACGCTCGCGGCCGAACTCGAAGAGGCAAGGGCAAAGGCAGCGCCGGTCGATGTCAAAAAGGAGGAGCCCGCGAAGCTGCACATGGACCTTGTCGACGACAAGAGGGCCAAGGCGGACGAGCAGAACATCTTCAAGCTCATAACCCAGCTCTCGATGGGGCAGAAGTTGAAGCTCGCTCTTAGCGGAAACAAGTCCGCGAGGGACCTCCTCGTGAAGGACTCCAACAGGATAATATCGAACGCCGTGTTGAAGAACCCGAGGATAACCGAGGAGGAGATACAGAAGGTGACCCAGTCAAAGGGCACGAACGACGACATGCTCCGCCATATATCCCGGAACAAGGAGTGGATGAAGAGCTACACAATAAGGCTCGGCATGCTCGGCAACCCGAAGACTCCGCTTTCCATCTCCTTGAAGCTCCTTGACAGCGTATACGAGAAGGACCTGCACAATGTCTCAAAGAGCAAGAGCATACCGTCGACCCTTGCCAGCGCCGCGAGAAGAAAACTCGAATCAAAGGGCAAGAAATCATAATGGCCCTTGGAGTGCACGTCTCCATAGCGGGCGGCATATCAAAGTCGGTAGAGCGGGCCCGTAAGCTCGGGTGCGACGCCATGCAGATATTCGGCAGGAACCCGAGGAGCTGGATCTATACGCCGCTTTCAGCCATGGAAGCCGGTCTCTTCAGGGACAGGAGGAAAGAGGCAGGGATCCGGCCCGTAGTCGTCCATACCAACTACCTCATAAACCTCTGCGCGCCGGACGACGGCATCTATTATAAATCGATAGACATATTCATAAAGGAGCTCGGCATAGCCGAGGCCATAGGCGCCGACTACCTCGTCACGCACCTCGGAAGCCCGCAGGATTTAGGCATGGGCTTCGCCATGAAGAGGATAGGGCTGGCCCTGAAGGAGGTCGCGAAGAGCGTACATGGCAGGGCGACGCGGATATTATTCGAGAACACGGCCGGGGCGGGCTACATATTCGGCAAGAGGCTCTCTGACATAGGAGAGCTCATCGATATTGCCGCCAGGACCGGCATCGAGGCGGGGCTCTGCTTCGATACATGCCACGCCTACGGCGCGGGCTATGCCTTCTCGACCGCGGAAGAGGTAAAGGCCCTTATAAAGACCATAGATTCACAAGCGGGCATAAAACGCCTCAAGGTTATCCACCTGAACGACTCAAAGGGCGCGTTCGGGGCGAACCTCGACCGGCACGAGGAAATAGGAAAGGGCTCCATCGGCATCGATTCGTTCAGGGCGCTTCTGAACCACCCGAAGATAAGGCCCGTCCCGATGATATTGGAGACCCCCAAGGACTCTGACGAGGACGATCTCAGGAACCTCGCGGCTGTCAGGAGTATATTGAAGTAATTGGCCCTTGAATCAGGCGCAGTAATGGTTTATAAATCTCTACGGTGCGTCATAACTGCGCATACCTGCGTTGCTCCTCGGCTCGTCGCAGCGACGTACGTGAAGAGTACGACTCGCTCCTCACCTTCGTCGCGCCTTGGTCTGCTGTGTTCTGACGCGCCTTGTTTGAAAGTATTTCATTATGGGAAGCTTGAAGGAGGTCTCATTCGATGTATGACCTTATAATAATCGGCGGCGGCCCTGCAGGGCTCACAGCCGGGATATACGCCCAGAGGGCGAGGCTCTCGACCGTACTCCTTGAGAAGCAGATGGTGGGCGGCCAGATAGCGGTTAGCGACGTGATAGAGAACTTCCCCGGCTTCCCGTCCATAAGCGGGGCGGGGCTCATGGAGAAGTTCGAGGAGCACGCGCGGGGACTGGGTCTCGAGATAAAGTTCGCTGACGTCCAGAACATCGCTGTCGAAGGGGGCGTGAAGGTGTTGAAGACCTCCGAGGGCGAGATGAGGGCAAAGTCCGTCATCATCGCGACCGGAGCCAGCCCCAAGAGGCTCGGAGTTCCGGGCGAAAAGGAGTTTACCGGCAAGGGCGTTTCCTACTGCGCGACCTGCGACGGCCCGTTTTTCAGGAACCTCAAGGTGCTGGTCGTGGGCGGCGGCGATACGGCCGTAAAGGAGGCGGTATACCTCTCCCGGATAGCCTCAAAGGTCTATATCTCTCACCGCAGGGACAAGTTCAGGGCAGAGAAGATGCACCTCGAAGCGCTCGAGGCAGCGCCCAATATCGAGATACTGAGAAGCCACATATTGAACGAGATAAAGGCCGAGGGCGGCCTCGTTAAGTCAGCCTGCGTCGAGGACTTGAAGAGCAGGGAGAAGAGGGACATAGAGGTCGAGGGGGTCTTCATCTTCGTGGGCATAAACCCCACGACCGACTTCGTTGACGTTGACAAGGACGCCGGAGGTTTCATTAAGACCGGCCAGAGGCTCGAGACAAGCATCCCGGGCATATACGCCGCAGGGGACTGCAGGACAACGCCGCTCCTGCAGGTGGCGACCGCTGTAGGCGACGGGGCGCTCGCCGCCTACGCCGCCATAGAGTATGTAGAGACATTCGACAAAGTGGCAAAGGGCGTATAGAAGGCTGCTGAAAAAGCCCCATCTGCTTTGTTGGCCTCAAAGCTCGTCACTGCGGCGTACGGTAAAGAGTACGCCGCATTCCTCGCTCCCCGATTTAACCGGGGCCTCGCATCTGGGACTTTTTGAGCAGCCTGAACTCTTCAGCAAACTGCTAAACTATTCCTTTCCCATGCCCTTTCGTGGTATCTTTTTAACCGAGGTTTACGATGGCTGACCAGACCATAAAATGCCCGTACTGCAAGGGAGAGATCCCGCTTACCGAGGCCCTCACCAGCCAGATAAGCGAGGGCCTGAGGGCAGAGTACGACGAGAGGGACAGGCGCAAGGACGAGGAGCACAAGGGGAAGCTTTCAGAGCTCGAGGCCGCGGGCGCGAGGAAGCTCGTCCTTGAGAAGGCCAGGCTCGAGGAAGAGGCCAGGAAAAGGGCGCTCCAGCAGGTCGAGGGAGAGCTCAAGGACTTAAAGGAAGACAGGGCGAGCAAGGAGGCCCAGCTGGAGAGCCAGAGGAAGCAGGAGCTTGACCTCAGAAGGCGTCTCCGTGAGCTCGACGAGGAGAAGAAGGCCGTCGAGGTCCAGGCAGCGAGGAAGCTCGACGCCGAGAGGGAGCGCATAAGGCAGGGCGCGCTTGAGATGTTCTCCGAGGAGCACAGGCTCAAGGATTTGGAGAAGGAAAAACTCATAAATGACCTGCGAAAAGACCTGATGGAAACCAAGAGAAGGCTTGATCAGGGCTCCATGCAGATGCAGGGAGAGGTGCTCGAGCTCGACCTCGAGGCGCTCCTGAAGAGTAAATTCCCGGTCGACGTGATAGAGCCGGTGCCAAAGGGCATGCGGGGAGCTGACATCGTCCAGAAGGTCTATACGAGGGCAGGGCAGTGCTGCGGGTCGATCGTATGGGAGTCTAAGAGGACTAAGGCCTGGAACGACGAGTGGGTCTCCAAGCTCAAGGACGACCAGCGCGAGATGAAGGCGGAGGTCGCGGTCCTCGTCTCAGAGGCGCTCCCGAAGCACATATCCAACTTCGCGCAGGTCGACGGGCTCTGGGTCACGACCATCAACCTCGCGGGGTGCCTGGCAGAGGCCCTTCGCGCGTCCCTCATCCAGCTCGCCTTCTCAAGGCTCTCGGCGGTCGGCAAGAACGAGAAGATGGAGGCCATATACAACTACCTCTCGGGCCCGGAGTTCAGGCAGAGGATCGAGGGCATAGTAGAGTCATTCAGGGCGCTCAAAGAGGATCTGGAGGCAGAGAAGAGGGCCATGCTGAAGATATGGGCCCGGAGAGAGAAGCAGATAGAGCGCGTGATGAACAACACCACCGGCATGTACGGGGACATGCAGGGCATAATAGGCTCGACCCTGCCGGAGATAACGACATTGGAGTTGGGGCATGGCCTTGAAGAAGAGTAAGATAAGGAAATAACTTATGACCGCAACGATAGTTTTGCTGATTATTATAGCCATCTCTGCCGGGCTCATGCCCGCCTTCATCGCTGCCCAGAATGGGCGCAGCTTCATCCGGTGGTGGATATACGGGGCGCTCGTATTCCCAATCGCCATGCCGCACGCCCTTCTCCTCGGCGGAGTACATCTCGGAGGCGGCTACAGGAGCTGCGGCTTCTGCCGGACCAAGGTGAAGATATCGTCCCCTAACTGCCCGAGGTGCGGGCACGAATTCATAAACTTCTGACATGAACGGCAAGGAACTGGCCGGTAAGAGCGTCCTCGTCGGCTGGAGGGCAAGGCTCCACCAGATAATCTACGAGGCGGACACGCCCGCGGGCAAGCTCTTTGACGCGCTCCTCATATCCGCCATACTCCTCTCCGTGCTATGCGTGATGCTCGACAGCGTCGCGTGGATTTCAGCCGAATACGGCGGCGCCCTCTACGCGGCCGAGTGGTTCTTCACCATCCTCTTTACGATCGAATACGCCTTGAGGCTCGTCTGCGTCGCGAGGCCCATGAAGTACGCCGCGAGCTTCTTCGGAGTAATAGACATCCTCGCCATAATCCCGGCATACATAGACCTCTTCGTGCCCGGAGGCAGGTATCTGCTCATAGTCCGCGTCCTCCGTGTGCTCCGCATATTCCGTACCTTCAAGCTCTTCGAGTACCTGGATGAGGGCATGTACATAGTCCAGGCCCTCCGGGCGAGCCGAAAGAAGATATCGATATTCCTGGCGTCCGTCCTGACCGCCGTCGTTGTGCTGGGCTCGTTCATGTACCTGGTCGAGGGCGGGGTGAATGGATTTACCAGCATACCGACGAGCATTTACTGGGCCATAGTCACTCTCACCACGGTCGGCTACGGCGACATCGCCCCGAAGACCACGCTGGGCATGGGCCTTGCCTCTGTCATAATGATCCTGGGCTACGGCATGATAGCCGTGCCGACAGGCATCGTTACCGTAGAGATGGTCCAGGCAGCGTCCTCCAGGAAGTCTACCCAGGTCTGCCCCTCATGCGCTGCCGAAGGCCATGACACGGACGCCCTTTATTGCAAGTCCTGCGGCGTGAAGCTGAACTGAATCCGCCTCCGGCCTCGAATCCGCCTTTCGTCCCAAATCCGCTACACTCATTCCCGGCTATAATTAATGCATGAGATAGATTGGATGGGGTCCGCCCTCTTGCGGGACTGGTTTTTTTACGTCTAAAAGGAGTCTTGCCATGCATAGGACAACTGCCGATACATTCGACGAGACCGCTATAGCAGGCAAGAAGGTGGCGGCAATCGTTTACGCGCTCCAGGCCATAGGCCTCTTCGTGGGCATAACCTACATAGTAGCCGTAATAATCGACTACGTTAAGGCAGCCGACGTAAGGGGCACGTGGATAGAGTCGCACTTGAGGTGGCAGATAAGGACCTTCTGGTTCAGCCTGCTCTGGGCCGTCATAGGCGCGCTGACCTATATCCTCCTCATAGGCTACTTCATACTGCTCGCCGACGCTGTCTGGGTCATATACAGGATAGCGAAGGGCGCGTTCTACCTGAAGGAGAACAGGGCCATGTACGGCCTCGGGATATGAAAAGAGAGAATAAGGCGGGCTGCTTAGGCAGGCTGCTGAAAAAATCCATCTGCTGCGTTGGCTTCAGAAGCTCGTCGCTGCGACGTACATGAAGAGTACGACTCGCTCCTCGCTCCCCGATTTAACCGGGGCCTTGCATATGGAGCTTTTTGAGCAGCCTGAATAAGGTCACGTTGCAACGCGTTAGATCTCGAACGACATCCCGTCATATCCGAACTCCATGCCAGGCGGCAGGAGCGGGTTGTCGCGCCTGTAAAGGATAGAGTGGCTGAGGTGCGTAAAGATCGTCCTCTCGGCGCCTGTCGCCCTTGACGCCTCTATGGCCTGGTCTATGGAGAAGTGCGTCGGGTGCGGCTTTTGCCTGAGCGCGCCGAGTACGAGCGTTGTTATGCCTTTTAGCCTCTTGAGAGAGCCCTCGGGTATCCCGCTGCAGTCGGTCACATAGGCCACGGGGCCTATCCTGTAGCCGTAGATGACCGCCCCTCCGTGCATGACCTCCACCGGCATTATCGTCTCGCCGAAGAGATCGAAGTCCGAATCGACGACATGCGTCAGGAGGTTGGGCTTCCAGCCGTCCCTCGCGTCATCCCTGAATATGTAGTCGAACATGGCGCGGATGCGCCTGATGGTATTCGCCCCGCCGTAGCAAGGTATGGCCGCGTTGCCCGCGGCGAGGTTGAAGGCGCGCAGGTCGTCTATGCCGTGTATATGGTCGGCGTGCGGATGGGTATAGAGGACCGCGTCGATGCGCTCGAGGCCGTTGGCAAGGGATTGGGCGCGCAGGTCCGTCGAGGTGTCTATGACGATGTTCCTGCCGTTCGAATTTACGAGAATGGAGGACCTTGTGCGCCTGTCCAGCGGGTCAGGGGAGGAGCAGACCTCGCAGTGGCAACCGATAACCGGCACGCCGGTCGAGGTGCCGCAGCCGAGTATGGTGATCTTCATTTATTGCGGTTCCGAAAGGGGCTTACTTTTTGAATTCACCGACGACGGTAAGCTCTCCCATGACCTCTTCGTCGTGAGGGGCGTCTTCCAGGAAGTCCGTAAGGTCTGCCCCGGCATAGTGCTCGAAGTGCATGCCGTCGATGAAAAGGGGGCTGGTGGTCACGTCGTAGACCTTGCCCTTGAAGGCTATATAGACGGGGTTTGCGGGGTCGCTCCCGTCGAACTTCTTGAGTTCGGCTTCGTCAAATACCTTCATGGTCAGACAATATAAAACGGCGCCGGGATGAAAGTCAATACAAATACGGCTATTGTAGCGGCAGCTACGAGCCTCCGCCGTCCATCAAGGGGCGTGCCCTGGTCCTCTATCGGCGGGTGCCGCATGCCCAATATCGATATGAGCCCTGCCCAGACGAACCAGCCCGGCCACGCCAGGAAACCGAGTACGACGAGCACGCCTATCATGGCTATCGAGAATGCCCGGTGCATGGGGCCTATCAGGGCGTAGACCAGGTGCCCGCCGTCGAGCTGCCCGAGGGGCAGCAGGTTCATGGCCGTGACGAACATGCCTATCCAGCCGGCGAAGGCAACGGGCGAGAGCATCACGTCATGAGTCGGAGGGAGCGGACCGACGGCTATATATGAGAGCAGGTGGAATATGATGGACGAGCCGAGGCCGAGAGAGCCCTCTGCCGCGTTCCTCGGGATAACCGTGGATTCGCCGAGCCCCCAGAGCGTGACGAAGATTGCCACCACGAAACCGGCGAGCGGGCCAGAGGCGCCGATATCAACGAGCGCGGCCTTTGTCGTAATTGGAGACTTTATTTTTATGACCGCGCCGAAGGTGCCTATCATGGGCGGCAGGGGCGGCCCCGGTATGAAGGTCGGGAATGTCGTTATGACGCCGTGCCTTCTTGAGGCTATGAAGTGGCCGAGCTCGTGGGTGCCGAGTATGAGGAGGAGCGAGGCTGAGAACGGGATGCCCTTGACGAGCTCCCAGGGGTTGGCGAAGATGTCCGCGCCCTGCTGCAGCGCGCCCGAGGCCACGGTCGTAAGTATCGTTACGAGGAAGAGCGCGAGCGGCAGGAGCACCTTGGGCCGCTCGACCCCGGGCCCGTACTCGTATGGGTATCCGTTATTCCCGTTCAATCTATCCTGCCCAGGTGTTCTTGGACTTGACGTACTCGTGGTAGAGCTCTATGGTGGCCTGTCCTATCGAGAGGATGAGCGGGCCGGCGATGATGCCTATGAAGCCGAAGGCGTTAACCGCGCCCAGTATGCTGAAGAACAGCAGCAGGGGGTGCAGATTGGTCCTGCCGCTCACGAGCCAGGGCCTGAGGAAGTTGTCGATGAGCCCTATTACGAAGATGCCCCAGATGGCAAGGCCGATGCCGCCGGCGTAGTCGCCAGCTATGAGGAGATAGACCGCCACGGGCCCCCAGACCATGGCGCAACCCACGCTCGGCAGGAAGGTCGCGAGGAACATCGTAAATGTAAGGACGAGGGCAGCCGGGATGCCGAGATACCAGAAGGCGAGCCCGCCGAGGGCAGCCTGCACCGCGCCGACGAGCACGCCCCCGTAGATGGTCGCGTATATGACGCCTCTGTTCTTCTCTATTATCTCGGTCTTGTGGTGGCTGCTCACGGGTATGAGGTCTTTCACGAAGTTGAAGAGCTTGTCGCCGTCCTTGAAGAGGAAGTACATGGAGAAGAAGGCGATGATGAAGTCTATTATCAGCGCGGCGAAGCCCTTCACAAAGCCGCTGAGGCCGGGTCCGACGTAGCCCGCGGCCTCCCGTATGACGCTCGCGACCACGCTCTTCAGATGAAGCTGCTCGACGTCGATGTACTCGCCGAGGTACCTCTCAAGCCAGGGATAGAAGAACATGGGGGACCTGTGGGCCCTGGTCGATAAGTCCTGTATGTAGCCTTCGGCCCAGGCGTAGAGATTGAGCATCTCGTTGGCCAGCGCCGTCCCGATGATCGCCATGGGCACGATGATGAAAAGGGCTATGCTCGTGCAGGCGGCGATTGACGCGAGGGCCCTGCGGCCCGCGAAGCTCCTGACGAGCCAATCATAATAGGGCTGGAACAGGATGACGAGGATGATGGCCCAGAATATCGGTATGAAAAACGGGACCAGGACCAGGTACATCAGGTAGCCGATTACGGCCGTTATGAGAAGGGTTAGGAGGTGTTCCCATTTCATGGCAAAAGGGGCTTCCAGAAATCATTTTGATTTTGCCGCACCTAAACAGTATAATTATATTTCATTAAATTACAAGGGGTTTGTCTGTGCAAACCCCTTTTGTTCAAAGGAGATTCTGTGGGTGTAAAGGCTGTAGCGCTACTTTCCGGCGGGCTGGATTCCACGCTTGCCGTCAAGCTCATGATCGAGCAGGGCATAGAGGTCCATGCCCTTAATTTCACGTCGAGTTTCTGCACCTGCAACCACGGCGGCAAGGATGGTGGGGGGTGCAGGAGCGAATCCCGGAGGGTCGCCGATGAGTTCGGCATCCCTTTGAAGGTGCTCGTGAAGGGCGCCGAGTACATAAGCATCGTGAAGAACCCGAAGCACGGCTACGGCAAGGGCATGAACCCCTGCGTTGACTGCAGGATATTCATGTTCAAGCTCGCCAAGGACTACATGTTGGAGATCGGGGCCTCTTTCATCATCACCGGAGAGGTCCTGGGCCAGAGGCCCATGAGCCAGAGGAAAGACGCCTTCAGGGTGATAGAGAGGGAGGCCGGGCTCGAAGGGCTCATCCTCCGGCCGCTGAGCGCAAAGCAGCTCGAGCCCACGATACCCGAGAAAGAGGGGCTTGTCGACAGGGAGCGCCTCCTGGACGTGCTCGGCAGGTCTCGCCGCCAGCAGATAGACCTCGCCGAGGAGCTCGACATAAACAACTACCCGTGCCCCTCGGGCGGCTGCCTCCTTACGGACAAGATATTCTCGAAGAAGGTAAGGGACCTCCTTACGAACAAGGACGACGTCACCAAGAAGGACCTTGCCCTCCTGAAGACCGGCAGGCACTTCAGATTTAAGGGCGAGAAGATAATCGTCGGCAGGAACGAGGACGACAACAGAAAGCTCAAGGGCATGCTCCAGGAGGGAGACACGCTCGTGGAGCCGTGCGCATTCCCGGGCCCTGTCGCGATACTCTCCGGCACGGACGACGAAGAGGTCCGCGACTTCGCCGGACGGCTCATCGTCAAGTACGCCCTTGAGAAGACCGAGGGGAAAAGGCGGCTTCGCGCGGTGCGGGGAGAGGACGCCACAGAGTTCGAGGTGGAAGGCCCGGCCCCCGAGCCCCTTATCGAAGAGGCCAGGGTATGCTGAACACGTCTGGCGAGCGCAACCCCCTGTTTCAAGGGGGTGAAGCGAGCGGATCGAAATCGAAATCTTCCTTACGTGTCGAAGATTCCCCGCGGCGTGCCGCGGGGAGCTTCAACGGCTCCGCGGCAGTTGACCTCGGAGGCGAGGGCGCGAGAAAAGAGGCCTTCGGGAAGCTCGAGAGGCTCAAATCCATCCTCATCGAAATGAAGTCCGTGCTCGTCGCCTTCTCCGGCGGCGTTGATTCGACATTTCTCCTCAAGGCGGCGGTTGACACACTCGGCCAGAGGACGGCGGCGCTGACAGCGACCTCTCCCACGTACCCCCAGAGCGAGCTCGACGAGGCGTGCGTACTGGCGAAGCTCATAGGGGCAAGGCACATCACAATCGAATCAAATGAGCTTGAAATACCCAACTTTGCCGACAACACCGAGAAGAGATGCTATTACTGCAAGAGCGAGCTCTTCAGCATCTCGCGCGCCAAGGCGAAGTCGTTGGGCTTCGAGAACGTGGCCGACGGCTCGAACGCCGACGACATGAGCGACTTTAGACCGGGTCGCGCCGCCGCAATGGAGCAGGGCGTGAGAAGCCCCCTGCAGGAGGCGGGCCTCACCAAGCTTGAGATACGCATCCTGAGCCGCTCACTCAATCTACCGACCTGGGACAAGCCGAGCTTCGCCTGCCTCTCGTCGCGCTTCCCCTACGGCACGAGGATAACCGAGCCGAGGCTCCAGAAGGTCGCAAGGGGAGAAGAGCTCCTCAAATCCCTCGGCTTCCGCCAGTTCAGGGTCCGCTTCCACGAAGAGATAGTCCGCATAGAGGTCGAGGAGTGCTCCCTCAAGCTCTTCCTCGATGACGACATCCGCAAAAGAGTGATCGAAGGCTTCAAGGAGATAGGCTTCGTCTACGTCACCATAGACCTGCAAGGCTACAGGACCGGCAGCATGAACGAGGTGCTGCCAAAGGCGTGAGTGGCCTGAAAATAATTGAGAGAACCTTTTTGTAAAAAGGTTCTCTCAAACTTTTTCCAAAAACTTTCAGTTCTTCCCTTCCTGACCACCGGTAGTGATTGGGGGTCAGGAAGGGAACTAAAAGTCTTTGAAGGGAGTCTGGGGGAAACTTTCTATAGAAAGTTTCCCCCAAGTATTTTAAGCACTCATACCCCTTCGGTAGCTCCCGTCCTGCGCGATTCTTCGAGCCATTGCTGGAAGTGGTGTTTAGACAGGGCCTTGAAGAAGTCGCCTTCGGGGTTGATGAGCTCGTAGACCATCATGGGGGTTGAGGCCTCGAAGCCCTTGAATATCACCTCTCCCATCCTGCAGAAGGCCTCTATCCTGTCGGGGCCCTTTGTCGGCTCGTAGCCGAACCAGAACTCGAGGGGGTCGAAGGGGAGGAAGAACTCCTCGGTGATGGAGGGGTTGAGCTCGCTCAGGTGCACCTTCCTGTTGAAGAACCACTTTGAGCCGCGCGCCTCTTTCATATAGGCCTCGAGGGCGTTGATGCTCAGGGCCTCGCCCTTGTTGTAGATATCCGTTGTTGAGGATATTACCCGGAGGTCGGAGAAGGGCTCGCCTGATATTATCCTGTTGAGGTCGGAGAGGAACTCGTTGGACATTATCTGTGTCATTGCCTTCGCGTTGGTGTCCTTGCGGGCCGAGATGAGCTTCTCGAAGGCGCTGTCGAGCTCGGGCGGGAGCTTTATGGAGAAGACCCTGTCTATGTAGACGTCGAAGGGGTATCTGAGGCCGTCGTTCTTGCGCCTTGACTTTTCGGCGGCGAGCAGCCTTTCGAGCTTCGCGCGGACAAGCGGGTTCCTGAAGGTGCCGCGCGAGGCCTCGTTTATCTTTCCGCCTATGGAGACGCTCACGGGCCCGGCTGATTCGAGCCTGGATTCTATAGTCATGTTTTCGGCCTTTGTGCCGTAGGCTATGTAGAGTCCCGCCTCGAGCTCGCCCCTTATCGCGTTCTCGAGCTCTTCCCTGTATGTGCTCTCGAGCCGGTGCTCTTCCTCTCCGAGGGCTACGAGGCGGGACTCGACCCCGGGCTCGTTGGCGGCAAGGGCCTGGTTGAGGGCGACCCTTTTCACTCTCAGGGCCGCCTTTTTCGCCGCGAACCTCTTGTGGACTTCGTCAAGGAGCTCTTCTTCGCGCTTGGGCGGGAGCCTCTTTAATAGCTCCTCCCTGTAGCCGCGTATTATCTGCTGGATGTCCTTAGCGAGCGAGACGAGGTTCGTCACGCCCCCGGAGAATATGGCGGCGTCGCCGGGCAGGTTCGTGAGCCTTATGCCGCGCTCGTCCGCGCTCACGCCGGTGCCCGATGAATAGCGGCCCGCCGCGTTCAATATCGGCCTGTAGAAGTGCTCCCGCATGAAATCGGCCATCGCTATCTCTTTTACCTTGATGGTCTTGCGCGAGAAGTCCTTCATGTCGATGAAGAGCTGGCCCTCCTCCTCGAGGGCGAGTGTCTTCAATACAGGCCTGTCGTCCGTAGAGAAGCGGTAGAGCCTGCCCCTGTTGTACTCCTCGACAAGGACGTTGTTCTTCAATTCCTCGCGCCTGTCCGCGAGGCAGCCCATCATGGGGCCGCTGTAGAGTTCGACCTGGTTGTCGAAGATGCAGGCGTAATAGCCTTCGAGCACTACAGAGTCCTCCTCGGTCTTTCTGGGGCCCTTGAGGAACCCTCCGAGCATGCCCTTCCTGTAGCCGCCGAGGAAGCGGATAAACGAGTCCACGATCTCGGTCCTGGCCTGGTCCCTGGCGTATCTCTTTTTCACATCTTCGAGGGCCGCGGTGAGGCTTGCGAGGGCCTTCTGGTCGATGAGGAAGTTCTTTATGAGCCTGTCCTCGTTATAGAGCTCGTAGAGCATGGACTGGACTTCGAGGCCGGGAAGGTCGAATTCAGCGAGGTAGGCAAGCGATTCCTGCCTGAACCGGTTTACGCTGTGTTGCTCGCGCACGGCCTCCGCCGCGTCTTTTGAGAGGGCCGCCGCGGCCGCTGAAAGGAGCTCCTCGGGGCTTGAATCCTCGTCCAGGCCGGGCAATACGGCGGAGAGCGCCTGGAAGGTGTCGTTGCTGAGGGCGTAAGGGTTGAGCGTGGTGGAGACTATGCTCGCGGGTATGGCGAGAAACGAGCCCGGGACCAGGGCGGATGAGAGCAGGAGCTCGGTGTCGGCGCTATAGGAGGATGCGCCGGATTCCCGAAGGCGCCTGAAGAAGAACTCGAGGGTAGTGCTCAATGTAATGAAGATGACGAGGCCTGTCGCGAGGTCGAGCTTCTCATAGGAGAGGCCTTTTACGCGGAGCGCCTTGACCTTGTCCTTTTTCTTCCTAACCGTGTTTATGAGGGCGAGGAGCGCGAGGTAGGCCGTCCTCTCCTCCGCGCCCGCGCGCGCCTCTTCCTTCATCATCTTGCCGAAGTACTCTGTTACCCATTTCACGAACTTGCGGCCATGTCCCTCGGAGCCGAGCCAGTTCGCGAGTATGGCGCTGTCCACGTAGGGCACGCCCTTCAAGACGTAGGCGGCTATCTCCTTCTCGAGGGAGTCCGCGATGAAGAGGTCCGTCCTGAAGGTTTTGTCCTTCAGCACGCCTATGGGCAGCAGCATCGGCGAGGACTCGGATCCTTCCTTCTTGGGCTCGTAGCGCTTGCAGAGTATGGAGGCAAAGCCGAGGACGGCCTCCTCAACGCAGGCCTCGTCCTCGCCGCCCATGTGGTAGGGGAGCTTGAGCTCTGAGAGCGACTCGCCGTGCTTGAACCTCAGGCTGCCGGGGTCGAGGGTCCAGGGCCTGCCCCGGAGAAATTCCGCCTTGCTGGCCGCGAGCCGGCCCAGGAGCTCAAGCCTTATCCGGCTGTAACCAGGCATCATGAGGTCCTTCTGTAAACAGGGGTTTCCATTGTAAACAACAGCTTACCAGTAAAAAGGGCCTTAAATCAAGGGCTCAAGTCACACTGCCGTATACGGCCTTCAATTTCGCCGGGCAGGCTTCAGGTCAGCTCCATGCGCCTTTCGGATTTTCTTTCCATGCCGAACCTGCCACTTGTGCCGTGTCTTGAGATATGGTAAAAATACAGTAATTTTAACAGGATACGGACGATGTCAAACCCCGGCATGGCGGATTCAGGGCTTTTGAGTTTCAGGAATACGGCTGTTGTTTTCGTAATAGCCCTGCTTGGTTTTTTAAGCTATTCGAACACCTTCAGCTCTTCTTTCCATTTCGACGACTACCGCTATGTCGTGGACTATAACGCAGCGTACACGATTTCCGACTACTGGCCGCCGTACGGCACAAGGTACCTGAGTTACCTCTCATTTGCCCTCAACTACCTCGCGGGCGGCGAAGAGGTGTTCGGCTATCACCTCGTCAACTTCGCCATACACGCCGCAAACGGGACCCTGGTATTCCTCTTCGCAGGGCTTCTGATGAGCTCGCCGAGGCTCTCTCGGAAAGGGCTGCCCTCTTTCCATATCGCATTTCTCGCCGCCCTGCTCTTTACCCTGCATCCTGTCCAGACCGAGGCCGTCACATACATCTCCCAGCGATTCGCCTCGCTCTCTACCCTCTTCTATCTTGCCGCCGTGGTCTTTTACCTCAAATGGAGGCTTGCCGAAAGAGGGGCCCTGAGGCCTGCCCTCTATCTCCTCTCGCTGGGCGCGGTCTACCTGGGGCAGATGACAAAGGAGATAATCTTCACCGTGCCCTTTACGCTCCTCGCGATAGAGCTCGCGTTCTTCGAGGGAGCGCTCAAGAGGAGGCTTCTCGCGCTCGCGCCTTTCCTCCTCGCGTTGGCCGTCATACCGTTCATGCTCTTCGGCCCTGGCGCGGGGCAGGGCGTCGGCTCCAACGTCCACGCCGACCAGCTCATCGACCTCGGCAGGATCTCAAAGCACGATTATCTCGTCACGCAGTTCAGGGTCATCGCGACCTACCTGCGCCTTCTCGTGCTGCCCATAGGCCAGACTCTCGAGTACGACTACCCCATCTTCACGTCCATCTTCACTCCAGAGGTATTCGCGTCGTTCATATTGGTACTCTCCCTTTTCTCCGGCGCCGTCTGTCTTTTCTCCCGCTTTTTGAGGGGAGGGAGCCCTTACCTCGCCCTCGTCGCGACAGGGGTTGTCTGGTTCTTTGTGACGATCTCCGTAGAGTCTTCGATAATCCCGATACAGGACGTTATCTTCGAGCACAGGCTCTATCTGCCGAGTGTCGGGGCCGCGATCGCGGCAAGCTCTCTGCTTTTTTTCGTCGCTGGCAGATGGGGGCAGGCGCCCTGGAAGGCGCTTGCGATCTCCTTTGTCATCATGGTGCTGCCGCTGGGAGCGGCCTCATACGCGAGGAACGCGGTGTGGCACGACGGGGTCACGCTCTACGAGGATGCCGTGAAAAAGAGCCCCGGCAAGGAAAGGGCCAGGTTCAATCTCGCCAGGGCATATAACAGGAGCGGCGAGTATCAAAAGGCCATAGAGCAGTATAACGAGAGCCTTAAGTTAAAGCCCGGCAACGAGAAGGCGTATTACGACCTCGCCAGGATATACATGAACATGGGGGAGCATGAGAGGGCGATATACAACTTTGGCGAGGTATTGAAGCGCACGCCCGCTGACCCGTATGCCCATCACTTCCTGGGGATGACCTACGCCATGAAGGGGGACGCGGACAGGGCGATAGATTCGTTTTATAACGCCATAGAGCTCCGCCCGTTCTTCGGGGCCGCCCATTATAACCTTGGGCTCGCCCTCATCGAGAAGGGCGACCTGGCGGGCGCTGAGGAGCACCTGAACAGGGCGAGGTCGTTCGACCCGTCGAACGCGGATATCCTGAAGGGCCTCGGCAGGCTCTACGCGAAGGCAGGGGACCGGGGCCGGGCATTGGAATTCTACGGCAGGGCCATAAGATTCAGGCCCGAGCTTGCCTCAGAGCTCGGCCCCGAGCTCGAACGGATAAAAAAGGTTGCGGACTGATATCCTTGTGCCTTGAGTCCGAGATAGGGTAGAATAAAGCGATTTTCCTGATGAAGCCGATGCATTCAGAGAACGCCCTCGCCGGGCGGAAAAAGACATTCATGGCTGCCCTGATAGCGCTCGCGGCAGCGGCGATCTATTCTAACACCTTATCCTCGCCCTTTCTCCTCGACGATCATGACTACATAATCAACTTCAGCAGGCTCTACCCTGTCGAGAGTTACTGGCCGCCTCACGGCACAAGGTATTTCACCTATCTGAGCTTCGCGCTCAATTACCTGGCGGGCGGCCTCGACGTGAGGGGATACCACCTGGTGAACATCGCGATACACGCTGCCAACGGCATCCTCGTCTTTCTCATGGCCGGGCTCCTGATGAGGACTCCGAGGATGGAGGGCAAGGGCCTGCCCGCCTTCCACATCGCAGCCCTTGCCGCGCTCCTTTTTACTGCCCACCCCGTCCAGACTGAGGCGGTGACATATATCTCGCAGAGGTTCGCCTCGCTCGCGACGCTCTTGTACCTGTCAGGGATAACGATCTATCTCAAATGGAGGCTCTCGGAGAGGGGCTCGATGAGGACAGCGCTCTACGCCCTCTCGCTCCTGTTCGTCTATTCGGCCCAGATGACGAAGGAGATGAGCTTCACCCTCCCGTTCGTGATACTTATGATAGAGCTCGCCTTCTTCAGGGGGCCGTACGCAAGGAGGCTTCTTAACCTCGTCCCGTTCCTCCTTGCGTTCTCCGTCATCCCTTTCATGCTCTTCGGGCCCCAGTTCGGGGGCGGGGTAGGCGGCAAGGTGGCCGGGGCGCAGCTCCGGGACCTCCAGATATTCTCGGCCCACGACTATCTCGTCACGCAGTTCAGGGTCATCGTGACCTATTTGCGCCTTCTCGTGCTGCCTGTGGGCCAGAACCTCGAGTGGGATTTCCCGCTCTTCCGTTCTTTCCTCAACCCCCAGGTGCTCGCCTCGTTGCTCTTCATCCTTACGCTCTTTATCGGGGCAGTATACCTGTTCATCCGCTTCCTTAAGGGAGGGAGCGCGTACCTTGCCCTTATCGCCACGGGGGCGCTCTGGTTCTTTACTACCATCTCGGTAGAGTCTTCGGTCGTTCCCATAAAGGACCTTGTCTTCGAGCACAGGCTCTATCTGCCGAGCGTCGGCGCGGCTATAGCCGCGAGCGCCGCCATCTTCCTCGCCGCCGGCAGGGCGCCATCGTGGAAGGCGCTTGCCGCGGCCTGCGTTCTCCTTGTGCTGCCCCTCTCAATCGCGGCCTTCCAGCGCAACAAGGTCTGGCAGAGCGGGGTCGCCCTCTACGAGGACGCCGTGAAAAAGAGCCCGGACAAGGAGAGGGTAAGGTATAATCTCGCCTGGGAGTATCACATGGCCGGCGAGATAGACAAGGCCGTGGCCCAGTACTACGAGGTCCTCAAGATTGCGCCGGGCAAGCACAAGGCCCACTTCAACCTCGGAGCCATATTCATGACCAGGGGGGATAACGGGCGGGCGAAGACGCATTTCCTTGAGGCTGCCAGGCTCGACCCGAAGGACCCTTACGTCTACAATAACCTCGCGGCCATATATCACAATGAAAAGGAGATCGGCAGGGCCATAGAGATGTACAGGCTGGCCGTTCAGGCGAACCCCCGCTACGAGGACGCGAGCTACAACCTCGCTCTCGCCCTCATAGAGAGTGGCGAGGTCGAGGAGGCGGAGCGCCATCTCCTCAACGTGATATCGATAAACCCGTCGAGCGCTGACGCCATGATCAACCTGGGCAGGCTCTACGCGAAGAGGGGGGAGAAGGACAGGGCAAGGGAGGCGTTCAGCATGGCCATAAAGGCCAGGCCAGAGCTCTACGACCTCATGACAGCCGAGATAAGAAGGCTGGAGGTCTCGCCGTAAGAAAGCGTATGAAGGGTTTCTCTCTCATAATACCGGTCCACAACGAGGCCAGGGTCCTCTATGAGAACGCGAGGGCGCTCTCTGCCTATCTCTCGACGCTCGAGGGCATAGACTCCGAGGTGCTCCTCTCCTGCAACGGGTGCACCGACGGCTCCGAGGAGATAGCGGAGAGGCTCGCGAAAGAGGACGGGAGGATAAGGCACCTCTCCTTGAAGGCCCGGGGCCTCGGGGCCGCGATAAAAGAGGCGTCAGGGCACGCGAGGCACGAGATGCTGATGTTCTACGCGATCGACCTGCCCTTCGGCCTCTCTGTCATAGGCGAGTCCATAGACGCTTCGCTCAGGAACAACGGGGCCGTGGTAGTCGGGTCAAAGGGGCACAGGGACTCCGTGGTGGAGCGCGGGATCGCGAGACAGCTCTTCTCGGGCACCATATCGTTTCTCAACAACCTCTTCTTCGGCCTCGGCGTAAGGGACACGCAGGGCTCGATACTCTTCTACAGCGACGCTCTCAAGAGATACGGGCGGTACATGGACAGCCCCGGAGCCTTCTTCCAGGCGCAGATACTCATCTACAGCAAGCTCTGCGGACGTCCCCTCATGGAGATACCGGTGAAGCTCGAGGAGGAGCCGCGAAAGACCAGGTTCCGTCTCGCGAACGACGGCCTCAATTACCTGAAGGCCATACTTCGAGAGAAGAGGAAACTCAGGGGGATAGGGCGATGAGGGCCTGGAAGCTCGCGGTCCCGGCAGTCCTTTCCCTGTGCGTCTTCGCCGTATACGGCCACACCCTCGGCTTCGGCTTTGTCTTCGACGACCACGAGCAGATAGTAAATAACCCGTGGGTCGCGGACCTGGGGGAGAGCGTGCAGGCCTTCTACAGCCATTCGTTCGGCTGGGGAGAGGGCTTTGTGCCCATATCCTACCGCCCCATGGTCTATCTTACCTATGCCGTGGAGCGCGCGTTCTTCGGCATAGAGCCCCTGGGCTGGCACATGGTAAACCTCGCCGTCCATTCGATAAACTCGGTTATCCTTTTCTTCCTCATAGTCCGGCTGATGCCAAAAGGCGCCGCCGGTGAGAGCGCGATTAATCCTGCCCTGCCTGCGTTCGCCGGCGCGCTCCTCTTCGCCATCCACCCGGTAAACGCGGAGACCGTCTCATGGGCGGGCTGCGTACCGGAGCTCTTCTATACGCTCCTGGGCCTCTCGATACTCTTCCTGGCTGCGGCCGATGAGGATAAGAGGGCGGCAACAGGCCCGTTCATCCTGTACAGGATAGCCCCTGGCGTTCTGTTCTTTTTCGCGCTCCTCTTCAAGGAGACCGCCGTCGTGATACTGCCCCTGGTCTTTGCCCATGACCTCATAAGAAACGGCGTAGAGGGCCTCTTTACCCGAAAGCGGATGGCGCGCTATCTCCCGTTCATGGCGGCTTTCATCGCATACCTTGTGATACGCGCCATCGTGATGGGGCCGGCAATAGCCCCTGCCTACAAGCTGCACGGCTTCCTTTCGGGAGGGCTCTTTGCCTTGAACTCCACGGTGCTCTTCTCGAGGTACCTCGCAAGCCTCGTCTGGCCGACCGCTGTCCCCATGCAGATGCTCGACCCGGTATTATCGCCCTTTGAGCCCAGGGCCGTTGCAGCCTTTGCCGGGATAGCGACGGCGCTCATCATCCTCATTCTTTTTTCAAGAAAGAACAGGCTCGGGTTTTTCGCCCTTGCCATCCTCGTCCTGCCCATTCTGCCAGCGCTCTACTCCCCTGCCGTGAGCAGGGTGCCTTTCGCGGACAGGTACCTGTATTTTCCGGCAGCGGGCCTTGGCCTGTTCGCCGCGCTCCTTTTAGGAAGGGCGTTGTCAGGACATATCAGGCTTAAACCCGCCGCGCTCGCGCTCATTGCCGTGATTGCCGTCCCGTACGCCGTATACGGCCACCAGAGGAGCCTTTTCTGGGAAAATGATATGGTGCTATGGGGTTCAGCCCTGAAGGCCCAACCGGGGAATTACGTGGCCATGCATTCGATAGCGAAAGAGCTCCTTGAGGGCGGAAAGCTCGCCGAGGCGACCGCTCTTCTGGAGAGGTCGCTCGAGGAGAACCTCTCGGGGGCCCACCCGGAAAAATCGATGGAGCTCATTACAAGGCGGGCGCTCTCCAACGCCTATCTCAAGGCCGGGGAGATGGACAAGGCCGAGGGAAACCTTCTCGAATATCTGAGGATGGCTCCCGAGGACCCGTCAGCCAACTATAACCTGGGCCTCATAAACCAGCGCTCCGGCAGGTGCGTCGATGCCCTTGAGTATTATGAAAAGGCCCGGCTTTTCGCCGTAAAGCCCGCTCTTGTTGAGGACATACGGCTAAAGAGCGACGAATGCAGGGAGGCCCTCGGGGCCCCGGAGGGAGATAGGCAGCCTCCCGGCCCTCCGGGCGGGGGCCTATAAACCTCTTTGTTTCCTGATTTTTTTCATGATATACTCCGGGGAATTGACCTTGCAGAGGTTTATATGGGCGATATAAAGGAAGGCGTCTTCATCCACCCGACCGCCGACGTCTCCCCACAGGCGTCGATAGGGGAGGGCACGAAGATCTGGCATCAGGCCCAGATAATGCCGGGCGCGAGGATAGGCGAGAGATGCAAGATCGGAAAGGGCGTCTACGTCGACTCGGGCGTCTCGGTCGGGAATAACGTAAAGATACAGAACTACGTCTCCGTCTACAAGGGCGTGACCGTCGAGGACGACGTGCTCCTCGGGCCGCACATGACCTTCACCAACGACCTCTATCCGAGGGCCTTCGTCGACGAATATACGGTCTACGAGACGCTCATCAAGAAGGGCGTTGCCATAGGCGCCAACGCCACTATAGTATGCGGGGTGACCCTGCACGAGTACTGCATGATAGCCGCCGGCGCCGTGGTGCTCTCGGACGTGCCGTCATACGCGCTCGTGGTCGGCAACCCGGGCAGGGTGGTCGGTTACGTCTGCAAGTGCGGCGGCAGGCTCGAGGTGGAAAAGCTCCCAAAGCAGGGCATACAGTCGAAGACGACTTCGTGCCCGAAGTGCGGGAAGGGCTACGAGTTCCAGCTCGGCCTTATCCCAGTTCTCTAAAAGAGGCCAGGGACTTTTAACGGATGAGCTCGATAAAGGAAAAGCTTACGAACATGTTCGAGAAGGTCATGGCCGGGACCGTGACAAGGGAAGAGGGGACGATGCTCCTCAATCACCTTGTCAGGGAGGACCCGGCTGGGACTGTCGCGGAGCTCGCGCTCCTCATCGAAAACCCGCCCGCCGGGGTGTTCCCGAAGACCATTATCCACACGATAGCGCTCGCGAGGAACAAGGCCTTCTACGAGATAATGATCGAGAGCCTGGCGCACAAGAGCGAGGACGTATCGGTGCTCGCGGCCGAGGAGCTCGCGAGGCTCAGGACCAACGAGGCCCGCGAGGTGCTCTCCGAGCACTTGAACAGCGAGATAGAGCACGTAAGGAAGGCCTCCGCGGCGGCGCTCGTACAGGGCTTCTCAGAGGGCCCGGAGCTTGTAAAGCAGCACATGGCCGGGCACGCGGATCCGTTCTACAGGCTCACTTCGGCCCAGGGGCTCCTGCTCGGGGGGAAGAAAGGCGTCTCGGCGCTCCTCAATATGCTCGCGACAGGGACCGGCGGCGTGATCGTAACGGCTGCCGAGGCCCTCATGACCGCGCCGGATAAGCTCGAGGATTCGGACATACCCGGGGTCTTTGAGGCGTTGATGAACGCGGGCGACAGGAAGGACGCACAGTCGGCGATCGAGCTCCTGAAGGTGGCCGGTTCCCTGAATGGCAGGGCAAAGGGGTTTGAGAGCTTTATACAGGCGTTCGCTGATTATCCCTTCGAGGCCGTCAAGGTAGAGGCCGAGAGGGCCCTCCGCAATATCCGCTCCTGACAGGCATGAAATAAGTCCATCTGCTTTGTTGTCTTCAAACGCGGCAGAAGCGGCGTACGGCAAAGAGTACGCCTCATTCCTCGCTCCTCGCATATGGAGCTCATTTGAAGCCTGTTTTTTAAAAAGCTCCTAATTTCCTGTTTTCTTAATCGACATTATGGCCTGCCTCGCGCCTTCATGGCCAGGGTCGAGGCCGAGCGCTGTCTCGAATTCGTAGAGCGCCTCGGCGGGCCTCCCGAGCCGGGCGAGCGCTTCGCCCAGGAGCGCGTGCCCTTCGGCGAGGGACGGCATCGCGGCAACGACGCCCTTCAGGACCGGCTCTGCCTCGCCTGCCCTGCCCATCTTAATAAGAATCGAGCCTATGCCGAGGCGCGCGAGCACGTTATTGGGGTCGTAGACCAGGGCCTTCCCGTACTCGGCCAGGGCCTCGTCAAGCTGCCCCCGGTCCTTGAGGACGTGCCCTATATTGACATATACCCTCGGGTTGGTCTGCTTGTATCTCAACGCCTCCCGGTACTCCGCCATCGCCTCATCCAGAAGGCCGCGCCCGTAGTACACGTACCCGAGGTTGTTGTGCGCCTCGGCGATGTCCGGCTTGATGAGGATCGAGAGCTTGTACATCTCCACAGCCTCGTCGACCCGCCCCCGCGTATGCAGGATGGCCCCTATGTTGAAGTAGGCCCTGGCGAAGGCGGGGTTAAGCTCCACCGTCCTCTGGTTCTCCCTCATCGCGCCGTCGAGGTCCCCGGCCCCGGCCAGCATTATCGCGTAGTTGTAATGGGTCCTGGCCTTCATCGGGGATTTCCGGGCCACGTCCTGCCACATCGTAAGCGGGTCGGCCCAGACGAGGTTCCTCGAGTGGGCGGCGAACGCGTACGCCGTCGCGAGGGATAATAGGAGCAGGGCGGTTATGGACGAAGAGAGCGCGGTCCTGTTCATGTCAGAAGTTGAGGAACCTGACGAAGTTCCTCGATATCCTCAGAAAATAGGTGTTGTCGACCTGCTCCCTGACGGCGTCCTCGACGAGGGCGTACCTGTGCTCCACGCTAAGGAACCAGGCCCTGATATTGAACCTGAAGGTGTTCGTGAGATAGGTCGACTGGAAAAAGCTGTCGTTAAGGTCTGTCCTCGACCTGGTCAAGTTGATGTCCCAGTCCACGTCGCCCAGTATCCTCTTGTTATACGAGGCGGTGACGGTGGAGGAAACGCTCGTTTCATCACCGCCCTTGAAGTCGCGCAGAGTCCTCATGTACTGGTAGGCGAGCCGCAGGTTTCCGTCGTATATGATCCTGTAGTGGCTGGCGTTGAAGCTCTGGCTCTGCTCCGAGGACGAGCCGATGGTAGCGTCGTCTCTTTGCGAGTAATTTGCGAGGAACGAAAAGTTCGTGTTCCTGAAGTAATCCGAGGTCGCCGAGAAGGTGACGTTCTGGGAGCTGTTGTTGTAGATGTCCACCCTGGACGTTGAATTGTAGTAGGAGTAGTCGGCCTGCATTATGACGTATTCGGTCCACTCCTTGTTGGTGGCGCCGGCCGAGAAAGACTGGCTCTTGGTCCAGGAGCCGTTGCTGTCAGAGGTGTCGCTGAAGGCCGCGGACGTGCTTAAGAGCACGTATCTGACGACGTCGATGTTCAGGAGCGAGACGGACCCGTTTTGCTGGAGGCCTGAAAAAGGGTTTTCGTCGTTCACCTCCTCGTGCCGGTAGCCTGCCCCGTATCCGGCCGAGAAGCTGGCCCAGCCCAGAAAGGCCCCGTAGCCTATGCCTGTATTGGTCCCGTAGGAGACCCTCTTGTTGCCGGCAGAGTCCTCGGAGGAGCTGTAGTCTACCGACTGCGTGAGGGAGACGTTGTCGTTTACCCTGTAATCCGCGACAAGCGAGTAGCCGAACGAATCGGAGGTCACCTCGCCCGTCGGCGTCTCGGTTACGCTTTTGTTGACCGAGAGGCTGGTGCTGGCCGAGAGCTTTTCCGAGAAATTGTATCCCATGGACCCGCTGTATGTCTGTCCGGACTGCTTGGAGGAGTCCACCTCGCTGCTGTAGTAGCTGTAGGTATGGCTCTGGGAGAACTCCTGCCCGGGCGCCGAGAAAAGGCCCAGGGATATGCCCTGGACCGTCGAGGAGGTGCTGGCGTCCCGTGACTCGGAATCCGAGGTGCCCCTCGAGTACCCGAAGCTGATCCTGGTAGCCTTCGAGAGCTCGGTCCTGTTCCTGATGTTGATGCTCGTGGTCTCGGAAGAGCTCCCCGAGCTCGAATCGTTCGTGTTCAGGCCGAAATATATGCCGTTGTCCGAGGGCCCGATCTTCTTCTCCATGGTCAGCCTGTACACGGCCGACTCCGTGCTGGCGCCCTGCCCCTCGGTCTGTGAGAGCTCCGCGAAGAGGGACGTCCTGGGCAGGTTTCGCATCTTTATCTCCCAGTTGAGGCCGTACCTCGTGGACTCGCTTTCCGTGGACGATGTCGAGGTGCCCGAGGAGAACTCGTTCTCCGAGGTGTAATGGCTGAAGTAAAGGCTCAACGGGATGGCTGAACGGGGCAGTATGGATGTGTTCAGGTAATAGTTCACGCCCGAGGCTTTGACCTCGGAGTTCCCGGCCTCCGAATCGGTCCTCAAAAGCCTGATCCCGGCGTCGTAGGTCGCAATGTAGCGGCTGATTATGTTGCCGAGCGTATCGAGGAAATATGCCTGGCGGAGCGTGTTGCGCTCGGTCTGCCTGGGGCCGTAGTCCGACGTCTGCCTTTCGAATTCGAACTGGACGCCTCCAAAGAGGAGCCTGTAGACGTAAAGGTCCTGTTCGACGCAATATCCTGTTTCAGGCAAAAGGGCGCCCGCGATTACGAGCACAAACGCGCAAATTGCCTGCCTGCTGCGGAACATCAAAAGACAGTCCTTTCATCGGGTCAGCATTAGAAACGCCACGGGAGGCGAAGGCACAGAAAAGGCGGCCGGCCCTCAGGGCCAGGCGCACCTGAATCCCACGTCGTCGTAGCGCCCTTCAGGTGGAGCGGCGTTCCTGAAAGGAGCCCTTACGTAGACCTGCAGGCTGTAGTGGCCCATCCCTCCCCAGCCGCCGCCCCGGACTACCTTGAAGCGCTCCCCGTAGTCCTTGTCGTTGAAGTCGTTGCCGGGATAGGGCAGGTACCAGTCCGCGGTCCATTCCTGCGCGTTCCCGGCCATGTCAAAGGCCCCGTAAGGGCTTGCGCCGTCCTTGAGGGTCCCGACAGGGAGCGTGCCGTTGTACTCGCCCAGGGTGTTTACCTTCTTGGTGTCGAAGTCCCCGCCCCAGGGGAACCTCCTGCCGTCGGTGCCGCGGGCAGCCTTCTCCCATTCGGTTTCGGTCGGAAGCCGTTTGCCCTTCCACTTGCAGTACTCGTCGGCATCGGCCCAGGTGACCATCACCACGGGGTGCTCATCCATGCCGGGCTGGTATGACCCGCCCTGCCAGTAAGGCGGCGCGCTCCTGCCGGCGGCCTGCACGAACTCCCTGTACCGCCGGTTCGTGACCTCGAACTTGTCTATGTGGAACTCCTTCAGCGAGACCTTGCGTTCCGGCCTCTCGTTCGCGAACCAGGGCCTCTTGTCCCCGTACTGGAGGGCCTTGGCCTCCTTGTCCACCTCGTTGCTCCCTATTATGAATTCGCCCTTGGGGACACGCACCATGTCCTCCGGCGCCTGGGAAGAGCAGCCCGCAAAAAGGAGCAGGGCTGAAAAGACTGTAAGCCGCCTGCAGACGGAACCAAACATGAAAATAACCTCCTGATCTGACGGAGGGGGATAACCCCGTCCGCGATATTTTCCTGAAAGGGAGAGGTCAGTAGATGAATATCTCCCTGTCGGTGTTCGAAATGATGTACTCCCTTAAACGTTCTCTGGTCCCGAGGTCGTAGAAGTCTATCGGGTTATAGTCGTCGGTGAACGCGAACCCCGGGCTGCCGAGCGATACCTTCCTCGAGTAGATGCCTTTCAGGTCTTCCAGGTAATCCGGATTGAAATCCCTGGGCATGAACCCTTCGTCCGGCGTCCTCGCGCCCTCCCAGGCGACGAATATCATGTTGACGGCCCTTGGGACATCGGAGAAGTACGCCGGAGAGGTGTATACCTCGACGTTCGGGAATACCCTGCCGAGCGTTTCCTTGACCATTGATGGGACCAGCGCGTCCCCGGTCCGGCTCTCCCCTATGAAGTTCATTACGAGGACGCCGTCGGGGGTAAGCCTTCTTTTCATCAGCTCGAAGGCCTCCAGGCTCACGAGATGGCTCGGGGGCGTATCCCCCGAGAAGGCGTCTACGAATATGATATCGTAGGCTTCCCCCGCGGAGTTGAGGAAGTACCTTCCGTCCTGGATGAACGTCCTGTGCCTCGATCTGTCGTATGAGAAGTGCTTCGATGCCGTCTCGACCACGCCGGGGTCGATCTCCACCACGTCCGTCTCTATGCCGTAGGCGCTGAACCTCTGCGGCAGGATGCCGCTGCCGAGGCCTATCACGAGCGCGCGCCTTGAAGCCGGGCTGTAAGCGAGGCCGAGCTGCTCGGCGTAATATGTGTACCTCGAGACCGGCAGGCCTGTAGACGTGTCGACGGTCCCCTGTATCATGTTCTCGAGCAGGAACTCCCTGTAGTTCGTGTCCCCGTACGAATAGTCCACCACCTTTATCTGCCCGTAAGGGCTGTCCCTCTTTTCGATCACCGTGACCTTCACCCCGTCCGTCCTTACCGTTGACGGCAGGTCCGCGGGAGAGGAGGCGAGGATCACTGGAAGGGCCAGGACCGCGGCGGCGAACAGACGCTGCCTGAAAAACGCCCAGTATCCGGCGGAGAGGGCGAAAAGGATGAATGCCGTGAGGTATATGATGTTGTTGACGCCGAGGCCGGGTATGAGGACAAATCCGGTGAGTACCGTGCCGATGAAGCTGCCGAAGGTGGAGACCGCGTAAAGCCTTCCGACGGTCCTGCCAACGCCCATCTCCGAGCTCATGTAGAGCCTCACGATGTATGGGCTCACAATCCCGAGCAGAAAGAGCGGCGGGCCGAAGAGGGCCACGGAGCTCGCGAGCGACCCGGCCCTCAAGCCGAGCGAGAGCGCGGAGCCTATTATGAATCCCCTTGTCAGCGGGATCGAGAGCACGAAGACCCCGGCCAGGAATATGACCCAGAAGAGAGCCCCGTGGCTGGTCTTCCTGTCAGCCAGGGCGCCGCCGAACCAGTACCCGAGCGCGAGAGAGACGAGGGCGACTGTTATGAGGGAGGTCCAGATGAAAAGACTGACGCCGAAAGGCGGGCCGATGATCCTTGAGCCCAGGAGCTCGATTACCATCACCATCGCGCCGCAAACAAACGCGGTGAAAACAAGGTATCTGCTTATCGCCACTCGTGTGTCTCCTTCATGCCCCCGTCCCCTGTCTGCTTTTTACTTCGGGTCCTTCGCGCACCTGAAACCGAAGTTGTTGTTTTTGGTCAGGGGGTGGAAGAAGATCCTGTTGAAGGCCGGGGCGCTGATGCCGCATTTGTAGTAGGTGCAGTCATACCACGACCCCCCTTTCAATACCTTGTATTTCTCGCCGTAGTTCTCGTCTGGATGGGTATTGCCCTTGTGGCCCTTGAACCAGCTGTCCGTCCATTCGAAGGCGTTCCCCGCCATGTCATAGACCCCGTAGGGGCTCTTGCCGCTCTCGAAGCTCCCGACAGGCATGGTGTCCTCGTTGCCGTACTGGGGGGTGTTGCCCTTTTCCCTGTCGAACTTGTTGCCCCACGGGAACGACCGCCCGTCAGTGCCCCTCGCGGCTTTTTCCCATTCCTGCTCGGTCGGCAGCCTCTTTCCCTCCCACTTGCAGAAGGCGTCGGCATCGGCCCATGTGACGTATACTACCGGGTGGTTTTCCTTGCCAACGGGAATGCGCCCGCCGGTCCAGTGCGTGGGAGCGGGCCTGCCGGTCGCGTCGGTAAACGCCTTGAACCGTTTGTTGGTGACCTCGTACTTGTCGATATAAAATGAATCAAGCCATAGCCTGTGCTCGGGCTGGCTCTTGGGCCACCAGTCATTGGCGCCCATGGTGAACTCGCCGGCAGGCACCCGGGCCATGTCTTTGGGGGCACCGGCCCCCTTAGGCCTCGCGGCCGGCCTGGCGGCGTTCGCGGCAACTTCCGCCCTCGCGTACTTCTCCATCTCAGCTGACGCGTGAGGCGCCCCGTACCGTTCGTTTATCTCGAGATAGGCGTCGCTCAGCCCCGGACCGTGGCATTCCACGCAGGTGTCGTCCCTGGTGTAGTCGATAGAGTAGCGCCTGTCGGCCGTATGGCATTGGGTGCAATCCGGCTCGCCCGTCTCCGGGTCGTAAGCGTCCTTCTGGTTCGCGAAGGTGTTCGCGCCGGTTACGGCGCAGGCGAGGATAAGGACTGAAAGGAGCCCCTTCGAGCTATTTCGCATCTGTACCGCCTGTCCGGGCCGGTGTGGTTTCCTGTTTGGCCGCCACTGCTTTCAAGCCCTCCTGTTCCAGGAATCTTATATAAGCGAGCACGTTCCAGCGCTCTTCGTCGGTCAATATCTCCTGCCACCTCGGCATGGACATGGCTTCCCCGCCTATGTCCTTGTGTACGCCTTCGCTTACGGACTTGAACATCTCCTCGTCGGTCTTTGCCATCCTCTTCCTGTCCTCCACGAAGTTGGCCGGGTGAGGGGAGAGGGCGATGCCGACGGGGCCGTCGCCGTATCCTTTCTGCCCGTGGCAGAAATGGCAGTATTTGAAGTAGATCTCCTTGCCCTGGTCGAGGTTGGCCGTCTCTGGCCTCACGGCGGTCTTTTTGACGTTTACGGACTCCGGGGCGGAGCCGCCCGTGCCGCCTGAGCACCCGATCACCGCTGAGGCGAGAAGAGGGAGCAGCGCCGCGAGGACGCCAGAGGGCAGCAGGTTCCTGTATTTGCTCATGTTCATATTCCGGGCCTTATGGTTTGATATCCAGGTCTACGTACTCGATAGTGGCCTTGTCCCTGAGATCCTTTATCCAGTCCTTCCAGTTGTTGATCTGTTCCTTGTCGCGCAGCTCGTCCCTGAGGTTTTCGATGTTGAGTTCCTCGAACTTCTTCTGCACCGATGGCATGCGGCCCTCGACCTTCACGATATGGTAGCCGTAGAGCGTCATGACCGGGCCGACGATATCGCCTTCCTTCGCCGTCTCCACCGCGGCCTCTATCTCCTCGAAGATGCTGCCTACGTGAGCCCAGCCCATGTCGCCCCCGTTCGCGGCGTTGATGTCCTCGGAGCGCTCCTTCGCGAGTTTGGCGAAGTCCTCGCCAGACTTGGCGAGCTCGATTATATCATCGGCCTTCTTCTTTGATTCATTCCAGGCCTTGGTGCCGCCCGACGGGTCGGCCTTTATGAGGATGGAGCGCAGGCGGAGTCGCTCCGGCTCCTTGAATTTTTCCAGGTTGTTGTCGTAGTACTCCCTCAGGAACTTATCGTCGACCTTCTCTTCGGCCTTTTTCTTGAACTCCTTTTTCTTCTCGGTCGACACCCTCTGGACGGTCAGGTTCTTCCTGTACTCCTCCTTCAGGTCGGCCATCGTCATCTTGCTCCTCTTGAGGGCCTTCTCCAGGCTCTCGCCGGGGGGGAGCTTCTTCCTGATCCCCTTTATCTCCTTGTCGATGTCCTTGCTGGTGACAAGATTGAGCTTATTGGCCTTGGAGTAGCTGTAGATGAGCTCGCTGTCGATAAGGTTGTTGACGGCCTTTTTCCTGACCTTGGCGAACCGCTCGTCTGAGACCGTCTGGTGATAGGTCATATAGGGAAGGAGCTTGTCCGTGGCCGTATCCAGCTCGCCCCTTGTGACCCCGGCTCCGTTGATCTTCATGACGATATCGGTATCTTTAGGCGGTTGCATTGGAGCATCCGCGGCCAAGGCAGGGGACGCGATAAGGGAAAAGGCGAAAAATGAAGCTACGAGTAACCCCTTGGAACAGCGCATACTGAGAACCTCCGGTTTTGTTAGGTGCATTATAATACAAAGCTCTTAAAGAGAAAACTGTTTTTCAGGCTTTTGGGAGCCGGTTTTGCGAGTTTTTTCAGCTATTTTAACCGCCCCGGCGAGGCCGGGACCCGCTCATTTCAGGCGCCACTATTCTATCCTGCCGAGCTTAAAACATGGGTTAGAGCTTCATTAATTTTTTTTAATCCTGCAGTTCCACTGCCGCGTGTTTTGAGGCTGGCGTCATTGCCGGTGAACCATCCCGGCTGTCGGTAGGTAAAAAGGTAAGCTGGCCGGGGCAGCCCGGAAGGCCGCTCAGTTGGAGAGATTGGATGATGCGGGAATGGCCGCCCGGGGACGCCTCGCGATAGCGGCAGGGGCACTGGGCAGCGGAAAATAAAAAAAAGGGCCGGCATAAAATGCCGGCCCTTTTTCAACATGCGCCCAAAAGGACGCAGGCTCTCTTACTTGTTGTGGCAGGTCCTGCAGACGCCGGAACCGGTGTTGCCGCCGACCCTTCTGAGGAACATACCATCGGAGCACTGCTCGCCGCTGTTGTTA
>Ga0209521_10000491_pt1 | contig 30462 bp, 54 predicted proteins | sample Rifsed19ft4_FD_184016 | JGI IMG/M metagenome (GOLD analysis project Ga0209521, IMG submission 184016) | Soil microbial communities from Rifle, Colorado, USA - sediment 19ft 4 (version 2) | ecosystem: Environmental > Terrestrial > Deep subsurface > Rock core/Sediment | place: Rifle, Colorado...
CCACTGACCAGCTTCCCACCGAGCGTCAGCCATAAAGCCAACAAGGGCACACCCCATAGCAGAACCAGTGCGATTATGGAGGCGGACAGTTACGACACGCCACGGTGCGGTCGTTGGTAGTGCGCCAGCGGCACTCGGGATGACACCCTGGCCGGTCGCAGGCTGGCCGAGCCACTTATTTGCGTTTTTATAACGAATGCTTTTCATCTAACGGCCACTCCTTGACCTGGGGGACTTGCCCCGTGACTTTTTATCGCGGGCGGGCTGGCCTGTTGGCTTCCAGCCATGCTCGACACCCCGCAGAAGGTTGACCATGCGCTTGGCGCGGGCAGGAGACTTGGCAGTAGCCCTGTGTTCACCGCCCTTTAGGACTTCTTTACCGCGAAAATCGTAAGACACTTTATAACCCCCTTCAGGTTAGGACAGTAGTACATCATATAGCATATTGTTTATGACGCACTGTGTCAAGTTTATAATGCGACTTGTCAAACAATTATTTAGCTAAGTGATCGCCACGCTGTACCATCCCACACATATATTGTCACAACTCCAGCAGTAACTCTAAACACTACACCTTTTCCGTTTGGAGGGGGATCAACTGGAGCGTTTGTTGTTATAGACAAAGGTACGACATTTCCTGTCCATACAACCGACCGGAAGAGGATTGGGTCAATTTCTAAGGACAGTGCTGTAAGCTGTGAAAGCGCCGGTGGCAACGTCCCGCCTTCTTGCGTTACTGTCCCTATAGAAGAAACCAGCACAAGTCCTACAAGATTACGAGTGAAATCAGCAACAACTGTACCTACTGCACTAATTACCTCCACTCCCGCAAGAGTTGGAGAAACATCCTGTCCGAGATTACCAATAACCCCTGTACTCGATACTCCACTAAGTTGCACGTCACTGTTCGCTGTAGGTGTACCGACGCTTCCCGCCGCAGTATGCCCCGTAATAGGTTGTTCAGGTGCAGGAGCAGAAACATCTCCAAGTATCGCAATAGAAGAAATGCCGTCTTCAGGGATAACGAAATCAACAGTTGGCGTACCGACTTCTCCAACCGCTACGACCCCCGCCAATCCGACTGTTCCTACACCCTCCGCGATAATGGTACCAGTTCCTTCAATCCCAGACACACCAGCAAGAGAAATACTTTGACTTGAAACTAAAGTCCCAACATTCGTCGTTGCTGTGACACTTGCCAGCGGGAGTTGTAGAGAAATAGAACCAACTAATCCATTCGCAGTTATACCAGTCAGTTGGGTCGGAAGGGTTGGGGTAAGTATTCCCACGGAGGCAGAAGCAAAAACACCAGTAGGTACTATAGACATTCCGCGAGAAACTGAGCCAACCGCTACCGTCGCTGCATTTCCGGTAATTGCTTTTGTTTTAGTAAGAGCAAGAGTACCAACACTACCTGTTACTGAGTTCCCAGTAGGAACTGGCCCCTGGATAACAGAGCCTACGAAGTTTATGAGAACAACAAGTTCGTTTGAGTAACCAGAAGGTCCAATACCATTAACAGCACGAACTCTATAAGTGTAGGTCGTAGCCGAAAGGATCGTCCTGTCTGTATATGTTGTTGTATTCGCCGGAAGTGTGGCAAGCAGCGCAAACGCTCCAGCGCCAATTTTCCGCTCAAGCTCGAAGTAGTCCTCGTCGGTGCTGTTGTCATCCCACGCAAGGATGGCTGTGGGGGCATTCACTCCTGTGAGCGCAACACTGTTTGGTGGTGTGGGAGTTCCTACGGCTGTGGTTCCTACAACACCTGTTAAGGCCCGAACGAGGTCTCCGATAACAGGAGTGACGGTCCCAACACTGCCTGTGGCCGCTACCCCAGTAAGTGGAGCCGTTCCGGTTGGTATAGTAACAGAACCGACACTCCCGGTAGCCTCAATCCCAGAAAGAGCGGCTTGGCGCGGAATGCCTTGTGTGGACTTAAACTTCCATGACTGGAAGCGGCCTCCAAGGTTGCCTAAGCGCCCTCTTCCTCCAGTATTCCAATAATAAACGAGCGGTTGGGAAACAGTAACAGAATCTACGCTCCCAGTTGCAGCTTCTCCTACAACCGCGACAGTAGAAGAGGGCGTGATTGTACCAACGGAAGCCGCCGCTTCGGTCCCAGAAATGGCTTGGGATTGGCTAACAGTCCCTATAAAGCCGGTAGAAGAGTTCCCCGTTAGTGGAATGCTGTAGTCTGGAGAAGCAGTCCCTACGTCAGAAGTGGCCGCAACACCAGAAACCGCCTGCGCTTGACTGACTGAACCAACTGCGCCTGTTGCTTCACTGCCTGTTAGGGAAACGTCAGCACTTTGAACAACTGTACCGACAGATGCCGTGGCACTGGGTCCGGTAATTGGCGCGTCTATATTTGGAGCAGCCGCTTGAACGGCTGTAGTTGCACTGACTCCCGTTAGAGCAGCTTCGGCATCTCCACCCTGGCTCGCAACAACAGTACCAACACTACCTATTGCTCCCTCTCCTACAAGTGGAACAGTGCTGCTTGGTACGACTGAACCAGTACCAGATGTTGCTTCAGTTCCAGTAATGGAAACGTTGGCTGAAGGTGTGAGCGTCCCTACAGCACTGGTTGCTTCAACTCCTGTAGTTGGGACGTTTTCGTTAGGGGTTAGCGTTCCTACTGCGGTAGTAGCTTCAATTCCAATAAGCGGGACACTTGAATCAGGAACAAGAGTACCGACACTGGCGGTTGCTTCAATTCCTGAAATCGCCTGTGTCGGAATAATATTATCAACAGAAGTAGTTGCGGCTACTCCCGTCAACCCGACAGTAATAGCGACTAAAAACGCCCCAAAAAGGCCGCTGCCGAATTCGCCAGTAAGCGGCGTTTCAACATCAGAAGTTAGGACTGCCTCTTTCTTGAACCGACGAGACTGAAACCAGCCGCCCCACTTTGCTGGTTTATTCCAAACACGCGCATCTACAGCCCTGAATGTGATAGTGCTTGCTGCCCATGTGTCGGAAGACCCCATTGTATATGCGGCAGGGGCTTCTGGCCCAGGAACGCCAAGGACTTTAGATGAAATCGCGACAGTGGACCCAACCGTTGTACTGGCCTGTCCAGTATTCGCTTCTACGAGATTAGTGTAACCGGAGGGAACTGCTGAGACGGTAGTATCGTCGTCATCCAAGAAAGCGACGGCGACACTAAGAGCGCCTGGGGTTACTGAAGTGGTTGCTGTGGGGTTTGGGGCGTTGCTGGTTCCTGTTGCTGGTGTCTGCCAGGCGGCGTCGAGAATTGTGTTAGGATCGCCGCCGCGCCATACCTGGACGACGTTGGACTTGAGAATAGTTGCATGTTTGACGACATCAACGGTGGTGTCCGGCGTGGCCCCCATGACCTTGTAGCCAAAGTTCGCGCCGGGGTTTGCGCCCGTTCCGTTTTCAGGGACGGTATATCCTGCCGAGGCGATGGAATCAGCACAACTAATATCGCCAGCAGTCGCTACAAGAACAAGATCGCCTGTGATTGGCGAGCCAGGAAGCGTGATGGACTGGTTGCCAGAACCAGCAGTAATAGTTGTTCCGAGTTCTCCAACCTTCAACCACGCCATTAAGGAATTATCCTAAACTGCCTGGCCGACGAATCTTATTGTAGAAAATTGATCGAGGTGCCCACGCTTGCGTCGCCCCGCCCGCCGCTACTTTATGTGCGCTAATCGTCACACCAGCCGAAGTACCCGCAGTCGCCGTCCAGGACGAATTGTATGTACCCGTGGCACTCACGATGCGGTAGGCACTAGCCGCATTCAGGCCGTCCCCACTCGTTTGGTTCCATTCAGATAATTTCGTGAAGGGCGACGCGACGGTTGTTGTGGGATTGGTGCCGTCTGGCATGAACACAAAGGAAACAAGGAAGGTATCCGCCACGGTTGTCGCAACGCCTGGCGAAGTAAATGGCGACGCACTGTCCTCCTGGCGACCCGCGACATCCAGTGATGGAGAAGCACTTGTGCCCGTACCCTCCACCACAATGATACTGCAATAAGCCGACCCCGCCGTTCCCGTGAAGGTATGGCTGCTGCCACGAAGTCCCGCACTCGCGCCATTGTTATCGTTGTAATAGACACGAAACTCTGTACCGTCACTTAGACTGAGTTGTGTGCCGATCTGCGTCCACGTATTGCCTTTGCTATCCGTTACACTGGTAAATGTACCAAAGAACCGGAAGCCAACAATAATGGTACTGCCAGCAGTCGTCGTAACGCTTGAGGTTACAACGCTCGTTCCGCTGCTGCCATTGACAGTGTCGATGCCCAGACCGAGTGCCATTAGGGGACTAACCTCAGGTTCGTCGGGGCTGCTGGCGGTGATGGGCCGGCCCCGGTTGGGTCAAACCACTTGAACGCCCCAATATCGAGTTCGTTCGTCGTGCCCCATTGAGTATCTGTGACGGCCACACCAATTCCCCGTAATCCGCTCGTACTCTGAAGATGAAACTCATTGCTGGCAAGGTCAATAACATTGGGCGTGGTTGTAACATTATTCTGATAGAATGTCGGCCAATCGGTGTTGGCCCCAACCGTAGTCCTCCCTGATCCGCCCCAATCGCGCCAACAGGAAATGTTGTTTGGGTACTCGACGCCTAGATAACGATCAAGGATGAGGTTGTTCCTCCACACGCTACCCGTGTAGGTGTCCACCATCGCGGACTGAATACGATTGTTCGAATATTCATTCCCAGCATTCTCGTTCGCGTAAATGATGTTGTTGGCATAGACGCCGTTGGTGGCTGTCGTGAAGGATGTAATGCCGATACCGCCATTATTGTAAATGACATTGTTGTAAATGAGATTATTGCTCGCATCACCACCAACTCCGCTGATCTCGATGCCGTGATCGTCCCCGCCATAAAACACGTTCCGCCGGACGGTGGTACGTTGTGCGCTGACTTCGATTCCTGGTTTATATAAGCTACTGTGCTGGGGGTCCGCGTTCACATCCTTAAAGACGTTGCCTTCGATCAAATTATACTGGCAGTTGGGAGCGCCAGTCGCCTCCCAGCCTAAGCCCATGCCGCCGTCAAAGAGATTGTTCTTCCACTGGTTGTAATCGGAGCCTTCTTTTGTCAGTCCCGTATCGTGGCCGCCGCGCTGCGAGTGGCTATACTGGATCACGTTTCTGTCAGACGAACTGCCGATTGTCACGATGGTCGAACCGTCATCTAGGCCCCATTGTCCGGCATCATGTACATAGGAATAGTGGACGAGATTGTAGCCGTTTGTGATATAAATGCCTTCTAACCAGCCTCCGCCACCCGCATCAATCTCGGCATTCACGATGGCGTTTCGCTGTCCGCCGATGTTGACGCGGGGACCGTTGCCATCGGTGTTGTCCACGTTGATCCCGTCGAGGATCAGGTAGTTCCTGCCCGAGCTGATGTAAATAGTGGACTGTCCGCCGGGGGCGTTGCTCGTCGTGATGGTCGGTGTTTCCCCGTAGTTCGCTTGGATCACGGTGCGATTCGCCTGCGTGCCGCTGTTCACAGGAATAAAAGAGTCTGAACTGTATGTGCCCCCACCGACCAGGACCAGGGTCCCAGCGGCGACTCCATTCGCAGACGAGACTTTCGGCCAGGCGTTCGCCCAGGAGGTGCCGTTTTGGGAGCCCGCACCGCCCGGCACGACGTACCGGATGGTCCCAGGCGTCGTCGTGGTGGCACTCGCCGTGTTGGAATAGGAGCCGAAAACCTCCGTGCCGCTGTCATTCTTGGCATAGGTGCGGACGCGGAAATTGTAGGTGGTGCCGTATTTGAGCCCGTACATCTGGAATTTGGCGGCGGACCCCATGCTCGTCCCGGTCCCGTCCGTGATGTCCGTGTAGTGGGCCTCGGTCACCCAGTAGGGGAGCCAGTTCCGCCCGTCGCGCGTGATCGGCAGCTCGGTCCAGGAGCTGTACCGCGAGTCCCCATCGGACTGAATCTCGACCTTGTAGCCCCAGCCAGGATTCGTGACCGCAGGCCACGTCAGATTGATCTGATTTGGACCCTTAGCGGTCGCGGTGATGACCGGCGCGTCCATATCGCTAAGTCCTCATGGATAGACCCACCACGCCTGCCTTTTCCATTAGTTAAGAGCTTCCACTACATATTGCTGTACCTGAATCCCGTTGCCGGCGTTGCTGATCGAGAAGCCAGTCCAGAAGTCAAGAATGTTCGCAATCGTGCTATCAAACCCTGTACCAACAGCAGGAGCAGTCACAGGAAGTAAGAAGGAGCCAGAAGTATTCACAGCGTCTACCTGTGAGGCAGTTAGTGTGAACATAATCCCAGCGACAAGCCCTTGACCCATGAAATTTGCTGTTGTAGTGGCTCCGATTGCCCGGCATGTAAGTAATACCTCAAGCACGAACGGCAGTGTTGTGTGTGCCGTCGCGTTAAGTTGAATTGCGCCAGAGGTCCAGACAACGATAGTGCCAAGCATAACTTGGAAAGTAATTGTCCCTGGTGTTGTCACAATGTTACTGATCCCACCAGAAACAGTTACCCGAAGAACCTTACCTTCCGAAAAGTAGTTCGGAGCGAAGGTGTAAAGTGATGTTGCTGGAATGACTGTCTTCGCGGTCGTGTAGGTATTGAACAGCGTTCCGGCAACGGACTGAGCAACAAGCGTTTCCTGCCAAGTTTGAAGGCTCATGTATTCTCTCCTTTATGCAATCCGAATGAGGCCAGTTGTGGCATCGTTCGTCGGCATTGTGAGAGTGAATGTCCCAGCAGTGATCGTCTGAGCGCCGAAGGTATGCACGCTCACCGTCTTGTTACCCTGAGTCGAGTTGTAAATCATCACCGCATCAAAGGCGGTTGCCAATGTCACAGTTGTGTACACGATGGAAGCAGTCGGCGTACTAAAGGCGGTCGTGCTAGTACTCGTCGGCGCGATCCAATCTGGTGAACCTGTGAGGTCAACTCCGCCCGCGACGTAGTTTGTCCCTGACACTTCACCCGTTGCTGTATATACTGTGGACGAGGCATTGACCGTTGCCGTAGTGAGGTACAATGCAGCCTTGAATGAGTCAGCGGTCGTTGTGCCGCGAGTAACTGTGGTCCCAAACGCATGAATCCCGTTTAGGAGTTCCACCTTGAAACTCGTTGCCATTGCTTGTGTGTTTGCCATTTATTTCTCCTAGATGGGTTGGATAACCCCCGACATTGGGGGCATCTTTTTGAGTGTGACATGCGCCGAGCGATGCACTAACTCACCATTGAAATAATACTCGACCCAGGTGGTTGTTTCGTTTTCATTGTCAATCTCGCCTGTTCTCTTATTCAGCAAGGCGATGTCCATTTCCCCGTGAACTGTATTGACAGTCTCAGGGATTGACTTTAGGCTTCCTTTCCATTCTCTCATGTCACCCTCCTGTGATTCTTTAAGAGTAGGATAATCCTGTTCTGTTGTCCCATACATTTGTGAAGTTGTCTGACCCAACGGCCCACTTCATGCCAGTCAAGTTCGAGTTACTGTCGTACTCTAATCTTACAATCCTCCATACACCAGAGGATTGGCTAGACCCAGGAGCGGCCTTCCCTATATAAATCAAGAGGCCGTTTGAATCAAACGCCAGTAAAGTCGTGAACTTAGTAGGTTCATCTACTGGAATACGGATGCCAGAAACAGACTTGACAGTCACCTTTTCTTACCTCGTATAACACACTAGTGTATTATATATAATGCACTGCGTCAAGTTTATTTTGTGGTAATGGAGCGTCTAAGTTCGGTTATTTCTATTGCGAGTGCGTTTTTATCGGCCCTGAGTGCTTCTAGTTCGTTCCGCATGGCAAATAGAGCATCTTTAAACCACAGACTGACCATAAATGCTCGCACAATTCGGTGCAGTAAGCGGCTAAATCTCCCGTGTTTTGGGCTAATTATAAGCATTCCCATTATGGCACCGAGGAAGTGAGGACAGCATTTATAGTTCCGCTAGTGTAATTGGATACTACAGCCTTCATCCAACGAAGCGGAAGGTCAATACTTATAAAACTATCTTCAGTAATATCTACACCTAGTTGTGTACCGGCTGTGACATTACTAGGTTTTGTTGCGGCATTTGATCCTTGTAACTGTACAGTAGCAATGCTGATTCCAGTTATATCAACAGAGAAATTACGAAACCCACGCACATCTATCCACACGCCTGTCGTAGTCGCTACAGCAGCATCTAAGAGCTTCCATGAAGTCCAGTATGCCCCTGAGCCATAGGAACCTTGGTCTACAGGATCACCGTGAGCCATTACGTTCTCCCAACCGCCGGTAAGAACACTGTGTCAGATGGGATTGCCAAAAGATTGACGAAGATATTCGCAGACACTTTCGCTGCCTGTGGGATGTTCGAGATTAACTTGATATGAAATTTCGCGGCGTCGGTGATATACACGGCTACCGGGAGCGTCAACTCATGTGTTCCTTTTTCCTTCACTAAGCGGAGAGTATGGTCTACATCATACGCAAGTGTTGGGTTTAGGATTAAAAGTTCAAGGTACAACTCCGCAGTAGCATCCACAGAGAAGACGACGCCAACTTTGTACCACCCACGCGGCAGCGGGGCAGTCTCAGCGACTACGGTGCCTGGAGGCGGGCCGGTAAAAACGACTCCACCATACCAGTTAAAAACTTCCGACTGTGCCATGACGTTCTTTCTCCAGCATTGCGGTTCCGGCTAAGGCACGCTTCATAAGGTCTTCGCTGTCCTGGCGGTTACGAGTCTCAATGTCCTTCGCGTGAATGTCAGTGGAGATCGGGACTCCATCTACCACACCTTTAATGATATACCACTCACCGCGCTTGTGGACTTCAAGGATTGTCACCTTTTGTCGTTCGTCGGCCATGACTACACCTGAATCAATACAACACGCCGCGATGTTGTAACGAGTACACCCATCGGGTGCTGCATGACAAGTTTAATGTCTTCCCCGATTTCGGGAGCAAAAATTGGGATGGTTCTTGGTGCGCCCCGTGGTACTGGTTGTGTTACGGGCACCAAGCCACCTTCAGCCGCCACTGCTTCCGCAGTCGCTTTCTCTGCTTCACTCACTGACCGCGTGCGAAGCTTCGTCCCTAAGTTTGACTCAGGGAAGAACACTAACGGTTTAATACAGTGATAGCACGTAATGGGTGTGTCTACAAATGTCTCTGGCGACGGCTGCTGGCCTACCGCCACAAAGTCCGCCGCGTTGGGCTTTTCTTTTGCTTCAAGCGGACGGCTGGACTTGTATCGTACTTGCTCACACACACGACAAAAGGCGACATATGTTTCTGCCATGACTCCCTCCAATGTGCCAGATTGCCAGTTACTTCTTCTTCGACTGCGCCTTCATCATCGCAGCAGCGGCGGCTGCTTTATCCATACGACCAGCCACACTTTCCCAATTTGGCCACTCGATTGTTTCGAGCAGTGACTTGCGATCAATGGCCTGCATTCGGAACAGCATAGACCCGAGGCGCTTGAGCATGGTTTTGGACATGACTGCGAAGGACGCAGGGTCCACGTACACTGAATACTCCTCAGGTTTCTCTAGTGGCTCCCAATTCACAGGCTCATAGGACTGTCCTTCGACAGCAGGAATAGTCCGAGGGGTAGTGTACCCCATCGCCATCCGAGCGAAGATCATTTCCGCGAGGCGCTGCACGACGTTGTACAGCATACGTGCGCGGAGCCGAGTCGTGGACTGCGACTGCGCGATTTCAGTTTCAGTCAGATCAGCGGAGATGTTCCCGCGTCCTGCTTGGCCCGTGCGTGGCTCAGAGAACCCAAGCAAGCGGCGTTGCAGCGCCAGCATACGCTCGGGGGCTTGTACCATGTCCGGTGGCATAGGGGGCGGGTACACAATCTTCACTTCAGAGTTCGCGTTGATTTGTAATACCTGGGCGGGAATGGACGCGAAGCTTTCCCAGTCCAGTCCGGTATTTCCTATGGCAACCACCAGCCCGTTATTCAACCGGATCGCGTTTTCCACCTGAGCAGACAGCATCTTGTTCGCGGCAAGCTGGAGTTGCTCAGTCTGTTGGACGAAGCCGTTAGACCAAAAGCGGCCTAGGGCTGGCTCAAGGATCACACGCAGCAAGCCGAAGTCTCGGTAGTTGTATGGGCCGTCCCACAGGATGACACCATTACACCCAACGACGCGGCGGGCGAATGGGTAGAGTGCCTTTTCGCGTGACACCAGTATCTTATTCCCATTCTCGTCTAAGCGTGGAGTTCCTTCACTGTCTAGCTCCTCCTCAACAACGGACTCCATTGCGGGATCACGGAAGACTGCATCAAGGATGCGAGCGCGGGACTTCTTAAACCCAAGGGTGGAAGTCTGGAAGATTGAACTGGAATATAGTGGGCCGCTGTAGTATGACGTGCGGGGGCCTTCAGGACTGAACGACCCAGCGCGTTCCTTAGCACTGTACCGATCCTCTGGCTTGACATACATCCCCTTGATAGGGAACAAGCGGCGAACGTCGTACAGGTCCATGACCGTCTCTTTAATGACCATGTTCCATTTGATGTCGTTCACGGCATCGGGGTCAGGCAGGACGGTACGAGGATCGCGGTGTTCAACTACAACATCCCCCATCCCGTTCGCCGCAGCCGAATCCCACTGGACATCAATGAAGCCAGTCCCAACAATGAGGGACCACATGCAGGCGTACAGTAACTCAAGGTCTACAAAGTTCCGTGCCCACACTGCGCGGAATGCACGCTCCGCTTTCGCATCTCGACCTTGTGTATTTTTATTGCGGGATACATAAATACGAAGCTGCGACTCGCTTAAGTCGCTCGCTTCAGACAGAATGAGCGTGCGAAGCTCGTTTGCGACAATAGGCGGGCGGTACGAGGGCATGGTTTTTGGCCAGTGCTTCCCGTAGAAGATATTCAGGGCGCTGTCAAATTTAGAAAACTCCGCCTCGTCTTCTCGGACTCGCTCAGATTCGTTCGCGGCGCTCTCCAACCAGCCCCACATCTCGACTTCTTGGGGGGTGGGTGTATACAAACCCGCAGGTGTGGTGGACTCATCCTTTAGAGTCAGCGTAGACTTAGCAGCCTCGATGTCTTCCATACATTATCCTTGGTATTGATTAGTTAAGTACCACTGCACAGCTTCAAGAAGTGAATGCTCACCGAATTCTTGATAGGTCATGTCGTCTTCTGTGAACGACGCGGCAATGGCTCTGATTGTGTCTGCCACAGTCTCACCTCGGCCAGCGGCCATCGTTACCAGCAACTCTCGATCTCCTTTACTTAAGTAGCCGAGAGACAACGACTTGAAGGCATCAGGATCGCCTTCGAGGATCGCTTGGAGAGGGAGAACCCAGGCCGTGTTGTTTAGACCAGTCAAGCCAATGCGCTCTGCAAACATAAAATACATCGGCTGGTCGGTCAAGGTTTCGGGGCTTTCCGGTCCCGTGGCCTCCGTAACAGACGTGCCTGAAATGGGGGATGTTGGACTGGATGAGCCCGAAGGTGGTGCAGCCAGGCCAGGCGCACTTCCAGTTAGTTTCTCGATCAGGGACTTGAGTTTCCATTTTGCCATTACCCTCCTCCTACTCTTGGTCTTGCTCTCGAATAAGTTCTAAGGAAGCCTTAAGTTTCTCCATGAGTTCTTCTTGAGAGTCCATCGTGGCGGTGTCGGAATCATCCATATGCGTCTGATGCAACTCGACCGCTGCCTCTAGTGTCTCTTCAAGTGACTCAAGCATTTCACTGATGGATGACATAGTATCTCCTACTGTCGTGGTACATAACGGTCGAGTGTTTGATCGCTGAGCGCACGGAGCGACTCACACCGTGGACATATAAACATCCAGTGGCCAGGTCGCCAAAGTGGGTGTCGCTCGTTCAACAACTTCATTTCTAACCCACACGGACGCTCGGGCTTTCCTCCCATTTCGTCTGGGGCGGTACAGCGAGGCGCTTTATACTTTCTCATACTTTCCCTCCAACCAGATGCGACACTCGGCGTTTCGACGATTCACTAAGCCAGGAATCTTCACGCCGTTGTCAAAAACCCATCGGAGCAGCTGCCGAGGAACTTCGTTATACATACCTGCGTTAAGGAATTGGCGAAGAGTAGATATGCGTAAGGCATCTTCACCGACATTGTACGTGAAGGACACTAGCGCGTCGAACTGTTCATTCGTAAGCGGGACTGTCACTAACCGACCCACAGCATCTTCGGCTGTTTCACAATCCTCCGCGAGTAACTTCTCCGCTTCTTCTTCAGTGAGTGGCGGTGTGTCAGGCCCAACGCCTTGGGTGTTCCCGTACCCGTTCGTCCACACACCACCAGTATCCTGATATGGAGTCGCACTGAAGGACTCCCAGGACTTAATAAATGCAAGGCCTGCTGGAGTGAGACACCGATTTAGTGTTCCCTCCGTTGTGTCCATTATTTGTTGCTACCGTTCTTACTGGCTGCCCAGTGCATAATACCCTTCTCGACACCGCGAGTCGCAGTGAAGAGGCCACCAATGAGACCGAATGCGTAGAACGCCCGTTGTGCAGCCGCTTCGAGGTACTCAGGGCTTGCGCCGGTCAGGTACATAGCGAAGCCTTCAATCGCAATCCATGCCACAAACGTCGCGCACATCAACAGAGGGCGGACGCGGCGAACGAACGGATCACCAGACTGCAAAGCGGCGATCTGAATGTCGCGCTGAGCTTTGTCGAATTCGGCCTGTGCTTGCACCAGCATGGTAATCACCGGCGCAGCAACCGTCATCATTTCGTGCTTGAACTTGAGTCGCTCTTCGTCGGTGGTGGAAACTTTATCTATTCCATTAAATACAGAATCGAGGAGCGAACCAATGAAAGGAATTGCAGCTAAGAAACCCATTAGGATTCTCCATATTCATATAACTTTGAAGCAAGAAGAAGGAAGAACAACGAAGGAGCGCCGATGACCCAGCCAAGTCCCCTAGCAAGCGCCTTCATCATACTATAACTCCAACCAATTCTTCGTCGCAGTCCCAGCTTGCTCACGCAACACATCACCGACTCGCTTCTTTGCCCGCGCACTTGGGTCAAGCTGCTCGACGATCTTAATGCCTTCAGGCAATTCATCATCACTGACAACGGCGATGGCCTTGCGCGGCTCGAAGTAATTCTCTTCGCGGGAGCGAAGGGCGACAAGGAAGGCAATCACTCTGTCGTCCCTGCCGTGTTCGGCTTCATACTTTCCACTGTCTGTCCGAGTGAAGTCCGCGAGTTCATCAAGTAACTTTTGTTCATGGATGGTACACAAGTTCTCGTTCAGGGCACGGCGGCCCGCTTCAATAAGCAGTGGGCGACTGAAGACGTTCGTTTCCCACCCATACAGGCGCGAGCGATATAAGCGAATCTTATCAGGGCGGCCACGCCACATATGTAAGTTCGGATAGTTGTGAACGCGAATCAACGGGTCCTGCACCGCGTGGCCGGTGTTATTCACTTCGACGGCAACAACCGCCTTGTTGTACCACAACCCAACAGCATTGAGTGCGATGGCAAAATCCCACGGGGCAATCGTACCGTACACACAAGCGACCTGTTCGAGTGTCTCAATATCAATGACTTCTGCACACGCGGCGTTTCCGCCAATCACTCCCGCCGCTGTGTCAGCACCAATGACATACCGGCGGCCTTCTTTTGGCTTTGCCCAGACGCGCACCTCACCTTTTAGGTCGTCGGTGAACTTCCAGGTGTCGTCCTGCGGGCACTTGTACATCCGACCTCGCCATTGTGGGGGGCGAATGTTTGTTCGCTGACGAATGAGTGCGAGAGGGTCGAATGCTGGAAGCCCGCGAGAAATGAAGGCCTCTTCGGGAGATGCGGGGTATTCCTGGTGGAACACCTCCAGCGACCCTTGGCACTTCGTCTTGATAGCGAACCGTCGCCAGGCAAGTTGCTCTGGCGTTAGCCCATGCGTCTTCGCAATCAGCTTCTCTTCTTCATCCCATTCAGCTTCCGGCAGTCCTGGGGACCGCCGATACTTTGACATAATAAACCACGGGATGAAGATAGGGATAAGGTCTGACTCTCCACTAATGGCCCGCTGCCATTCTTCGTAGAATAACTGGCCGTCACCAACCTTTCCGTTCGCTGTGGATTCAAGAATCCACATCGTATCGTTTAGGTCCGGCATGACTTGGAACAGGCCAGTGAGAATTTCTGGTTGCTTCCAGAATGCTACTTCACTCGCATGAATGCAAGTCTGGGTCGTGCCTCTCCCCTTCGCGGACACGCCAGCCGAAATGACCCGAAAGCGCGACGTGCCGGTTTTGAAGGGGAACTCCAGCACTTTCACGCGGGGTGGGACAAGCTTCGGGAGTGGCAGGTAGTCGTAAAACAGCTTCGCCATGTTGAACAAGGCGTGGGAGGAATCGAGGTCTTGGGCCAACACCAACGATTGAGTCCCTGGCTGTTCGAGTGTCCGAGTGAATGTCAACGCCTCGAAGAAGGTGGAGGCATATGTCTGCCTCGACTTCAAGACGATGAACCAAAGCCGCTGGTCGAGATCAAGTTTAGGAGATACGTGCGACCAGAGAATCTCCTGGGACTCACTGAAGCGCATTGGGACAATCCAGCCTCGCTCATTGCGAATCTGGAGTCCCTGCATGAACCGCTTGAAGCGATCCGAGCGGAGGCCACCAACTTTAGACTGACCGCTCGGCACGAATTTGGCTCCTACGCTTTAGTCGCTCCTCGATTGCCGCGAGTTCTTGGTCAGAAAACGTGTCCGCTTGGTGTGCCTTCACTAATGACTTACACTCCGCGATGTCTACGTCAATTTGACGAAACTTCTCAGCAGCAGCCTGGAAGTCCTTTCGCATCACTTTCCACGGGAGGTAGGTATAGTGATACAGTACATATGCGACTGCACCAACGATTGCCGCCTGCGAAGCTGTGACGAATCCTAGCCAGAAATAGAGCCACATATTCCCTCCTTGACAAACAGAACTATTCGTTTTCGCTCTTGGGCGGTGGAACTGGCGAATAGGCTTTCTTAGAGCCTACCGGCGCAATGTTCCCTTGTTCGTCTGTGTCAATCGGGGTGCCCGACTTCATCAACTTCAAGTTCGCGGTCTTCTTCTGTGCGTTCGTCTGGAAATAAATCTGCGCCACTTTCGAGAGCCTCCTTCACCTTTGGACTGGAGGTGAATAAGTCAGTTTTGCCGTGCAAGTAATCTTGCAGGCGCTCATACGCGGTCTGGTCGTCCTTTTCCTTGACCTTACTGGCCGCGACCTCAGCAAACATTGCGTGGCGGTCACACGCGATGGCTAAGTTAATGACATTGACCGCGCCAAACTCGAATTTGATTTCGTTGTATTTCTCTAAAAGTAAGTCACGCAACTGGCGGAAGCCGTCGCTGGAATTCTCCGACTTCAACTTCTTGACAATCGCCTTGAAGTTGATTGGGTGCTGGCCAAGAAGGCTAGATTTCAAGCCAGTTCTTGCTTTGACTGCGCCGCGTGACGGGACGAACTGGGTGAACCGCGCTGGCTTCGCTGTCCCTGAGCAATCCTCGATGCCCGGCAAGGGTAAGTTTGGTGTATTCATCTTTTCTAAATCCAGCATTGGCCACCTTTCTCCAGAGACTACGTGCGCCCCGCGAGGCCCTGACACTGTTTGACCAGGACTTATTTCCGACGGTGCCTCGCTTGAAGCAGGCACGGAGTCCCCGTAGAGCTTGGCGAGTGTGGAAACGTCTGACTTGCTGATCGTCAGGATAGGCGATTCGGTATTTTTCAATAAGGACTTTCGCTCTTGCAAGGAAATCCTCCCTTTTCTCCTGTGCCAGCCAGGATGGAACAATGAACTCCGCGTCGAAGTCGAGGAACATTATGGCACTAACTCGGGACCAAACATTATGTCAATCATGCGGGACAAGTCTTCTGGTGACTTGACGTTCACTTCTGGCGAGCGAGCCATCCACTTCGCCCAGAGTTCACTAGGGAGTTCTTCAGCCGCGTATGCGCCAGTGCGTGCCAACTCTGCTTCTCTACCCGGAACCCACTCAAGCCCGTGCGTCAGCTTTCCGGCTGCACCAGTCAGGTCTTCAGCGGCGTGTCCGAGTTCTTCAGCAAGGACCGACGGGGCTGACTCTTCACCTACAGTGACCCACGGGCCAGTCCTTTTGATTGGATTATAAAAGCCACCGTAATTTGACACCCCAGCCTTCCCGCCAGGCAGCGTACTGATGGGGACGGTCTTTTCATGGCCGAGAAGATACTTCAGTACTTTAGACCGAAGTGGGTCCGTTTTGTATAAGTCGTTTAGGGCAGACCAAAGCCCTGTAGCTTTTGGCCCATATGCGTGAATCTGCCCAGGCATCCCCGACGCCATTCTCCCACCAGCCCGCTCCTTTTGTGTACTACCGAGGAGGAAGCGAAGAATTGGACCGAATGAGCCAGCAACCTCGGGTATTTCGCTACTTAGGGCTGCTTCAGTCTCTTGAAGCTCTGGACTAACCGGGACGGCCATCGTTACTCCTTGAATACGAAACGCGCCCCGCGGGGGCACAAGTAGATACTACACTATAACACGTATGACGCAGTGAGTCAACCAAAAAGTGCGTCTTCTTTATAAAATAATCATTGACAGGTGCAAGTGGCCGTGTTACACTGGTTGTCTCACCTCAAACAACCCCACTACACAGCGCGTGCAGCCGGGGTGCCCACCGAACGAAAGGAGCTAAGGAGTATGCACAAACTCACTTGCTGCGACTTCGCAGCAGAGCATTATCCACCAATAGAATCAGTAATTAGCGGAGGAATCCTTGATAAAAACGGTATAACAATCCTGAGCGGCGAACCCGGAACCGGAAAATCGTTACTGACCCTTCAACTCGCTATGAACATTGCAAACGGCGACCACTTCCTTGGATACCTTGTCCCTCGACCTCAAAACACTCTCCTGATTATGAAAGAAGTCCCACCTGCAACTATCCAGCATCGCTTACTGACTCAAAATAAAGACGATACGGCCTACCCCAAGACGCTATGGATAGACACTGACCCACTTAATTTCTACCTCGACGAACCTGTAGTTATGCAAGCAACAACTCACTGGCTCAAGAAAAATAAAATTGAAGTCGTTATCATCGACCCGCTTATTGAATTCCACCATCAAGACGAGAACGACGCTAAGGGAATGAGAGCAGGTGTCATTGACCCTCTACGTGCATGGCAGCAACTTGGCCTTTCTATATTTATTGTCCACCACCATGCGAAGTCAAACGAGGACAACCCCAGGGAAGGCTTAAACAAGATGCGCGGCTCAAGCACGCTTGGCGGAGCCATTGATACAAACGTCCAACTCTCAACCCTTGGAGGCTACACTAGAGTTCTTTCCTTCGCTAAACTCAGGAACCACGACCACCCACACTCTGTTATAAAGCTTACCTTCGACCCGCTCAAGTGGACGTTCTCTCGGACAGACTCTTTATATACCATTCAGGAGCTACTGAAGGCCCATCCTGAGCTTTCTGTCCCTGAAGCGGTAGAAGAGGCCGTCAACCGAGGCATTTGCTCAAGGGCGACCGCCTACCGTAAAATTGTGAAATTGAGGGGTGAGACAAGTGAGACAAAAAGTTGAGACACCGCAAACGCTTTGTTGTGAACAAGTTACAGCTTGTCTCACGAAAAATCTCACACCTTACTATTAGGGGGTACTGAGACTGAGACACTGGCGAGTGAATCACTCCTTTATTGATGCTTCCACACGCGCCTTCGCCGCTCTCCCCTCAAGGAACTTTTCCACAATCGCTTTAGCCGTCGGGGTCATCTTGTCCGTTTTATAAGCTTCAGTCATGGCATCCACAACAATCTCTTCCAGAAGCCCTGAAACACTCGTTGATAGCGCCCGTGCCACCCCCGAGATAAGCTCACGAACATCCGGCCTGCACGCTACTGTTGTCCATCCGTAATTAGCCATCATGCTCCTCCTTGTTTGGTACATTATCACAAATACACTTTAGGCTACCCTCAATAATCTTCAGTGAATCAGGTGCTTGCCTGTATGTACCACAGTCCTTACACTGAAACGCTAACTCATTATCAAGGCGTTCCCACCTTCCCTTACTGCCTTTCACTGTGAACATATGACTCCTTGTAGCCCAGGGCAGACCCCCAAGCCAACGCTGCACACACTCGGTATGAGCATGGCTATGGTAGAGCCAGCGAGATTCGAACTCGCAATCACCAGCTTGAAGGGCTGGGGGCTTGACCGTTCGCCTATGGCTCCGTGGCTGTGGAGGAAGGACTCGAACCTCCAGCGCGGTGCTTAACAGGCACCTGTTCTACCGTTGAACTACTCCACAACTGGAGCTAGACCGAGGACTCGAACCCCGCACCCGCTACTTACAAAGCAGCCGCTCTACCTGATGAGCTAGTCTAGCGTCCTGTGACCCGACTCTGTGTCACACGTACTTGGTGGCTGTATAAGGCACTCAAGTCAAAACACATTCCGTCACTAAGAGTCACAGGTAAGTTATAGTAGGCCAGTGTATAACACCGGCCCAACTCCTTGCACACTTGGTACATGAGCCAACTTACGGAATATGCACGTCTTTTAGTGTTGTTTCAAAAAAGCCATTCGCTATCCAACCACATACTGAACACTTATAATGCTTCTTCTCTTCTACGTACGTCCACGTATGCCACTTACATCGAGGCTTCTTTTGTTCGTATAGGTTTAGATAGTACATTACAGCAAGAAATACAACCAGCAGCCCCCAGATAATCAGTACCTCTCCGTCGTTCATAGTCCCCACCGTTTGTCTTTTACTAGCCCCGCAGTGATTGCACAGCGCATACATGCCAAGTCATCACCATGCTTCACCCATGTTGTGTGTGTCCCGTGTGTTTTACACGTAAGTATGCGAATTCTCTTTCTTTCTGCTTTATGCTTCAGTGTCCGTTCACTGGCCATCCCGCCCTCCAGTGTCTCGCGTGGCGCACCAGTAAACCAGTATAAACACTAACACAACACTCACATACGCTTCAATGAGCCATACTAGCACCTAAGCACCTCCAGGGGTATGTAAACCCAAAGCTTCTAAACATACGAAGCAGCCAGTCTGAACACGAAAAGCACGCCCATTCATATTCCATACTTGACCCAACACGGTAGCCGAATGGCAGGCCAGTCGTTATAGGTGCTGTCTTCCCACACGCGAGGCATTTCGGCTTCACTTGTCAACCCCTTTCGCAACCGGCACCCAGAACTTCTCCACACACACATCCCAGATGGCCTCACTCAAGCACCCAATCACTGCCACTGCCTCGTCCACCCTCATCCACATGTCCATCCCACCCTCACACCCCTTTGCTTTGCTGAACGTGAGGCACACATGATCGCCTGGTGGAATACGAACGCCATTCACTTCACGCTGCGGCCTTTTCACATACTTAGCACTTATCTTCGCTTTATTGCCTTCGTATGAAAACGACTTCGCCATGCTCATGCCCTCCTGTGATGTGTGTGTGTGTGTTGCACCTAGGACATCCATTCTATCACACTTCTATTATAGAAACAAGAAAAATGGTGAAAATTTAGCGAGAAACCGAATCGAATTCCGAAGGGAGAGAGCCCGCCCCCACCCCGGCTTGCTCGCGGGCGTGTGCGCGTGTGCGTGTGCGCGAGTCCCCCGCGTGTCTGATCGGACGCGAGTCTGCGCCTACCGGCGCGTGTCTGATCCGACGGGCGCGCGTTTAGTCTTACAAGTCTAGTAAGTCTTACAGCACTTGCTACACTAGGGAAGACTTCGGACACGCGATGACGCAATGCGTCATGTGCCAAATCGGCACAGTTTGGTGTGTTGGTCGGCACACTAAACTGCGCCAAAACGGCACACTTTTAACGCACCGCGTCACGTAACGCATCGCGTCAAGTGCGCGATTTCGTTGGGTTCGACCGCGCCGCACCGCGTCATGGTACACACCCTGCACACCATGTCGGCCAGTCGCGGCTGTCACCCCATCACACAGGGCTAAGTGCCCAGGAGGATCACCATGAATCGGGCAGAGTATGAGGCACGTATTGCTACCCTGGAATCGGAAAATCAAGCCCTTCGCACCAGCAAGTTCACCAAGCCCACGCCTAAGGTGTCCGTGAAGGGCGCAGTCAGTATCTACGGCTTGGGCAAGTTTCCGGTAACGCTGTACAAAGAGCAATGGCTTAGGCTCTTTGCGGCGCAGGCAGAGATTATGGCCTTCATCACGGCCAACGACAGCAAGCTTTCGGTGAAGCCGAAAGCCGACACCGGCGAAGTGCAGTAAACCCACGGGCGGGGGTGGATAACATATCGCCCTCGCCTACACTTTATCACACGGGCGAGGCAAGGTCAATGGCAAGACTTGACATGCTCCTGAAAGCGAGGCTTACAGTCTTGATGACGGAAGGTCAAATCCTCGCTGCTGCTCAAGCTAAGGGGATTAAGCTTGACTTTCTTGATAACGGTGAGGTAAGGTTCAAAACACCTGACATGATAAGGGCTAGTCGTGCAGCTTGGTCGGATGTGCTGATCGCCTGCGCTGGTAGGCAGGCAAAGCAGCAAGCTAACAGCATTTGGCCGAAGTGAGGTAGCATCATGGCCACCTTCACGGTCCAGGTTAACGAGTATCCGAACTGTGATTTTTGCCGGTTGAACGGTGTCAAGTGCCATGCGCTTGTGGACGGCAAGACTAAGCTTGGCCCTTGGGCGTTCATGTGTCTGCCTCATCATGAGCGTGTGGGTATCGGCTTGGGGTTAGGCAAGGGCCAGCTTCTAGTCAAGAGGCAGGTGCAGCCTACGAGCAAGCCTAGCAAGCTGTCAATCCAGGCTATTATTGACCACAAAGCTAATGCTTAAGGATGGTCTGTACAGGGTATGTAACTCATACCTGTGTGCAGGTTTTGTGGTCAAAGATGGCCGGGTAGTCAGATGCGCGCCAATCTTGAGGAGATTCATCCAGCAATACATGAGGATAGCCCAGTGGATAAGTGGGTAGCACAAAGTAAGCCGTGCTGTAGTAAGTGTGGTGCTACACTCGTTTACCGAGACTATGGTTTCGGTAAGGACTGGGATCACCCACTAAACAAAGGTTGCACGGTGAGGGAGCGGCCATGAGCATTCTACTTAAGCCAAGGGACGACAAGGGACGGTATCACATACCGATCATCCTGAACGGCGAGGTTATCCACTACGTCCGCGCCTATTGTCGTTTTAGGGCTGAGAGGTTTGTGCAGAGGTTGGCGGGCAGGCAGATACACGCGACTGTGGGTGGTCGGTGGATCAGGGATGAACTTGGGGAACACTTCGAGTCCGGTTATTGGATAAGGCAAGAGGCTTAGTTATGGATACTACATACGAGGTCCACGCATACTGCGAAAACGAGAATTGTAGGGACCACAAGTTTCTCTTTGCGGTTGTATCTACTGTCCCGGCCAAGTGTCATGTGTGTGGGACTGAGGCAAAGACTGTGGCTCTGCATCCTGCACGGTCGGTGGAGGATAGCATTGGTGGGACTGACCCTGATTGACGGAGACAAGAGATGAGAAGGGTACTGCCATGATTAGTTTAGAACAAGCGAAAGCATTGGCCCTTGGTGATATACTTCACGAAACGGGCTACTTCAACGCCGACGGGACTTGCCGAAGGTGGCGAGTGAATGGGAGGGTGAGGACATGGAAGCGTGACGCCTCGCGTGTCCACGTGCCAATTAAGCACGGCCTATATTCATACGATGCACTTACCAGCCTCACAGCGTTAGGCACAATGCACTTTCCAGACGATGCGACTTGCTTACAATGCCAAGCGGCGCGGAAAGGTTAGGGGTGAATGAGCATACAAACCATCAGACCCGGCGCAGTGTATGCGTACATCATCTGTCTCGTCATTGTGGCGCTTGTGTTGGTCTTGGCACTAGCAAATTGAGAGGAAGGTCATGGAACCTGTAATGGCCCTGAAAGCTTTCCTCACGGCCCTTGCAATCCTGTTAGGTCAGTGGTCAGGAGCGGATAAGGCGCAGTGTAACTACGAACTGCGAGACGAGAATGCTGTCATAATCTGTGCCTTAGTCTCCCCGAAGATACTTAAGGGGGATAACATACCGGACTTTCCAACAAGGAAGTTTTGAGCGGAGGTAGTCATGAAACCATTACCGTATCTCGTTTGTGCTGGTTTGCGTGGGCCAGATGTTGAAAGCCAAGGAGCGGAAGCTTGGAAAGTCATAGTAATTGCACCGTTACGGTGGTTTACAGCGAAAGCTTTGGGGGTCGATCCTAATGAGTGGTGCTTTTCCGGTTTTGTGTTCCCTCCTCCGCCCTTTTTATCGGAGCGGAATTCGCTAACACTAAACAGAGCTAGATCGTTTACCAGCACTCAGTACATAAACGAGGCACATCACGTGATGTCTCACGCAGGAGACGCCTATACCGCTTTGATAGCATTTACCTTGGAATATGACGCCGCCCTTTCCTGTAAGATTGAGGAATATAAACAGGTACTTACGGAAAACGATTTGCTCCCAAGAGAATGACGCCGCAAATGACACAACTTGAGCGTCTCGAAGCTGAGAACTTGTTGCTGTCTCGGTTGAGACAGATAAAAGCTGAGGTACAGCTTAACAAAAATCCCTGGTCTATGTGGATTAGAGTCCCAGGACATGATGGTGCTGTTCTGTCGCATGAACAGTATCATCGGCTATTGGAGTTAGTCCATGACGAGATCATGACTGTGACAGTGAATGACAAGCGCGTAGGGTGGAATTTCGGGGCGAAGTTTGGTGCCGGGTTGGTAAAGGCGATTGAAAAAGGAGGAGAATAGTCATGGCAAAGTCTTTCGTTGTCGCGTGTCGGACATTCTTTGGGCAGCTTCCGCAGCAGAGCCTCAAGGCATTCGCTGATGATGTAAAGAAGCTAACGGACGCGGATAAGGCCGAGCTTATCCCGTTGTTGGCCGCTGAGTTGGGTGAAGAGGTTACGCTTACGCAGCCTTCTGCGTAGATGCTACAAATGATGAACACTGAGCGACTGTACGAAGCGGCGGAGATGCTGTACGGGCGGCTACTTAAGCAAGGTACTAGTGTACTAAGCAGCGAAATCAAGTACCTGGACCCATACAGCATCCCAGCCCACACAAGACGCTTCGTGTTTGAGTGGCTCGTAAAGGAGGTTCAACGTGAGAGCTTACTGCAAGGCAAAGAGGTATCGGGCGATGCTTCGGGAGAAGGTACTGTCGGGGCTATCTAACGATCCATCGGGGGTTATGAGGAACCCCGAGACATGCTCACCGCCACTCATGCGAGGGAACACTAAGATAGTCGAGCATAACTTAGCGGGCTACAAGGGTGCGCGAGGGAGAGCCCGAACCGCACCAAAAAACCGCCGTTCGGGTGGGAGGCGATTTTTGGCTCCGCTTGACGCGGCGCGGTATTTGGAGAGCATAGGGAGAGCCCACGTTGAGGTGCTGCCTATAGGTTATGGTCAACAGATCGTGACTGAGGTTACGGTAAGGCGTCCAGGGTTGAAGTTGCTTGGGCTGGTGGAGTACATCCAGAAGTCCTGTGTTGTTAGGGTGGAGAAGTAGTTATGGCACACAAACCTGACTTGGAGATTAGTACGTTCCAGAACAGGCCAGCGTATCGGTACATCCGGGCGTCGGATAATGTGCCAAAACATGCTGGATACAACCCACAGGCTTTGGTTAAGTTGTTTAATCCAGCGGGTGCGGGCACATGGTACATAGCTGAGTACGATCCGACTACTCGGAGAGCCTTCGGTGCTGCACATATCCATGAGTTCGAGTTTGGATACTTCGACATGAAGGAGCTTGTGGATTTCCGTGGGCAGTTCGGCTTGCCTATCGAAAGGGACTTACATTGGAGTCCTCGTAAGTTATCGGAGTGTAAAGGAACATAGTTAGGAGTGTGCCGATATGCCAAAGGATAAACATTCAATGGGTTCTGCTCCAGTAATTAGGTGTCCCGACTGTTACACCGAATGGTTGGCAAGCCAACCCCTCACTCTTAGGGGCTTTTGTATAAGCGAGTGCGAGTGTTGCAGTACTGCTTATGGTGTCGAGTTTACGTGCCCTTGTTGTAAACGAACGTGGAGCGAGTAGGGAGGCTGAGGGACGCAACATGGCAAGAGTGTACAAGTTGTACCCACTGTGTGAATCGTTTGGGCTAGTGGTGAGGTTTAATCCACCACACATTAGGGACGCCGACTTAAAGGAGAAGCTACCACAAGCCACGTATTGTCGCTTGAACGAATGGCTAACTGGTCAAACGACGTTTACAGAAGGCCCGTATCCTTGGGACGTAGAGCAGTTTCTTTCTGGTGACTTGAGAATCACTGACTGAGGAGCCACCATGAAAACCGACGGGAAGCGTTGCCCAGTATGTCACGCAAGACTTGACAAGGGCTTTTGTAAGCGGTGTCATCTTGAGAAAATGGAATTGAGGGAAGGGACTGCAAACCTACCCCGTGAACCTCGCTGAACTAAGTAGGTAAATAAATGCGCATCACCAAAGCAGAACTCAAACAAACCTCTCTCTCCCAAGATGTAACCTGCTCAGTCGCGGTTTCCTTTTCAATAATCGAGGCAACGAAGTTCATTGATTATTACGATCATGACGAAAGGAAAGTGCTGGAAGCAAGACTGCTTCTGAAAGTTAAGCAAGCCATCGAAAATGTGCTTAGGAGGTAGAAATTTTGTCGCCTAGGCCAGCCATGCTTTGCTTTTAAACGAGAGGGGGATAGTAAGGTGAGGCAATCACTTATCGACGGCCTATTTGTCGGCCCACGCCCGAAGCTAAGGGACTTTGAGAAGATGCCGAAGGTTCGCACCGTTGTAACACTGCTCAAGGAGTCAGAAGGCCCTGAGGCTATAGGTGCTGCTGTTCTCAAGAGCGGCAAAGAGTGGCTGTGGCGGCCTATAAGCTTTCGGCCTTCTGGAATGAATTGGACGCCACCAGCAGCCGTCATACTTATTGCAAGGGAAGTCCTTGACCGAATTAACCAGGGTGCCGCCGTGTTCGTGCATTGTGCAGCGGGGATTGATAGGACTGGCGTAGTGTTGTATACTGTAGCTAGGTTGAAAGGCTATAACTCAAAGGCGTCAGTCGAACTACTTGATAGCGCATACCAACAACTTAGTTTAGGTGAGCGGAAGGCACAGCAAGCGAGGGTAATCGCGCATATGACTTATGAGGAAGAATTCAATGCCAGATAAATATGTACCAACTGACTGGCCGCTTGGTAAGTTAACGAGGGGGATTTTTGGGTTCACTTCTCCGTTTGGTGTTGAGCTTGATAAGCGTATCTGTGCAATGCCGATGAGGGAGATTAGAGTTTCCGGTGGTTCACTTATAACAGATAACCATGAGCTTGTTCTGAGTTCGCACGTTGCAGTGTTTAAGGCGCTTGGGCTCCAGAATGCGCCGTTAATAAGCCGAGGGAATGTGAGGGAACGTTTGTATGGCCTGTATGGGAAGTGGAGGGACGACGCTGGGCCTTCTATGGTCGAGGCGAATGTCTTCTTTTATAGACTAAATCAAATGTTGCAAGGTTTTCGCCTTGTAGTGAGTCACGTCGGTACGTTAGAGGAATTAGCTCAGTCAGTGAATTTTAAATTAAGACTTCCGAGAGGAAGTCGCCTTGCGCTTGGCCTTTTTCTTGTGACGATTATGGAGGCGATTAGAGGGGTGATGAGTACTAAAAAAGTTCATCCCTTAATCGTGTCTGGCATTAAAGAATTCCTTACTGAGTTAGACGAGAAGTTTTGCGACGAAATGCAGCATGTGGTTTCGCTCGTTTCTAATAGAAAACTTAAGGACATACCGGAAGGGAAGACGAAGTGCTGGATGTGTGGAAAAACAAAGGAGTTTAAGTACTTTAGGTGCCTTTCGTGCTTAGCCTGCTCGTCATGTTGTGCCGACGACTTGAAGTGTAAGCAGTGTCGTCAGATCGTATGTGACTTTCTTCCTATCAATCGCGAGAAGAATGAAACATCGGTTTGCCCTGTTTGTTTGGATTGCATCTTTTGCTGTAAATGCTGGCGGTGCGTTTCGTGTAACTTGGCTCAAGATAAGGAGTATAGTGGACATTGTAGCAGATGTGGGAGGTGCCATAAGTGTTGCACTTATGCATGCTGGAATGCTAGTTCGTATTCGGCTGACGCAATAAACTTAGGCGCACTTCTTGGGGTCCACTATAGTCTTGAGGGGATTCATGCGGTGATGAAGTCTCGAAAGGACTTTGAAGATAGTGGAGGATTTAAGCAACGACTAGAGAGAGAGATGGATGAAGTATCGAAGCAACTGACTAGACTACTCTACGACCAAAGCGTTCTAGCGTGTATTGGAGAAGTGAGGCACTACGGAGCGCGGGCTTGTATCGGTAACTTACTTGCAGCCAGCAACGAAGTAATTCTGGCTATAGGAGTTGTTTTACCTCAAGTGTTCAGGGCCGTTGCGAATGGACGGGATGCTGCGTATAAGAACGCTAGAGTTTATGATGACAAAGAACTGCTTGAGCTTTCCTGTCTATGTTTCCTTGCTCCTGATAGGTGGGATGGTGGATTTGGCGGAGTAGCGTGGGGAGCAATCGCAAAGAACGCGCTAGAATTCCGCCTTGGTACAATTTCGCAGGCCGAATTTGTGGAGAAGGCAATTACACTTGTGCATAACGGTGGCTCATTCATCTTTAAGCCGACGGGGCTATTTCATTCGCCTCCTGGGCAAAAACTTTATGCTATTCTAAACAGAAAATTCGAGGGCATGCTTCCTGAGTATGACTATCCGCCTGTGCTGGTAAATCCTGCACAGAAAAAACTGATTGAGGAAGCGGAAGGGTTCGGGCTACTCAAGCGAGTGGGCGACGCGGTGCAGTTATTGCCCGAGGCAGTTTGGGGGGTGAGGTACACTCCTATTGTGTATGATACTACTCGTAAATTAAAGGGACTTCCATCCTTGGATACAGTAGAGAAGGTCATTAGTAATAACAAGATACCCCTTAGTCATTATTACGATAGACTTAAGGCGATAGGTAAAGAATATAAAAATTTCCGTAACTAAAGGAGGTTACAATGTCGAAGTGGTGGAAGAAAGGTGGAGTGATTGGTCGTGGCCAGAGCCACAAAGACGACAAGACACACGGGCCAATTAGTAAGTGGAAATGTCATGAGGGAAATATGTTTGTGTTTGATTCACCGTCTGGTGTACTTAAGTTTCATGGTGCGGGGAGGACCCGTGGACTTCAGGAGAGGGCTGGCTGGCTGTACCTTGACTGTGCCGATTTGTACTTGCCTGCTGTTATGTGTTCCGGCTTTGCACCTATGATGTTAGCGAGTCATATACCAAAGAGGCTTCGGGTTGGAGTAGATTGGCCCGATATGGGTATACCTCTTTTGGACAAAGAATTCTGGTTGGCACTCCTTAGTGACCTTGAGCAGCTTGCAGCGAACGTGAAGAACAAACCCTTGAATGTTGTGGCGTGCTGCCAAGGTGGGCACGGTAGAACTGGCTCGGCTCTGTCGGTAATTGCTGGACTTTATAAACTGGCGGATAATCCAGTAGAGTTTGTTCGAAAGAAGTACTGTGATAAGGCGGTAGAAACGACGGGTCAGGTCAACTACGTGAAGGACATTACTGAGTTAAAGTTTACAGCAGAACCAGGAAAGGGAGTGTATACGGGGTTGACTTCTGGTATTTATGACCCTGTAGGTTATACTCCGTACAGTGGAGTGCATATAACTGATGATACACCGCTACATTACTACCGAAAGGGAGTTAAAGTATTTGGTGGTGGAGCGCATGACGAAGGGACCGGCTCCACTAACAAAAAGCTCACAGACGCAACTCAGTGGGGAGTGTGTACTGTGTGTCGCGGGGACGCAATAGATGGGACGTGTGTAAGCTGTTGGCTTGATGTTCCTTATTGCGACTGCCCCCTAAACAAGTAACAAGAACGCTAAACCGAGAGGAGGTGAGCCTATGTTGAAGCAATCGCTGGCAGGGACGGGCAAGACCTACGTGGAAGTCCAGGCACGGATGTATCCTGGTGGGGTGCTGCATGTCCAAGGGAGAGGCCATAAGGCGAACCGTGAATACGGTATTGCAGTGAATCTGGCGGTGCCTAGCGATGTTCGGTCGTTTTTCAATCGAGAGGAGCCGAGCAAGGCATCGAAGCTTTCACAGGCGAACACCGGGGCACGGTATATCCCTGGGCAGGTGCGGTCACGTCGTGGGTATCTGCATTTCCAGTTCAAAGATGGCGGAGCGAATCGGATGTACGGCATTGCGTTTGATGTGCAGCGTACTGCGTCATCCGACGCCTCTACTCTGTGGACTTGGACTGCGGAGAACATCATCGGTAGCTGACGTGGACTAGGGACTTAACCTACAGTGGCCTCATACTGGTCCTATTCCAGCCTGTAGGTTGGTTCCGCTTTACCTATGGGGGAGTGGGTGAGACTGTCATATCTTCAGAAGTCGGCCTCACTCACTCCCCTTTAGAGTACTGGAGGAGCCATGCTTATCTGGACAGGGTTTACTAAGGCTGTTACGTGGCATACCTCATACTCGTACGTTGGGTTCGGGTTGCTGAACCGCAAGCTATTCGTAACCCTTCGTGTGTGGTTTCTCCGCTTCCATGTGGAGATAGGGAAGGTAGTATAATGCCCACCAAATTGAGCAAGGACAATAAGGCAATCATTCGTGAATTTTTTGAGGCGCTAGAGGACAGAAATTGGGACCTAGCCCGTCGAATTTTCGGCGCAAATAGGGATTTGCTGGCGGAGGAGTTACCAAAACTGAAGTGGACTATACCTCTTCCACCCACACACTTATGTAGTAAGGAGGATTAGTCATGGTAGAGTCGCAGGTTAGGCAGTGGTACTATGCGTTCCTTAATCAGACGCGCGATACACTCTTTAGTCAAGTGAGTAGCTGTTGTCTAGGGTTGTACAATCCAAGGAGTCAAGATAGGACGCACGTTTCACGTAAGTGGCGGGATAACGTGTACGATAGAGAGGTACTGCATATTTCTCCTATGCCGTGTATTCAATTCGACGGCAAAGTAGATGCTTTCACCCCCGGATTCGAGCTTATAACTGTACTTTGTACTGACGGTAAGACTATAGGACACCATAAACCTGGTGAGTGTCCATTCATGGTCCCACCTGGCCCCAAGGAGGAACTAAAATGAGCCACCTTGCGTCGTATCCGAAAGTGTATGGGTATGGGCATAAATACTTGACTGACTTACTAAAGAGTGGTGTTACTGTAGTGCAGGAGAAAGTGGATGGGAGTCAGTTTTCGTTCCGTAAAGTGGAGAGCGGTGAGGTACAGTTTCGGTCAAGGACTGCGATAATCCAACCTGAACAGCCACCGAATATGTTTGCGCCTGCGGTGAAGTATGTATTAAGTGTGGCAACCTTGTTGGTGACTGACGCAACTTATAGGGGTGAGGCGTTTCATAAGCCAAAACACAATGTAATGGCGTATGCAAGGGTGCCGCATGGGAACGTGGCATTGTTTGACGTAGAATATGAAGGGCAGAATTTCATTTATCACCCTCAAACTCTTAACGAGTACGCCGAACACCTCGGACTTGAGCCAGTGACCAACTACTTTTATGGAGATGCGTCACAGCTTTCGCTAGAGAAGTTAATGGAGTTTCTTAAGTATAGGTCCTTCCTCGGTGGGGGTGAAGTTGAGGGTATTGTTGTTAAGAACTACGATAGATTTGGTATTGATGGGAAGGTGATGATGGCGAAGATCGTGAGTGCGGACTTTAAGGAGAAGCACCGGACAGAGTGGAAGGGGATGGGGCAAGGTAAGGGTGACATCGTGACCCGGATTGTGGAGGTACTCAAGACTGAGGCACGGTGGCGTAAGGCTGTGCAACACTTGAGGGAGGCTGGCACACTACTGGAAGAGCCGAAGGACATTGGCTCAATCATCTTGGAGTTGAAACGTGATTTACTGGAAGAGGAAGGCGAGTGGCTAAAAGAGCAGATGTTTAAGGAATTGATTGGGGACGTACTGAGGGGTGTGTGTCGGGGCGTGGCGGAGTGGTATAAGGCGGAGTTGATGAAGGCTACTGAAGGAGTGGATGATGGCATGGATACGAGGAGCGCCAAAAACGCCGCGTTGGGTGAGGGGAGCGGCGGTTGACGCACCGCGTTAGGGGGGGGGTATGGGGGCGGTAATGGAAATAACAGGGCTGACAATAACACCGGAGAAGAGAGCGTATAGTGACGGGTATAGGGATGGATACGTCGCTGGCCGCAAGCATGAGCATGAGTTTCTCGTTTCGATTCTTGGGAGGCGGTTCACTGAGCTACTTGATTCATACGTTCATGTGGTACTAGAGGAGGCGTATCAGGAGTATGAAAGAGGAGGGAGTGGGTAATGAAAATACTGATGGCTAGTCTTGTTTTGGGTGTCTCGCTTCTTGTCGTCAGTTCGTTTGTCTATAAATACATTCACACG
>Ga0209521_10000495_pt1 | contig 30378 bp, 27 predicted proteins | sample Rifsed19ft4_FD_184016 | JGI IMG/M metagenome (GOLD analysis project Ga0209521, IMG submission 184016) | Soil microbial communities from Rifle, Colorado, USA - sediment 19ft 4 (version 2) | ecosystem: Environmental > Terrestrial > Deep subsurface > Rock core/Sediment | place: Rifle, Colorado...
ACCAATCTTTGGCGTTGCTGGCGCTAACCCCGCCAGTCGGCATCATTGGGATATACGGGAAAGGTCCTTTGAGCGCCTTGATATAGGCTGGTCCGCCGAGCGATCCCGGAAATACTTTGACCACATCCACACCCAAACTGTAAGCCTGGAATACTTCCGTCGGCGTCAGCGCGCCTGCCATGGTTGCCAATCCGCTGCCCACCATCGCTTTGACCAGTTCCGGTTCGCAAATAGGGCTCACCAGAAAATGAGCGCCGGCGGCTTTGGCACTGGCAGCCTGCTCCGGTTTGGTTAAAGTTCCCATGCCGAGCAAAATTGAATCGCCAAATTTGCCGCTGAGGGTCTTGACGACCTCTTCCGCGTTGGGTGTGCTGTACGTAATTTCGATACCGGTCACGCCGCCTTTGACCAGTGCCTCCACCATCTGGACGGTTAAATCCGCCGATGGTCCGCGAATAACGGCCAATAAGCCTAATGATTTCACTCTTTCCAGAACTTCGCTCTTATTCATGAACTTTTCCCTTTCGTCAAATTATGCAACGCGGAACCTGGGTTCGTCACCGCGTAAAACGGCCAGACAATCCTCAAGGGCAAACCAGCCCATATTGCTGGTGGCGCCATCAGTCATGGCGCCCAGGTGCGGCGTGCAAATCACCTGCGGCAGTTGCAGCAGCGGATGTGCTGGATCGGGCGGCTCGATTGAAAATGCATCCAAACCTGCGCCGCGCAGGTGACCAGAAACCAGAGCATCGTACAGCGCGATCTCATCCACCACATCACCGCGCGAAGTATTGACCAGGTAGGCGCCTTTTTTCATTCGCGCCAGGAAGTCTGCGTTTACCAGCCGGTTGGTTTCCGTCAGCAGCGGTAGATGCAGGCTTAAGAAATCGGATTGGGCAATCACATCCTCCATGGACGCCAGCTGAATGCCGTGTTCGGCAGCAAAGGTCGGGTCTGCATAAGGATCGTACGCCAGTATGGTGCAGTCAAAGCCGGACAGGCGGCGAGCCAACTGTTTTCCGATGGCGCCCAGTCCCAATATGCCAATCACCTTGCCCTGCAGCGATAAGCCGCTCAGGCGCGGCCATTTGCCCTGATGAACTGCTTGAACCGCCTCCGGAATTTGACGGGCCAGGGTCAGGATTAATGTCAACGCCAGTTCCGCCACCGAAGCCGAATTGGCTCCCGGCGTGTTGGTGACCACGATGCCTTTGCTTTTAGCAGCTGTTAGATCGACATTATCGATTCCGACGCCGTAGCGCGAAATCACTTTCAATTGGTCGGCCCCAGCCAGAGCAGCCTGATCAATGGTATCCAGACCGGCGATAAATCCGTCCTTTCCCTTGAGCAGCTCCGCCACCTCGGCTGAAGACAGTGGCTTGCCGGTAGGATTATAGGTAACCGAAGCCACCTGCCCTTCCAACTCGGATTTCAGGCGGGTATCATTTTTGCCGTAAGAGGTCGCGGTTACCAGAATGTGTGCCTGTTTTAAATCCATGCTTACTCCTACTTTTGGTAGCGCGGGTTATCGATGATTTCAGGTCCGTTTGCGCCTTCGACCACCAATTTTCGGAAGCCCAACTGCTCGATGGTCAAGTAATTGTGTCCGGCATTGCCGGGGTAGGCAAAGAAGGTGACTAAATCTTCCTGCCGTGAGGTGCACACGGAGCGGTGTGCCCAGCGCGGCGGCACATACAACACTGACCCGGGTGACAGTCGCTCCACCGCGGTTTCCCCCTCCGGTGTTTCCATCACCATAAATCCTTCACCCCGCAGGCAGTAATAAATCTCGGCGGTGTCGATGACGGTGTGGAAATGCCCCTTGGTCATAAAATATTCGCGTCCCACCTTGCCGGGATGAACGATTGAAACGCCCATCAGGAATTCACCGGCTACTTGCGGGCGTAAGATCTCGTAAACCTCATATACCACCCGGTCGTTCTCCACCAGCATTTTTTCGTAGGCTGCTTGATCCAGACACTGCCCCTTGAGCGAACTCAGGCGGCGTTGCAGGTGGTTGTCGTAATGGGACGGGATGACTTTTGGAAAAGGCAGTGTAAAACTAAAAGGCTGATCCGGCATTAAACACTCCTGAATTTAATGGATGCCAGCAAGGCGCCTGGCGATGTTTTCGCCGAGCATCTGCTGGATTGATTTTAGGGGGATGCCCATCTGGTCGAGCCGGGTTTGAATGCTGCCTGGCAGGCTAGCCAGACCCGGCCCATTGGCGATGAACTTGTACATCTCGGCTTCCGCCATGTCGGTCGCCAGGGCGATATGATCACTTAATCCGGCATTGACCATGGTCAGAATGAGCGGCCAAACATTCAATTCCGGCTGGTATTTTGGCCGGAAGAAAGTATCGTATTCCAGCAGCACACCAAAGCGGCTTAATTCAGCATGCAGGCTGTAGTCCGGACGTTTGTCTATGTGGCATAAGACCAGCTGATGCGGTGCAACGCCTTGATCGGTGAAATACAGCACCGCTTTTTCCGCCAGCTGACCTTTTTCTGTGTGAATTTCCAGCAGCATTCCCGTTTCACAGGCAGCGGCAGCCGCGGCTTCAACTGCTGCCTGGGGCGTGTCCTTCCAATCCGCTTCCAACGCAATTTTGATGAACCCGGCCCGAGGCTTTTCTTTATTCCCGCTGTATTCTTCCAGCCCTACCCGGCACTCGGCGATCAAGTGATCGGCTATCTTGCCGGTCTGAGCGCCAAACAGCCAGTGGTCCGCAGGATAATATTTTCTGCGATGAAATCCGGTGGAGGCAATAATATTGACGCCTGATTCTTTTGAAAGTCGAATCAGCTGATTGATATCCCGGCCGCAGCCGCCTGGCTGGCAGTCCAACAACGTTCCACCTCCAGCCGCCCGGTAGCTCAGCAATTCGTTTCGGATCAGATCGAACTGATCCAAAACCGGGGCTGCCGCATCCGCGCCCGGGGTTGCCCCGATCCACACGTGGTTATGGGCATCCGTGATGCCCAGTGTCTCGTGGGATTTTTGCCCAAGGACTGTATTGACCGGGCGTGGAGCGGCAAAAGGAGGATGAGATGAGTTCTCCACAGAATCAGGGTTCCAGTACAATTTTGAGTGATTTTCGGTTTTCAGCCGCCGCGAAGGCCTCGATGGCGCTGCTTAATGGAAAACGCTGGCTGATTAAATCTGATAGGTCGACCAGGCCGGTATTGACAATTTCTGCCGCCTGCCAGCAGTCGTGCGTGCTGCAGGCCGTCGTCCCAGTGATGATCAATTCCTTGTAATGCACCTGGTTGGAATCAAAGTTGATGGTCGGTCGTTCTTTTGGCAGGCCGCCGAAGAAGTTGATCCGTCCGCCAATAGCTGCCAGCGCCAGCGTTGATTCCTGGGCTGCATGCACCGGCGCAGCCACAATGATAGCATCCGCTCCGCGCCCCTGGCTTAATTGCAGCACTACCTGCTTAAGATCTTCTTCCAAAGGGTTGACCACCCGGTCAGCGCCCATGGTTCGGGCTTGCTCGGCGCGTTCGGCCAACGGTTCACTGACGATTACCACGCCAGCGCCGCGCATTTTTGCCAGTTTCGTGTGCATCACCCCGATCGGTCCGGAGCCAATCACCAGCACCACTTCACCAGGTTGAATATGCAGCGCATTTTGGCCGCGCAAAACACAGGCAAACGGTTCCAGCAGAGCTGCCACTGCCGGGTCAACCGATTCGCGGATCGGAATGACATTCCCCTGCCGCACCGCGTTAGCTGGGACGCGCACATACTCCGCGAAACCCCCATCGATGGTGATCCCGATTGCGTCATAGTTGGCGCACAGGTTATTGTTGCCGCTGATGCATTGGACGCAGTGCCCGCAGCCCATATTCGGCGCGATGAAAACCCGCTCGCCCAGGGTGAATCCGTCCAGACCGCCGCCAATTTTTTCGATGGTGCCGACCACCTCATGCCCGGGGATGCGGACGACGCCAGGCGCAAACATACGGTGCTGGCCATGGATAATGCGCAGATCGGTGGCACAGATACTGGCGCTCAGCACTTTTACCAGCAGTTCGCCGGCTTGAATTTGTGGAAGCTCCACCTGTTCCACCCGCAAATCATTTGGTCCGTGAAAAACCGCGGCTAGCATATTGATCCTCCGAAGAATGGATTAACCGGTAATTTCCTTCAAATACACCGGCCGCTGCTCCAGGAACGATTTTGTCCCTGCTAGAACCCCGGCTACCGCCCAGCGACCGTCGTTCCCGCCTGCCCGCGGCGTATTGCCCGACTGAACGCATTGAACGAAATGCTCCAGCTCGTAAATGTAGGCCCACTGGAAACGTTCCGGCCAGGTGCGCACGATGGGGGTGATCAAACCCTGGTCGCGGTTGGTGCATACGACGACCGCCTGCCCCTCGAGCGTGCCAATTTGCATGATGCCCTTATCGCCGATGATTTCGACGCGGGCGTCATAACCATAACCGCACGGGCAGACCCCGGAGATCAAACCCAAACCACCGGCTTCAAATTTAACGTTGACCAGCACATTGTCATAAAAATGCGGGGTATCCACATTGTTGGCCGGTCCCTTGAAATTTGCCACTTCGGTGTAAACCCGCTCCAGGTTAGAACCCATAAACCAGCGCAAGGTATCCCAGTCGTGACTGTTGACCTCCGCCAGCATGCCGTTGGAGGTGCGCAGGTCGCGCGCCCAGGGCGGCGGCAGTCCCGGCCCGTGCGTGTTGGACTTAATCATCATGGGCACGCCAATTTCGCCGCCTTCGATGCGCTGCCAGGCAGCCGTGAATTCTGGATCAAAGCGGCGCATGAAGCCGATCTGCAGCAGCACCTGGTTGCGTTCCACAGCCGCGTTAATCGCATCGCATTCCTGTAAATTCAAAGCCATCGGTTTTTCCAGGAAGACATGCTTGCCATGGTCAGCGGCCAGTTCGGTGAGCGGCAAATGGGAGGGGGTCGGGGTGGTGATCACCACAGCGTCAAAGGCTTCGCCCTCCAGCGCTTGTTCCAGGCTTTCGTAACTGGCTTCAATTCCAAACTCAGTGGCTGTGTCCAAACGCACCGTTTCCACCGGATCTACCAGGGAGACAATTTTTCCAGCTGGAACATGTCGGGTGATCGCGCGGGAATGATTCTTCCCAACCCGGCCAGCACCGATCATGCAAATACGAACTTGTGATTTCACGCGCTGCTCCTTAAAGATTGTTACGATCTACTGAGTAAAAAACCGGTTAAGCATGGTTTCCATCTGGATGTAGCGTTCCACCAGTGGTTGGTAAGCTAAGTGCCGCTCCGCATCCGGTTGTACCGCGGCCCCATCCGGGATTGCCGTGCGGGCTGCATGTTCAGCCAGGTTATCAATTAACCCGGCCGCCTTGCCGGCGATCATGGCTGCACCCCAGGTGCCAAATTCATTTCCGGCCAGACGCAGGTACGGCACACCCAGCACATCCGCTTTGAGTTGATTCCAGGCTGCCCCGCGAGCGCCGCCGCCAGCTACCCGGGCTTCGGTCAACTGAAGGTCCGGCAGCAATTCGCGCAGGATCCGCAAGTAATAGGCGTATTCAAAGGCTACCGATTCCAACATGGCGCGGAAAAAATGCGCCTGATTATGCGACCAGGAGACGCCTATCCAGGCGCCGCGCATTTGCGGACTGGCCGGGCAAATCCGGCCGCCAAGGTGCGGGGAAAAGAACAGCCCATCCGACCCGGGAGCCACTGAAGCAGCCAATTCCATCATCTCGGCGTAAACATCGCCGCTGCTCTCGAGGGTCTGCCCCTTGTGTGTGTTATAGAAATTGTCGCGGAACCAACGCAGGGCTAACCCGCCTCCGCCAATATAGGCCAATGGATTCCATAGGCCTGGCACCACTGACCGCATGGTCAGGAGGGCGCGGTTTTTGGTGTCTGCCACAAATTGATCGGTGCAGCTGGCCAGCACCGAGGCGGTTCCGGCCACATCGAAAACCATTCCCGGTTCTACAATCCCAGCCCCCAGCGCATTAGCTGCCGTGTCGCCAGCCCCGGCAGCGATTAAAGTTCCGGCTGCCAGTCCAAACTTCTTTGCTGCTTGCTCGGTCACCTCACCCACCACGCGCCACGGCTCGACGATGGCGGGCAGCTTTTCCGCGTCCAATCCAAATTTGGTGCACAACTCGGCAGACCACTCGCCTTTTTGAGCGTCCGCGAAGCCGGAGAAGTGGATGTAGGTGTAATCGATAAAAGCCTGATCAGCTTTTAATCCAGCCATCTGCGCCGCGACATACGTCCCCGGCATAACAAAGCGGGCTGTGCGTTGATAAACATCAGGTTGCTCGTGCTTCCACCACAACATTTTTGGGCCGTGATCGCAGGTTGGCGGGCAGCCAGTCAGCTGTGTGATGCGCTCGCCATACTCACAGTCCATGAGTTGAATATACGGCTCGCAGCGCATGTCTAACCACGAATCAAATCTTGCGACGGGTTCAAAGGCTTCGTCCACCAGGCCGACGCCGGCCATTTGCGAATCGAATGCGATGGCAGCCACTTCGCGGGGATCAATGCCGCTGGCCTGCAGGCAGCTGCGAACGGTGAGTGCAGCCGTTTCGTAAAAATCCTTCTGATCCTGCTCCACCGTTCCAGGTTTCGGGTAATAGAGGGGAACTTCGGCGCTGGCTTCGCCAACCTTTTTTCCGTCAACTTGATACAGCGCTGCCTTGGTGCCGCTGGTTCCCAAATCTACGCCGATCAAGTATTTTTTCAAAATAAATTACTCCAGGGACCGTATTGGATCCGTTCACGGAATTTCAGCCGCAAGGCATGCAGCCAGATCAAATTGTCACTTGATAAAGGGATTGCCGGCCGAAGCGCCGGCGAGAAGATCAACCGGAATCGTGCTGGCGTACCAAATCGACCTCAAATCGCGACCGGTCGCCGCGATGCAGAGCATGGTAATACTCAATCGGTTGGCCGCTTTCGGTGTAGCTGACGCTGTCCAGCATCATCAACGGCGCGCCCGGCTCAACTTCCAGCAAGGCGGCCTCTGTCTCGTTGGCCAGCACGGCTTCGATATAGCGGCGTCCGCGCGTAATGAAAATTCCGCCTTCCTTTTCGAGGAACTCATACAGCGAGCGGTTGGTCAGGTCAACCGTCGCCAACGGCGGGTAGACATCCAGTGGAATATAGGTTGTCACGACTAAAATGGGCTCGTCATTGATGAAACGCAAGCGCTGAATGTCAACGACCAGTGTTCCGAGCGGAATATCCAGAAACTCGGCCACTTTCTCGGACGCCGGGGCAAGCCGCTGGTGCAGCACGCGTGTCACAGGCTGCAAGCCGCGTTCGACCATGTCCTGGTAAAACCCGGTTAACTTTTGAATCAGCCCTTCATTGATTTTGGGCTCGGCGATGAAGGTGCCCTTACCTTTGCGGCGCGTGATGACCCCGCTCAATTCAAGCTCGCGGAGTGCCTGCCGCACCACGGTACGGCTGACCCCATACGTATCACACAGTTCCTGCTCGCCGGGAATTTGCTCGCCTGGCGCCCATTTTTTGTCTTGGATTTGATCTTTGAGTAAATCGATGAGCTGGATGTAGTACGGGATGTGGCTGCTGAAATTTATCGTTGGAAGGATCGCCATAGGTCACTCTTTAACCGAATGAATCTTGTAATCCTGTTATTACAACTCATTATAGAGGCGTTATTTCTGCCTGTCAATAGTCAAAGCCGATTTCGGTTCCGGTGAAAAAGAAAGTTATAACTATATAATCATAACTTTATCTTAAAAAATCAAATATTCGAATTTATTAACATAATTTCTATTGAAATTGGTCATCGTCGTATATATAATAATGTTATCCTGTAATAACAGGTTTCCATCATTTTCCCCCATTTTTTCAATTTAATATCCTTTTCAATGGTTCCGTTACAAACCGGCTTAAACACTATACCCGATCGTTTTGCCCGCGTGCATCTCTCATTCAAACCATCAACAATTTCAGGAGGAATGAAATGAAAGTCGGAATCGATAGTTATTGCTACCATCGCTTTTTCGGTGAAGTGTATCCCGATCAAAAACCCCCGGCCAAAAACATGACGATGGAAGATTTCCTCACCCGTGCCCACGAACTTGGCGTGGACGGCGTTTCGCTGGAATCCTGCTTCTTCCCCTCCTATGATGCCGGCTGGTTCAAGGAACTCAAAGGCCAGTTGGACGATTACAAATTTGACCGGGTCTATGCCTGGGGCCACCCGGATGGTCTGGAACGCGGACAAAACTGGACTGCCTATAACGAAATGATCACCATGATCCCGTATGCCAAACTGATTGGCGCTGATGTGATGCGCGTGGTCGGCAGCAGCCTGATGTTCCGCCATGAGCCGCACGGTCCGCAAATTGCGGCCCTGGTAAAGATGTTCAAAGAGGCGGTCAAAGTGGCTGACGATAACGGCGTAAAACTAGCTGTCGAAAATCACATCGATTTCACCTCGGATGAGATTCTGCAGATGTTGGGTGAAGTTAACTCCGATTCCTTCGGCTTGAACTTCGATACGGGCAACTTCCTGCGTCTGCTGGATGACCCGATTGCCGGCATGGAAAAATTAGCCCCCTACACACTCGCCACTCACGTCAAAGATCTGTACCCGGATAAAAACGCGCGGCCGACCGATTGGCATTTCTTCGCCGGCGTTCCGGTCGGACAGGGATTGATCAATAATGAAGCGCTCGCCCAACTACTGCACAAAGCCGACTTCAAAGGTTTCCTGGCGGTAGAAATTGACCACCCCCACACCGATTGGACCGGCCGCGAAGATGAAGCCGTGGCGCTGAGCGTCAAAGAGTTGAAGCGGATCGCTGCTACATTGAATTAGCTCCGATTTCATGAGTTTTTTCCATATTCTGAACCATTCCAAGGAGACCCGCTCATGAAACCAGTAAATGTGGCCATCATTGGCACAAAATTTATGGGCAAAGCCCACAGCAACGCCTGGACCAATGCACCCAAATTCTTCGAGGTCGGGCTCAAGCCCGTGCTCAAAGTCGCCTGCGGCCAGGACCCAACCGGAACCGGTGATTTTGCCAAAAATTGGGGCTGGGAAGAAACCGAAACCGACTGGAAAAAAGTCGTAGAGCGGCCAGATATCGATATCGTCGATATCTGCACCCCCACCTACCTGCATAAGGACATCGTGCTGGCAGCGGCCAAAAATGGCAAGGCGATTTTCTGCGAAAAGCCGGTTGCCTTAAACTACGCTGAAGCTAAAGAAATGTACGAAGCCGCCGAAAAAGCCGGCGTCCTTCATTATCTCAATCACAACTACCGCCGCACCCCCGCCATTGCCTTCGCCAAAAAGATGATCGAGGACGGCAAGCTCGGTCAAATCTTCCACTGGCGCGGTACTTACCTGCAGGATTGGATCACCGACCCGAATTTCCCGCTCACCTGGCATTTGCAGAAAAAATATGCCGGCGCTGGCCCGCATTATGATCTCAATTCGCACAGCGTGGATCTGGCTCGCTACCTGATCGGCGAAGTGGATTCGGTCACCGCGATGATGAAAACTTTCGTCACTGAGCGCCCGCTGCCGGGTCGGGATGCCGGAACCTTCAAATCCGGTACGGGTGCTGCCGAAAAGGGCAAAGTCACGGTGGACGATGCCTCCTTCATGGTGGTCGAATTTGCTAACGGCGCTCTGGGCTCCTTCGAAGCCAGCCGTTTTGCCAGCGGCCGCAAAAATTACAACTACTTCGAAATTTACGGCAGCAAGGGCAGTTTGTTATTCAACCTGGAACGCATGAATGAGCTGGAGTTCCTCAACCTCGAGGATCCGGCGGACGAGCAGGGCTTCCGCACAATTTTAGTGACCAACGCCAGCCACCCCTACGTGGGCGCCTGGTGGCCGCCTGGTCACATCATAGGCTACGAACACGAATTTACCCACGCTGTAGTGGACTTCCTGGCCGCCCTGGAAAAAGGCACCGCCATCACCCCCAACTTATTGGATGGCGTCAAGGATATGCAGGTATTGGAAGCTGCCATTATTTCGGCCAACACTGGCCGGAAAGTCGCCGTAGCCGAAGTCAAATAACTTAATCCGGGGTGGGAGGTCGCTAAGAGCTCTCATCCCGGCCTTTTTCAGAAATCCTACGTTTGGAGTTCCGTATGAAAGCCATTCTGGTACCGGTATTTTTCAAAAGCGCCGACGATCCAGACTTTGTTAAGCAATTAGCCGCCATCCAGCCGCTGCTGGCTGACGTTGCCGAGTTCCTTGAACCAGTAAAACTTGGCAGCCCCATCCCGCCAACCGATGGCGTTATTTTCCCGCAGATGTTAGGCGACGCCTACCGCCGGCTGGAAGAAATCCAGGCGCTGCCGCAGCCCATCATGGTGGTGACCTCGGAGTTCGGCACGGTTTCCATGTGGGATTGGGAAATCAACACGTACCTCACCGCCAAAGGCGTCAAGGTGATTGCACCTAACACGCTGGACAAAACGGTTATTGCCTGCAGGGCCTTTGCGCTCAAGCGGCAGTTGAAACGGTCAAAATTTTTGGTATACCAGGATCAGCCTGCCAGTGCCGGCGGCAACCAGGATGAAATCTTCAAGCGTTTTTACTGGTGGGAACCGGAATGTGTGGCTGCCATCGAGAACCGCTACGGTTTGAAAATCGTTCAAAAAAGCTTCAAACAGTTGGCCGCGGATGCCCGGGCCATCCAAGACGAGGATGCACAGCGGGTGTGGAACGAGAAACAGGCCCGGACACCGGTCGCGGGACTAACCAATCGTGCCGTCCTTAGCGCCGTCAAGCTTTACATGCAGGTGAAAGCGGATTTGGACGCCGATCCGTCCATTATCGCCGCCGGCATGAACTGCTTGAACGAGTCACGCTTCTGCGAAACCACCCCCTGTCTGGCCTGGAATTTCCTGTACGAAGATCAGCGCATCATATGGGGCTGCGAAGGCGACACCGTGTCCATGCTGACCGAGGTGCTGCTGGCTAAAACCATCGACATGCCTTTCATGATGACCAATCTGTATCCGTTCTTGATGGGTCAGGCTGCACTAAAGCACGAACACATCCCTAACTTCCCGCCTGTGGACGGGAACCCCAACAACTACATTCTGGCAGCCCACTGCGGCTATCTCGGCGTGGTGCCGCAATCTTTCTCAACCGAATGGACCTTGCGCGGCAAGGTTTTGGCGATTGTCGATGACAACGCACATGCCATGGATGCCCGCCTGCCGGAAGGCCCAATTACTCTGGTGAAGCTCACGCCGCCTTTTGACCGGTGGAGCGTCATAGAAGGGCAGCTGCCCAAATATGCGCAATTTTCCGATTCACACTGCCTAAACGGCGCTGTGATCGAAGTACCCAATGGCCCCAAAATGGTGGATGAGGTGGTTTCGCACCACTACATCATCACAACCGGTCACAACCAGAATGCTCTGGAGATGGTTTCCAAAGTTTTTGATCTGGAAATTAAAACGATCTAGCAAAATTTCAGGTCCTATCTACCGAATCAGGTAGATCTCACCCCGTCATGGAAGTGCGAATGGGAATCCCCCGAGAACAAATCAACAAGAAATTCAAATCTCTAGCGCTGCTGGAAACCCCAGATTGGCTGCGTCAGGCGGATGAATTGCCAAACCGTCTGTACATCACCCGCGCCGAGAATGAATTATTGGATTTAATTCGCGCCGGCGGCGATGTGACCAAGGCTGACCTTGTCAACCTTACCGATTATTCGCGCACCAAAATTACCGGCTGCATCGATTCCCTGCTGCAAAGAAAATATATTGTCGAAAACGATGTGAAAGAGTATTCCGGCGGGCGCCGCTCCAAGACCTACAGCATTAACGGTGGATTGGCGCTGGTCGCCGGGGTGGACATTGGCGCCACCAGCATCGATTTTGCGGTCGCCGACCTGACCCAGAAAATCCTGATCCGTTATAGCGAACCGGCGTCTGTGCGTGAAGGTCCCCTGAAAATTTTAGGGCGGGTTTGCACCCTGCTGGAAAAAATGATCCGTGAAAGCGGTCTGCAGGTCGAAAATGTCATGGGCATCGGCATTGGCATTCCAGGCCCGGTGGATTTTTCCCTTGGAACGGTGGTGTCTCCGCCCATCATGCCAGGCTGGGATAAATACCCCATTATTCAAACCATGCAGCAATGGTTCCCGCATGCCAACGTGGTGGTCGATAACGACGTGAATGTCATGGCGCTGGGCGAAATGAACGCCGGAGTCGGCAGCGGCATCAGCGACATGATTTTTGTAAAGATCGGCACCGGCATTGGCTCGGGGATAATTTGCCAGGGCAATATTTACCGCGGCGCCAGCGGCTGCGCCGGGGATATTGGGCATATCAGCGTCGATAAAAATGGACCCTTGTGCCATTGCGGCAACCGCGGCTGTCTGGAAGCCATGACCGGCGGTCCAGCGATGGCTGAGCGGGCGGTCACCGCGGCGATCGCCGGTAAGAGCCCGATCCTGATGAACCGTTACCTGGCCAACGGAGACAAATTAACCGCGGAGGATATCGGGCACGCCGCCCGCGAAGGCGACAACGTCTCCAATGAAATTATTCGCGAGAGCGGTCAAATGCTGGGTGATGTGCTGGCCAGCCTGGTCAATTTCTATAACCCCCAGATGATCGTCATTGGCGGCGGCGTGAGTAACCTTGGCAACCTGCTCCTCTCTTCCATCCGCCAGACCGTGCTGAACCGCTCGACTCCGCTGGCAACCCGCAACTTGAATATCGTATTTTCTGCCACCGGCGCCGACGCCGGCGTGATCGGGGCAGTCAGCCTGGTGATGGATTACTTATTTACTATCCTCCCTTCCAGCAGCAATGGTACCGGATATGAGGATTAGGAGTCTTTTATGAAATTTGGCATCAACACCTTTGTGTGGGTATCTCCCTGTTCCACCGCCGATATCCGAGATTTGGCGCCCAAGGTCAAGCAGATGGGATTCGAAATCCTCGAGATCGCCTGTGAGAAACCCGCGCTGCTGAACCCCGCAGAAATTAACAATATCCTGAAGGAAAATCATTTGGAAGGCATCATTTGCGGCGCGTTTGGCCCGGACCGCAATCTCGGCAGCCAAAATCCTGTTTTTGTTGAAAATGCCAAACAATACATCCGCTGGTTGATCGATGCTGCCGCCGAAATCCAGTCGCCCATCGTGTGCGGGCCCATGTACTCAGCCGTCGGCAAAGAACACCTTGAGAATGAAGCCGACCGGCAGGCTGAATGGCAGCGCTCGGTTGCGGGTGTGCGGGAGATGGCGCAGTACGCTGCCCCCAGGAACGTAAAATTGGCCCTGGAGCCGCTCAACCGCTTCGAGACAGACATGATCAACGTTGTCTCGCAGGGTCTGGAATTTATCCAACAAACTGGGATGGACAATGTCGGTTTCCACCTCGACACATTCCATATGCATCTGGAAGAGAAACACAGCGCAGCAGCCATCCGGGCAGCCCACCCGCGCATTTTCCATTTTCACGCCTGCGAGAATGACCGCGGCGTCCCCGGAACCGGGCAGGTGCGCTGGGACGAGGTGGCGAAAGCCTTGAAAGACGTGCATTACGACGGGCCGGTCGTCATCGAATCATTCACGGCGCAGGTAAAGGAAATTGCGCGCGCTGTCTGCATCTGGCGCGAGATTGCGCCCAGTCAGGATGCCATCGCAATGGACGGCCTGAAGTATCTTAAATCCCTCTTGAACTGAAAGTACGGGATCAAATCGAGGTAACGATGATCGAAGAACAAATTGAAGGGTTGAGAGAAGAAAACACCGAGGAAGTTCCCTTGCTGGAAGTTCGCAATATTACCAAGCGGTTCCCAGGCGTCCAGGCATTGTTTGACGTCTCGCTTAAGTTTATGCCGGGTGTGGTACACGCTGTGGTTGGTGAAAACGGTGCCGGCAAATCCACCTTGATGAAAATCATGGCTGGAGCCTATGTCCCGGATTCAGGCGATATCCTGTTGGAAGGCAAAAAAGTCTCGTTTTCGCACCCCAAGCAAGCCCATGAGCAGGGTGTCAGCATCATTTATCAGGAGTTTAATCTGCTGCCAGACCGGACGGTAGCACAGAATATATTCCTGGGGCGCGAACCGTCCAAATTCGGCGTCATCGATGCCAATGCACTGCATAAAATGGCCCTTGTCGTTCTTAAAGAAGTGGGCATGGAAGACATTATTAAACCCACTGCCATGTGTCATACCTTATCCGTTGCTGAACAACAGATTGTCGAAATTGCCAAGGCCATTTCGTTCAATTCCAAGGTGCTGATCATGGATGAGCCCGCCGCGGCATTGAGTTCAACCGAGGTCCAAATCCTGGATGACTTGATCGTCAAGTTAAAAGCGCGCGGCATGGCGATCATCTTCATCTCGCATCGTCTCAATGAAGTATTTGACATTGCCGACGTCATCACAGTCTTAAAAGATGGAGTGCTGGTCGGTACGGTGGATAAAAAAGCAGCCACAACCCATAAAATTGTCCATATGATGGTCGGACGGGAACTGGATCACTATTTCCCGCCGCTGGGAAATGCAGATGATTTTGGACCGGTTGTCCTTTCCGTAAAAGGCGGCAACAATCCTTTCCTGACGGATATCAACCTTGAATTGCGCCGAGGCGAAGTTGTGGGCGTGGCAGGGCTGCAAGGTTCCGGGCGTACTGAACTGGCTGAGGCGCTGTTCGGTGTGACCCCCTTCAAGTCCGGAAGCGTAACGCTGATGGGCAAGCCTGAATTAGTGCGAGCCCCTTCCCAGGCCATTAAAAAGCAAATGGGGTTTGTGACTGAAGATCGAAAATCGGAGGGTATATGGCCAAGGCAGCCCATCCGCGACAACATGTTGATGACCGTACGCGCGATTCAATTTATGTTCGGCGTCATCATGAAGGATGGAATCCGCAAGTCGCGTTCGCTAGTGCCTTCTCTCGGGAAACAGGTCGATGTCCGCACGGATAGCTACGATCGCGAAGTTCAATTCCTCAGCGGCGGAAACCAACAAAAGGTCGTGCTGTCGAAGTGGCTAGCCTCGGATGCCAAAATTTTCATTTTTGACGAACCCACCCGCGGCATCGACGTGGAAGCCAAAGCCAGCATTCACGACATGATCCGCGACTTAACCAAAAAAGGCATCGCTGTTTTGATGATCTCCTCGGAATTACCTGAAATTATTGGCATGAGCGACCGGATTCTGGTGATGCGGGATGGCCGGATTGTTGGCGAGCTTCCGGCGAAATCGAGTGAAAATGACATTATGCTGATGGCCACTGGTCACATACCGGGTGATGGTTCCGACCACCAAGTGCCGGCAGGAGTAAATTAACATGACCACCACCACCATTACAAAGAAAAGCTTCAGAGAAGTATACCGATCTTTACATATTCCCCCGGTCTACTACTTTTTGATCGTTGTTTTCCTCACCAGTGGGATCCTCGACCAGCTGTATTCCGACGGGCAAATCCTTTCCAACCCATTAATCGGAATGAACATCCTGGTGCGTTCGGTGGCTCTGGGTATCGTAGCCATCGGTCAAACACTGGTGATCATCGGCGGGTCGATCGACCTTTCGGTCGCCTACCTCATCAGCATTACCTCGGTCATGTCATCTTATGTCATGCAAGGCAAACCTGAGAATGTTTTCAAGGCTATCGTGGTCGTGTTTGCCATTGGCGCAGTGGTGGGGCTGGTGAACGGCTTGATCGTCACAAAATTGAGGGTCAACCCATTTATCGCCACGCTTGGCACCAGCTTGATCCTCAAGGGCATCATCAACGGCACCTTTTCCAATTACACTGGCAGCGTGCCGCGCAGTTTTGAGTTTTTCGGCTACGAAAGGGTTGGCTCCATTCCGGTCTCCGTCATCATCTTGTTCCTGATCGTTATCGGCGGCTGGTTTGTCCTCTCGAAAACCAAGTTTGGCGCCCACCTGTATGGCGTGGGTGGAAATGATGAGGTTGCCCGCCTCTCCGGCTTGCGGACCGACCGCGTGGTGATCGGCGCACACATCATCTGCAGCCTGACAGCGGTTCTGACCGGGTTGTTCATTGTCAGCCGCCTGCGCGCCGGCGCCCCATGGGTCGGCCCTGACGGCGTCTATGACCTGGAATCCATCGCAACGGTGGTTATCGGCGGCACCCTGCTCTCCGGCGGTAAAGGCGGAGTTTGGGGCACCCTGGCTGGCGTGATCATCTTCGGCATTCTCGATACGGCGTTCAATCAGTTGGGTGTAAATCCGTACCTGACCATTGTGATCCGGGGAGCGATTGTCATCTTGGCCGTAGCAAGTTACACCTACCGATCGAAATTACAAGTGGCGTAAGGAGATACCCTGATGACGACAGCTGCGATAACCCCTCAATCCGGTGTTTCTAAATTTCTCCACTTTGTCTGGTCGAATATTAAGAAAATCCCGCCGGTTTACCCGGTGTTCCTGGTACTTTTCATCGTGGTAAGTTTCTTAAGCCCGACGTACTCATCCATGAACGGCATCATGGCTTTCCTGCGCCGCACCGCTCCACTGGCAATTTTAGCCATCGGCCAGATGATCGTGCTTTCCTCAGGCGGTTTTGACCTCTCCATTGGCTCCCTGGTCACCATGGTGTGCCTTGGCAGCTCGTTGCTTTTGAACAACGATCCTGCCAACGCATACCCGGCCATTGGCATCATGATGTTGATCGGAATCTCCATCGGGATGGTCAATGGGCTGGTGGTCTCCTACTTGAAAGTTCCGTCTTTCATCGTGACGCTCGGGATGATGCTGCTGGTCAAAGGCCTGGTGCTGTATTGGGTCGGAGGCGCACCCAAGGGTTACTTCACCGACAACTGGCGAATGTGGGGCCGCGGATATATAGAGAATGTACCCGTATTCGGCCGCTTTCCGATCGGTTTAATCGTGTTGATCGTCGTCGGTCTGTTGATCTGGTACCTGTACCATCGCACCAACTTCGGCAAGCAGGTGCTGGCCATCGGAGATAACGTTCGGGCAGCCCGGCTGTCTGGCGTACGGGTCAATTTGATTCGGGTAGCCGCTTTTGTCACCTGCTCCATTCTGGCAGTCATCGGCGGTGTTATGACTGGCGGCTATGGCGGCGTCAATGTCACCATCGGCGAAGGAATGGAAATGCAAGCCATCGCTGCCTGCGTGGTTGGCGGCGTTCTGCTCGGCGGTGGCAAAGGGAATGTCCTCAATGTGATTTTTGGCGCTTACACCCTGGAAATCTTGATTTCCATGTTGACCTTACTTGGTCTTCCCAAGCCTTATAAAGACGTAGTCCAAGGCTTGATTATTATCGGAGCAGTTGCTTACGTCGCTTATATGGCCAGGAAGAAACGCTAAAGCGTCAGATGATTGGCTCCGATTGAACCAATAATTTCAAGATAAAGGAGGTGATCGCAGATTAATAACAATCAACAAATGGTTTGTGTCAGAAGTGTTGACCATCATCCAATTGCACGATTTTTAGGAGGAGGAACTCCCAAATGAAAAAAAGTCTATATTACGTTATGACCGTCCTGTTCATCCTTTCGATGCTGGTAACGGCCTGCGCACCAAAAGCAGCCGAAACCCCCACTGCGGAAGCTCCAGCTGTTGGCGAACCGACAGCCGCTGCCCCCGCTAAGGCAGAGAACCCTGGCTTGCAAATGGAACAGGCTGCTGTGGCTGCACAATTTTTCACCGATGAAGCCTATGAAGAGTCGCTGGCTTTGATGGAAAATAAGCCTCTGAATCCAGAAGCCCCAGTCTATCTGCAGTACCTCATCGATGATCCTACCGACATCTCCAAATACTCGCAATACACCAAAAAAGAAGGCCCCTATAACCTCTGCTTCTCCAATGCAGGCGTTAATAACCCCTGGCGTGTTGTCGGTTATACGGATATGGGCGAACAGGTCCTCGAGCTCCAGGAAGCTGGCGAAATCAACAACTTCTACCACTTTGATGCCAATGGTAGCGATGAGAAACAGATTGCCGACATCGAAGATTTAATCAACACTCCCGATAAATGCGACCTGCTCATCGTCTCCCCCAACACCAGTGAAGCCCTCACCCCGGTTGTTGAAAAAGCCTGCGAAGTTCTGCCGGTTGTGGTCTTCGACCGCGGCGTCCTCACCGACTGCCCAGTCATCTTCGAAAAGACCATTGGCGGTTATGCCTTCGGTATCTCTGGCGCTCAGTTTATCGTTGACAACCTGCCGGAAGGAGGCAATGTACTCGCCTTCCGCATTCTGCCTGGCGTAGATGTGCTTGAGCAACGCTGGGGTGCTGCCCGCAAGATTTTCGAGCAGAATCCCCAGTTGAACGTCATCGGCGTTGAGTTCGTGGCCTACGACTCCTTCAAAGCCAACACCGTGGTCACCGACTATCTGGCCAAATACGGCCAGATCGACGCGGTCTGGATGGATGCCGGCGGTACCGCTGTCACCATTCTGGAAGCCTTTGAAGATGCCGGCGCGGACTACCCGAAGGTTATGGTCGGCGAAGATCAGAACGACTACCTGAATTTCTGGAAAGAAAAAGGTCTGACTGCCATCGCCCCCACCTTCCCAACCTACCAGTGGCGCACCGCCATCCTGGCCTCCCTGATGTTCCTCAAGGGCGAGACTGTCCAGCATCGCTGGGTTCTGCCCCAGGTGGATGTCACCCAGGCCAATTTGGAGCAATTCGCTCAGCCGAACATGCCCCCGCTGCACTACACCATGTGCGGTTGCGAGGACATGAAAAACTATCCGGATGCCTGGATTAACGTTGACGTTTCCAAATACGACAAGCTGTACAAGTAAGCCAGCTTGAAGTTGATTTAGATTTAGAGCCCGCTCGAATTTCGGGCGGGCTCTACTTTCAACATAAAACCCATTCCATGAAAGGGGTTCGATATCCATGATCGAGATCGGATTTCATACAGACGCCTTCAATAGCAGTTATTGGAGTTTTGAGCAGAGCCTGCAATGGGCGCAAAAAAATGACGTACATTGGATCGAATGCGGTATGGTGGACGGCGTCAGTTGGATCCACGGACTGGGATATCAACCGCATGTCGCCAGTTGGGAAGACCCCGAATTGTGGCGCCGCACCGCGGAGAACTACGGTGTGCGTTTCTCGCAGATCGACGCCGCCTTCCCGCTCTCCAAGCCGGAGGGTGCCACGCTGGGCGTCGAGTATGCCCTCCGGACCATCCGCTGGGCGTACCTGGCGGGTTGCGATCATATCGACACCACCGACGACCGTTTTGCCCCCAAGGGGTTGACCCACGATCAGGCCATGGAGAGTATGAAGCGCTCCTACGGTCAGATCGTCGAGGTGGCAGAGCGCTACAAAATGATCATAGATATCGAACCTCATGGTTTTTACACCACCAAACCTGAGTTCATGGAACAAATGCTAGCCTTCGTGGACAGCCCCTACCTGCGCATGAACATGGATACCGGCAACACATTTATTGCCGGGCAGGATCCAGTGGCTTTTTTGAACCAATTCAAAGACAAAGTCAGCCATGTGCATGTTAAGGATGTCAGCGATACGTTGGCAGCCGCCCTGCGCGGCGAGCTGACTGGCATCGCCGTCAGCCAGTGCGCCATCGGCGACGGTGTGAACCGCGACAATATCAAAAAATGCATCGATATCCTGGTGGATATCCATTACGACGGCGTCATCAGCCTGGAATGTGAAGGCCAGGGCGGCCCGATGATCGAAAAAAGCCTGGGCTTTGTGCGTGAAATCGTTGCCGATGCCAATACGCGCATGGCAGCCAAAAAATAAACCTTGCAGCAGAGGAGAACACGATGGGTAAAATTTTTCTCGGTGTAAATATGGAATTTGTGCGGCACCACGACAAACCGTTTGCCTGGGGCGTCGAAAAAGCCGCTGAAATCGGCTATGAGTATATCGAACCCATGGTGCACTGGGGCCGCGAGCTGTTAAGTGAAGCCCGCTATTTTCACAGCGTATCCATGTTCGACGATCCGCGCTGGGCGCGGGATCTGTGCGAGAAACACAATATCAAGATGTCCGGTCTTTCCTCGCACACCCCGCTATGCAAGCCGGAGATTTCAGTCGAGTACCTCAAGCAAGCCATCCGCTGGGCTTCTGACGCCGGCGCGCCGGTGGTCAACACAGACGAAGGTCCCAAACCTGAGTGGACCACCCGCGAGATGGACTTCACATTAATGACTTACACCCTGAAAGAAGCCGCCATGGTTGCCGAGCGCTACGGCATCAAGATCGGGTTGGAACCGCACCAGCAGTACAGCAAGTCGCTGGAAGGATTGGACAGCATCTATAACCTGGTCAAGTCTCCGGCCATTGGCATCAACTATGACACCGGCAACAGCTACCTGGCTGGTACCACCGACACCTACGAATGGCTCGAACACGTGAATGACCGCCTGGTGCATTTGCATGCCAAGGACATCAGCTTCTCGCAAAGCGGCGAGGAACGCGGCAAGGTAACCGGCACGCCGGTGGGCTGCGCCTGCGGTGACGGGGTGGTGGATTGGAAACGGGTTATCGACACGGTCAAAAAATGTCCGAATGACATTGTATTCAGCGTCGAATGCGGCACCGTGCCGGATGCCATCCGTAGTTTTGAGCATTTAAGCAAGCTGATCTAATTTTCGCGGTTCGCGCCGCCGGGTTTGGGAGGGTGTATGGAACCAATAAAAGTAGCGGTGATTGGCCTGGGATTCATGGGACGCACGCATATCCAGGCGCTGCGCCGCCTGGGGATTGAAGTTCACGGCGTGGCAGGAATCGACGCGGCGGAAGCCCAAAAAGGCGCTGCCGACCTCGGGATTCCCAAATGGTACATGAACCTTGACGAAACTCTGGCCGATCCCGCCATTAAAGCCGTCCATCTGTGCACACCCAATAACCTGCACTACCGCCAAGCCAAAGCCGCCTTGATCGCCGGGAAACATGTGCTGTGCGAAAAACCGCTGGCGATGACGCCGGCAGAATCGGGTGAATTGGCTGAGTTAGCCCGGGAAAAAGGCTTGATCACGGCGGTAAACTATAACCTGCGTTTTTACCCCATTTGCCAGGAGGCGCGCGCCCGCGTTGCCGCCGGCGACCTGGGCCAGCCTTATCTGATCACTGGCGGCTACCTGCAAGATTGGCTGTATCTAAAATCGGATTGGAACTGGCGCCTGGAACCAGAACAGGGCGGTGACCTGCGGGTAGTGGCAGACATCGGCACGCACTGGATGGACCTGGTCACCTACCTGACCGGTCTCAAAATCACCGCCGTCATGGCAGATTTTTCCACCATTCACCAGACCCGTCTGCAGCCGCTCGGCGAAGTTGAAACTTTCGCGGGCAAGATTGAAAAAAATCTATCCACCCACGAGGTCGCCATCCATACTGAAGATGTGGCGGTGATTCTGTTCCGCTTCGAGAACGGCGCGCTTGGTAACGTCAGCCTGTCGCAAGTCTCCGCCGGACGCAAGAATTTCCTATGGTTCGAAATCTGCGGTTCCAAATCGGCGTTCCATTGGGAGCAGGAAGATCCGAATGCCTTGTGGATCGGCTACCGCGATCAGCCTAACCAGATCCTTGTCAAGGACCCCGGCCTGTTCCACGATTCTTCCCGAGCACTGACCGGCTTCCCCGGCGGGCATGCCGAAGGGTATCCAGACACCTTCATGCAGGTATTCCGGCAATTCTACGGCGCCATTGCCTGCGGCAAGCTGCCCGAGGACGGAAAATTCGCCACCTTCGCGGACGGGCACCATGAGATGCTGCTGTGCGAAGCCATCAAACGTTCCGCCGAGCAAAAATGCTGGGTTGAGGTCGAGGAATAAAAGTATCGCAGCCGGTTAGTCAAGCGGTTTGAACCATCCATTAAGAGGAGTTTTCGATGAGAATTGGCGTCTTTTCGGTCATTTTTCAGAACTTGCCATTTGAACAGGCTTTGGACAAAATCTTGTCCTACGGCGCAACCGCGGTCGAAATTGGCACCGGCGGCTTGCCTGGCGCGCACCACTGCCCAATCGACGAGCTGTTAGCCAGCGCTGAAAAACGGAGGGCTTACCTCAGGGCTGTCGAGAGCCGCGGCATGATCATCTCGGCCTTCAGTGCTCACTGGGACCCGATTGGCCCGGATAAGGTTATTGCCCGTCAGTCGGATGATCTGCTGCGCAAATCCGTTCAGCTGGCTGAGATGCTGGGTGTACCGGTAGTAAATGCCATGTCGGGGTTGCCGGCTGGCTCTGCCGCGGACAGCATGCCCAATTGGGTCACCTGCCCCTGGCCGCCCCACTTCCTCGAGATTCTGGATTACCAGTGGAACCAGGTGGGAATCCCCTACTGGCGCTCCGCTGCCAACTACGCCGAGCAGCACAACGTCAAAATTGGCATAGAGATTCACCCGGGCATGCTGCTCTATAATGTAGAGACCTTCCTGCGTATGAGGGAGACTGCCGGTCCGGCCCTGGGCTGCAACTTTGACCCCAGCCACCTGTTCTGGAATGGAGTCGACCCAGTGGCTGCCATCCGCAAATTGGGTGACGCAATCGTGCACGTCCACGGCAAGGATTGCTACGTCGATCCCTTCAATGTAGCCGTGAACGGCTGCAATGATCACAAAAATTACACCGACATCCCGCACCGCTCCTGGACTTTTCGTACCATCGGTTACGGACACGATTTAAAGGTGTGGAAGGATATCGTCACTGCCTTGCGCATGGTGGGCTACGACCATGTCATTTCACTGGAACACGAGGACGGCATGATGTCCTTCGATGAAGGCGTCAGCAAGGGGTTGGCTGCCCTGCGCGAAGTGGTCACCGTGGAAGCGCCGGGTGAAATGTTCTGGGCTTAATTACCAGCCCAGCTAGCCCGTTTTTTCGATAAACCGCACCATCAAAACCCGCTCATAGACCTCGGAGAAATCCGAGGTCTCAATTTTGTCCTGCCCGGGCACCCAGCCGAGCAGGTATTGCGCTTCCTTCGGCGATTCTTTCAGAAATTGCTCCAGGGTGCGACGCATTTCAGCAGGTTCTTGCAGGATTTGCGCATGAACAGCCCGTTTCTGCAAGCCAATCTGAATCCAGACTTCATCCGGGTGGGCGGAAAGGTTGGCATACCAGCCTGTGCGCTTGCCCCAGGCTGAAAATAGGTGGACCGCACCGCCAATGCGAAAATACCCTATGGGTGTGCTGCGGAATTTACCGCTCTTGCAGCCCCGGGTCGTCAGCACCATCACCGACCGGCTGACACCGAAAAGCGGCATCAGTCCGATCCGATACAAGCCCACCACCAGCGGATTGTAGCGCTTGAGTTGGGCATGGAATTTTTGCCGGTGCTGGGATTCGTTCAATATTTTGTATAGATTGGTCTCCTGGGTTGGGAATGCTCTGCCAGATGCAGGATTGGTTTTCTTGGTCATTTCGGTTGTAGTCTGGCGCATCTTCATGTCTTCCTCTACCTTGTTGCTGTTTCTCTTTCCCATTGGTAACCCGCATACGGCTGATTGACCTGTACCGACAACCCGCTTCGGGTTCGCAGAGACCCAATGAGCTCCTCCATATAGTTCCTTGGCAGTTCCGGTGACAGGTAGTTGATGCCCTCGAAAAGCATCCGGTCATCCGTCAGTTGACCGACCTGACGCGCTTCAACTAAAACCTTCTGCCGTGGCGTCCATAAACACACCCCAACCGTCATCCAGGTGCCCAGTGGAATGGGATACTGATCCAATACTTTGACCGATTCTGCCACGGTTTGAGGTGTCTCGCCGGGTGCGCCAATCATCAACGATGCGCTATAGGGAATCCCGGATCTTTCCAACGTCTCCAGCGATTGCAGAACATCGGCGCGGGTATAGCCGCGCTGCATGCGCTGCAACATGGTATCCGACGCGCTCTCAATCGACAGGTTGACAAAGCCGCAGCCTGAATCGCGCAGCAGGCAGCAAAAATCGTCCGTGATGCCCAGCGGACGCAGGTCGCCGGTGCCCCAGCGCACCTTCATCTTCCGATCGAGGATTTCGCGGCAAATCGCTGCGGCATGATGCCTGGGCGAATTGAAGTTGTTTTCGCAAAATACGATCATCTGCTCGGGGTCCTGCTGAACCTGTGCAATTTCATCCACCACCCGCGACGGCGATTTCATGCGGTAGGTTTTGCCTTCCAGCGAGCGATACGGGCAGTAGTTGCACAGGAACGCACAGCCGCGCTTGGTCATGATCCCCGGCGAAATGCCCAATTCGCGGTATCTTGCCAAATCAAAGAGTTCATACGCCGGCATCGAAGTCTCATCCAGATTCTTCACCTTGTCCCGCGGTGTTTTGCAAATTCGACCGTTGGCGCGGTAAACACTGCCGGGAATGCTGGTCAGATCACCGCCGGATTCCAGCCGCTCGAGATACAGCGGGAATGAAAAATCCGCCTCGCCGTGAATGCCGTAATCCAGATTGAGGTATTCCAGCCAGTCAGCCGCGTAATAGTTGAACCCTGGCCCGCCCAGAATGATCGCTGCGCTGGTTGCCTGGCGGATGGCATTCACCACCTGTAAAACGTTTTTGCGTAAATCCAGGTGGCGAGTGTTGTACGGCGCCGTCTCGTCGATGATGTAGCCGTGCACCAACCGAATCGATACCCCGACCACATCCGGCTGGAAGTGCTGAATATGCTGGATTAACTCACTGGGGACGTCCTGCGCAAACAGGCATTCAAAGACTTCAACCGTGTGCCCGGCGCGCAGAGCCGCACCTGCCACATAGGCTGGCCCGGTCGGTGACGCCGGTAAAGTGTTCGCGGAAACAATCAAAACTTTCATACCGCCATGCCCTGACAAATAATATTAAGGGAGGATATGAACAGACACTAGAATCCAGCTGAGTAAACAATCGCTCATGCTTTTGAATTCTGCAAGGCCATCTTTCGTTCTATTCATAATGTATACGCCACAATTTACGAAAAGTTTTTGGCGCTTCGGAAAAATTCCAGTGCCCTCCGTCGGGCAAAATCATGCTCGACTATGGGATAGGGATAATTTTTGCCGAGCTCGACGTTACAGGCCAGTTGGTCCGCGAGCGGCATTTGCCATGGGGTGTGGATATAGCTCTGAGGAACATGGGCTAACTCGGGCACCCAGCGCCGGACGTACATTCCATCCGGATCAAATTTCTTTCCCTGGAGCGTCGGATTGAATATTCGGAAATAGGGTGCTGCGTCCGTCCCCGTGCCTGCCACCCACTGCCACCCGCCATTGTTGGCTGCCAGGTCGCCATCGACGAGATGGTGCATAAACCATTTCTCCCCCTCCTGCCAATTAATCAATAAGTGCTTTACCAGAAAGGAAGCGGTAATCATGCGGGCGCGATTATGCATCCAACCGGTTTCTGCCAGCTGACGCATACCTGCATCCACCACCGGGTAGCCCGTTCGTCCCGTCTGCCAGGCGCGGAAATCATCGGGGGCATGCCGCCAGGCAAGATTTTGATAGTTGTCGCGGAAGGCGCTAGAGCGAACGAACGGAAAATGAAACAGAATCGATTGATAGAACTCACGCCAAATCAACTCATTTATCCACGCCTCGCAGCTGGCTCTGGCTTGTGATTCCAGGCTCTCTTTAATTGCTCTTCTGGCTCCAGAAAGTACCTGCCGCGGCGAAATCATGCCAAATCGAAGATAAGGCGATAAGGCGGAGGTTCCCTCCAAATCCAATCGGTCGCGATCCGTCGCATATGAGAATATCGTTCCCTCCAGAAACTGGTTCAACCGACGCTGCGCTTCTTGCTCGCCCGCCGGAAAGCCAGCTGACGAGGCTGTTTCAGGCAGAGGTGCTGAATTGAGGTTGGGGGTGGGAGCAAGCCATTTCGGCTTAGGCAGCGAGAGGTCAGCGTATGGCAGTGCTCTCCAGGCGCGGCTGTAAGGCGTAAAAACCGTATAAGGCTTCCCGTTTGCCTGGCAAACAGCATCGACCGGATGGACTCCCAATCCCCCCACCAGGTGCAATTCAATGATCTTGCCGAGTCCTTCATCCCGCCGGCGGGCGTAGGGTGAAATGTCAGCTTCGGCAAACACCTTGCCTGCATTCACCTCTGCCGCCAACCGCGGGATTTCGGTTTGCGGGTCTCCCTCGCGGACAATTAATCCGGAGCCTAATTTTTTCAGGTCCTGTTCAAGGGCTCGCAGCCCGTTGAATAGAAAAGCCTGCCGCTTTGGGGCAGGCTTCGTCAGTAGCAGCGGATCGAGGATATAGACCGGGGTAACTCCGGCATCCTCAGCTAATGCAGCCGATAATGCCGGATTATCTGTCAAACGAAGATCCCGACGGATCCACCAGATATTCATGGGCATTTCGTTAAGCCGGCGCGGACAGGCTCATCCCCATGGGAATGTCTTGAGTGGCTTGCCGACCACCCCTCGCGAGCAAGGTTATCTCGTCGCGGCTCACATATTCGCGCACCAGCTTGCCATCTTGCATCACCAGCACCCGATCAACATATTCACACATGCGCAGGTCATGTGTGACCATGATGCCGGCGCGGTTTTGTTCGTGGATCAGGCTGGCGAAGGTTTCCACTACCTGATAGGCGCGTTCGGTATCCAGGCTGGCGGTCGGTTCATCGGCCAAAACCAGACTGGGATTGTGGATCAGGGCGCGGGCAATTGCCACTCGCTGCTGCTGACCGCCGGACATTTGGCTCGGCAGGTTGTGCATCCGTTCAGCCAATCCCAACCTGGCCAGCAGCTCCCTCGCCCTTAATTTGCCGGTTTTATCCAGGCGTTTATTCAGGCGCAGCATCATCTCGACGTTTTCAACGGCACTCAGATAAGGCACCAGGTTATTGGCCTGAAAAGTAAATCCTATTTTTTCGCGCCGCATCGCCACGCGTTCAAAGTCATTCAATTTTGCCAGATCCTGTCCATCCAACAAGATTTGGCCAGAACTTGGCCGGAGCAACGCAGCCAGCATCGAAAGCATGGTGGTCTTGCCAGAACCGCTCGGTCCTACCAGAGCCACAAATTCACCGGCAGCCACCCGAAGCGAGACATCTTCCACAGCATAGATGGTCCCAGAATCACTTGGGTAGGTTTTTATGACAGAGTTGGTTTCAAGTGCATTTACTGTATGGTTCATGACGATAATCCCAGGGCTTTGAGCGGTTCAATGCGAACCGCGTAACGAATAGACACCAAACCGCCGAGCGGACCGATGAGTAATAACGCGATCACCGCCACCGCGGAGGTGGTTCCATTGAAAACAATGGGAACCGTAGGCGGGAAGGAAAGCGAAAACAGGAAGGCCATTAACCCGCCAATTGCGACGCCGATGAAGGTGACCACCACAATTTGAAGGATCGTGGCTGCCGCGACAATTGGGTTCGCAGTGCCGATGGCTTTTAGAACCCCAATTTGTGCCACCTTCTGTAATATTTGGATCTGAAAGAAACCTCCGATCACCAGTAGGCCGATGATGAGGGTAAAGGCACCCTGGGTGTTGAGCGTGCTTTGCTGCGCGGAGTATCCAGGCAGCGCCTGAATGGCTTCAGTCAATGTGGCGACATCGATATTTTCCACCTGCGAGGTCAATGCTTGACGGACAACATCAGCCTGCTCAGGATCGGTCAATTTGACCAGGACAACGTTTGCCACTGGATTGGCAAAGTTTTTTTCAGCTTCAGATTTCGGCCGGATGTTGTCCCAGGTATCGAACGAGACGAATATGGAAGGCTGCAAAGAATACTGCTGACCATCCGTCACGCCGACCACCTGCAAATTGAATATTTCCTCCTCGGTGCCCTGGGTTGTGCGCAGGGAGACTGTATCGCCAATCTCTAATCCGCTGCGCAGGGCAGTATTCCGATCAATGAGAACCTCGTCTGTCAGGCCAGTGCCGAGCTGCAGCCCATCCACAACCTTCGGCTCCCCGGTGTGACCCGGTTGGATGCCGAGCAAAGCAACTTTGAGCGGCTTCTCGTCATCGGCGAGGACCATGGTTGCGCCGCTGGTACCCAGCATGCCGGCATCCGCCACCCCGACAACATCTCGAATGGCATCCACCCGGTCAACCCCCAGACGACTGGCAGGGATAAGCAGATCAGATTTCGCTTGATAGACGATGAACTGGGCATCCAGCTTTGAGATGTATTCACGGTTGCCGTTGCCCAGCCCTTCGCCTAAGGCTGCGATAAACAAAACCAGTAAGGTGATCAGGGCTATGACCAGGCTGATCAGTAAAAATCGGCCGCGATTGCGCCAGATTTCCTTTACCGCCAGGTAGCCTGAAATTTGAAACAGATTATTCATACTACGCTCCTGCATTGAAGGCAAAATCAAAAATTAATAAAGTTGTTCTCATCGGATTTATCTCTGTTCCGATGGCTGACTGTCTATCCCGACCGGGCCGTCAAATGGCTGTGTCCATTTTGTTGCAAGCACGCCTTCGAGTAGCAATTCCAGCGGGGGGTGATCTGCGATGTGATCGTAATAATAGGGCAGTTCAATCCGGCCGTCGGTGCCAATGATGAAGGTGCCAGACATTTGCATGGCATCCTGACCCGGTGGCGGCGGTTCCACGGCATATCCCTTTTTTCCAGCCTGGCGAATGGCAGCCCAAACTTTTCTATTTAAGTAAGTCTGGAAGACATTGCCGCGTTCCAGACGATAAGCCTTATACGCTTTCCGGTCCGGATCTGCCAGTACGAGTAAGCCAGGAGCGAATTTCTTAGCAAACTCCGCCGCCGTTTCCGGCGTTCCCTGGGTAATGACCGCCAGATTAAGCCCGGCCTGTTTTATTTTCTCTTGCCCGGCAACCAGTTCATCCAGCATCTGCTTGCATTGCGTGCAGCCAAAATGCCGGGTGAATGCCAGCAGAAGCGGGCGCTGATTCCACAAACCGGAAAGTTTTACACTGTCCTGGGTCGTGCTGGTCAGTGTCAGGTCGGGGGCTGGTGAATTGAAATTGAGTTGATTTTTGCGTTTCATTCCTGAATCCTTAATACTTCGTAGAAATAGACTCGAGCCAGTCGCTGATGATGTCACCGGAAGGACCCATCACCGACTTTACAGCCTGGTGATAAGTCTGCAAATAGTGTCCGAGCAAATCCTGCGAGAGTTGTCGACTGGACAACAAAACCTTAATCCATGCCAGGTCATTCTCGACAAAGGATGGTGATCCTAATTCCAGGGCTGCTGTCAGAACCTCATTAAAAAAGGCATTGGCTGCATGGATGTACGTTATTTCCAGCCCCTGCCAGTTCATCTGGTTGACCAGTGCCGCTTCGATTGACAACCGGTTTTCCTGGTAGCGCGTTGCAACCTCAGCCAGCGATTTGTTTTCCGCTTGCTGGGCCGGAAAAATCGAAAGATCGCTGGCGAGCTCAGCAATTTGAGGTACGGCATCGCTGATGCTTTCACCCAGGAACCAGGCGGGGATCGAATGGCGCAAGACCGGCACCCGGTTGAACACGAGCCCTCCATAAGCCACCGGTACATTCAACTGGCCTAACTGCCCGACGGTACGTTTCAAGGCAGCTGCTGCGGGCAGGGTCTGAGCGACCAAAACCACAATATCCGGGCGCAGTGCCTGCGCGGTGTCCACCAGCTGATCTGCCGGCACATCAGCGCCCAGGTTGATGACCTTCCAGCCGCGGCGGCGCAGCAGCAGGGTGAGCATCAAACCGGGGAAGGTGTGCAGCTCACCCGCCGGGCAGCCGATCAGAACTGTTTGTTCACGGGTTGGCTGCGGCACAGCCAGTATCAGCGCCTCCATGCGGTTGGATGCCAGCCCGCTGGTGAAATGCTCCTGAGATACCGAGGCTTTTCCGGCGTACCAAAGGTCGCCAAGAGCACTCAGCCCCCATTGCAGCACTTCCATGCACACGGTTTCCACCGGGTATAACGCGATCGCCTGGTTGAGCAAGTTTTCGGCTTTCTTGCCGTCGAACGCCAGACAGGCGTCCAGCCATTGGTTCCGTAGGATCTGGATGCGCGTATCGGCTGGTATTCGTGTTTCTTCCAACGCTACCATCTCGGGTGTAGCGCCTACCAATGGATCCTGCCCGTCCGCGGTCATCCCGCGCCATAATTCCACCGCCCGGCTGATGTTGAGGCCTTCCATCTGCCGCATTCGCAGCCACTTTACCAGCTCGATGTCGTATTGCGAGTACAGCCTGTGGCCGCCGGCAGAACGTACAGGTTTAGGTAATTGATACCTTTTCTCCCAAACGCGCAGCACATCCGCAGTCAGACCGGTTTCCTGCAGCATGGCGTTCATATTAAAGATGGGGGTTCGGCTGATTGAAGGCATGTTTTCCTTTTTTTTTGATCCGGTCTTATTATATACGTCTGTTTATATTTTGTCAATATATTGTCGAGATTATATTGACAAAACCTCTTTAAGTTGCTATGATGTAATCACAATTGATCTGGACTTATTGTCCGCTTAC
>Ga0209521_10000500_pt1 | contig 30317 bp, 30 predicted proteins | sample Rifsed19ft4_FD_184016 | JGI IMG/M metagenome (GOLD analysis project Ga0209521, IMG submission 184016) | Soil microbial communities from Rifle, Colorado, USA - sediment 19ft 4 (version 2) | ecosystem: Environmental > Terrestrial > Deep subsurface > Rock core/Sediment | place: Rifle, Colorado...
AACAGTAGTCGTGCCAATAGCACTTAGTCCTTCGAGAATAAAGCGCGAGTTAAAAGCAATTTTGATCTCTGACCCGCCTCCAGCAACTTCTAAAGTTGCCGCCCCTTCGCCAACCTGAGCAGTACTAGCGGTTAGTTTCAAGGCGTTTTTGGTGAGGTTAAATCTCACCACATTACCTAAATCCCGGGCAAAAACTGCCGTTGCTTTAATGGCCGCGGTTAATTTATCTTTATCAACGGTAAAGCTATTTACAAAATCGTTGGGAATAATTTGTTGAAATTGTGGGTAAGTACCAGACAGTAAACGGCTGGCAATCTGGAAGTTTTCCCCTACCAAAAGGGTTTGGTTTTTGCCTTTGGCAACAACTAAACGTACCGAAGGCTCACCCATTTCTCCGGCAATTCTCAAAGATTCCACTAAGGTCCTGGCCGGTATGACTACTTGATTAAACTCATATTTTTTTCCTAAGGTCTTTTTAGCAAGCCTATACCCGTCGGTGGCGACGATAATTGTTCCACCAGCCTCTTGGTTAATAAAAATACCTGTCAAAATTGGCTTAGCCTCGTCGCTAGAAGCAGCAAAGGCTACGTTATTAACTGCTTCCTGAAGCTCGTGGTACTCAAACTCACTACCCTCCTCAGTAGCCTCAGGTAGTGTGGGGAACTCGCTGGCGGAAATTCCAGCGAAAATGCCTTTGATTTCTCCCGAGGCTACCAAGAGGTTTTCTTTATCAACCTCTAGAGATACCTCTTTATCAACTGCTGAACCGATGAAATCAGTGAGAATTTTGGCTGGGGTAGTTATCTTCCAAACCCCCTCACTTTTTGCAGGCAGTACCAACCTAACTGACGAATCAAGGTTGGTTGTGGAGACTCTCAGTATACCTTTATCAGCCTCCAATAACATGTTTGCCAGTACTGGTAGGCTTGGCCGAACAGGCACAAAACGCCCTGCGATTGAGATTGTTTTTAAAAAGTCCTCACGGATAAGTTTAGTCATTCTTTTTGATTTAATTAGTCAGTAAGAATAATACTAAATACAGTTTAATAATAAAGTAGTAATAGTAGTTTGTGTGGATAAGTTGATAATTGTCCAACCCAAGGTTTGTAGTTTCGGGTTTGTTATTGAGCAAAACTAAGCAAGCGCGCAGAGGACAATTATGTGGGTGTTTTGTGGATAAGTATACAAAAGACCCTTAGTTGTAAAGTTTTGAGCGGATATCCTCAACTAATCCTCGGACTTTCTCTGATTTTTCCACAACACCAGTAATTTTCTCCACACCGTGAATTACAGTAGTGTGGTCTTTTTTGTTCAAAACCTCGGCAATAAGCGCATACTGCAAGCCCAAGTCTTTGCGTAGTAAGTACATAGCAATTTGGCGTGGGAAAACAAATTTAGCTAAACGGTTGGCGCTTTTAAGATCCGTATGCCGCAAATCAAAGTAGTTACAAATTATCTCCAAAACATCTTTGGGGCGAGCTTTGACAAGCCCCTGACTCCTTTTATCAAAAAAACTTTTTGCCAGTTCTAGCGACAAAGAGTTGTTGCCGATCTTGGCTTGAGCGACCAACCTAATTAGAGAGCCCTCCAAATCTCTCACGCTGGAACTAGCGTTTTGGGCAAGATAGTGAACAACTTCAGCAGGAATACTAATGTTTTGACGTTTAATCTTCGAGAGTAGAATTGCCTCTCGCAAATCAGTATCTGGAGGTTGGATATCGGCAATCATCCCGCCTTCAAAACGGCTCTTTAACCTTTGCTCAAGCTTAGAAATAGCCTCTGGTGGGCGATCGCTGCTCAAAATAACTTGCTTTCCTTTAGCATAGAGCTCATTAAAGGTGTGAAAGAATTCTTCTTGAGTTGTTTCCCGCCCAGCAATAAACTGGATGTCGTCAATTATCAAAACATCCAAACTACGGTATTTAGCCCTAAACTCTTTCATAGCTCGGTTCTGAATTGCTTCGATGAGATTGTTGGTGAAGTTCTCAGAGGTGCAGTAGAGAACTTTAAGCTTCTGGTGTTTACTAACTGCTTCGTGACCAGTTGCCTGTATCAAGTGGGTTTTTCCCAAACCAACCCCACCGTAAACAAAGAAGGGGTTGTAACCTTTACCAGGGGAGGCGGCAACCGCTTTGGCAACTGCATGGGCAAGTTGGTTGCTAGATCCAACCACGAAACTTTCAAAGGTGTATTTAGGATTGAGCCCACAAGCTTCAATTTTCCCGTAGAGTTCATCAATACTCTGGTTAGTAAACAAAAGCGCTTCCTCCCCCGAGTCGTTTTGGGTGACTTTCGTTGGTGGGTTTCTCAAGGAAGCAGAAACCGAGAAGATTAAAGCATTGTTGGTGTCAGTAAGACGATCCAAAATAGCTTTTAACTGGCCGTGGTAACGTTGCTCCAACCAGTCTTTGGTGTAGGCAGAATTACAGCCAATTTCAATCACCCCGCGCTCTTGGTGGAGGATTACCGTTTTACCTTTAAACCAAGTTTGGTAGTTGGCACCTGAAAGCAAAAGTTGTAGTTCGGTCAGAACAGAGTTCCAAAGAGTTTTTTCGTCCATACATACTTTCGGGACAGAGACCTTAAGAAGGAGAACAGGAAACCATGATAGGAAAAGTTATCCACATCAGTCAAGCCCATCGAAGTGGAACCTACTATGTCAGTTTTGTCGCCAACCACGTTGACAGCCCGAAGCGGGTTTACTATACTGCACACCGTCAATGCCGAAACGAACTTACCAACCAAAGAAAACAAAACGGGCTCGTAAACACGGGTTTCTAGCTCGTTCAAAACAAAGCGGTGGCCAGAAGGTGCTTAAAAGACGTACTGCTAAAAAAAGAAACCGTCTTTCTATCTAGAAATGTTGCCCAAACAAAACCGTTTAAAATTACCGGTGAAGTGGGACAGAAGAGCTCCGGATATCCAGGTCAGTAACAACCTTTTTAAAGTCGTTGCCAAGAAAAATCTCCAAGAGGAAGGGCCGAAGATAGGTTTTATCATTACTACTAAGGTCGGTAAGTCCTTTACCCGTAACCGTCTAAAAAGAAAGCTCTCAGAACTTATTAGACCTAAACTAACGACCTTAAAGCCTGGAATAGAAGCAATCTGGATTCTCCACCCGGGTATAGAGCGCGCGAAAGATGAAGAAATTAGCCTTGAGGTTGATAAAGCTTTATCAAAGCTACCATCACAAAATTTTCTTAAGTAACACTTGTCGATTCGTTCCCAGTTGTTCTGAATATACTTACCGTGCAATCGAGCGCTATGGTATAATCAGGGGCAGTTTTTTAGGTACAAAAAGAATTTTGCGCTGCCACCCTTGGTCTAAGGGAGGTTTTGACCCTGTCAAGTAATAAACTTAATGGGAATTTTTGCTGATTTTTTAATTTCGCTGACTAACTTTTTTGGCGGTAACTTAGGGACAACGATAATTTTTATCGGTGTTTTCAGCCGCCTAATTTTTCACCCTTTTCTGAAAACTAGCTTGCGCCAAACAAAAGTTTTGCAAGAACTGCGTCCAAAACTTGACGAAGCTAAAAAGAAGCATGGCCACGACCGAAAGCGTCATGCAGAAGAACAAGCTAAGATTTACCGAGAGGCTGGTTTCAACCCACTAGCGGGTTGTTTAGCGCCAATTATCCAGCTGGTAGTAGCTATAGTATTGTTTAACGCTATCAGCAATGTCGTAAAAAGCGGCCTTAATACCTCCTTTCTCATCTGGGATCTCGCCCAGCCCGACACCTTTAAGGGCACCTTTGGAGTCGAAGGCTTTTGGGGACAGCTGCCAGGAGTTTTAGTAATCTTGACTGCAGTGGCGACCCTTCTGCAGTCAAAGATGATGTTGCCTGAACCAGTTAAACCAGAAAAACAGGATTCAAAAAAAGAAATGGAGAAGAAGCAAGATCTTGCTAGCGCGCTGACTGCTTCTCAAGGACAGTTTGTTTTTCTCTTTCCTTTCCTAATTCTTTTCACTGGGCGACTTTTCCCTTCAGGACTGGCTTTATTTTGGCTGGTAAGTACTGTGGTTGGGCTTTTCCAACAATATTACATAGTAGGTCTGGGAGGTCTTAATCAATGGCTAAAAATTCTGAAAAGATAGCTACCGATTTTACTAAGGAAGTGCTTAAAAAAATCGGGATGGCAGCAGAAGTTAAAGTTGAAGAAGATGAAGGTAGTGTCAAGGTAAGCATTTTTGGAGAGAACCTGGGAGCTCTAATTGGTTACCACGGTGAAACTTTAGAAAGCCTGCAACTAATTTTAGGGTCAGTAGTTAATAAGAGGGCTGCAGAGGGGGAATGGAAAAGAGTGGTTTTAGATATTGGCGATTGGAGAGCTGAGCGGCTTTCTACCCTTGGGTCAATGGTTGAGCAAGCAGTCGAGGCTCTAGTGGCCCAAAAACTAAAAAGAGTTAGTTTACCAGTCATGTCGAGTGCTCAGCGAAGAGAAGTACACTTGATTGTTAGCGAGAAATACCCAAACTTAGCTAGCCAGTCCGAAGGGGAAGAGCCTAATCGCCGAGTTACCCTTTACGAACAGGAGAGATAACCTCTAAATGAAGCCCATAAAAATTTTCACTGATGGGGGAGCCCGGGGTAACCCTGGACCAGCTGCCGCCGGAGCAGTTATCGAAGGCCTTGCGGGAAATCTGCGGTTAATATGCGGGAAATATCTAGGTGTTGCTACCAATAATGTGGCCGAATATAGCGCAGTACTTTTAGTGTATGAAACTATTCTCGCCAAAGAGAAAGTTACGAAAACTCTCGAGCTGAATTTCTTTACGGATTCTTTATTGGTGGCCAAACAATTATCCGGTGACTATCGAATTAAAAACCCTAACCTCGCCCGCTTTACTGAGAAAATTAAACAAATGGAAAAGCTTTTCTACAAGGTTGACTACCAACACGTTCCTAGAGCAGAGAATAAACTCGCGGATCAGGAAGTTAACCGTATTCTTGACCAACATGTCCGCTGAAGGTAGTGATAAACTCCCAGACTTAGCCACAAAACTCTTAATACTGGCTTTTCAAGTTGACTTTCTTTAGTTAAAATGCGCTTGCTCAAAGGAAAACAAAGAAATGTCTGCCCCGAAAACAAATGAAAGCTCGGAAACCAAAAACAACCAACCAACCGCCTTAGTAGCCGGTGGTGCCGGGTTTATTGGCTCTCATTTAGTTAGAACTCTCCTATCACAAAATTTTTCAGTTGTCTGTGTTGACAATTTAAGTACTGGCAAAAAAGAAAATCTCAAAGACCTGCTGACCTCACCAAACCTTACTTTTATTCAAGAAGATATCAATAACCCTAGCTTTCAGCTGCCGCCAGAACTAAAAATTGATTATTGTTTCCATTTGGCTAGCAGTGAAGAACACCGCGCCAGCAAAGAATTATCCCTGGATACCCTTTTAGTCAATTCTTTAGGTACCAGGCAACTGCTTGAGATCGCTAGAGCCAACCAAGCGAAATTTATCCTCGCCTCTTCAGCCGATCTTTACAGTGGGGTGATTTCTGGTAGTTCTCTGCGTTTTTACTTTGGTAAGTCGCCAGATGATGAAAGTGTCCTTTCCGCCCACGAGGCGAAACGTTTTGCCGAAGCCTTAACTTTTGAGTATTTCAAAAAATTTGCTCTTTCCGTGACCGTTGTTCGCCTAAAAGATGTTTACGGCCCAAAAATGAGTTTTGACCGCAGCGACGAAATTGCCGACCTTTTAAAAAACGCTCTGAACAGACAACCTCTAAAAGTTTTTGGCGATGGTTTAAAAATCCTCAACCCGACTTTTATTAGCGATGTGGTTTTCGGCCTAACTAAGGCTGCCTTAGGAGATTTTAACAGCGAGATCTTTGTACTGGTAAATCCGGAGAAGATTACCGTTGAGAATTTTGCTCAAACAGTCAAACTGGTTGCCGGACCTCTAGAGATCGAACGTAAGAAGAGTGAAGAGACTCTCGATCTGCCCTTTTCCCATCTTGATCTGGAAAACACCCGGGAAAAACTTTCCTGGAGCCCAAAAGTTTCTCTTGCCGAAGGTATAAGCAGTGTAATTCAAAGTGAGCGTCTCGAAGAGGCTTTTGCTGAAAGTCCAACTGCCGATCTAAAACCCCTAGAGATAAGTGACCGTCAGCAAAAGGAAACGGTTGGGGAAGTAAAGGAGCTTAAGGAACCTAGTAACTGGTTGCGGCTGGGTATTTTTATTCTCTGCCTGGTTCTGTTGCTAGCTACAATTATCTACCCAGTTTCAGCTGCTGGCCTTAGTAGTTGGTTGGGTAAAGGAGCCCTGAGAGAAGCAGTTGAAAACTTGGAGGCTGAGAAAACTGAGAGTGCGGTCAGCCGTGCTTTGAGTGCTCAAAACTCTTTTGAAGCTTCGGGCGCTAATTTGCAAAAAGTAAGTTGGTTATTTAAGATTATTGGCCTCTCCGAAAGAACTACTAATTTTAGCCGTTTGTTGGAAGCTTCCGCTAGCTTGGCGGAAAGTGTGCGCAACTCTTCCCGTGCCAACCAAATTTTAATTGATACTGCTAGCAGGGCTAATTTAAATAAAGAAGAAGCCTTGGAGACCTTCAGTCAAGTCTTAACTAATCTCTACACTAGTCAAGAAAAATTAGAACAAACGCAAGTTTTGTTGGAGAGAGTAAACTGGTCAAAGACCCCTAGTCTGATAGCTGTGGAAAAGGACTTTATCACCACTCAAACAGAAAATTTGCATACGCAGGTGGAGAGGTTAATCACCGCAGTTGAAAAACTGCTTTAGAAAGAAGGTCTAGCTTAGCTTTGAAACCTTTGGTATACTGGGTGTAAAATAAGCATATGAGCAAGAAAATCATCAGAGCGTTTGCAGAGCAGTTTGGTGAAGATTGGCAATGTTCTTGCAAGGCGCCTTTCGGGCAGAGTAGTTTAGAGATAATTTCAGAGTCAGAAAACTCGCTAGTCGCCCATTACATCTGTCCAAATTGTGGTAAGGAGCAAATGCTAGCCGCCTCAATTAGCGGGGATAAACAAACGAGTGGAGAACTACCAGTGATTAACGTCGGAGCATTATCTGCTGATGACGTTTTAGATATCCGCGAAGAAGTGCGTTTAATGAAACCCTCTTCCATCCGTAGCTTGCAGAGCTCCAAAATCCGTCGCCTCAATCGCCAAAACCAACCCAGCGCCTAAAACCTAGTTGACACAGAACGTATAATGATCCCTGATGGAACGCGTTGCTATTAAAGTCGAACCCCGGCAAGTTGTGGGTAAAAAAGTTAAAAAACTTCGAGCTGAAGGTATAGTACCAGCCAATGTTTTTGGCAAAGATTTTAAGTCCGTTTCCGTCCAAGTTGACTCCAAAGACTTCCAAAAGAGCTTTAAGGAAGCTGGCGAAACCGCTTTGGTCGATGTCAAACTCGATAAAGAAACTTACCCGTCTCTAATCCACAACCTCCAGCGTGATCCTAGAACCGATCAAATTATTCACGTTGATTTTCACAAAGTTAATCTGAAAGAAAAAATTACTGCTCATGTCCCAGTAATTTTGGAAGGTCAGTCACCAGCCGAAAAGAGCGGTATTGGGCTGCTTTTGCAAACTTTAAACGAAGTTGAAGTGGAATGTTTGCCAACTGATATCCCGGCCCACTTTACAATTGATGCTGATAAACTGACTGAGGTAGGACAGAGCGTTCACGTCAAGGACCTTAAGATTGATATGGATAAGGTTGAAGTTAAAAACGACCCGGAAGAAGTGGTCGTTAGCGTGCAAACTGCGGAAATGAAAGAAGAAGAGCCTGAACCAGAAGTCTCTCCTGAAGAAGTTGAAGCTACTGCTGAAAAAGGTGAAGCTGAAGGCGAAGCGACAGCTGAAGGCGAGGCTACCAAAGAAGGTGGGGAAGCCAAAGAAGAGGGTGAGAAAGCCCCTGAAACTCCAGCCGAAAAACCCAAGAATAAAGACACCGAACTTGACAAGAAACCTATAGTTTGATATAATACCATTGTTAACAATTTAAAAAGTTACTGGAAACTCTAAAGGCACTTAGTAACTGGAGTTGAATGTAGTTATAACTGTCATTGCAATGTCCGCCAGCTGGCGGATGCCCTGAAGAAACACATTTGAAGCCAGTTACCAGGTGCCTTTCTTGTACCGCGAAGCTTAACGCGAAGGGTTGTTTTTTGTTGGCTAAATCATTGACAAACTTATACATAAAACATACAATCTTTGTATGAAAACCCAGACAATTAACATCTCCATTCCTAAAAGCCTTTTAGAAAAAATTGATAAGCAAGCCGAAACTGAAGCACGTAGCCGCAGTGAGTTAATCCGTGAGGTAACAAGACGTTACATCGAAAATATGGAAGAGTGGCAAAGTCTCAGAGAATATGGTCGCGAGGTTGCCAAGAAAATGGGAATAAAATCCGAGGAAGACGTTAACCGCTTAGTGCATGAATACCGCCACGGCCGTTAAAAAATTACGCGTTGTACTCGACACCAATATTTTTATCTCCGCTGTAATTTTCGCTGGTAAGCCCGGCACTATTTTCCAAAAAGTTCTTAGTAAAGAAGTTCAAGCCCTCACTTCAGAAGTTTTGCTAGCGGAGCTTGCAGACGTTTTAGTTAAAAAATTCGGTTTTTACGACCAGAAGATTGACAAGTCTTTAAATTTAATACGTAAAAATGCTGTAGTACTTAACCCAAGAGAGCAGATCGCTGTTCTTGAAGATCAAGATGATAACCGAGTTTTAGAGGCAGCAGTTGAAGGAAAGGTCGATTTTATTGTGACTGGCGACAAAGGGTTACTGGAATTGAAAGAGTTTCGAGGGATTAAAATCGTGACACCCGACGAGTTTTTGAAGCTTTATCCTTGAGCTTTAGGCCATTCGGAAACCACGATCGATTCGCCTTGTTTGTTGGGAAGTTTTTGCCAGAGATCCTCAGTTATAGACAGCTAAAGCATTCTGTAACTTCGGATATTTACTTTCCCGGCCATGTACTAATCATGATTGAAGACCCTTCGTGGGGTAATTTCTGCCATAACTCCTCAGTTATAAACGGCATGAAGGGATGAAGCAAGCACAAGCTTTCTTCAAAGACCTTCTCTAAGGTCGCCTGAGCCTCACTACGGCGGTTTTTACTCATCTCTATGTACTTGTCAGCAAACTTATGCCAAACAAACTCGTAGAGCTCTTCAGCTGCTTGGCCAAACCTGTAGTTTTCAATAGCTTCAGTTACTATTTTGCGGGTTTTAGCTAGTTCTTCCAGAATCAATTTATCATCCTTATTCATCTCAGCTTTTGCGCGAACTTTTTCCGGTTTCATATCAATAATATAGCGACCGATGTTCCAGAGTTTGTTAGTAAAATTGCGCATACCTTTTATTTTACTTTCGCCAATATTGGCATCATTACCTGCCCCCGTTCCAAAAACTAGTGCTATGCGGACCGCATCCGCCCCGTATTGATCGGCAACTACCAGTGGGTCAATAACGTTGTTTTTACTTTTACTCATTTTCTGACCCTTTTCGTCACGAACTAAACCGTGTAAATAAACATTTTCAAAAGGTACTTTGTCAGTAGAGTAAATTCCAAGCATGATCATGCGGGCTACCCAGAAAAAGAGAATATCGTAGCCGGTTTCCATGACTGTAGTTGGGTAAAAACGCTTGAAATCACTATCATCCTTTTGTCCCCAGCCTAGAGTTGTGTAAGGCCATTGACCGGAGGAAAACCAAGTATCCAGAGTATCTGGGTCTTGGTGCCAACCCTCACCGGGCGAATCTTCGCCAACATGAATTTCCTCACCTTTGTACCAAACGGGAATTTGCTGACCCCACCACAGCTGCCTCGATATGCACCAATCATGCAAATCTTCCATCCAATTGTAGTAAATCTTTTCAAATCTCTCGGGGATGATTTTTATCTGTTTTTCTGCGACAGCTTTGAGAGCATCTTTAGCTAAATTCTTACCAGATTTACCAGTTTTATTAACTGCTACAAACCACTGCTTGGAGATTTGTGGTTCGACCACAGTGCCGCAGCGTTCACAAACCCCAATGCTGCTTTTATGACGCTCAGTTTTATCCAAAAGGCCCTGTTTTTCTAAGTCGGAGACAATTTGTTTGCGAGCAGTGTATTTATCCAATTCGGAGTATTTTCCTGCCTCCTTAGTCATTTTGTCGTCGAAACCAATCACTTGGACACTTTCTAACTTATGGCGCTCACCGATCTCGTAGTCATTGGGATCATGGGCTGGGGTAACTTTAACCGCTCCAGTTCCAAACTCAGAATCGACAAAGCTATCGGCAATAATCGGAATTTCTCGGTTTGTAAGTGGTAAAACAACGGTTTTCCCAACTAAATTTTTATAGCGCTTATCGTCTGGATTAACTGCCACGGCAGTATCACCAAGCATAGTTTCCGGACGGGTAGTGGCAACGGTAATGAATTGTCCAGTGTCTTTAACAGGATACTTAATAAACCAGAGGTTAGATTCTTTTTCAACGTGATTAACTTCCAAATCAGACAAAACTGTGGCGCAACGTGGGCACCAGTTAATCATCCGCGTGCCGCGGTAGATAAGTTCGTCATCGTAGAGCATTTTGAAAGTTTTATAAACTGCCTGAGAAATTTTCGGGTCTAGAGTAAATTTCTCGCGGGACCAATCTAGAGAAAAACCCATTCTTCGGAGTTGTTCATACATTTGTTTTTTACTACCTTGAGTAAATTTGTAAGTTTCTTCGTAAAACTTTTCTCGTCCAAGATCGTGTCGGGTTTTACCTTGCTTTTCCAGCTCACGTTCGTAAACCACTTGAGTGAGAATGCCAGCATGATCTGCTCCAGGTAGCCAGAGAGTTGCTTCACCACACATGCGATGGTAACGGGCCATAATGTCCTCAATCACATACATAGCGTGGCCAATATGCAGCCGGCCGTTGGCATTAGGTGGGGGGAGGATGATCGTGAAAGTTTTCTTGGAAGAACTAGGTTTAAAAAAACCCTCTTTTTCCCAAAAAGAGTACCATTTTTCCTCAATATTTTTGTGTTCGTAAACTTTATCCATGCGCAAGCGATTATACCAAAACCTGAGTTCTAAACAAGCTAAAAGAAAAGGCCGCTGTCAGCTTGTACGTCTTGCCAGGGAACCGGTTTGTAGTTAAAAAAGGCAGCGGCAGCGATCATGGCCCCGTTGTCCACGCATAATTTGGGTGGAGCAACGTGCACTTTTCCGGAGAAGCTTTCCCTCGCCTTCTCGGTTAATCGCGCATTGGCAGCTACACCTCCAGCCAGCAGCAACTCTTTAACATTATATTTTTTAGCGGCCTTAAGGGTTTTGTTAAGTAGTGAATCAACAATCGCCTCTTGGATACTGGCGGCAAAATCAGCAGTCTCTTGATCAGAAAACCTCTTATTACTAGCTTTATTGACCACTGCAGTTTTAAGCCCGCTGAAGGAGAAATCAAAATCGCCGCTGTCGTGTAAAGGTCTGGGCAAAGAGTTATCGATATGTTTGTGGCTCGCAGCAGCTTTCTGAATTGCCGGACCTCCTGGGTAGGTAAGTCCCAAAACTCTGGCGGTTTTATCAAAAGCTTCTCCGGCCGCATCGTCTCGAGTGCCACCAAGCCATTCAAAATCGCCGTGGTTGCCTGCTATGACCAGCTCTGAGTGGCCTCCGGAGACGATCAAAGTTAGATTAGGAAATTTAGGAGGAGAGGGGTTTTCCAGCCAATTAGCGTAAACATGACCGACAAGGTGATTTATGGGTACTAAAGGTTTATTCCAAACAAAGGAAAGAGTTTTAGCAGTTTCGACACCGATTAACAAGGAACCTAGAAGACCGGGTCCTTGTGTTACCGCAATAGCATCTAAATCTTGCGGTTTTAACTTGCTTTCCAGCAAAGCTTTTTCAACAGTTGGGATCATCAAACGGAGCTGTTCGCGGGCAGCAGTTTCCGGAATTATACCACCGGTTTTTGCATGTAAAGGCAGCGAAGAAGCTACCACATTGGAGAGAATTTTTACTCCGTCTTCGACCACTGCGACAGCAGTCTCATCACAACTAGTTTCAATACCTAAAATCTTCACCAGCCAATTTTAACATAGTCAAGGGGCCTAAGCTTCCAGCGAAATAAATCGCTGCGCGCTTTGCGTCCTTTGGATTAATGTCGTTAGACTATTGCTGGAGCGCAGGATCCACAGTATTTAATCTCCGGTAGGAGATAGTAAATACGAGGATCCTATAGTGGTTGACAAGAATTGACGGCTATGCTAGAATGTTTGCTATCGGTAAGTGCTTTGTCGTCATGGGACAACAAAGCTTTCAGGAAAGGGGTTTCATTTGGACCCGGGCAAGATCACGAGCATAAAGCAAATCGCCTGTACGTCCATCGTCGACCTCGACTTCGGCGCCGTCCCGGGTAGCTGAGCCAGCCGACCCTTCGACGCCGGCGCGTAGTTCTCGACTTTAATTGAGACTACGCAAGAGCCCGCCCCGCGAGAAGACTTCAATGTCAACTCAATGCGGGGCGGGCTTCACTATTTTCTTGTAGTAAAAAGGAACCCGAAGGGATCCATTTCTATTCCAATTTATAGTTCCTCTAAATTAGCTTTTTCCCGGTTGGGGTTGCAGTAGACGTTTCTACACTAATCTAAGAGACTAGAAGTTTATCCCTAACTCTATACGAGTCACCATCGATAACAATTTCAGCACGCCGTTCTTTAATCCTATCTACTATTTTCGAAGCTCTAACCGTGTCGCCAAAAATCGGTTCCCAAGCAGAATGACAGACGATCACACTACTATCTGGAAAGAGCCCAATGAGACGAAGAAAGTCTTTGTCGCTTGCGGGGTCATAGCGGCCGGCGGCTGGTCCGCTTGCCGAAGATAACTAGCCGATGGCTAGCGTGTAAAGAAGGGTGAGTCCGATCGTCACTAGGAGCGGCCATTTAACATATGGCCACAACCTTCGTTTGTGAGTCGCGATCGCAAATAACGCTGCTGAAGCCGAAACCAAAATACCTAAGGGAATGACAACTAGGCCCCCGACCGCTAGCAGGTAGCCGATTTGACTAGAAACTGAGTTATCCATTGTGTGCATTCTAACATATTGCACAAGACTTGAGAGATTCGCCCGCCCAATATCCACTTCAATATCGGCACGATTCGAAACGTCGCACAATAGTAATTAAGCGACAAAAACCACAGCAGAGAGCAGACCTATAGTCAATAATTAGATTTAACCAATCCTATAAGCATCTCATGCAACAACAAGTTACAGTTCCTCTAAATTAGTTTTTTCCCGGTTGGGGTTACGGTGGTAGGCTCGTCTTGGTTGGTTTCTATAGGTTCGAATTAAGTATTTCTGCGCTTCTTGATCTAAATCTGTAAATTCATCAGCTTCGGTAATTAGTTTGGCTGAAGTACTTTTACCAAAAGCAATTACCTCGATTAGATGTCCTTGGTTGCGCAAATATTCAAGCGCCGGCACATAGTCCCCGTCACCGGAAACCAAAATCATCACATCAAGCTTTGGACCAAGACGGATCATATCCGTGACAATTCCCACGTCCCAATCACCCTTTTTCACTCCCCCGGGAAAAATTTGAATATCTTTAGCTTTAACTTCGAAACCACTCTTGGTAAGAGCATCGAAAAAAGGTTGCTCTTCGGGAATATCAGCCCGTATGACGTAAGCAAAGGCACGAATTAGTTGCCGGCCAGCAACTGCAGTTTCCAAAATTTTTCCAAAATTTACTTTAGCACTGTAGAGATTTTTGGCTGAATAGTAAAGATTTTGGATATCAATAAAAACACCGACTCTTTGAAAAGTGTTCTTAAGCAAAGGTTAACACCTCCTTTATAGGTAGCTACGAACTTAACTTCCAATAAACACTAACCTATGTTACCATATTAGCCATGACTAAGGTAACTAAGGCAATTATTCCCGCAGCTGGTTTTGGGACCCGCTTTCTGCCGGCTACTAAAGCAATGCCCAAAGAAATGTTGCCGATTGTGGATAAGCCGGTTATCCAATACGTGGTTGAGGAAGTAGTTGGTTCTGGGATAACTGACATCATTATTGTTACTGGTAGTGGCAAACGGGCAATTGAAGATCACTTTGATCGCAGTTTGGAGTTGGAAAACTTTTTGAAAGCGTCAGGTAAAGAGGATAAAGCTAGTGAAATTCGCGAAATTGCCGAAATGGCTAACTTCATCTACGTTCGTCAAAAAGGCAACTACGGTAACGCCACCCCGGTAATTACGGCTAAACATTTGGTTCGCGACGAACCCTTTGCCGTAATTTGGGGAGATGAGTTTATTTATGCCCAGCCGCCTCGCCTGAAACAACTTCTCGACGTTTATGACAAGTACGGCCACAGTGTAATTAGTGGAGTAAAAATTATTAAGAAGGAAGACCTAAGTAAGTACGGCATTGCCGCGGTCAAGCAAGTGGAAGGCAATGTTTATCAAATTGAGGCAATTGTTGAAAAACCCCCCGCCAATGAAGCCCCCTCTGATATTGCTACTCACGGGGCTTACGTTCTAGCGCCCAGCATTTGGAAATATTTGGATAACCTCAAGCCAGGTAAGGGCGGGGAGCTCTGGCTGCCGGAAGCAATTGGAGAAATGGTTAAGAACGAGCCTGTTTACACGGTATTAATCGAAAATGGCCGTTATTACGATATTGGCAATAAGCTTGGGTTTATTGAAGCTAATATTGAGTTTGCGCTCCGCAGGGACGATTTGGCAGACGATTTAAAAAATTATTTGAATGAAATAAAAGGCTCTTAGTTAATGATTTCTGCTCGTAAAGCTCTTCCGCTCATCATCGTTTTTGTTGCTGCTTTTCTTCTAACTTATCTTTTATTAACACTTTTTTACCCTCTCAAAAAAGAGCCTGGGTCGGTGCCGCTTAAAGTTGCCGGACTTTGGGATAAAGAAGTTTTCGAGGCTATTAAAGAGGACTTTCTAAAAGAGTACCCTGAAATTACCTTGACTTATGAGCAAAAACCGCCTGGGCAGTACTTTGCTAATTTAAAAGCTGAGCTTAACAACCCCGAACCCCCGGACGTCTTTTGGTGGCACTCTGGTTGGGGACCGCTGCTTGCCGAGCATTTAGACAGTCTGCCAGGGAGTATTTTTAGCAAGGCTGATTACGAGAAAACTTTTTACCCAATTACTAAGACGGATATGAAAATTGGCGGTGATTATCGGGGAGTGCCTTTGGAAATTGATGGTCTGGCCCTTTTATACAACAAAGATATTTTTACCTCCAAAAACTTCGCCTCAGCACCCAGTACTTGGACTTCGCTTCGTTCTGATTTTGTTCCTTCGTTAACAACTGCCGATAAAGAAAGAATTATAAATTCTGGTATTGCGTTGGGGGCAACTAACAACGTTGAAAATTTAGGAGAAATAATTGGTTTGTTTCTCTTGCAAAACGGGGTGGAGTTTACTAAAAATGGGAAGCTAGTTTTAAACGAGCGGGAAGGGTCGGCAAATCTTACTAAAGATGCGGTCAATTTCTACGAGGCTTTCTCCGAAGAAGATCGAACTTGGGATAACACCCAACCCAACAGCTTGGAAGCCTTTGGCCGGGGAAAAGTAGCGATGATACTGTTACCTGCTTACAAAGTTCACGATCTGCTTGCTCTTATACGAGCTGAAAATCTTAAGCTTGACTTTGCGATTGAGCCTGTCCCCCAACTACCATCAGCACCCCTAGTGACTTGGGGGCGCTACTGGGCTTTGGGGGTAAACTCTGTTAGCGAGGAAAAAGGTTACGCTTGGGAATTTGTAAAGTATATAAGTCAGCCAGCAACTTTAAGAAAAGTTTTTGAACTGGAAAGTAAAGTAGATGGCTTTGCACGAGCTTACCCAAGAGTCGAGATGGCCTCCGAACAAACTACTAACGTCTTTTTAGCTGCCTATATAGCTCAAGCAGCCACTGCAAAAAGCTGGTTTTTTCACAGCGACACTTTTGACGAAAGTTTAAATGACAGTCTAATTACCGAGTTGAAAAAAATGCTGCTGGCAATCGAAAAGGGTACCTCAACTGAAGGAGCGCTGGAAGATTTTGTCGAAAACATCAGCCCCACCCTAAAAAAATATGGGATAGTCTCCGAATAACTCACCCAGGCAAACCTTTCTCAAGACCCTTGACAAATTCCTAATAAATCCTTAATATGCGTTAGCAAATTAAGCATTGGAGTGCGAACTCTAACTTGCTAAATTAGATCAACCTATAGATATATTAAGAGGAGAAATTAATGGCAAAAAAACCCAACATCAAACCAATGGCAGGCTACGCGCTACTTGCCCCTGAAGAAGCAGCGGAAAAAACTGCCAGCGGCCTTTACTTACCTGATAACGCTCAAGAGCGGCCCGCCCGTGGCCAAGTGATCGCGGTTGGCGCCTCTACTTTCGATCATGGTCAAGAGGTAAAAGCTCAATTTAAAATTGGAGACAATGTCATTTATAAAAAATGGGGCGGTGACGAGCTTAAAGTTAACGATGAGGAGTACAAATTAGTGAAGTTCGATGACGTCATGGCGATTATTGACTAATTAAGGGAGCTTTATGTCAAAACAACTACTTTACAGTGAAGAAGCCAGAAAAAAACTTTTAGACGGTGTTAATAAACTCACCGAGGCGGTAGCAACAACCCTAGGTCCTAAAGGCCGCAACGTAGCTATTGATAAAAAATGGGGAGCTCCAAGCGTGGTTCATGATGGAGTTACTGTAGCTAAAGAAATTGAACTGGAAGACCCCTTTGAAAATATGGGCGCTCAGTTAATTAAAGAAGCAGCTAACAAGACTAATGACGTTGCCGGTGATGGTACCACCACAGCGACAATTTTAGCTCAGGCAATTGTCGAACAGGGGCTAAAAAATATTACATCAGGGGTTAACCCAATGATACTTAGAAAAGGTATCGAGAAGAGTGTAGCGGCTGTTGTGGTCCAACTAGAGAAAATGGCCAAGAAAATTTCGACAAAAGAGGAGACAGCCCAAGTGGCAACAATTTCAGCAGGAGATGAAACTATCGGTAGTATCCTCGCGGAGGCTTTGGATAAAGTAGGAAAAGACGGTGTTGTCACAGTCGAGGAGTCAAGAGGACTAGAGACAAACGTTGAATATAAAGAAGGTATGGAGTTCGATCGTGGCTATGTCTCCCCTTATTTTGTAACTGACACAGCCAAGATGGTATCTTCCATTGAGAACCCTCATATTTTGATTACTGATAAAAAGATCAGTGCTATTGGTGACCTACTCCCCTTACTTGAAAAACTAGTTCAGACCACGAAAGACTTAGTCATTATCGCTGACGATGTCGAGGGTGAAGCTCTGGCAACTTTAGTGGTTAACAAAATGCGCGGGGCGATGAACATCCTAGCAGTTAAAGCTCCAGGATTTGGTGATCGCCGCAAGGAAATGCTCGAGGATATTGCAGTCCTTACCGGTGGGCAATTGGTTAGTGAGGATACCGGGATTAAGTTTGAATCAGTAACACCCGAGATGTTGGGTAAAGCCGACCGATTAACTAGCGATAAAGACAACACAGTTATTGTTGGCGGCAAGGGCGCAAAATCCAAAATTGACGCCCGTATTAGCCAAATTAGAGCGCAAATTGAGAAAACTACCAGCGAATTTGACAGGGAAAAGTTGCAGGAGCGTTTAGCTAAACTTTCCGGTGGTGTTGCGGTTATTAATGTCGGTGCTGCTACTGAAATCGAAATGAAGGAGAAGAAAGAACGAGTTAACGACGCAGTGCAAGCAACTAAAGCAGCTATCGAAGAAGGAATTGTACCTGGCGGAGAAGTTGCTTTGATTAGAGCTTCTAGGGAGGCGTTAGGTAAGCTGAAATTAGAGGGTGACGAGCAAGTTGGGGTTGAAATAATTAAGAAAGCTACGGAGGAACCAATTAGGAAACTGGCAGAAAATGCGGGTCAAGATGGTGGGTGGGTTCTAAGAACGGTAGCTGATAAAAAAGATGTTAACTGGGGATACAACGTGCTGACAGACGAATTTGAAGATTTAGTAAAAGCTGGGGTTATTGATCCGGTCAAGGTTACTAGAAGTGCGGTTCAGAACGCTGCCAGTGTAGCTATGATGATTTTGACTACCGAAGCCTTGGTGACTGACAAGCCCGAACCGGAAAAACCGGTAGCCGGCGGTATGTCCGGTGGTGGTATGGAAGGTATGGGTTATTAAACTTTTGAAGAAGATTTAATACCCCTTGAAAAAACTTTACAGGATGAGATAAAATAACCAAGTATTTTTGATTTCTTCTGAGAAAATAGAACATACTCTAAGAAGATACAGTCCTGAAAGTGTATATGCCGAGAACTAAAAAAGCTGCCGCCTCCCAAATAAAGAAAACCACTGCCAGAACGCCCCGAGGAAGAAAAACCAGCCGAAAACTAAACTTAAAAAAGTATTACGATTCTCTGCGCAGCAATTTTTTGGCAAACAAACAGAAATACTCCCGTTATCTGATCGTCTTAGGCGTAATTTTATTGGTTGGAGTACTAGCCTTTGTAAAAAAAGACTGGTTCGTGGCTGCGGTGGTCAATCGTCAGCCAATTACCACTTTCGAACTTTACCAAAATCTCAAAACTAAGTACGGAGAGGAAGTTTTAACCCAAATAATTAGGGATAAACTGATCTTCCAAGAGGCCAATCGCCACAACCTCCGCGTTAGTCAGAGTGAGATTGACAAGAGAATTAAAGAAGTTGAGGGGCAAGTTGGTGGCCAGGAGCAACTTAAGGAAGCTTTAAGGAGCCGAAATATTGCTGAAAGTGATTTCCGCACTCAGATCAAAACCCAAATTTTAGTAGAAAAACTGCTTGAGGATCAGATCAAAGTATCAGAAGGAGAGGTTGACGATTTTATCGCCCAGAACCCCTCCGATCCTAACGTTGCGGGAACGGAAGATGGAAAAGGCCCAAACCGCGAAGCCCTTAGAGAGCAGTTGCGCTCCGAAAAACTAAACGAAAAGTTTCAAAGTTGGTACCAAAACTTAGAGAAAAAAGCAAATATCCTAAAATTTATTTAACTTAATCCCCAAACAACTTCTCTTGAGAAATGAAGGTCAGAGGGTCAATTGGCTGACCATAAAAATGGACTTCCAAGTGAAGATGGGTTCCAGTAGCCACCCCAGTGGCACCAACCTCACCAATCACCGACTCAGGCGAGACCTTTTGCCCAAGCTTGACGTCAATGTTGGAAAGGTGAGCATAAAGTGATTCAAAACCACCCTCATGGCGGATAGTAATTAACTTTCCGTAACCAAGAGCTGACCAACCAGCAAAAACCACGACACCTTCGGCGACTGGTTTTACCACCGCCCCGTAGGGGTTTGGAATGTCGATTCCCTGATGTCTTGCTGAGAAATAGGTTGAAATATAGCCTTGGAGCGGGTTAGTAAATGAGGGTACTTGAGTGCTACCAACAGAATCCTCTATGGTTACGAAGGCTTTAGGCTTTTCCAGAATAACCTTTTCCAAAAGATAAGTTTGAGCACCAATGCTGGGGTTAATAAATAAAAAAGTTAAAAGGGAGAGAAAGAACGCTAAAATTTTAACGCGGGTCGAAGAGAGTCTGTTTTGCCAATTAAGCACAGCAAAAACACCCCGAAGGGTTTTTAGAGTAAAACGTTTTAACTTGAAAGTTTGAGGCCAGTTGTAAGATGCACGTTCAAACCTCTGTAAGGTCAACATAAGTCCCTGAAAAATTCAGGGAACAAAAAAATCCTTCCACAATCTTGGAAGGAAGAAGACATTTTAACAAACTATCGGCCGCCTGTCAAATATCTTGGAGGCGCGAGCGGGAATCGAACCCGCGCATCGAGGTTTTGCAGACCCCAGCGTTTCCACTTCGCCATCGCGCCATTGAGATCAGCAAATTATATACCAACAAACCTATTGGTACAAGTTAATTGAACAATTTTTTTAGTTTCTCCCACTCGATTTTGGCTTTATCAGTTAAAGTATCGTTCTCTTTTTTACCCAAGTAGGCTGCGTTAACTACGGTTTTTAATGCTACCTTGTTGTTCCACTCGGTTTGGTCCAAGATATAAACTTTTCCGTTTGGATCTAAAAGAGTATCAAATCTAGTTTGTGCTCCGGAAAAATTCTCCTGAAGGTGTTTGATACCGGCCGCCCAATCCTCGTAAGATTTGGATAAATCCACCTCGGAATTGTAAAGAGTGAAAAGAGAAGCTTTAGCACCGTTGTCTATTTTTGTCAGCCCCTTAAAAGGATCAGCAGCCAAATAAACGATCACATTTAGCTTGAAACCTTCCTCAATATTTACGGCTATGTCGCGCGTTAAGTAGCCTTCTTTTCTCACCGTTAAGGTGTGCACACCTTTCTCCAAGTTCTTATTGACTGGGGTTTTGACTTCGTTTTGGCTGTCAATTGCTACAAAAGCATCTGTAGGTCTTACTATAACTGAAATGCCTTTTTCGCCTGACCGAAAGTACATACTCTCTCCGCTTGAGAAAAGTTGACTGCTAGCTAGATCTATATCAACCACACTTAAGGTAGAGTCAGTTAAAACGAGGTTAGCCTTCCAGCGCCATTGCCCTGAGCTTTCAGGATCAACTTCGATAACATAATCCCCAAGCCTTAAATTAGCGGCATAGAAAGGAGTGGTGCCGAGAAAATTGTTATCAAGGAAAACCTTAGCTTTTTGGTTGGCAACGTCCACACTTAAGCGGCCGGTAGCAGGTTTTAGAAGGGGCGAAACCCATTCATTAAAAATGAAGAAGCCAAAAATTAGCGCGGTAGAGGCTAATATGAAGATTAGCAGTTTTTTCATGAGTTTTGCCTTTAGGCATTAAAAACGTAAACGATAACAAAGACAGCTAAAACCCAAAGGCCAACGGCCAAAAATAAGGGAAAGTCGGAGAGCAAGACCTTTTCCGGAGATTCCCCCTCTTTCTTTTCAAAGACAAGGTAGAGGTAGCGAAAAATCCCATAAATTACGAGCGGTATGGTTAGCATTAGCCATCGTGAGTTAGTTAGAGTAATTGGTAGATAATCGCTAATTAGAGAGAGCGATTTGCCGGAATTAAAACTGAATAAGCTGTAGGTAAGAAGGCTTGCTGCACCCATCATAAAGGTTATTCCGTCCAGGAAGCCGACTGGATAATGGGATAAAATATGACGATGTTCAACTGCTTGTTGATAACTCATCAGGGTAAGTTCACTACGTCTTTTACCAACGGCTAAGAAAATTGCAAGCATCATAATAGTTAAAATTAGCCAGGAGGAAAGAGGCTCTTCAATAGCAAAGGACCCGGCGAAAACCCGCAGTAAAAAAGTAAGCGCAATAGCTAAGATATCCAAAATAATGACTTGTTTAAGGAACAAACTGTAAGAGGCTTGAACTACAACAAAAGTAACGCTAGTAAGTAAAACCAGGTCAGAGATTAGATATGACCAGGCTAGTCCTAGTACCGACAAGACAAGGCTTGTAACAAGAGCCAGATTTTTTGGCAACAAACCTTTGGCAAGCGGACGTTCCTTTTTGGAAAAATGAACTCGATCGGCCTTGATATCAATAACGTCATTGAGAAGGTACATACTCGAAGATAAGGCACAAAAAATCAAGAAAACAGAAGACACTTTAAGAAAGGAGTCGCCTTCCAAAAACCGGCCGCCAAAGAAGATTGCGGTGAAAACAGCCAAGTTTTTTAACCATTGACGCGGCCGAAGAGAAATAAGCAGATAGTAAATTTTAGTTATTATTTTCATTACCGCCAAGACCAATTTTTCTAAGAACCATAAAACCTGTGAAGAGTAACGAAAAGATTAGCACGCCCAACACGCTGAGAGCAAAAAACTTCTCCTGGGTGTCAAAACCCAAGGCTAAAATTCCTAAGATTAGTCCGATTGAGTAATAGAAAAGACAAATTTTAGGTACAGACCAGCCCATCTTTAAAAGTTGGTGGTGAAGATGAAGTCGGTCTCCCCAAACCGGCGAGCGCTTGGAGGCTAGTCGCCGGACTACAGTCCAAAGACTATCAACCAAAGGAATAAGTAGAACAAGCAAGGCAGTCGCTAGCTTTGCTCCAGAAAGGATTGCTAAAACTGCGATCAAAAAACCAGCCAAAGTTGCCCCACCATACCCAGGCATAATTTTTTGCGGGAAGAAACTCCAAGGTAAGAAACCCAGATATGCTCCAGCTGCAGCAAAAGCGATGATGGCTACAAAGGTTTGCGCAGGATCTCTGAGGGAGAGTTGCAAAGCGGCTACCCCCAGAACAGCTAAAGCAATTGCCGCAATCCCGGAAAGTTGTCCATCTACCCCGCTGGACCAGTTAACCGCATTCATTACCCACACGATCCAGATAAAAGCTACAAGATCGGCTAATAAGACAATTGTGTGAGGGCCGGCCAGAAATCCGAAAAGGCTAGGCAGGTTAATAGTGTAAATAAAACTATCCAGCATTACTTGCCCTCCAAAAGGGTTAGTGAAGGAAGTTATCCCAATACCAGCGGCAACCACGATCGCAACCGCAACCAAATTTGTGACTAAACGAAAATAGGGGTGGAGATCGTATTTATCATCCAAAACTCCAATAAAAACTAGAAAAATGGCGGCAATAATTATACCAACAGTAGCCTTACTTAAGAAAAAGGTTGGGCTAATTAAGGCAATAAGGGATAAAGCCAGGGTGAAACCAAGCAGTGGTGCTACCCCTCCCCCTCGTGGTGTTGGTTTAGTATGGAGAATAGCCGGATGTTTGCGGGTCGGTAAATCCAGAAAGTTAAAGCGGTAAGCTAAACCTATCACTAACGGGGTTAACAAAATTGTGACTGCGAAGGCTACTGTTCCTGCAAGCCAAGTTTCCATCTAAATAACGATTAAGATAATTTTGTAGAGCGCAAGTAAAAACACAATTGAGATGAAAGCTGACGACCAAACAAAAATTTTGGCAAGAACTGGGTAGTTTGCACCAAGTGCCTTACCAAAAACATTGCTGATCACAAAGAAAGCCAGTATTAGCCCTGGGATCAGCCAGAGATTAACCGGTTCTGATAGACGCTCTTGCCCCCAAACTTTTGAAAACCACAGAGGAACTAAGGAAGGTAAGTTTTGGTGAGTTAACAATAAAACAACACTGACGCCCAAGACTACTAAGTTGATTAGAGCGGCGAGAAAATCAATCGGGTTTAACCACCTAAAGGTAACCATTTTACAAGTTCTAATTAAGGTAGGCAGGGAACGAAGCGATTATACACCATTGCAACCTGTTTGCTAGCCTTTGCTAAAGATTATTTAAGACCAAAGTCACTCGATCTCCCTTACTCTTTTCTCAGTGACTTTAAGTTCAGAGAACGCAAGGTTGCAGACAATATTAGTTTTTAACAATCTTTTCTGTAACCTTATAATCCAACCTTTTGCCCAAAAGAAGTCTGGTATGAGCGTCCATCCCAGGTAGGGCGCCAAAAAGGAAGCCGGTAATTGGTAGCATTAAGTATTGAATAATGGTGAAAAGAGTAGCTCGCTTCCTTACGCCACTTGGTCGGGGTGGACGCAGAAGCCAGTCAACGATAATAATAAAGAGAATAAAGACCGTACTTCCGGTCAATATTAAACCAGACAATTTCGGTAAGTAGTAGCCTTCTGCAGTGTAGCGGAAAGCAGGGTTTAACAATGGTGGTAAAGTAGCCCCAAGAGTGATAATCCACCAATTAACCGGCCATAGCAGGTGTTGTTCAAGGGCCCGGACGAAGCGGAGAATAAAGTTGGGTATAGAGACTTCTCGACGATGTTTAAGAAATTCGCGGGCTGCGTAACCAATATCTACCACTCCCCAAGCCCAACGTCGGTTTTGTTGATACTGGGCTGTTAAGGAAGCCCAATAGCTTTGGCCTTCAACCGCATCGCCAAAAAGTGGAAGAAAAATTGCTTCCAGTTCTACTGAGCCGCCCGTTGCAAAGAAAGCTTTAAAGAAAAGGTGCCAATCTTCGGCGATTACATCCGGGTCCCAGAAACCAGTTTTTTCGATCAAGTTCCAACTAGCTGAATAGCTGGAATAAATGAAATTAGAGCGTGCACGCATTAACTCTGCTATACCCACCATTGAGTAGATAGTGTGGACTACTCTAACCGGTAGGGGCACTCTCCAAATATTGTTGTAGAAAACCACTGCCCCTTGCCAGAACCGCTCGTAACGGTTTGGGTTCTTTAAGAAAAGATAAGTTAGGTTGGAAAAGTATTTTGGGTGGATAGAAATATCGGCATCGCAAGAGGTGACTGTAAGAGACTCTTTTCGAAGTTTTCTCTTTTCAATTAGCTTCTTAATTTGTAGGGATGAGTAGCGGAGGTTGGAAGATTTACCCGCCACTTCCCCTTCTTTTAGAGCATGCTTTGTAGCCACAAAATCAAAAAAAGCACCTTTAAACTTTGCTTCCAAAATAGAGGCTTTTTGGGGGAAGGCTTCTTCTCTGGTCTCCCCAGCTAAAACTACTAAGATTTGTTGAGTAGGAAACTCTTGACTGCTTAAAAACGACAAAGTTCTCTCTAAAATTTCCAGTGGTTCTTTGTAAGTAGGAATGAAAACTACATGCAAAATTTTAGAGTAGTCTAAGTTCTCCGCCTTCATTTTTTCTAACCAATTAGTCGTTGAGGATTTTTTCAGCCGTAAGTAGGAACGAACTGAGTTAACCCCTAAACTAGCTGCTTTGTAAAGAAAATAAAGATCGAAAATGAAAATAAAATAAACCACTGGGGTTGGAATGAAGAATGAGGCCCAGAAAGGCGAAGTTAGCAAAGTCCAAGAAATTAAGGTAGTTAGTATTTCAGTTAGCCGGCCAATAGATTTTCCACTCATGTTTAATTAAATTTTAAAAAGCTTTTTAGAGTTTGTTACTGTGAAGAGAGCTACTTTTTCCAAATCTATTTTTTTCACTCGCGCAATTATCTCCGCTACAAAGTGGACATTTACTGGCTCGTTTCTCTGACCACGCAACCCCTCTGGTGCTAGGTAAGGCGAGTCAGTTTCAATTACAATTTTATCCTCCGGTAAAAAGGCAGCTGCTTCCCTCATATGATCGTTTTGAGGGTAGGTTAAGTTTCCGGCAAACGAGATATAAAGCCCAAGATCAACGAACTTTTTAGCAACGGTCTTATCGCCCATAAAACAGTGAACAAGACCAGTTAGCGGTTGGTATCTTTCAATCGCTTCGTACAACTCATCATAAGCCTGCCGGCAGTGAAAGAGAATAGGTTTGTTATGGGCTCGCGCTAGTTCTATTTGCGGAATTAGAATTTCGAGCTGGTTTTTTAAATCTGGCGTCGGGTAGTCTTTGTACCGATAATTATCAAGACCAACCTCACCAACAGCAACGACCTTATCCTCAGTAATTAAACTTCCCAACTTCTTACTCCAGTTTTCTTGCCATTCTCCGGCATGATGCGGGTGTACCCCGACCGCAGCGTAGAAATTGGGAACTTGCTGAGCAAGTTTTACGCTAGCTTCGGATGAGTCGATTTTAGCCCCCGGCATAATAATTGCCTCCAACTCTTGCGAAGTACGTTTAACCACCTCCTCGCGGTCTTCGTTAAATTTCGCAAACTGCAAATGAGCGTGGGTATCAATTAACTTCATGGGTTATTTGCGTGGGAAGAGAGGTTCACCAGCCTTGATTTTTCCCGTGAATTGTTTAGCGATTTTTTCAGCAGTTTCTGGTAAAAAAGGTAACAAGAGTTCTTGAATTTCATCAATTTGGCGGAGTAAATTCTCAACCACACTTTTAGCTTTATCAGGATCGTTTTTGACCAATTCCCAGGGCCGGGTTTCTTCAATTTTTTTATCAGTGGCCTTTATCTTATCCCAGATATAGTTAAGCGCTTTTTGGAATTCTAAAGTTTCTAAGGCAAAGCCTACAGGTATGTCAAGTTGAGGCTTACTCTCAGCTATAGAAGCTTCAAGATCTAAGCTTTCAGCTAGTTTTGCCACCCGAGCAATTAAATTACCTAAACCGTTGGCAAGGTCAGCATTATAAACTTCTTTAAGTTTTTCAAAAGAAAAATCTCCATCAGAGCCAAAAGGAATTTCTTTAAAGAGAAAATAACGCAAGGCGTCAGTTCCATATTCTTGGGCGATGGCAATTGGGTCAATAGCGTTGCCCAAAGACTTGGAAATTTTTTGCCCATTAATAGTAAAAAACCCGTGGGCGAAGATCAGCTTGGGCAGAGGTAAATCAGCTGCCCAGAGCATTGCCGGCCAAATTACTGCGTGAAAACGCAAAATATCCTTGCCGATAATATGCAAATCCGCCCCTGTCTTCCAAAACTCTTTCGGAGTTTCCGAATAGTAACTTAAAAGGGCGTCAAACCAAACGTAAATACGGTGGTTCGGGTCAAAAGGAACTTTAATTCCCCACTTGGCGTTTTCGCGGGAAATGGAAATATCTTCTAAACCACTGTTAATAAAGGAGAGAATTTCGTTACGGCGCTCCTCCGGCTGCACAAAGTTAGAGTTTTTCGCGAAGAGCTCCTTTAGCTTTTCTTCAAAACCACTTAGCTTGAAAAAATAGTTTTTTTCCTCGAGGTCCTGAGGTTTAGTTTTGTGATCTGGGCAAAGGCCTTTTTCGTCTAAATCACCTGCTTGAATAAAAGCTTCATGGCCAACGCAATACAGACCCTTATAAACGCCTTTATAGATTAACTTTTTCTCGTAAAGCTTTTTGAAAATATCTTGGACGAACTTTTCGTGCTTGGCACTTGTGGTTCTAACAAAACCAAACCCCCCATCAGCAATGCCCAGTTTTTTCCAAGTTTCCTGCCAAGTTTTAGCCATTTCAGCGGCGTATTTTTCCACCGGCAAGTTTTTCTTTGTTGCTGCTTCGACCGTTTTCTGAGAGTTCTCATCACTCCCGGTTAAAAGTAAAGTTTTTTCGCCAAGCAGTTTGTGGTAACGAGCAAGAATATCAGCCGCGAAAGTAGCATACGCATGGCCAACGTGAGGCACGTCGTTTATGTAATAGATGGGCGTCGTTACAAAGAATGTTTTGTTCATTAGTGTCCAAAGAAGTACACTTCTATCAAAATTGCAGCTGAAATTAACAAAATAATGTTGAGCGGGTTAGTTAATTCTAAGGCGTTTAACAAACCAATCCCAGTTAGCGTGCCAGCCACTAAAACACCGTGGCGCAGGCTCTTTTTCAAAAGAATTCTCGGTTTGTGGACAGATTCAACTTCCGATCTCGAGCGTTTCAACTGCCAATTTCCGAGCCAGTATAGCACCAAGGTGATAGCCCCAGCAAGGCTAACAAACCCCGAAACAAAAAAGTAAACCAAATTAATAATTATCACCGAGCCCTCTTTAGTTTGCGGAGAGGTGAAATTTAACATGAAAACAATTACCCCAAGACTAAAGAGTGTTACTAGAATTATTGGCAAGATAAACAAAAACATTTCTTAAATTTTAGCCTTTTTGTGTTTGCAAGGCCAACTGTGTTTTGTTAAGATGGCCTAACTTATATGGACCAGCAAACCTTACTGACAATCTTAATCCTAATCGTAGCGGGAAGTTTCTACTTTCTTTACCGGCAAATTCAATCTCTACAAGCTGATAAAGAAAAAGATAAATCGCAGGAAATACTAATGAAATGGTTATCTGAAATGCGCTTGAGTGTAGATAAAAACACGCAAACCATGCAAGAGCGATTGGAGGCAACTAATAAAGCGATTAACGAACGGCTTGATAACGCTGCCCGGGTGATTGGTTCAGTTGGTAAGGAAGTCGGTCAGATGAGTGAAATTGGCCGTTCGATGAAAGAATTGCAGGATTTTTTGCGTAGTCCCAAATTGCGGGGCAACATTGGCGAACAGGTTTTGAAAGAATTACTGGGACAGTTTCTACCGAAAGAAAGTTTTAATCTCCAGTACCGTTTCCGTAGCGGCGAAATCGTTGACGCTGCTATCAAAACTGAGACAGGCATAATCCCCATTGATTCAAAATTTCCTTTAGGCAACTTCCAGAATATGGCAAAGGCCGAAACTGAAAGTGAGAAAAAAGCCTTTGAAAAGGAGTTTACCCGCGATGTTAAAAAACATATTGATGATATTGCCAAAAAATATATTCTCCCTGATGAAGGAACGATTGATTACGCGCTGATGTATATACCTTCAGAAAGTGTTTATTACGAGATTATCGGCAACCAAGAAGTTTCCGACCACGCTTACAAAATGCGAGTTTTACCAGTTTCTCCAGCGACTTTTTACGCCTATATGCGGGCCATTTTAATGAGTTTTGAGGGTAAAAAGATTGAAGAAACCGCGCGGACTATTTTGACAACTCTGCGAGCAATTCGCGGTGAATCGGAGAAGTTTGGCGACACTCTCAAAGTGTTAACAAAACACATAAACGAAGCTAAAAACACTACTGATGTTGCCAACGTACGTTATACTAGTTTACATTCCAAAATAGACCTAGCACAAGGTCTAAAAGGTCCTTCAAGCAAAACTCTTGAAGAACCAGAAGTCCCGTCTCTGGAAGAAGCCGAAGAAATCACCGAAGAAAGGTAGGAGTAGATAAATGGAATTGTGGGAGATCGTCCTGACAATACTGGCGGTCTATTACGTCGTCGTTGCGGTTGCTTTTCAGTTAATAAACCGGTTGGCTGAATGGCGGATGGGTAATGGGCTCGTGGTCCAGCACAGAGACGAGGTGAGCCTTCTCGTGGTTACGCTACTGATCCCATTCGCGCCAACATGGGTAGACTGGAGAGTACTACTTTCCGAAATCCGCTACGGAGCTTGAAGTCTTGTGGCTACAAACGACTCGAAATTTTTCGGGTCGTTTTTCTTTTCCCTCAATTATCTGTACAATAGTTTCCCATGGCAGATATTCTTAAAGGCTTGAACCAGCAACAAAAAGAGGCTGTAACCACTACCAAAGGCCCGTTGTTGATTATCGCTGGAGCTGGGACTGGAAAAACTAGCGTTATCACCCGACGCATCGCCTACATCATTGAAAAAAAATTAGCTAAACCTTCGGAAATTCTGGGGCTTACTTTTACGGAAAAAGCCGCGGCCGAAATGGAGGAAAGAGTTGACGTTCTGGTACCTTATGGTTATATCGACACTTGGATCTCCACTTTCCACGCTTTCGGCGACAGGATCTTAAGGGAAAAAGCCTTGGATCTGGGTTTACCGCCAGATTTCCAAGTTTTGACCCGTCCCCAAGCAAATTTATTTTTCCAACAAAACTTATTTGCCTTTGATCTTAACTATTACCGACCGCTCGCCAACCCGACTAAATTTATCGAGGCTATTTTGGCCTTTATTAGTCGTTGTAAGGATGAAGACGTCTCACCCGAACAGTATCAAAAATATATTAGAGAATTAAAAAGTCAAAAGTTAAAAGCCAAAAGTGCAGAGGAAAAGAGGGAGTTTTTGGAAGAAATTAAGAGGCAGGAGGAGTTAGGTAAAGTTTATGAGCAATACGAGCGGTTGAAAACAGCTGCCGGAAAAATTGATTACGGTGATCAAGTTTTGATGACTCTAAACCTTTTTCGGAGGCGACCTAAAATTCTCAAAGAGTACCAACAGAAGTTTAAGTATATTTTAGTGGATGAATACCAAGATACCAACTACGCCCAAAACGAACTGGTCAAGCTGCTAGCCAAGTCCCACCAAAATATTTGTGTGGTTGGGGATGATGACCAAAGTATCTACAAGTTCAGGGGAGCGGCAATCTCCAATATTTTAGAGTTCAAAAAGGCTTTTAAGAAGTCTAAACAAATTGTTTTAGCCACCAATTACCGCTCTACTCAGAATTTACTGGATGCTGGCTACCGTCTAATACGTTTTAACGATCCGGACCGTTTGGAAGTAAAGAATAAAATTAATAAAAAACTTACTGCCGGCCGCAGCGTGCTTGGAGAGGGACCAACGCTAGTGACCTGCCCAACCTTATCTGAGGAAACTGATTTTGTCGCTAGTGAAATTGAAAAACTTACAAAAAGCAAGTTAGATTTTAAAGAAACTGCGATTTTGATCAGGGCTAATTCTCAAGCTGACCCATTTTTGCGAGCGCTAAACTTAAAGGGTATTCCTCATAAATTTGTCGGTTTCTCAGGTCTTTACAACCAGCCGGAAGTTAAAGTTTTAATCTCGTTTCTGACTGCAATTTCCAATTTTGATGACAGCCTCAACCTCTACAACTTGGCTGCGAGCGTTGTTTACAATTTACCACCAGAGGACTGTATAGTTGCTATGGATTTAGCCAAACGACGCTCAAGAACCTTGCACTATGTTTTTAAAAATCTCGAAAAACTTGAAGAAATACAGGTTTCAGAGGCGGGCCGAGAGACAGTCAAGCAAATAAA
>Ga0209521_10000501_pt1 | contig 30315 bp, 43 predicted proteins | sample Rifsed19ft4_FD_184016 | JGI IMG/M metagenome (GOLD analysis project Ga0209521, IMG submission 184016) | Soil microbial communities from Rifle, Colorado, USA - sediment 19ft 4 (version 2) | ecosystem: Environmental > Terrestrial > Deep subsurface > Rock core/Sediment | place: Rifle, Colorado...
ATAACAGCTATAGGAACGCTGATTATTTGGGGCGTGTCAGTAGAAGTTAGATTTGCAGCACAGCAAACGACATTACAATATAATAAGGAAGCAACAGCTAATATACTACAATATCTTCGCTCTATGGATAAGCAATTAACGGATGCTACAGCCGAATTGCAATATATGCGTGGTATTCTGGAACGTAATAGGCAGCATGATGGGTAATCTAGGCACCCAAGGATTTACTAAAATGATAGCATTGTGCGCAGGCCATTATCCACGCTCGCCCGGCGCGTGCTGGGAAGGACGATGCGAACACCAGGAAGCCGCTGAATGGATCGCGCAGATTGCGCTACACCTGGGGCCGAAGCGCTGTGTTGTGGTACCAACGGGTCGTTTGCAGGATAAGGTAAAGGCAATCAACGGACAGGGCTATGTAATTGCTGTTGACCTACACTTCAATTCTGATCCAAATCATGCCGGGAAGGGCTGCGAGACACTCTACTGCCCAGGCAGCAAACACGGCAGACGCGCTGCTGAGATCGTGCACGCCCACATGGCTAAACTTATCCAGCCCGATCGCGGCGTGAAACCCGGCTGGTATCGCATGGACCCGATGCAGGGACCGGATTATTTCCTGAAATACACCGATTGCGTCAGTCTGATCCTTGAGCCTGAATTCATTCACAACAGTGAAAAGATCGACGCGGTGCGCAAAGACGCCTGTGAAGCGATTGCGGACGGGTTGCTGGAATATCATGAACTGTATTTTGGGAGATCATTTGATGGGTAGGGATAGGGATTCGATTCTCTGCCATGTGAAAATCATACAACGCGAATTGAGCGAGATTGGCACGATATGCCTGAAGCTGGAGGCGCGGATCGATGTACTGGAAGCACAGCTTGAAGTCTTGCACGAGATAATGAAGAGGAGAAAAGAGGATGTTTGAACTACTGATGATTCCATTGATGAGTCTGTATCTGATCGCAATAACGTGGCTGTTTTATCTCGCACTGATGAACCTGCGGATCAACAAGGATAAGCTGACACTGCCGGCTAAGGTGTTAGCCTATCCGATGCTGTGGATTGGCCTGATGCTCGACATTACACTAAACATGATTGTCGGCACGCTGGCATTTGCCTCAGTGCCGAAAGAATGGCTATTCACGACCCGCTGCGAACGATACCTGAAATTGAAAACATGGCGCGGGGGACTTGCAAGATGGTTCTGCCGGAACTTCCTGGACCCTTTTGCCAAAAACGGAAAACACTGCGGGGGCTAAACTATGTGGCAAGCATTGATACCAGCAATCAGTGGCATCCTGGAAAAAGTTTTACCGGATCCGAAAGCCGCGACTGACGCAAAACTGAAAATGATGGAGCTGGCTCAGAAAGGCGAGCTTGCCTATCTGGATGCGGACCTGAAACTGGCTCTGGGGCAGATCGAGGTAAATGCGGTAGAAGCGGCCAGCCCGAACCTGTTTGTGTCAGGCTGGCGACCTGGCGCGGGCTGGGTATGTGTGTTGGGGCTGATCTATACGTTTCTGGCCCAGCCGCTTATTGCATGGTACGCAAACATTAAGGGCTGGCCAACCCCCCCTACTTTGGACACAGATATTTTGATGGTGTTGCTTACCGGGATGCTGGGCCTTGGCGGATATCGCACATTTGAAAAATCAAAGGGAGTTGCGCGTTAGTTTCCATAAGGAATTGAACCGGAAAAAAGAGGTGTTTATGTTGCGTGATACAGCTATACTTTTATTAATGCAAAGATCAGGAAATCTTCAAGATCCGGCTATTCGTGATTTAATGATAGCTGAAATGGATTTTGTACAGACAATAGAATTAGAACTAGGGTTGAATCTTCCTTGGTTCTTATTGAGTGAAACATCTAGTATAACGACAATAAGCGGGGAAGCGCGACTTCCAAACCCAACGGATTTTCTGCGGGAATATGATGACGGAGCTTTGTGGGTGTATGATGTATCACAGAGCAATCCTTGGGGGAAACTCACCAAGGATAGTTATGAGGCTTTAATAGCACGTAATTTAGGTAGTGGTCGTCCGCGTTTCTATTCTTTAGTAGGGGAGAACTTTATTCTTTTTCCTACCCCTGATACCGCTTATACGGTGAAGATGAAATATTATAAGAAAGGTGTAAGTATTGCAGGCAATTATGGGGGAACGGGAAATGTGGAAAATGTCTGGTTAAAATATGCCCCTGATTTACTGATAGCTAAGACGGGAGTAATTTATGCTGGGCAATACGATCAAAGCCCCGAACGAGGTCAATTTTTTCAAGCACAAGCACAAGTGGCTTTGAAGCGTGTAATAGATGAAACTACAGCAAGGGAAAATGCAAATGTAGAGCAAACGATGGGAGATTAATTATGGCTTTAGAAGATTTAGTGGGAGATAGGTACATAAATGCCTTGTTGGAATCTAATCCAGTAGGGGCTACTGATGCTAAAAGTTTTTTGGATGAGCACCTTCGGGGTGTGAAGAATGTACTAAAAAAGACGTTTCCCGGCATTATAGGTCCAGTTACAGCAACACAAAGTGAGCTAAATAATGGATATGCGGCTTATCCTTCTGGAACAAAATCTTTTTTTATACAAGCGGCTGCGCCGTCAGGTTGGACACAAGATGTAACTTATAATGATATGATGCTGCGTGTTGTTAATACAGCCGGTGGTGGGCTAGGGGGAAGCTGGACAATAAGCGGGGCTACCGTTGGTTCTACAGTAGTGGCGCAAGCGCAACTTCCAACGCATGCTCATACCGGGGCCTTCTCCGGAGGAACACATGAACACACTTTTCCGGTAGGTGTTAGTGGTGCTTATACAGGTACAATGCCTGATGAGACTACTGCTAATGATAGTGTCACTTGGACAGAAACAACAAGTACAACAGGGGCGCATCTGCATACTTTCACAACAGGCGGTACAGGGGGAGGTACAGGGCATACGCACAGTCTTACAATGGGGGCTCTTTGGCGGCCTTCATATGTGGATGTTATTTGTTGCATACGCGTATAGGGAGAGAGGCTTATGGCTTTAGAAGATTTAACCGGGGATAAGTACATAGATGCGCTGGTTAGTGCTAATCCAGTAGGGACTACTGATAGCATAGCTACTGTGGATAATCATATTCGGGGCATAAAGAATGTACTAAAGAAGACATTTCCTAACCTTACAGGTCCAGTTACAGTAACAGCAAGTGAGCTAAATGAAAGTTATAAAAGTATTCCAGCGGGAACAAAGGCAACTTTTGCCCAAGCGGCTGCGCCTTCGGGCTGGACCCAAGATACTTTTCCTAATGATAAGATGTTACGTGTTGTGAGTACTGCGGGGGGAACTACTGGAGGTGCTTGGGGCATTTCTGGCTTTGTTTTAGCTAATTCTATTCTAACCCAGGCTCAGTTACCTTCACATTCACATACGGTTACGACTAGCACAGATGGGAGTCATACGCATACCTTTCCTCTATTTACTGCCTTCGATGGTTTTAGTACGGGTTTTAGTATGGGTTTTTTCATGGTATTTAATTCATCCGCAACAGCAACAAATGTAACAACTCAAAATGGTTCCCATGTGCATACATACACTACAAGTAATATAGGTAATGGGCAGGCTCATGGTCACACATTAACTTTTGATGGGGCGTGGCGGCCTTCCTATCTTGATACTATAATTTGCATTCGCGCGTAGGGAGGGCTTATGCCACTAGAAGATTTAATCGGAGATAAATACATAGATGCCTTGGTTAGCGATAACCCGGTAGGGACTACTGACACATTAAGCACTGTGGATGAGCATCTTCGGGGCATAAAGAATGTACTGAAGAAGACGTTTCCTAACCTTACAGGTATTGTGCTAGCAACACAAAATGAATTAAACAATGGATATCGTGGAATTGCTCAGAATACAAAAACATTTTTCTACCAGGCATCTGCCCCTTCAGGCTGGACACAGACTACTACGCTAAATGATAAAATGATACGCCTTGTTTCCAGCGTTGGTGCAGGTATTGGGGGAGCTTGGGCGATAACCGGGCATAATTTGGCAGCTACAGTTCTTAGTGCAGCACAAATGCCTAGCCATCAACATACAGGTACGACAACAACTGATGGGGCGCATACACATACAGTATCTAGTTATGCATATACTGGTCCTTATGTTAGAATGAGGGGGGCATTCTTTGCACAGACTCTTTCTAATATGACTGTAGATGCAGCGGGGGCACACTCACATACATCGACGACGAGTAGCATTGGAAATAATCAGGGGCATTCCCATACACTCACGCATGATGGAAACTGGCGACCCGCTTATATTGATATAATTGCCTGCACAAAAAATTGAGGTTTTTATGGCTTACAAAAATGCTTGGAATTGTAAGAGGTGTCCGCGAACAAATACAGATCTAGGGTGTCCAGCTTGGACGGAACTTTTAGAGACTAATATCGCAACGCAAGAAGAACGGATTACAAAAGATTGTCTGTTTATCCTTCTTCCTCGCTTGATGGTAGAGGTGATAAAGGTATCTAATAGGCCTGCAGCGGAAATAAGTGCTATGCGTTGTGAGGTAGGAAAAGGTTTTGTACAGATTGCTTCTGTGCTACGGGAATTGCCCATGCTGGAGAAATTAAATGGCTGAGGTATCTATAGAAAATATAGGGAAGATAGGATTAATTCAGGATAGATTACCGCAGGATTTACCCCCGGAGGCTTGGAGTTATGCGCGGAATATACGTTTTACTGGGAGTGCGGCACAGAAATTCAAAGGCTATGTAAGTGTCTTTTCGGGTATCGTTGTACAGCCTCTGCATATCCTACCCTGGGTAACGGATGTTACAGCTTATTGGATGTATATGAGTGGTGCTCGCATTTACACTGTTACGGGAAGTACACACGCTAACATTACTAGATATGTAACAATTCCGGGGGATAATGATTATAGCGGAAATGCTGATACCATCTGGAGTGGTGGTGTGTTTGGCAGTGTTCCTGTATTAAACAATAATACAACACTTGATCCGCCTCAGCAGTGGGATAATTCACTAGGGCGAATGAAGGATCTAGCGAATTGGCCGGCAAATACATATGCCGCAACGATAGGATTTTTTAAGAATTTTATCCTGGCGATGAATGTTACAGAGGGGGGAACGGCCTACCCACAAGTTATCCGTTGGTCACATCCAGCGGACCCTGGGACTGTACCTTCTAGCTGGGATTATACACTTCCAACGACAGATGCTGGGCGGGTCACGCTATCAGAAACAGGTGGTGCTGTTCTTGCCGCAAAAGTGCTCGGGGACATTAATGTTATTTATAAGGAAGATGCAGTTATTGGGATGCAGTATGTGGGGGGCCAGAATATCTTTCGTTTCTGGACAATGTTTAGTGATTTTGGCCTTTTTAATTCCAGATGTGCTACTGAATTTTACCGAAAGCATTTTCTTATAACGGAAAGGGATGTACTTGTACATAATGGGCAAACGGCGGAATCTATTATTGATGATAAAAATAGAGATTATCTTTTTAGAAATATTGATGCTGCTAAAAAGAATCATGTTTTTGTTGCTGCCAATCGGAGGGAAAGTGAAATCTGGATTTGTTTCCCTAATCTGACTGCATCTGATGTATTTGCCAATGAAGCACTTGTCTGGAATTGGGTAGATAATACGTGGGGGCATAGGGATATTCCAAATATTTCTGTAGCAGAGTTTGGTGTTGTTACTCCCATAGCGTCTAGCCAATTAATAGATAATTATACAAATACTTTTGACAGCTATACAGATGCTATAGATATTACGACCTATAGTGCTGTTAACCGAAGGATGCTGATGGCTAGTGGGGTAAACAATAAATTATACACTGTTGATGAGACTAACACGGCAGATGGTACTAGTGAGATTGTTATCTTGGAACGCTTAGGGTTAGCCCTAGCGGGGCAGGATAGGTTTGGGAACCCAAAAGCTGATTTTTCTCGCGTTAAATTTATACGTGCAGTGTATCCAAAACTTAGGGCAAATGGTGCTGTCACGATACGAATAGGGGTACAGCAGCAAGCTGGGGGGGCTGTTACTTGGTCAGTAGCCCAAGATTTTAACCCCGCAATAGATAAAAAAATTAGTTGTCGCTTGCGTGGGGTTTTTATCTGTTTCCGGATTGAATCTGAGATTGACGTTGAATGGGAACTTTATGGTTATACCTTAGATTTAGACCTTATAGGGAGGGCTGTTAGGTGAGTGTGCAATCAGCATTTTCACGTATTATAAGGTATTTACGTCAGATACCCCCTTCCGATATGCGGGATATTCCACGTTATCTTGAGGATGAATTAGCCCGAATTGAATCTACACTTTCTTTTATACAAGAAGGAAATGGGATTGCGCTTACGGAGGCACCGGCAAAACCTGTAGATGGTATGGTGGTTATTGCTGATGGTGTATTGTGGAATCCAGGTTTCGGGCCAGGCCTGTATAAGTATAATGGAACACTAGCACTTTGGGGGATTTTTATTACTTCGGGAACAAGTAATGTTCTTCTCTTGGATGATCTTATAGATGCGGATACGACAACCTCACCCCCCGTGGTTAATGATAGTCTCAAGTGGAATGGAACAAATTGGGTTCCTTATACGCCTACTGGTGGAGTCTCTACTTTTATTGCCTTAACAGATACTCCTAGTGCTTACACTTCGCAGGCGCTTAAAACTGTCCGTGTGAATGCCGGGGAAACGGCTCTGGAATTTTATACGCCTAGCGGAGGTGCTTCCCCTTATTGGGATGATGATGGCGGTTCTCCTGTCACGCCCCCTAGTGCTACAGGTAGTAAGGCGCTAGCCCTGGGGGATGGTACTGTAGCCGCAGCTATAAGTTCAACTGTTAGTGGTGGAAAGGGGAATACGATTGATAGCGGTTCAAATTATGCTTTTGTGGGGGGAGGCCTGAATAATACACTAGCCTCAGGTTCTTTTTATGCCGCTGTAGGAGGTGGAACCTACAATTCTATATCTGCTTCGTACTGCACAATTAGCGGAGGGGCAAACAATTCTGTAGCTGCAAGTTCTATATACTGCACAATTGGGGGAGGTACTAACAATTCTGTAGATGTAGGTTCTGCACACTGCACAATTGGGGGAAGTTATTATAATTCTATAGCTTCAAGTTCTACATACAGCACAATTAGCGGAGGGGCAAACAATTCTGTAGCTGCAAATACTAGTTGCTCCACAATTCCTGGGGGCCGCTTTGCAAGGACTACTTTATATGGGCAATTTGCATATGCTAGTGGACGATTTAGCGCAGTAGGAGATGCCCAATTAAGCAGCCTATTAGCACGAGGGGAGAGCACCAGTGCAACGGTAGTAACTCTGTTTTTAGATGGGGGTTTTTATTTACCTGTCATTCCAGCCTCCACAACATGGGGATTTGAGATAAAGCTCACAGCTAGGCAGAAATTAGGTAGCGGCACTATAGGAGATTCTAAATTCTGGAAAGCGGAAGGAATAATTAAACGTGATGGAAGTAGTAATACGGTTTTAGTTGCTGCGGTTGTTCCGACAGTAGTTGCAGGCGATGCAGGAGCTACCTCTTGGGGGGTGACGGTTACTGCTGATGATATTAATGAAGCACTTAAAATAGAAGTAACTGGTGAGGTGGGTAAAACTATTCGTTGGTTAGCTAATATCCGCATGGTTGAAGTAGGGGCATAGTAATGCAAACAGTAACAATCACAGATATCAACACAGAGGATGTACCCCGCCTCTGGCCTTTTGTGTCAGCGCAGATGGAAAGGGCTTTGCGGCATGGGGTTGGAGATTATACCATAGAGGATTTGTATCAGAATCTCACAAGGGGGCAAATGCGCCTCTGGATTGCCTACAGTGCTGGGGAGATTCTTGCTAGCGCCACCTGTCAGATTGTCAGACAGGCCCATGAGAGTGTTTGCTATCTGGTTACATTAGCGGGCGAGGACATGGATGTGTGGGAACATGGTTTGCAGTGTATAGAAGATTGGGCTAGTGCGAATGGAGCTGTGAAGATGATAGCACATACGCGGAAAGGGTTGGCTAAACGGTGTAAGGCTTTTGGATATCAGGAAAGACAGATTATCATTCAGAAACCACTAGTAGCTAGAATCTTACATTAATAGGAGTTGATAAAATGGGTGGTGGAAAACCAGCAACACAGACACAGACACAGACACAAGAGACTAAACCATGGGCGGAGCAGGCACCTTATCTTACGGAACTTTTTGCGCAGGCTCGTCAACAGTTACAGCAGCCAATTCCTTCTTATGTTCCTACAAGTGCAACTACACAACAGGCGCAAGAAAGGGCAAAGCGTTTTGCTGTGGAGACGGCCCCGCAAACGGGGGAAGCGGCACGTGCTGCTTGGCAGGCGGGGCTTGCGGCACCGGATGTCATGAGGAATCCAGCTTTGGCCGCAGCAATACAAGGTGCTATTCGTCCCCTAGAACAACAATTTGCAGAACGAACACTACCAGCCATACGGGGGGAGGCTACGGCAGGTGGGCAGTATGGAGGTAGTAGACAGGGAATTGCGGAAGGGCTTGCGGCTAGGGGGTTAACTGAGGCAACAGGGGATATTACAGCAGATATGTTATCTCGAGCGTATGAGAGCGGATTACGGACGCAAATGCAAGCACTCGGTTTAACACCTACGGTGCAGACAGCACAATTGGTACCTGCTGATATTCTAAGTCAAATAGGGGGGCAAGAGACGGCGGAAGCTCGAGCAGCTGCTCTTTATCCGTATCAGCAGGAAGCGGCACAGCTACAGGCATTTCAGAATTTAATCTCTGGGCAGTATGGTGGAACAGTTACGGGAACGGGTGTGGCAACTGCACCAGGCGCGCGGTCTAGTCCGCTTTCAAATGCGGCAGGTGGTGCCGCTATAGGTTTTTCCATAACTAAAGAACCTTGGGGGGCCGCAATTGGAGCCCTATCGGGGCTAGTCTTGGGAGGCTTATAATATGGCATTTACACCTGATCAAATGTTTAAGGTTTACCAGGCACTAACGAAGGCTGATGATAATCAGTTGATGCAGTTTGCAAGTGTGCTTGGGGGTTTACAACTTCCAGTGCCACAAGGAACAGGAGCGGCACAAGGGCCACAAGCACCTGAATTACTAAAGACACTGGCACCCGCACCCGCACCGGCACTTCCCTCTACCCCTGGGGTACCGGTACCCTTAGGTTTAGAGCAAATATTAGGAGGATATAGAAATGCCTGATGCATACACAAGTGCTTTACAAAGTACACTTTTAGCTGCGCAACCAGGAGGTGTAGGAGTTCCTGGGATTGCAGCACCCACACTGGCACCTGCGCCTGTAGCTGCCCCTGCGCCTGCGAAAGGTTTAGAGGGCTTAAAAGCTGGATGGTTTGATTTTCTCAAAGGTGTCAGGGAAAATCCAGAGCAGCAGCAAGCTTTCCTTCGCATGGGTTTACAGTTGCTTCAACCGGTTCAGCCGGGGCAGACAACAGCTGGGCACGTAAGCCAGGCTGCACTTCAAGGTATGGATTATCTAACACAAGCTAAAGCATTGCAAACGCAAAGGGAGCGGGAAAAGGCAACAGCTGGCCTGGAAGAACGGAAAGTGGTAGCCATGGAAACTGGTGTAGGGCAGGCCCAAGAGGAACTAAAATTAAAAGAACAAGCCCAAAAAGACGTAGTTGCCGCTGCGGAGCGAGCGCATAAATTGCAATTAATGCAGATAGATAAAGACGCCCAAATAGCTAAAGTTAAATCGTTGGCTGATAGCGGAGCCCTTACGCAGAAACAATTATGGGATAGGGCTGTTGAACTGGCAGGTAAGGTATATGAAGCTGATCGTCCGTTCATGGGGAATGAAGCTTTTGAACTGAAATACCCAAAAGGTGCTATAGCACTAGCGCAGGACTATTTTACGCGGATGGGAGGACAACTTTTACCTGTAAAGGAAGCGGGGGAGAAGGAACCGGGCACATTAGGCCTAAAGGGCACAAAGGGCACAAAAGAAAATCCCCATATACTTAAAACACAACAGGATTATGCTGATGTGAAAGTGACAGAATGGTATATGAATCCGAACACAGGTTTACTGACTCAAAAATTAGGGAAACGCTAATGCCGTTTAATTTAGTTTTTAATCCTGAAGATGTGTCTGAGCCTGTAGCGCCGGCATTAAAGTTTAGCGTTAAGGATGTGTCAGTAGCTCCACCTTTAGTTTTTAATCCTGAAGATGTGTCCGTGGAGCGTCCCTCTATCTTAACGGATGCGCAAAAAGGACTTGCCCGTATTGGAGAAATGTTTCCTGGGGTGCCAAGGTCTATAGCGCAAATACCTGCCATTGCTCGGCGTGTTGGTGTTACGATGGCGGATGTGGGTAAGGAAATTTGGGAGGCTAAATATGGGCAATATGGGCCACCACCTGATGTAGAACCAGCAGCGCAGCAATTATTGCAAGAAGCAGAAACTATTGAAAAGGAAGCAGAAATCCGTTGGCCCCGTCAGTATAAAGGAGTAGAGGATATACAAAATGTAGGTGATATTGCTGGGTACACGAAACAATTGCTGGAGGAAAACGTTCCTCTCCTACTTGGTTCCTTCGGAACGGGGGCTCTGGCGCGAGGCGTGGCAGCACGCACACTTACAAAGAAAAGAGGGGCGGAAATATTACAAGGTAAGGCCGCCCAGAAGCTACTACAGAAAGCCGAAGAGAAAGGGCTGGCAGCCGGGGCGGCGGCGCTCGGGACCGCTTATGGGGTTTCAAGTGTTGTTTCTGAGCAGGAAAAGGCTGGGGTAGCCAGGGCACCTTCGGTGACAGTACCGGCTGCTATTGTAATGGGGCAGTTGGAGAAATTACCTATCTTAACCTTAGCAAAACAGCTTGGGCTTGCGCGAACTGCCGAGAAAGAGGTAATAGCACAATTAGCAAAGAAAGGTGTAATAGCGCGTATGGCTGGTGGGCTTGTGGTTGTTGGAACACAGGAAGCTATTACGGAAAGTTTGCAGGAAGTAACTGCAATTGTAGCTAGAAAGATTGTTGATCCTGCCTATGAGCTTATGGGGGAAGAGGCTCAGAGGCGGATGCTTAATGCTGCGGTGGGGGGCTTTCTACCTGGGGGTATTATGGGAGGTGTTGCGGGGGCTATACAGCGCCCGGCGGGCATTAAGGTTTCCCGGAAGGATGTGGCGGCGGCGTTGGCGTTGGCGGTCACGCCCGCCATAACGCCCGTGGCGGCGGCGGAACCAATGGGGGCCCCAATGGCCATGCCCCCGCAAGTCACGCCCACGGCGGCACCCACACCGCCCCCGGTGGCCATGCCCATGCCCACACCGTCCACAATGCCCACGGCGGCCATGCCCACGGGTGTGGTGGCACCCACGGCGGCCACGGCACCCACAATGCCCTCGGCCTATGAGGGATTATCTCCAGATGCAATCCAGGCTAAGGCCCAAGAAATCTTAGCGGGAGCCCTACAAGTGCCTTCGCCGGATATTTTTGCTACTTCCTCTATATCATCTTTGCTGCCTTCTACTACTTCAAGATTAGATATCAATCGCCCCTTACAAGGACCACCGGCAAGTGCCTCAGAAGCATTGGCGCGTATCTTGCCGATTGTAGTTGGACCGCTCACGGCTAGGGCGGTACAAAACACCTTGTTCGATAGCCCACTACAGGCAGGCACTGTGGCAACTTTTGGGTTTGCACGTACAGCGGAAGAAACACAAGAGCTTGAGAATGCAAAGAAGGATTTAGCTCAGGCAGTGGCACCGGAAGTAATAGTTTCGATTAGGCAGTATATGAAGCAGGAAGCCCTTCGCATTATTGTGCGTGCGGAGAGGGGGGAAAATTTACGACAGCTTACGCAATCTGTGTTGCAGAAGATAGCTCCTGACATGAAGATAGTGCTATCTGCTGGTGGCTTACGCAAGACAGCAAAGCATTTAGGTATAAGGGATACTGGGACAGCTAGGGGTTCAAGTCTCAGGTTAGCCGATGGTACAGTTATTTTAGAACTTTCAGCCCAAACACATGATTTTTTAAGCGGAAAGGCTAGCGCAAAGGAAAAGGGCCAAGCACTTAATACTTATTGGCATGAGCTAGGCCATGCTGTTGTAAAACATTTTTGGCATACCGCAGATCAACGAACCAAAGATGCTGTCTGGGGGGAATACTCAACATACCTCTTAGGACTCTTAGATCGTCCTATTCTAGATTTTCTTCGCGGTGCTACAACTCCGGCATCTTTTGAACTTCGGGTTGATGAGTTACAGAAAAGTGATATGCTTAATCAAACCCTAGCTGATTTTCTTAAAATGCAATATAAGCGTAAGTTACAAATTATGCCCCCTGAAGTAGCGGCGAATGAGGCGCTCTATTTAATTGACTTTGATGAATACTTAGCAGAACAATTTGCCATGTGGGCGGCACGAAGGGCGGTCCCAACCACATTGGCACAGCAGTTTTACGCAAAAGCTGTACAGGCATTACGGAACATATATGCACAGACGAAGGCAATAGGTAAGCCCCACCAGATGTTTGAGGCCTGGATGGAGAGTCAAGTATTACGTCAAAAGGGGCAGGCTCAGATTACCACTGGTGGTGTAACCCTAGCTGTACCTGTTGAAGTGGAATTTGCGGCCAAGATGCTAGGGGAAAGGATTGCGTCCTTTGGAAGTGACGAACAGCAGATACTTAATAGTCTTGTTCGTTTTAATAAATTTACCCGCTGGATGCTTTCACTAACACAAAATATCCAGCGCAATAGGGGTGTTCCTGGGGGGCAGGAATATCTTGAACGTGTTCATGATTGGTGGTCTGAGAAGGGGCTGTGGACAACGAAGGCAACCCAAAGGCTGCGTGAATGGCCGGGGAACAAAACAGAAAAGGCAAGATATGCAAATTTACTTCTAGAAGCTACGCAGAAAAGTGACCTTTTGGCTCGGCGATTAACAACTGCGGAATTACAAAAACTCTTTCAGAAGCATAATCTTAGTGTGAGGTTTGTTGCGCATTACTTCCAGCTTGATAATGATTTTCGGAGCGCCTTAGATGAATTGTATAGTGTCTTAAAGAAAGATGCTGAAACACAATTTAGTGCGAATCCTGTTGCATTACAAAACGCAGTACAGGAATTAGATAAGGAGTTTGAAAACTTGAAGGATAGGAATTATTTTCCTCAGCCACGTTTTGGTGCCTTCTGGGTTCGAGTTCAGAAGAAGGGGGTAACAACAGCCTTTTATACCTATGAGTCTAGACGGGATATGGAACAAGCACTACAGGACGAACTTAGTAAAGGAAAGGCTTTTGATGAGATAATAACAGGTGGTAAGTTTAGCGAGGAAGTTAGAGTTTTCCAGGGGATGCCTCGCCTCTTGGTAAAGGCCTTGCAGGATAGACTCACCTTGACTCCGGAACAAACAAATGAACTAGCACTTATGCTGCATGAGTTAGCGCCAGGGCAAAGCTATAAAAAGCATCTAATACGGCGGAAGGGAATTGCAGGTTTTAGTACTGATGTGCAACGTGCTTATGGTTCATATTTTATGCACTTCAGCAATCATATTGCAAGGGTGAAACATTCCGGGGATATGTTAGATGCTATTAAACGGCTGGAAAATCACATAAAAGATTTAAGCAACGAACATGCTACCCAGAGTGTCGAAGTCGCAGATTTACTTAGTTATTTACGGCGGCACTATGATTACATGATGAATCCTGGGGAAGAATGGTCAAACCTTAAGGCTATTGCTTTCCTTGTTCATTTAGGGCTTGTTCCCATAAGTGCTGCGGCCAATCTTGCACAGTTACCCTTAGTGACTTTCCCCCATCTATCGAAACAATATGGATATGTAAAAGCTGCTAAATACCTAATAGGGAGTTCAACTCTATTGCGACAAAGTTGGACGAAAAGGGCTAAATTGAGCCTACAGCTTAATGCCGCTATTACACGGGGGATAGAAGCAGGCCCATTATCGGAATCCCAAGCAAAAGACCTTGCATCTTTGAGTGAAGGCTCTACACTTGCCCGATTGCTTCCCGGAACTTGGTTTGGCCGCGCAGAAACGGCTCAAGTTTTGCGCACAGCTTCGACCATAGCAGCCTTTTCTTTTCACGTTACGGAGCAAACTAATCGCTATATCACTTTCGTTGCGGCATGGCAACTTGCTATTGATACTATGTTGAAGCAAACTTTCCCCAACGAACGAAAGCGGCAACTTGCTATTGAACAGCTTACGCCTGAACTTCAGACAACACTTCTGGATGCAGCATACCGTAAGGCTTTAGAGAGTACGCAAACAACACAACTGATTTACGCGCGTTGGGACCAAGCAGAATTTATGCGTGGGCGTGCTGGCGCACTTACAATTTTTATGAAATACCCCCAGGGCATGCTGCACTTTGTGTATGCTGATCCTGCTCGGTGGCGCTATCTTGTCCTATTAGGTTTAACTGTTGGTCTCAAGGGGCTTCCTGGTGCCGAAGATATAATGAAAATGATAGATTTTGGTGGAACAAAATTACGTGAGATGCTAGGGCTTCCTAACCCCAAGGTAACTGTTGAGTTGGAAATACGGAAACAGCTAAAAGGAATAAATGTAGACCCAGATTTATTTCTACATGGTACAAGTTATTATGCCTTTGGGTTACCTGGGTTGGCGGACAAACTTGGATTGACTTTTCCCGAGGTAAATTTGGGAGCACCCCTTAGCATGGGTAATATTATTCCCGGTCTTGATGCACTTCTCGGTCCATCAAAGGATTTTTCAACTACTGTAGGGCGCACAGGAGCGGATGCGGTTGGGGCTTTCTTCGCCATCCCCCTTAACATTATGCAAGCCTTGGGAAGTGATGAGCCGAATCTACAGAAACGCTGGGAACGGGCAATGCCTACGGAAATGCGTAATCTTTCAAAGGCCGAGCGTTATTTCACCGAAGGGAAGGAAATAGATGCGGGGGGGCATACTGTCGTACATTTTGATGTGAGAAATCCTCAGCACCTAGCGGAGATTGTGGCACAGACACTAGGCGCACCACCTACCCGCCTGCGGCAGGAACAGGAAGCCCGTAGAATGGAATATGAAGCGGGTCAGTATTGGATGACACGCCGGGGTGTGCTAACTAGACAATGGGTAGTAGCAATGGAATCTGAAGATAGGGAGGTACTTGCTGATGCAAACGCAGCCATTGAGAAGTACAATGCAACTGTTCCTTATTCGCAGTTGGTGTTGAGTGGAAAAACCCTGGGCGAAAGCCGCAAAGCATTCCGTATGCAGGAGATTAAGGAGGCAGCCGGGGTCTCGGGTGGCATACGTTTGAGACCTCTAAAGGAAGAAATAGAGCAAACATTTAGGGAACCATAGGCCGGTTTTTAGCCGCAAAACTATCATAGACAATTACGCGCTGTCCTGTCTGTTTGATCCCGATAAGACCGGCGGATAGGGCAGCCTGTAAGCCCTTTCCTATTTCATCCATGCCTAGTGTGTGGAACAATTCTCTGTACAAAAGTTCTCTATCTATTGCTGTATGCTGTTGAACGATATTATAAACTGTTTCGGAAGCCTTTGCCTCCGGGCTACGCCCGATGAGGCTAAAAACCTTTGACATATCTTTTTCCACAGTATTCATATAAGTAAGAGCTTCCTCTAAATCTTCCTGAAGAATGATTAGCTGATCCCGTTTGCTAGCTGCCAGTACAATAGCTAGTTTATGTAGATGGGTCTGTTTTCGTGCCACATAACCCCCCCAGATATGTTCAGCTAACCCAGCACATCCTTTTTCATAATGCTCTGCATACCAACGTTCACCCCAAAGGGTAGCATCTGGGTGTAAGGTATATTCGCCTACAAGGGTAGAGATGTGTTCAAGGTCTCGGATTAAAGCTTGGGCTTTCAGTTGGAAATCTTTAGGTAGTACGGAACCTGGATAGGCGACAAGTTTACGCTTTTTTTCCGCATAGACGAAGATGCAACGGGATGTAAAACCTCCGCCGATCATATAATCAGGCATATTGCCCGCAAGCCAGGCAGGTGTAGTACAGGCTAGGATATTAACCCAAGGATTTACTATAGTATCCTTGCCTTGCGTTTTTGTTTCCTTTTCCCAAGTGCCTAGCTGCCCATCCCAGAGAGTAACAAGAACATCCACCATCTCACGGTCAGAGGGGTTTAAGAATGTACCTAATTCAGAGCTTACAATAGTAACGCAAGACATAGGGATAAATGTCTGGCCGTCTGGGAGTGGAACTTCTACAGTTGAGGCGGCTAAAGCCTGAGTCAATGCTTGCCATGTTACAGCATCGGGGCCAAACTGTATACCGGGGACTTCCCTTAGTAGACGCATACCTATGCTGGCTGTAGTAGATTTGCTAACAATCCCAGGCGGAGCTGTAAAGATAATGTAGAAGTTAGGTGTCCACTGAAAGTATCCTTGGTCGATCCAAACCCGGCGGCGCAGAGCACCTGCAATACAACTGACTGCGGTCCAAAAGTGAAAGTTTTCTGGTGCTTCGCTAAGTGAGGAATACTCTAGATAAGATTGTATCCAATTATTGCTAAGACGCATTTGGTTTTCCCGTGGTTTAATTATATCCTATATGGAGCTTAAATTACCAGTTTACTTTTTTACAATCCCCCCAGGAAACTGTACTTGTCTTGAGCCCTACACCAATGACAAGGGGATCGGTGTAGGGTATGGTAATGCTTAGTTGTTGTTTTATCTTGGGTAACAGGGCAGAGGTTTGTTTAGTAGGAAATTGTAAAACAAGGGAATCATGCACTTGAAGGAGCAATTGCACTTGTGGTAGGTTTTGGAAGATATTCCTCAATCCATGATTTATGACAATGGCAACTGTTGATTGCGGAACCCAAGCAAGGGCTTCCGGTAGGGTATTTTCTATCCGCGAGAAGTAAAAACGACGAAAGCCAAAAGCATTCCAAACCGTTCGCGTCTGCATAAGAGACTCTTGTGTTCGCCGATGCCAAGCGAGGATTCTGGGGTGCATCTGAAACCAGCGGCGTTGTAGGTATTCAGCCTGCGCAATAGTAAGGCCACAACCTTTTGCGCAGGTGCGAGCTTTTCCACCATAGTTTGTTAGGTGTATGAATTTCTTCCCTATCGCCCTCTGTGTGGGAGACACAGCGGTTGTGTTGTATAGTAGCTTTGCATTCTCCATATGGATATCAATGCCGGCCCGTAGCATATCCTTTAGTTCCACATCCTCGGCTTCCCAGACTACAACCTGTAAATCTGCCCTATCTAGGTCACAATCACCTATGGTATAGCCCGAATCGGGAACAAACATTTTTCGTACATTCGGCAGCTTCATTTAGAAGTCTCCTGTTGGGATATTTTGTAAGTTTGTACCGTAGTTGAAAACGTCAGTAGTAGAATTAAAGCGAAAGGTTTCGGTGCCTACCGGATTATAACTGCATCTAATACGCTTGTCATGATCCAGGGGAGCCTGAATAAAAGTAGAGAGGAAAACACCAAGGCTTCTATATGTTGCGAGTGTTGTGCATAGTGGTTGCAGCAAGGGTTCTTTTTTACCTATCTCGACCAAAGCCGTATCGTCACAGGTAGGCTTGCCTGTTTTTCGGTTTCGTATCGGTGGCAGTTTAAAGATGGTATAGAAAAGTGTTTGTTGCTGTCTTGCAGAGGTATACCAAGGCTTTGCGTTTTTTGCTACCGCCAGTTTAATGCCGGGAAGGATAGCGCAAAAATACTCCTCACAAAGAGCTTTTGCCTGTAAGAGGTTCATAAGCATTTTGCCGCGTTCCTTTGCATTTATAGCAGTACCGCGCAACATCATATGTAAGATAGGGCGAAGAAGCGACATTTCAAAACTAAAGGGCTTTGAAAGATTAGCGATAGACAAGGCTTGTTGTAGCTCCAAAGCAATTTCAAAAGTGGCAACACAATCTTTACAGTTATACTTCCATAGTTGTAGCTCGCCCTCGGAAGGTTTCCAATTCTCGGATTCATCCTTCCAGTAATAGTGGTATTTACAGTAAAGGGAAGAGAGAAAACCTAAATTTTTAGGAAGCCCAGGAAATAAAACAGCATGTCCTATCATTGTATCGAAGCTAGGAAGGACTTCGATTCCCCATTGGCGGGCTAGATATTGAGCATCATAAAGAAAGTTTTGCCCTATAATTTGAACATTCCTATGCGTGAGGAGTTTGGCCAGCCCCTGTACCAGGGATAATTCTTCCTCAAGGGTCCAGTAATTGCTATCCCCTGTAGTAATCATAAAGGGGATACATATAGCGTCTAATGGGGACCAAGCCAGGCCGACACAAGCTATCTGCCTGGCGCGGGTTTCCAAGTCGACTGAGAGCTGGAGTTCCCCCGCTTCTGCCTGGGTGAGCAATTCAGTTAGGATGGCCCAGGTTTGACTATAATTAGGATTTAGGATAAAGTTATATTCAGGAATCTGAACGGGTTGGTGCAATTCCTGCGCCACCCGTTTGAAATCGTGAACAGCGAGGTAACTCCAAGCCCACATTTTATTTACACTCTCCATGTCAAAGGTAGCTATCATTTGGGGCTGATATGTTAGCTCAAGTTGAGAATCCCCTTTTAGGTATGATGAGCGCCATTTATGCACACTTAGTTTGCCCGTGCACTTTTGCAGCGCCTGATCACCAAGCAGTAATACAACGGCTGGCCTATGAATTTCAATTGAGGTTTGGATTACCTCCAGGGTTTGTGTGCTGGCAACAAAGTTGCAATCATAGTAGAGAATTCCAGCTTGGTGCAAAAGATCGGAAAGTAATTTTTCCTCCCCTTTGGTTTTCAGTTCTCCCACAATAAGGGGGCTATTCGGTTGCATTTAAGCGCTCCAATTGAAGTTTACACAATCCTATGGAGGAAGATTCAAGCTCCATTCCAATAGCGAGGCAATGTGTTTTTTCTGCTGCGTTGAAGATTGTACCACTACCGGCGAAAGGGTCTAAGATGATATTTCCAGGGAGAGCACTGCGGCGGATTAAGTCTATATATAGTTCCACAGGTTTTGCCGCACTATGCTCTTTTACTTGTACGGCGGTATGTATTAGCACGTCAGAGCGTAATTCTAGGGTTTTCTTCTTACCTTTGTTAGCAAAAAGAATACATTCATAGGAACGCCTGGGGCCGTATTCAAGTTCAGGTGCCAACCCATGATTCCCTTTTACCCAAATGAACGGTGTTCTCCAAACGGACCAACCAGCATCCAGCATTATTTCCCTAAGAGCTATAAAGTTTGAAAAATCACAGAATATGTAGGCATGTGCTTGAGGCTTAGTAATACGCATTGTTTCCGCAGCCAAGACTCGCATTAATGCTAACCATACAGGAAAACTGTCATCATAGTGGTGAGTTATGGCCGCCATTGTACCGAAAACGTGTGCCTTTATCCCGTAGGGAGGATCGGTTAAGATTAAGTCTACACTATTATCTGGTAAGGATACTAGGAGAGCCTTAGCATCTCCTTCCAAGAGTTTATGTCTCTGCTGTAAAGGCGTTAGTATCTGCGCCATGTGTGTGAGATATTCTTTGTGCATTTTTAGTTTTACGGCTTTAACGGCGTCTTTTTTACTAACTACGTTTTGTATCTTAGGGTCATTTAGATGCTTTGCTAAAAGCAGGTCTTCGCTTATAGCAGTAATCTCAGCCCCTTGGGCTATTGCCTGTTTTATTTCTGATGCCGTATCACGGATGGTTTGCGCTGCATTACGGGTGAGTAAAATGTCATGAAGGCGGGCTGTGGATAAAGCCTTTTCCTGCCAAGAAAGGTCTTCCCGCTGGATATTCTCAGCTAATTCAATAGCATAACAGGTATCAGGATCGGCTTCTGCTATAGTTACAGCGGGAATGCAATTGGGAGGAATAAGTTTTCCCCCATAGTAAAAGGGAATCTGTTTTTTAGCCAAATATTGAATGGCGCGAAAACGGCGTTCCCCAGCAATTAGTTGCTTGTCCTCCTCACGAATCGTGATTGCATGTATGAGTCCATTTGTTGCAATGTCCTTAGCAAATTCTGATATGCGAATAGAGTCGATGTAGGTTCTTTGCCTATCTGGTGGTATTTTGATGGAATCAAGGGATAAAAGTAGCATTAGTTTGGCTCTCCTGCGGAGGGAAAAAAGTGGGGGCTTTCCACCCCCTTGATGCTTGCATATATAGATGCACCTATTCGGTTGCACTAACCTATCCGGGTATACCGGCCCTAAAGAGCAGTTACGCCTTTCACATCTGCGTAGATTTTCCCCGATGCTTCCTCCAAACGGTGTTTTACTAAGATGTGAGCAACACATCCAATAAGCATGCTGGGGGTCCAAGCTTTACCAGTCTGGTTTTGCTTTACAGCTTCCCGTAGTCGCCCTAATTGGATGTTTGCTCCTTTGCCAGAAAGAAGATCTCCACTAGCACTGACATCAAGGAAAACACTCTGGCGTATTTTCTTACCGTCAGCATCTGGAGCCTGGGGGGCATCTAACTTCCATGTTACATCTAGGATTGGTTTGCCTGTTGTAGTGACTCTTGCTGCAATTTCGTCCACCACAGCTTGGTATTCATCCTCGGGGATTGGCGTGTATTCGGTAGCATTAGCTTCGGTTATTGTCATAGTTGCAAAGGTATTTGGGTCGAACATTTTGAATCTCCTGTTAAAGGTTACGGTTGTTGCATTTTACGTCTGCCGACGATCAGGAGACCTTGGGTTCCAAAGCCTCGAGATTCTTTGTTTTCGTGCGCCAAGCTGTAATGATGGGCACAAAGGAAGGTAGGAGGTTTTCTGCGAGGGGCAGATTACGTGTTTTGAGGTCTACATTATGCGCGGCGGTGGACCAGCTAAAAATAGCCCCATCTCGTTTTGCCATTATTACGTCATCGAAGTAGCGCGGCAGACGTGGTGCTAATTTGCGCCCCAAGGTAGCTGCCATTAGTTGCACACCCCCAGTTGTTTCATCCGTTTCGCGCTCGAGATGTGCGGTTAAAACAAAGAAGCATTGCAGGCTGGTTACAAGTGTTGTAAGAAAGCGCTCGAGGCTATCCATAGCTACCATCCAATCTGTCATAGATTTTGTGGGTTTACTGCCTACAACAAGATTCATAACCATAGTGTTGAGGCCACTGAGGCTGTCCAGGACAAAGACACGATCTGGCCCCCAGGTAGCAATATCACCAAAAGATTCTCCTGTACGGTTGCAGGTGAAATTATTACAGAGATTTATAATTTCAAGAAATTGCCCGTATTTTCTTTTATTCATGTCACTTTTTTCTGCTAGGGTCTTATAGGAAAGGGTGTTGATTTGTTTTGCACTGTCAAAAAGTTCCGCCCAATCGGGGGCAGCAGGTGCTACATAATGCCAGTGACATTTGTCCTTGGGCAGATCGCCTAGCGTAGATTCAATGCCAGGCTCCGTGCATAAAATAAAAGGTGTAATGCCGGCTTCGATGAAGGTACGGATAGCGTAGGTTTTACCTGTACCGGAAGCGCCGAGGAGAAGGGTATTAGTGCCATGTGGAGTCATAGGATGTGGTCTCTTTAGTTAGGGAGTGAAAGGTAGGCTGTTGCGTCTTGTAATGCAATAAAAATCTCGCGCTCGAGAGCCAGTCTTGGCAATTCTTGTAATTCCTCTGGGTAGAGGCGAAAGAGCGAGCCAGTACCACCACAGGAGTTACAGGTTTTATGCCAAGCGCGAAACTGTAAACTTTCTGTTTCTGTTATGATGGAAGCCCAGGATGCGCCACAAATGGGGCAGAAATAAATTATATTTTGCAATGGGTAAGTATGTCCGTAGCGTTCTACGGGCTGCCTAGGAGCTTTGCCTAAGGATTCTCCCTGTACGCTGTAATGAAACTCAGTCATAGTCTTTGCCCCGCATTCGCATGGAGCCTTTTTAAGAATTTATCCACAGCCGCGTATAATGAAATCTCTTCAAGGCCAGACCAACTGGGAATCTTATTCTTTTGTTTTTTTAGCTCTCTTATATCCAATTCTAGCTGTGCACTGGGGAGATACGTGCTGCGTATTCGCAGTACCTCATACATGATGGATAATTTTATATGATCTTCTGTCATTTTGGTGCATCCTTTGGCGTTAGGGGGGACCAGATATGCTCGCGGTAGTTTGTGGAAATCCAGCGTTCGGGTTGCGGACTCTTGCAGAGGCGCTGAAAATGACAACCTCTGTAGGCGGTACACGTATCATTAAAAGCGTAGTTGTAGTAATCTGTCTGGTAAGCATTAACTATATGCTGAAGGTCACGAACTAATTGCCCATACCATAGATCAATCTCATAACTGCTGCGATAAGTGAGAACTTCAATATGATCTATGGTATGCTTGCGGATAGCTATGCCGCGAATTATAGCCCCCACAACGGGGAAGCCGTAAATGCGTGCCGCCCAACAGTAACCTGTTAATTGCCCCCGGAGTTCCCATTTCTGTGCCCAGGTTGGCCCCAACTGTGTTGTGGTCTTTTCGTCTACAACAAAGATGTTGTTATTGAACTTAGCAAGCATGTCGTAACGGCCACAATAAAAAAGGGGGAGTCCTGTTTCCGGGTGCAGAACTTCTGGAATAGGCAGGGCAAAGGAACATTCTACGGCGGGGACTTCGCCGTTGACGGTGCGTAAGCTAAGAGGCTGTAAATGGTCGAATGCAAAGGGATATTGGGTGGTATAGGACTCTAGAGCTAAAAGGCAGATGTCTAGTGTTTTTACTGCCGGGGGTTTGCCCTCGGTGGCAGGGGCAGGTGGCCCCCAGGCGATTAGAATCGCTTCAAGCCCGGCTGCAAGTGCTCGCGATTGCTTTCCCTCGGACGTGCCCCCTGGGCTGTAGAAGTAATGGCGTGCGGCCTCCAAACCAGAGGCGAAGCAGCCGCCAAAGTGGAGATCAATGGGAGTGGTAAGCGGGGCAAGGTGTCGCAGATATTGCCAGTAGAATTGTTTCTGACAGGAAGTCATAGTGGCTCTCATGCTGGAGTCGATGTATTCGGGAAAGGGAGGTTTGGTTTTCATATTTTGGTCTCTTTTTTCGGTTTATACTGGATATGTAATTGTTTCTCTACCACGATGAAAACTAAGTGTTCTGCCTGTTGGGCCAGGGCTACAAGTTCCGGGCAAGTATGTAGGCGGCTGCGGAAATTGTAAAATAAAGCCCGGAGGGCCATAGCTTGTGCATGAGTTGCACATTGCTGTGTAATCCAGGTGGTAGGGTCTGCATTCACCTTACGTATGAGGATGAATAACTCCCCAGGGTAATCGAATAGTTTTCTTGCCCTTGGCATTTTAGCCCCTTGGCCCCTTAGCACCTCAAAGGAACATGTCTTTCAGGTTTAGAGGAAGGGTTTCGCTGCCCGGCTTCGCTGGGGATTCGCTACGACCTGCGTTACGGGATTCACGTAGTAACTGTAGGGCAGTTGTGTATTCTTCTGTTGAGATTATCAATTCCGGAGGTATGGGCTGCCCCGCAGCTTCTAGTTCCCTTTTTTGTATAATGCGGGAACGGAAATCATTCAGTCTTTCAATAATATTTTGCATTGCATCTTCTCCGTTGGGATATAAATAATCTGTGAAATTTTACCCTCTTTCAAGGCTTCGGCAAAGGCTTCATCAACACTTCGGCTAGATAGCGCGTGTAGGCTGGGGGGATTGCCTGCGCCAGTTCCTTTCGCCCCAGCCACTTGATGCCCATGCTCTCCTGCGCAAATTCAACATCGCTGAAATGCCCCGTAACGGCGGCGTAGTGCATCGCCCTGTCCGGCCTGCGCCCGTGCTTTACCACGTGCTTGGTGTGCCGGCATTGGGATGGTTGGCGCACCGGGTGCGATGTTTCAAAGTTCCGGTGGCGTATCACGTTCAATCCGAACATCGTGCCGCACAGCATCACCGGGTCGCGCAACGGTGCGCCGGGGACGTTTTCAATCACCCACGGCTTGCCGCTTCGTTGCAGCAGTTCGCGCACCGGATCAATCAAGTCAGGATGGTCGATGTTGCCGCCGCATTTCGTGATTATTGACCACTTCTGGCACGGCGGCGAGGCATGGATGAAATCAAATTCATGCCCGTGCGCGGCTAGGTATTCGAGTGCGTCAGCCTGCACGAAAGCAAACGGATATTTTGGCTGGGGGTCAATGTCCACGCCAACCACTTCCATGCCTGCCAAGTGGTAGCCCATTCCAGCACCGCCGCCACAGCAAAATAAATCCAAACATTTCATAGTATCTCCAAAAATGACGCATAACTTTGCGTTTCATCCTACATCCAGGCCGCAAGCATTCCCTGTTATACACCAAGTAACACTTTCGCCAATGCGCAACGAACTCTATCCCAAACCGCCAGCTTTGCTTTTCGTTTCAAGAGCATAATCGGCCATGTCACCCACAGCAGTCTCCTATATATTTGATGATCTAATGGAGATTAGAATTTATAATCTTCATAGAATGGTTCGGCACCAGACGGTAAATCTTTGTTTCGCTCGGCAATCCATTCGCGGTCTGCGTAAGCATCCCACTGTGGAGCCCGGCGCGCTCGTGTATTGGTGTAATCTCCGTAGTCCCACAGCCCGCGTTTGCACGCCATGTATTGCGCCCGTGCGGCGGTCGCCGCAAACACCAGCAGTGAGCATTCTTGCGGATCAGAAAAAACATGCCACGCCTTCTTTGTGTTAGGCATCATTAGCACGGGCGATGCCCCGTTTGCGTATACAGGCGGCATAATACCCTCCGTACCCAGTAGCATTAAATTCTGGGTAACAAATCCCTTTATCTCTTTTGTTTGCTTCAGCTTCGCAGATTAGGGCGCAAGCCTCGCGCTCTTCTGCGGCGATTGCTGCAAGAGCTTCATCTAGCCTGACAACCTCTTCTGTAACACTCTGTAGGCGCGAAAGTATTAAAAATGAGTTCATGCTATATCTCCGCATTAAATCCGCTAGTCATTAATTGTTAACTCTCCAATAAACTCATCCCCGCACTCAGCGCAGATGTCGCCTGTATTTTTTCCGGTTAGCGCCCCGTCGTATAGCGGTAGCAAACACCAAGGGCACATACCACGTTTAATTTGCTGCTGGTCAATATCTGGTAATTTGTTGGCAACAAAAATTTCCATGATCATTTCTCCGCTGTGCCTATGGCCGGTAGGGTGGTTAATTCTGCGTTAATCCCCGTCCGATCTGCAATTCCATAACGCGCTTCATGTCGCCAGCCAAGCGCAGCGCGTGGCATGTGCTGCACACGCGGTTTATGAGCCTTCCCAGGCATCCTCTTCACGGCTAAAGCAGCGCTGGTTATGCAGGAATTCCCACCACAGACCTTCATTCCCGTCTGGCATTTCAAGCGGGTAAAGTTCAGGGTTTTCGGCATTCTTCTCGCGCCATATTTTCTCAAAGTTTACGATTTCCTCTTTTGCCTCCGAGAGGAAATCGTCCAAGTTTTGCGCCATACTTATATCCCCCGCGTCTGTGTTCCATGTTAAAATTCAGCTTTATAGTAGACTGAAATTAGTTTCTCAAAGTTAAGCCTGAATACCTGCATCCCCTCTCTACTTTTGTGCCCAATCCAATAATCACCATTTAGATCATGTGTTATTGTGTAGTCTCCTACTGTAATCCGTTCTAACTCTGTGGCATCGGCGCAAGCCTCGCGCTCTTCTGCGGCGATTGCTGCAAGAGCTTCATCTAGCCTAGCCTGTAGGCGCGATGGTTCTGTGCTCAAGTTGGCCTGTGCCAATCGGTTAAGCTGATCCAACATTGTCCACGCATTTTTTAATCCTTCAATCGTAATCCTTTCGGTCTCGTACCCGGCCATTGAGTGCAGAGACCAGCCGCTTTGCTGGCTCTTGCACTGTTTGCATGTTCTTTCAAGCTCTGTGTGCTTCTCTATAACATCTACTGCTAGCTTTACTAGAGTTTGTTTTATCGTGTTCTTCTCCTATTGCTGCAAGAGTTTTTCAGTATTGGCCGCAAAACTCTTGTGGAAAAACAGCCGGTTGCGTGTAAAGTATGGCCCATGTGGGCATACGTGTCAAGGATAGCTTAGAAAAATATGTGTTAAGCTTGACTCTGTGCAACTCTTAAGCTCGATAATGATTGTGAATGATAGAATAGAGAATGCTGAATGTGCGCTCAGTAGAAATTGTGGCCTGCTTTGTACTATAGGCCTGAATAAAATCCTCAAGGAGGGCCGTTAGTAGTTGACTGCGAGCGCCTACCTTGGGTTTTCCTGTTACTGGACTGTGGAGGAGAAGGTCCAAGGTAACGGCTAGCGATTGTGGGAGGGAAATATGGACCTCTACTGGGGGGTCAATATGTCTGGGGCGTCCTGTTTTAGCCATTGGTGATTACCTCTACTGTGGAGTTGATGGGGAAGCACAAAGAACGTGCTAGGAAATTAGATGGCATCTTCGTTTCGGGGGAGAAAGGAAGCTGGAACTCGAGGAACAAAAAATCGTTTGTTGCCGTGTAGCGGCAGCGGAGAAAGAGATGCCGGAGAGTGTAGTAGGTTTCTTCCCCGAGGTGATCCATGAAGAGCATGTCGTGGAAGTCTGCGGGGAGGAAGGCGGCGGTTTCCCGTGGGTAGTCCTCAAAGAGCCAGAACTCTAGGGAGTACCGGGCGGTATCAGTGTGGTGTATGCCTTGGATGATAGTTTTCATTGAAAATCCTCCGCGATGTAGATGGAAAGTATTTCTTGCTCCAGGAGAGAAATCTGTGCCGTGGGGAGCGCCATGGGAACTTTACGCTGTTCGCCGTAGGAGATGTCCCAAACGTGGAAAATCTCTACTGTGGGGGTTGCCCCGAGGTTCTGGAGATTGGGCTCATAATTGTAGTGGATTATGATAGGGATGGTGAGGGTTGTGTGATAGTAGTCTTGATCGCGGTGTTTGTACATGGGGGGCTCCTTAAATGGGTTCGCCTTGCAGTTGTTCGCCTAGTGTAATGATGGTGTCGATGAGTATGTTTTGCAGCTCACGTGTTAGGTCAGCGTAGCCCGTTTCAAGGTGGAGGTATTCTTCCAGGTAGGTGCCGGTGAGCATTTTAGTCCCTTGGCGGAAAGCTGTTTTGTTCAGGTAGATTTGACCTTCTTTTGCGAGGCCGAGGATATGGCATGGGAGATCGGAGGTGCAGACGTGGGGGTACTTGTCCGGGGTGATGAGGTTGCACTGGGTAAGGAAGGTGAGGGCGCGTTGGAGTTGGATAGTTTCCACGGGGGAAAGGGTTATGGGTACTGGGGAGAATTGGGTGCCCTTCAGGAGGGCTTCCTTTAATTGCCTTAGATAGTAATTGTGTATCTGTTTGTAGGAGAGGCTGTGTAGTGTCTGGAGGAAGGTGGTGCTGACATGGTTGGGGAGAGACGAAGGAATGTACATGCAGCCTTCCTGATAGGAATCGCTGGCGGTCAGTACCTTGTGGATGTAGGTGGCATTGGTGGAGGTGATGCAATGGGCCCAAATGGCGTCCGTTATCTCTGAGCTGTATCTGACAGTTCGATCCTCGGTTAGGGTGATGGGAGATGTGATGTTGTAGGTGTAGAGGTAGGGGAGAGCGGCAGTGTGGATGGCGATGCTTTTGTAAAAGGTGGTTGGGGTTTCGCCCAGGTAGCATTGGACGGCAGATGTTTGGTCGTAGACCAGATGACAGGGAGGGAGGAACATGGTGTCTCGCTCCTGAAAGGCCGTGAGGAAATCTTGGTGTGTGACGGAAATAGTGGTTGTTTCGGGTGAGGGGGGGATGGTGCCTGCCTGGGCGAATCCGCCTTCGTCGAGGTTGTTACTGTAGAGTTCACGGAAGGCTAGGGGCATGTCCCATTGTTTCCCAAGGTTTGTTGTGAAGGGAAGTTCGACACTATCCATTTTAATGCTGGTGATGTCCTGGTTTCGAATTTGTTTCTGCTCCAGGGAGAACTTGTGGGGGGTAAGGCCTCGGTAGAGGGTGAAGCTGCCGCCGTTGCGCAGGATAATGGAGATAGCGTACTTGAGGCCCGTGCCGAATTGGCCGATGGGGTTGGCTGTGTCTTTGGCAGAGAGACCGAAGGTAGTGATGCATTCTAAGGGGATTAGTCCTGGGTTCTGGAATGATATGGTAGGTGTGGCTGTGTACATGTTAGGCTCCTGTAGTGGGGGATGTGTGGTGTGTTGGAGGGAAGAGGCGAATGGTCCAGTAATGAGCGGTATAGTTGTAGGCGATTTCGGCATCTTGTAGCGAATAGCGGAGGGGGGCTCCGCTGCCGTTTGTTGCATGTAGGGTGTTTGTGGTGGGGTCGAGAGTGTCGAAGGTTGCCCAGGTGGAGCTTCCGGGTGCATAGATGCAGAGGTGTTCACCGGGGGAAGCGGCGGCAAAGAGATCAGTGGAAGTAATCATTGGAGGTGTTTCACGATAAGGGATAAGAGGGCGGCAACGGTTAGGGCTAGGGCGAGGCCTGTGAATGCGAATGCGAGAAGAGCAAGCCATGAGGGATTGCCTTCTGGGAGGTGATCGGTAGATCGGCGCTTGAGGCGCTTGCGTGTGTGGTGTTGCATATTTAGCTCCTCCGGAGGGTGTTGAGTACGGCATCTGGGAGACTGGCGAGTGCGGCAGCTAGGTAGCGGCCCTCGGGGGTTAGCTTAGCGGTCCAGCCAAGGGGACTGCGGCGTAGAGGGTGATGGCAAAGGTGCCGGGTGATGAGCGCCTGGCCTGTTCGTTTGTGCCTGAATGTGACAGAGAAGAGGGTTGGTGCAGCGTGAAGGGTGGAAATCATTAGGGGAGAAAGCATGGGGAGTTCCTTTTAGTGGATGTTTTAGTGTGGGGATAAGTATGGTTTATCCCGCCGTGAATGTCAAGTGCTGGGGGCAAAATAGTTCTCAGGGCCGTGGAACCGGGGGCTATGAGGCTTGATCCCGTAATAGGGCGGGTAGTGACTCCGCAGGTAAAGGCGTGGGGGCTGCCTGCGCCTTGGCCGCCAGATGGAGGGTGAGACGGTGTCGCCAGGCCATGAGGCGGTAAGCATTCCGCTGGCGTTCGGTGGCGGCGCGGAGCAGTTCGTTATAGTGGCTGGGGGAAACTGGGTGTGTGGGGTTCATTTTGTATCTCCTGGGGTGGTGTCGAAGGTGCTGGCGTAGATGTCTGGTGAGGCTGAGGGTGAGGGCGGAATGAGGTCGAGGGCGGGTGCCTCGGTGACCCGGTGCTGGAAGGCGTGGGCGAAGGCGGTTTCGAGGATGCAGCGTTCACGGGGGCGGATGATTAGTGTAAAGTGGTCGATGATGTGGGCAAAGGCTTTAGCGCGTTTGTAGAGGGTGCTGTAGCGGGCGGCTTCGAGGTGGGTTGTGTGGCTGTGTTCTGAGGCCTTTTTCAGGAGGCCGTGAAAGCGGTAAAGGGTGAAGCGGAGAGCTTCGGCTTCCTTCTGTGAAGAGAAGGTGAGATGTATCTCGGTACCTTTGGCCATCTCATCTAGGAGGGCCCAGTAGGGGGAGGGAAAACTGTGGATGGAGGAAAGTTTAGTCATGGGGGGGTGCTCCTGGTGGTGTTGTGTGGTGTTGTTTCAGTCGAAGACGTTGGTGTAATGGCACTGATACCAAGTTGTGTCTTCGTGTTCGATTGTGTCGATCGTGAGGCCGATACCGTTGGGTGAATAGTTCTGGGTGATTGCCTCTGCGAGTGAGGGAAAATAGCAGCCCTGGCCGGCAATGAATATGTGGGGTGTTTTTACAAAGGTGTTTTGTGCTGGGAATGTGGTGTTCATTTTATGTCTCCGGAGGTGGAGGTGGTGCATGAGGGGCAATGAAGGGCCTGGATGTCTAGGTAGCTGAGAGTGTGGGGTAGGGTGGTGGCGAAGCTGCCAAGGCTGGAGGGGGCGCGTTGGACTTTCCAGAGAGCGAGGGTTTTTGTGTTCTGGTAGACTAAGAGGGGGTTGCCGCCGTTAGGGGCTTCGTAGGTGCGGCCGCAGGTGCAAGAGGTGCGGATCATGAGGAGCTCGATGGAAATGGGCTGGAAGGCGTCGAGGTGGAGATGGCGGGCGCGTGCGCGTGCGCGAAGAGTGGCTTCGGTTGTGTCGAGGGTGCTGGGGGTGCTGCGGGCGTCTGCGCAGGCCGCGCTGATTAGATGGGTGAGGGATGTTTGGGTCATGGGGGGCTCCAATGGTGTGGGGGGGGGCGGTTGTGGTTATAAGTGTAGGTGAGATTGATGGGATTGTCAAGGTTGGGGGGTTGATTCCTTGGATTGGTCCCTGAATGGGGCCGTGAATTGGTCCTTGAATTACCGGGGAATTGCATTATACCCCCTTCTCGCGCGGGGTGTAATCCCTTACTAATCCTATTTTTATAAAAAAAAAAAGGTAATTACAAGTAGTGGGGGG
>Ga0209521_10000504_pt1 | contig 30227 bp, 23 predicted proteins | sample Rifsed19ft4_FD_184016 | JGI IMG/M metagenome (GOLD analysis project Ga0209521, IMG submission 184016) | Soil microbial communities from Rifle, Colorado, USA - sediment 19ft 4 (version 2) | ecosystem: Environmental > Terrestrial > Deep subsurface > Rock core/Sediment | place: Rifle, Colorado...
CCGAATCCTCGTCTCCAAGTGACTTAAACTAGAGGGCACCCGCACCCGGACGTCCTGATAGCGATGGTTCACCGATCGAACCTCGATCTCGGAGAGGTAACTCCGGTTCTCCGACTGACCTCGGGCGAACCCGGTCATACTGCGGATCAAAGCTCCTCGCCCCTAGTTTGGACCGACACTAATTCCTCTCTCGCCGTGCTGAACCGATTCTCGCCGGATAGCTCTCTCCGTTTGCGGCAGGGAGATCCAGTAGGACCGGATCTCCTCCCGCGAACTGGAGCTGGTACAGCCGGCGGTACACGCCGTCGGCGCGACGGAGCAGCTCTTCGTGCGTTCCCGTCTCCCGGACCGTGCCCTCCTCGATCACCACGATCCGATCGGCCCGTCTTATGGTGGACAAGCGGTGGGCGATGACCAGCGTGGTGCGGTGCGCCATGAGATTCGCGAGCGCCCGTTGGACGAGGGCTTCCGACTCGGCGTCCAGCGAGCTGGTGGCTTCGTCCAGGATGAGGAGCGGGGGGTTTTTCAGAATGGCCCGCGCGATGGCCAGGCGCTGACGCTGACCGCCGGACAGTCGCTGGCCGCGCTCACCAATCATGCTGTCCAGCCCCTCGGGAAGCTCATCGATGAACTCCAGGGCGCAGGCGGCGCCAGCCGCCTCGCGGATGGCCGCAACCGAAGTCTCTTCCACTCCGTAGGCGATGTTGTTCCGCACCGTATCGTTGAAGAGGAAGGTCTCTTGAAGTACCAATCCGATTTGTCCGCGCAGCGAAGACAGTGTGGCCTTGCGAATATCGATTCCGTCCCACAGAATCACGCCCGCATCCGGGTCGAAGAACCGCGGGATAAGATTGGCGAGGGTGGTCTTCCCGGCGCCGCTGGTGCCGACCAAGGCCACCACCTGTCCGGCCTCGATAATCAAATTAACGTTTCGCAAGACGCGATCGCTTCCGTCCTCATAGGTGAAGCTCACGCCCTGGAACTCGATTCTCCGCTGCAAGGGTGGGAGCTCCACCGCGTCGGGAGCCTCCTTGATCTCCATGTGCGTGTCGAGCACCGAGAAGATCCGCGCCGCGGCGGCGAGGGCTTGCTGAAGGGTGGCGTTCACCCGTGACAGCTTCTTGATGGGCCCGTACATCAAGAAAAGGGCGGCCACGAACGAGGTGAACTCCCCGGGCGTGAGCTCGGCGCGGGAGATCCTCCCGCTTCCGTACCAGATGGCGATGGAGACCGCCACGCCCCCCACCAGCTCCATGAGCGGCGGCAGCAAGGAGACCACCTCGGTGATGCGCATGTTGGTTCGGAAGAGGCGCTCGGTAGCGCCGGCAAAGCGTTTCGATTCGAACTCCTCCATGCGGAAGGCTTTGACGATGCGGCTTCCCGAGATCGTTTCCTGGAGAATGTTGGAGATGTCTCTCCAGCGTTTTAGCCCGGTGGCGCTCGTCTTCCGCAGGCGGTGTCCCAGCCGCACCAACGGATAGATCACCATCGGCGCGCCCAGCAAGCAGAAGGTCGCCAGTCCCCAGTCGTAGTAGAAGAGGAGCGCCGCGTACCCGACGACGGCAAACCCCTGCATGGTGAGGTCGCCCGCCGCCTCCGACACCGCCTGCTGCACCTTCTCCACGTCGGTGGTGATGTGACTCATCAGCGTCCCGGTGGACTTCGCGGAGAAGAAATCCACCGATTGCCGCAGCATGTGCCGGTAGAGGTGGTTCCTGAGATCCATGACCGTCCGCTGGCCGACCCAGCTCATGAGGTAGGTGGAAAAATAGGAAGAGAGGCCCTTGGCCAGATAGAGAACGATGATGGCCAAGGCGACCGGTCGGAGATGGACTTGTTGGATCAGAACCTCGTCGAAGACCGGCTTGATGAGATAGGTCAGACCGGCGGAGGAGGCCGCATAGCCCACCATCGCTCCGCAGGCCAACAAGAACCTCCCCCGATAGGGGCGGGCCTGCTGGAAAAGACGACGAAGCTCACTCATGGATGAAACTCATGTAAACCGAGCATATTATCAGAGTCCCCGGTCAGTGTCGTGGAGGTCGCTCGCCATCGGGGAGGGAATCTAGTCCACCACTCTGTATTTCAACAGCACCCACAGGGCCTCCAGGCCGTCTTTCCAGGAAATCTTCTTTCCTTCCTCGTAGCCGCGGCCTTCGTAGGTAATGGGCACCTCGTAGACGCGACACCCCATCTTGAAGAGCTTGGCAGTAATCTCGGGCTCGATGCCGAAACGATTCGAGCGGAGGGTCATCTGCCGCACCCGATCGGCGCGGATGGCCTTGAAGCAGGTCTCCATGTCGGTGAGTATGGTGTTGTAGAGGACGTTGGTGACAAGGGTCAGGAAGCGGTTGCCCAGATAGTGAGTGAAAAGAAAGGCCCGGTGCCGGCCCAGGAATCGCGAGCCGTAGACCGCGTCCGCCTTCCCGCGAACGATGAGCTCGATGAGCTCCGGGTATTCTTCCGGAGAATACTCCAGATCCGCATCCTGGATGATGAAGATGTCGCCGCTCGCCTCGGCGAAACCTTTTCTGACCGCTGCCCCTTTGCCTCGGTTCTCGTCCTGAAGAAAAACCTTGAGCTGCCGCCCCTCGGCGAGCTTGCTCAACAGAGCCCGGGTCTTATCCGTGGAGCCGTCGTCGACTACGATGAGCTCGATGGGCAGGGGCACGGCCAGCACGCGGGATACGATCTCCTCGATGGTACCCTCCTCGTTATACACCGGCATGATCACCGAGAGGAGCGGGTCGGGTAGAGGAGTGGCCTTCACGCCGCGCCGTAGCCTTGGGGATGGCGCTGCTTGAACTTCCAAGCGGTCTCGACGATGGCGTCCAGGGAAGTAAAAGACGGACTCCAATCCAGCTCTCGTTGCGCCTTGGCGCTGGCGGCCACGAGTCGCGGGGGGTCTCCAGCGCGGCGCGGTGCTCGTTCGGTTAAAAAGTCGACACCGCTCACCCGTTTCACCGACTCCACGACTTCCAGCACCGAGTAGCCCCGCCCGATGCCGAGATTGTAGCTACTCGAGGCCGCTCCCGACCGCAGCGCCGCAACCGCCCGAATGTGAGCCGTCGCCAGATCCATGACGTGCACGAAGTCACGGACGCAGGTGCCGTCCGGGGTGGGGTAATCGTCGCCGAAGATGGCCAGCGCCGGCCGCTGCTCCATGGCCGCCTCGCAGGCCAGGGGAATGAGGTGTGTCTCGGGTCGATGGTCCTCCCCTAGATCGCCGTCCGGATGCGCCCCGGCGGCGTTGAAGTAGCGCAGGTTGATGTGACGGATGCCGTGGGCGGACTCGAAATCGCAGAGCGCCTCCTCGAAGGCGCGCTTGGTCCGCCCGTAGGGGCTCACCGGTCGTTGCGGATGCGTTTCGGGAATGGGTATGGTCTCCGGCTCGCCATAGATGGCACAGGTCGATGAGAAGACCACTGCCGGAACTCGGTTCCGCGCCACGGCTTCCAGAAGCTCGACCCCTCCGCTCAGATTGTGCCGGTAGTATCTCCCCGGATCGCGAACGGATTCTCCCACGTAGGCGCGTCCGGCGAAGTGGAGAACCACATCGATCTGCTCACTCTGGAAAATGCTATCCAGGCTATTTCGCGCCTGGTGGGGATCGGTCAGGTCGGCCACCGTGAGCTCCACCCCGGCGACGGCTTGTCGGTGTCCCTCGCTCAGGTTGTCGAGGACCAGCACCCGCTCGCCCCGACTCAGCAGCTCTCGCACCGTGTGCGAGCCCACGTAGCCGGCTCCACCGGTGACCAAGACGGCTCCCATGGCCCGCTAGCTTCGCCGACCCACACCGAAGTAGGAGAAGCCCAGGTTCCGCAGCATCTCGGGGTTGTAGATGTTTCGGCCGTCGAATATCACCGGGCGGCGCATCAGCCCGCGCAGGCGCTCGAAGTCCGGCTCCCGAAACTCGTTCCACTCGGTGATGAGGATGAGCGCATCGGCGCCCTCACAGGCCTGGTAACTCTTACGGCAGAAGGTGATGCTCTTGTCCCATTTCGCCAGAGCCGATCGCGCCTCCTCCATCGCTTCCGGATCGAAGACTCGCAGGCGCGCTCCCTCCTCGACCAGCTTCTCGATCACCGAGATGGCGGGGGCGTCGCGCATGTCATCGGTCCGCGGCTTGAAAGCCAGCCCCCACACCGCCAGAGTCAACCCATGGAGATTCCCCTCGAAGAACCTGAGGATCTTGGGCACCAAGACGGTCTTCTGCGCGTTATTGACCTGCTCGGTTGCCTTGACGATGGCCAGATCCAGGCCCAGCTCCTCCGCCTTGTGGAGCAGGGCCCGAATGTCCTTGGGGAAGCAGGAGCCGCCATAACCGACACCCGGAAAAAGGAAGGCATGCCCGATGCGGCTATCGGCGCCCACTGCTTGCCGCACCATCGAAACGTCGGCACCGATGTTCTCGCACAACCGCGCCATCTCGTTCATGAAGCTGATGCGGCTCGCCAGCATGGCATTAGCGGCGTACTTCGCGATCTCCGCGCTCACCGGATCCATGATTAAGATGGGATTGCCAGTGCGCACGAAGGGACGGTAGAGCTCGGTCATCAGCTGGGCCACCTGCGGATCGTCGGTGCCGATGACCACGCGATCGGGACGCATGAAGTCGTCGATGGCCGCTCCTTCCTTGAGAAACTCTGGATTGGAAGCGACGCCAAAGGGATGCGAGGTGAGACCCGCGATGGTGTCGCGCACCTTCTGATGCGTTCCTACCGGAACCGTGCTCTTGAGAACGATGACCTTGTAACCGTCTATCGCCCGGCCAATCGACTCCGCCACCGAAAGAACGTAGCTCATGTCCGCCGATCCGTCCGATCCGGGAGGGGTTCCCACCGCCACGAAGATGATCTCGGAGGCCTTGACCGCTCCCACCAGGTCGGTGCTGAACGAGAGTCTCTCCTCTTCCAGGTTCCTCTTGAGAAGCTCCTCGAGTCCCGGCTCGTAGATCGGGCTTTCGCCGTTCGACAATCGCCTTATCTTGGCCTGGTCGATGTCCACTCCCACCACGTTATTGCCGTTCTCCGCCAAGCACGACGACACCACTAGCCCCACGTAGCCGGTTCCCACGACCGAAATTCTCATGAACTGATTATAAGGGCAAACACACCGAGCGCACACCACGCCCCGCGCCCAGCGTGCTATCATCCGCGGCGATAGCATGGCAAGCCTCACCATAGGCATCGACTATCGCCCTGCCCTTTCTCGATCCACGGGAGTGGGTCGTTACGTTTCGGGATTGATCGGCGCCCTGGCCCGTATCGATTCGGAAAATCACTACGTCATTTTTTCGAGCTCTTTGCGGGAACGGGCCAAATGCAAGGCATTGCCTTCCAACTTCGCGATCGTCGACCGACGCATTCCGGTCTCCTTGTTGAACGCCCTTTGGCATCGCCTGGAACGCCCTTCTTTGGATTTTCTGGCCGGTTGCGCATTCGACGTCTCCCACTCGCCGCACCCCTTGATCCTTCCCTCGCGAGGCCGGACGGTGGTGACCATCCACGATCTCTTCTTCTACCGGCATCCGGAAGCGACCACCGGCGAGATCCAGCGCGATTACGCACCGCTGGTGAAGGCTCACGCCTTTCGTGCCGACGCAGTGCTCACGCCATCTCAGGCAACCAAGGACGAGGTGGTACGGGTTCTGGGAGTCGACCAGAGCAAGGTCGAACCGACTCCCCTGGGCATCGACCTGGAGAGCTTCCAAACCCGACCCGACGAGGAAGAAACGTTGGTGAGAAAGTACGATCTGCCGCCGCGTTACTTGTTGGCGGTGGCCACACTCGAGCGGCGCAAGAACCTGCCCCGTTTGATCGAGGCGGTAGGCCAATTGGCCCGACGGGGCTGGGACGGCATGCTTCTGCTGGCCGGCGGGCCGGACGCGGACGAGTCGGAGGTCGACCGGGCCATCGACCGCCAGCAACTGGGGGCACGGGTCAGGAAACTGGGCTATGTCCCTCCTCATCATCTGCCCACCATCTACCGACGGGCTCGCGTCCTGGCCAGCGTTTCGCTCTGGGAAGGCTTCGGGCTTCCGGTCCTGGAAGCTATGGCCTGCCGGGTGCCGGTGGTCGCCTCCGACATCCCCAGCCATCATGAGGTGGCCGCCGATTGCGCCTTGTACGTCGATCCGGCCCAGCCGGAGTCGATCGCCTCCGGCATCGAGCGCGCTTGGGAGGACGAAGAATGGAGGACCCGTTTGATCGAGCGAGGCTCGAAGAGAGCACAGCTCTTCACCTGGGACAAGACAGCTCGCAAGACTCTGGCGATCTATGAGCGGCTCGGACCAAAGTAATCCGATGGAGCTGTCCGTCGTCATCGTCAGCTATAATGCCAAGGCTCATCTCACTAATTGTCTTCGTTCTCTTTACCAGCACACCTCTCTTCGCCCGCTGGAAGTCATGGTGGTGGACAACGCTTCCACCGACGGAAGCCTGGCCATGCTGGCCCGTGACTTTCCGGAGGTGAGAGCGATCGGGTCACCCGACAATATCGGCTTTTCGGGCGCCAACAATCTGGCCATGCGAGAAGCCAAGGGGCGATTCCTTTTGTTGCTCAACAACGATGCCATGGTTACCCCCGGCGCGGTGGATACCATGCTTCGCATCATTCAGGAGAGACCCGAGGTGGCCGTACTGGGCCCTTTGTTGAGAAACGAGGACGGCTCGGTGCAAATCTCCTACGGCAGAATGCTCAGTTTCCACGCCGAGGCGGTACAGAAGTTTCTCTCCAAAGGCTACGCGCGAGGCAACGCTTTCCTTCGCCGCTACGTGGAAACGCGCAGCAAGAAAGAAGCCTACCCCGATTGGGTGAGCGGAGCCTGCCTGATGATACGGGCGGAGATCCTGGACAAGGTGGGAATGTTCGACGACCGTTTCTTCATGTACAGCGAAGAAGTCGATTTCTGCGAGAGAGTGCGACGGGGCGGCCATCGCATCCTCTATACGCCGAGAGCCGAGGTCATTCACCTGGGGGGCAAGTCGACCGAGGCCAACCCCGAAAAGGCCGCTTTCGAGTACCGCCGCAGCCAGCTCTACTTCTATTCCAAGCACTATGGTCGGGCAAGGGTCCGGCTGCTGAAGTCGTACCTTCTCTTCAGCATCGTGATCCGTTGGATCCTCGGTGGACCCGCCCAGCGCCGCTTGCAGGGAATGCTCTTTCACCTCGTCTGGAAGTACTGATGGTGGCTGGCTCCGTCGCCTCGGGGACGGCCGCACTGCTTCTGGCGCTTCTCGGTCAGGCTACTCTCGGTCAGGACGGTACGCCCAGCACCTGGGACATCCCAACCGCCGTGGCACGGGCGACGTTCCCCATTTGGATCGGAATGAATTCTAGAGCAATAATCACCGAAGAGAAGATGGCAGCCAGGTCCAGGTCGTCTTTTGAGGGAGGCACGCATGCGTCGTTCGGTTTTCGGCCCGCTTCTTCTTGTATTCCTTCTGGTCCCGGCTCGAGACACCCTGGCGCAGACCCATCCGTTCTCTGTTCACGACATGCTGGCGATGGATCGCATCTCCGATCCTCGAGTTTCTCCGGACGGAAAGACCGTCGCGTTTGTCCTGAGTACCACCGACCTGGAAGCCAACACCGCCCGAACCGATCTCTGGCTGGTGGGTATCGATGGACGAGACCTGAAACGACTGACCGCTCATCCCGCCAATGACTCCAACCCGCGATGGGCACCCGACGGAGAGAGTCTCTGGTTTCTCTCCACTCGCTCCGGTTCTTCGCAAGTGTGGCGCATTCGAATCAGCGGCGGGGAGGCGCAGCAGACGACGAAACTGCCGCTCGACCTTGCCAACCTGGTGGTCTCCCCGGACGGCGAGCGGCTGGCCTTCACGCTCGAGGTCTTCCCGGACTGCGCTGACCTGTCCTGCACCACCGAGCGCCTGGCCCAACGTGAGAAGAGTAAGGCCAGCGGCCGCACCTACGACCGCCTCTTCATCCGGCACTGGGACACCTGGGAAGACGGCCGCCGTTCGCATCTCTTCGTGATGCCATCCGGAGGTGGGGAGCCCAAGGACACCACACCCAAGATGGATGCCGATACCCCGTCAAAACCCTTCGGCGGCCCGGAAGAGATCGCCTTTACGCCCGATAGCCGCTCCCTGGTGTTCACGGCTCGTGACGCCGGCCGCCAGGAGGCTTGGTCGACCGACTTCGATCTCTATGTCGTGGCCGCAGACGGTTCTTCGCCCCCTCGTTCTCTGACCGAGTCGAATCCCGCCTGGGACACCCTTCCGGTCTTCTCGCCGGACGGGAAAACGCTCGCCTACCTGGCCATGTCCAGGGCCGGCTACGAATCGGATCGTTTCCGCATCGTTCTCCGATCCTGGCCGGACGGCGAGCCGCGCGTTCTGACCGACGACTGGGATCGCTCCCCTCACTCGCTCACCTGGTCCGCAGACGGCGGGACTCTGTACGCGACGGCCCCCAACCTGGGCCAGGACTCTCTCTTCGCCATCGACGTGGTGAGTGGCGCGGTGCGCACCGTGGTCGAACAAGGCACGGTTCGCTCTCCGGTGGCGGCGGGGGATCGCATGGTGTTCGGGCTGGAGCATTTCCGTTCGCCGCTGGAGCTCTACTCGATCGGCGTGGGCGGCGCGGATGTCTCCCCCGTCACGCGCGTCAACACCGACAAAGTTGCGGCGGCGCGCATGGGGGATCCCGAACAGTTCACCTTCAAGGGCTGGAACGGCGAAACCGTCTACGCCTATGTGGTCAAGCCGACTGATTTCGATCCCAGCCAGAAGTACCCGGTCGCCCTCCTGATCCATGGGGGTCCGCAGGGATCGTTCGGCAACAACTTCCACTACCGCTGGAATCCCCAGGCCTATGCCGGTCGCGGCTACGCGGCGGTGATGGTCGACTTCCACGGCTCGGTCGGTTATGGCCAGTCGTTCACCGACTCGATACGCGGCGACTGGGGAGGAAAACCGCTCATGGATCTGGTGAAAGGGTTGGACGCCGCACAAAAGCGTTATCCCTGGATGGACGGTGAGCGGGTGGCCGCCCTGGGCGCTTCCTACGGGGGCTACATGATCAATTGGATCGCCGGCAAATGGCCGAATCGATTCCGGTGCTTGGTCAGTCACGACGGAAACCTGGACGTACGGGCGGCCTACTTCGCCACCGAGGAGCTCTGGTTTCCGGAATGGGAGCACCAAGGAACGCCCTGGCAGAACCCGGAGGGCTATGGGATTCACAACCCGGTCGACTTCGTTGAGAACTGGCGGACCCCCATGCTGGTGATCCATGGCGGGCGGGACTTTCGAGTGGTGGACACCGAGGGAATCGCAACCTTCACTGCCCTGCAGAGGCTCGGCATTCCGAGCAAGCTCCTCTACTTCCCCGACGAGAACCACTGGGTGCTGAGACCCGCCAACTCCATTCAATGGCACGAGACCGTCTTGGGGTGGCTGGACCAATGGGTGCGGAGGGACGACTCCGCGAGCAACTGACCCGATGACAACGGCGGCTCCTTTGCCTGCCTCCGAGCTCATCCCCCTCCTCTGCGAGGCTCGCTCGCGGACGTTCGATCTCGTCTCCGACCTCAGCGAAGAGCAGTTACTGGGCCCCCGTCTTGCCATCGTCAATCCACCTCTATGGGAAGTGGGGCACGTGGCGTGGTTTCAGGAAAGATGGGTCTTGCGGCACTGGCGCAAGATGCCCCCTTCCCTGGACAGGGGCGACGCCCTGTACGACTCCGCCAAAGTGGATCACGACGCGCGCTGGGACTTGCCCCTTCCCAACAGTAGAGCCACCTTCGACTACCTCGAGCGCGTGCTCGATCGCGTCACGGCGAGCCTCGGTGAGCGCGAGCCCGGCCCCCAGGGCACCTACTTTGTCCTGCTGGCACTCTTTCATGAGTACATGCATAGCGAAGCGCTGACTTACACCCGACAGACTCATGGTTATCCCATGGCACCTCTTGGCGATTTGGCACCATCAGACCACGGCGCACGCGGCACCGAACGGGCCGGCGGCGATGCGAGAATCCCCGGAGGCAAATTTCAATTGGGGGCAACGCGAGATCTCCCTTTCGTATTCGACAACGAGAAGTGGGCACACGGCGTCGAGGCTCGACCGTTCTCCATCGCCCGGACCCCAGTTACCCATGAAGAGTTCGCCCTGTTCGTCGAAGATGAGGGATATCAGCGCCAAGAGCTTTGGACCGAACAAGGATGGATCTGGCGATCTCGGATGGGAGCTCACCATCCGGCGTATTGGAAACGGGATATTGGAGGCGGCTGGCAACGACGACACTTTGACGAATGGGTTCCCCTGGAGGGACGACTGCCGGTGACTCATGTCAACTGGTACGAGGCGGAAGCCTTTTGCCGTTGGGCCGGTCGCCGGCTGCCGACCGAGACCGAATGGGAGATTGCCGCATCCGCGGAGCCTACTCCCGACGCCACCAGGCTGGCTGACCGCAAGCGGCGTTTCCCCTGGGGCGACGAGCCTCCTTCCTTCCAGCGAGCGAATCTGGATTGGCGAGCCCGGGGTCCTGTCTCCGTGGATGCTCTCCCGGCCGGTGACAGCGCGTTCGGTTGCCGGCAGATGATGGGGAACGTCTGGGAATGGACGAGCTCGGATTTCACACCTTATCCAGGATTCGTCCCCGACCCTTATGAAGAATATTCCCAACCCTGGTTCGGGGATCACAAAGTTCTCCGCGGGGGTTGTTGGACGACCCGCTCACTTCTCATCAGGAATACTTGGAGAAACTTTTACCAACCACACCGGCGGGATGTCTTCGCCGGTTTTCGCACCTGTGCGCTTTGACAGGAAGGGATGCACATTGCGCTGGTAACACCCGTTCCGCCCGACGCCGTGCTGGGCAACGCCGTTACCGCTCGCCGCTGGGCCGGAATTCTCACCGAGCTCGGTCATCGCGTCGACATCGAGACGACCTACCAACCGGGCTCCCATGACCTGCTCATCGCTCTTCACGCCGGCCGCAGCGCGGACTCCATCGTCCGTTTCCGCGAACTGAGCCCCACCCGACCGTTGGTCGTGGGACTGGCTGGCACCGATCTCTACCGCGACATCACAAGCTCCGCCGCGGCGCGAAGGTCCCTCGAGCTCGCCACCCGTCTGGTGGTTCTTCAACCCAGGGCATTGGACGAGCTCTCCCCAGGCCTGCGCGAAAAAACCACGGTCATTTACCAATCCGCTCGGGCACCGCGGGGAGCTCGAGGCAAGCGGCAGGACGCTTTTCAAGTATGCGTTCTCGCGCACCTTAGGGAAGTGAAGGATCCACTCCTCCCGGCACGCGCCGCGCGGTTGCTGCCCTCGACTTCGCGCATTCGGGTCGCACACGCTGGCAGCGCGCTGAGCGAAGACGCCGCCGACCAGGCACGCGCGGAAGCGCGAGTGAACTCTCGTTATCTCTGGCTGGAACGACTCACCCGCAGCGCCTCGCTTCGGCTTCTCTCGGAGAGCCATCTTCTCGTCATCTCTTCCACCATGGAGGGAGGCGCCAACGCCGTATCGGAGGCTCTCGCCGCCTCCGTTCCCGTGCTCGCCAGTCGTATCCCGGGGAACACCGGTATTCTCGGTGAAGACTACCCGGGACTCTTTAGGGTGGCAGACGCCCCGGGCTTGGCAGCGCTCCTAGAAAGGGCCGAATCGGACCATGCGTTCTATGCTCAGATTGCGGGCGCCTGTCGGCGCCTGACCCCCTTGGTGGATCCGGCTCGAGAGAAAGAGGCGTGGCGAAAGCTCTTGGAATGTCTTCCGCGCAGCATTCCGGCAGAGGTCTGAAACGGAGGCTACCGCAGCGCCAAGCGCAAGTCGTCTCTTGCTTTTCGACCTTCGCTTTTGCTATGTTTTGCTAGGGTTTAGCGCCAGCCTCGATGCCGTCACCGATGCGAATTGCCCTCGACGTCAGAAAAATCAATGATTTCGGAATAGGGACCTACATCCGCAATCTCATCAGGCACCTTCCCCTCGTCGACGACGAGACTCTTTACTTCGCGCTGTGCTACGCTCAAGACGAAGCGCTGGTTCGCTCGCTAAGTCCTCGCTGCACTCCCATCCGAGTCAGCTCTCCCAACTATTCGCTGGTCGAGCACGTCGGGATCCCGGCCGCGCTCAGGCGCCTCAAGGTACAGCTCTTCCACTCGCCCCACTATGTCTTGCCACTCTTCACACCCTGTCCTTCGGTCGTTACCATCCACGACGTCATACACTTGCTCTTTCCGCAGTATCTTCCCTCTCGCTTCGCCAGCCACTACGCCCGGTTCATGATCCGGAGGGCTCTCGACAAGGCGGAGCTGGTGCTCACCGTCTCCGATTCCTCCAAGAGAGACCTGCTCACTTTTTTCGAAGTCAGTCCGGACAAGATCGTCGTCATCCCCAACGGGATCGACGGCTCGATGACCCAGGGGCTTCCCGTTCAGGAGTTGGCCCGCGTCAAGGAGAGGTTCCAGATCTTCGGGCGGACGGCTCTCTTCGTAGGTAACATCAAACCGCACAAGAACGTGGAGCGGCTCATCGCCGCATTCGCCAAGGTCCGGGAGAACCCTGAATTTTCGGACCTGACGCTCATCGTGGTGGGCGACGAGATCTCCAAGTACCCCTCGCTTCGCAGAACCGTGGAGCGCCACCGAGTTCGGGGGAACGTCCGCTTCTTCGGCTTCGTCCCCGAGCTCACCCTGGTGGCGCTCTACAAGATCGCCGACGTCTTCGTGTTTCCCTCCCTCTATGAGGGGTTTGGGCTTCCGCCGCTGGAAGCCATGGCCAACGGAACTCCCGTGGTGACGTCGAACATATCCTCCTTGCCCGAAGTGGTCGGCGACGCGGCCCTCACCGTCGACCCTTACAACATCGACCAAATCGCCTTGGCGATACGCGCCATACTGACCGATCGGAACTTGAGGACTCGCCTCATCGCCGATGGTTACGAACGCGCCAAACAGTTCTCCTGGCAGGGATCGGCCATCCAAGTCCATCGCGCCTATCAACGGGCCCTGGGCATCGCCGGCGTTCCCTCGACCGCCGCGCAGGCATCGCATGCGGGTCGCCCTGATTCATGACTGGCTCACCGGGCTCCGGGGCGGCGAAAAGGTCCTGGAGGCGCTGTGTGAGCTCTTCCCTGACGCCACGCTGTTTACCATGGTGCACGTTCCGCACTCGACCAGCGACGTCATCGAATCCCACCCCATCCGCACCGCCTTCACCCAGAAGCTACCCGGCGTAAGGAGAATCTATCGCTGGTACCTTCCCCTCTATCCCTGGGCGGTCGAGTCGCTGGATCTGAGCGGCTACGATCTCATCGTTTCCAACAGTCACTGCGTGGCCAAAGGCGCGATCCCGCCCCCCGGCTCCCTTCACATCTGCTACTGCCTCACCCCGATGCGCTATGTCTGGGACCGCTTTCACGACTACTTCGGCGACGGGCTCAAGGCTAACCTGCTCTACCGCCCGGTCGCGTACTACCTGCGTAAGTGGGACGTCGCGTCGGCGGATCGAGTCCATTATTTCATTGCCGACTCCCAACACGTGGCAGGACGTATTCGCAAGTATTACCTTCGCGAGGCCGACGCGGTGATCCATCCCCCCGTCGACACCGAGCTCTACGTACCCGCCGATAGCGAGCCCGAGGACACCTATCTCATCGTCTCCGCCCTCGTTCCTTACAAACGACTGGAGCTCGCCATAGACGCCTTCAACCGCAGGACGGACCGCTTGCTAATCGTTGGAACCGGACCGCAGGAGGGACGGCTGAAGCGAAGGGCCGGCCCGAACATCGAGTTCTTGGGCAGCGTGTCTCAACAGGAGCTCGTTCTACTCTACCAACGCTGCCGCGCGACTCTGTTGCCGGGCGTCGAGGATTTCGGCATTGCTCCGGTGGAGAGCCAGGCGTGCGGCCGCCCGGTGGTGGCTTTCGCCGAGGGCGGCGCCCTGGACACGGTGCGGGATGGAGAAACCGGAGTGCTCTTCTCCGAACCCTCACCCCAGGCCCTATCCGACGCTATTGACAGGGTTTCCACACTGCGGTTTAATAGAAACGCCCTGAGGAGCTGGGCGCTCGGCTTTTCCCGCCAGCGCTTCAAGACCCAGATGAGAGAGTTCATCGACCGAAAGCTCGCCGGGGAATGACGTTCCCGAGATGGTCAAGCAGCAGAGCCGAATATTAACCGGCGTTTACATCCTCGGCGATCTCCTCGCTACCTACTTCGCCTTCTTTCTCGCCTACTTCGTTCGTTTCAACGTCCAAATCATCGAAGTCACCAAGGGCGTCAGCCCTTTTCGGCAGTATCTTCTGCTCATCCCGATTATCAGTATCCTCTGGCCGCTACTCTTCTATCTACACGGTCTCTATAACCTGAGGCGACTCCGCTCCCGAGTCGACGAGCTGTTCTCCATCGTCTGGGCGGTGACCATGGGAACCGCCGTCACCTTGTTCCTGGCGCTCTATCTACGAGTCTATTACTTCTACGGCCCGCCCGAGGTCTCCGGGCGCTACGAGTTCTCTCAGCTGGTGCTGGGGCTGTTCGTGCTGTTCGACGTCGTCCTCTTGGCGCTCACCCGTTCCGTCATTCGGGAACATCGAGAAGCGCGCTGGCGCATCGGCGAAGGCCTGCGCAACATTTTGATCGCCGGCGCCGGGGAGCTCGGTCGTTCGGTGGCCGACAAGTTCATCGATCATCAAGAGCTCGGCTTTCGGGTAATGGGGTTCCTGGACGATCACCTGCGGGGAGAGTTTGCCGGTTATCGAGGCCTGCCTATTCTAGGTACCATCGACGAGGTCGAGCAGGTCGTCGCCACTCGGCAGATCGCCTCCTTGTACGTTGCCTTGCCCCTCGAGGAGCACGAAAAGATCAAGGCGCTCATCTCCTTTGCCGGTCGAGAAGGGCTCGACGTCAAAGTCGCTTGGGACTACCTCACCCACGTCGCACTGCGGGCGGGAGTAGAGGATTTGGACGGGATCCCGGTCATCAGTCTGGCCGAGACGCCCATTCAGGGCTGGAACTGGGTACAGAAGAGGAGCATGGATGTTTGCTTGTCGGCTGCCCTGCTGGCCCTGGTAGCCATTCCCTTCGCGCTCATCGCGGCGCTCATCAAGTGGACCTCAAGGGGTCCGGTCTTCTACTCGCAGGAACGCATGGGGCTGGACGGAAAGCCGTTCACCATCTACAAATTTCGCTCCATGTACGAGAACGCGGAAGAGGAGACCGGCCCGGTCTGGGCGGATCCGGACGACCCGCGAAGAACCGCCCTGGGCGGCATTCTTCGCCGCCTCAGCATCGACGAGCTTCCGCAGCTCTATAACGTACTCAAGGGTGACATGTCGCTGGTCGGGCCCCGTCCGGAGCGACCGAGTTTCGTCCAGAAATTCAAAGAACGGATTCCCCAATACATGCTGCGTCACAAGGTCAAGTCGGGAATGACCGGCTGGGCCCAAGTGAACGGATGGCGGGGCAATACCTCGATCGAGAAGCGCATCGAGCACGACCTCTACTACATCGAGAACTGGACGCTGGGATTGGATTTCAAGATCTTGTGGCTGACTTTTTGGAGGGTATTCCTCCATCGACACGCTTATTGAGCCTTCCTCTTGCCTAGCGAGCGTGTCCTCATCACCGGTGCCGCCGGATTCATAGGTTCCCATCTCGTCGACTACCTGCTCGAGCGGGGTTACGAAATCATCGGGATGGACAACTTCATCACCGGTCATCGCACCAACCTCGCCCATATCGAGAGCCCGCGGTTCACTTTTGTCCAGCACGACGTCACCGAGGAGATCGTCGTCGACGGACCCCTCCGTTACATACTTCATTTCGCTAGCCCGGCCAGCCCCATCGACTACCTGGAGCTCCCCATCCAGACGCTCAAAGTAGGATCCCTGGGCACGCATAAGACGCTCGGACTGGCACGCGCCAAGAAAGCCACCTTCCTCCTCGCCTCGACGTCGGAGGTCTACGGAGATCCTCTGATCCATCCGCAGAAAGAAGACTACTGGGGGAATGTGAATCCCATCGGCCCGCGAGGGGTCTACGACGAAGCGAAGCGTTTCGCCGAGGCGATGACGGTGGCCTATCACCGCTACCACGGTATCGACGTCAAGATCGCCAGGATCTTCAACACCTATGGACCGCGCATGCGGATCCACGATGGACGGGCCATCCCCGCCTTTATCAGCCAGGCGCTGCAAGGCGAACCGCTTTCCGTCTTCGGGGACGGCAGCCAGACCCGCAGCTTTTGCTACATCAGCGATCTGGTAGAAGGACTCTTCCGCCTGCTGCAGTCCGATTACAACGAACCGGTGAACCTGGGGAACCCACACGAAATGACGATTCTGCAGCTCGCCCAGACCATCAAGAAAGCTACCGCTTCACCTTCCGACATCGTCTTCAAGCCCTTGCCGGTCGACGATCCGCGAGTCCGACAACCCGACATTACCCGGGCCAAAACCATTCTCAATTGGCAACCGCAGGTTTCGCTGGAGGAGGGGCTGGCCCGCACCGTCGAGTATTTCCGGAACAAACTGAACCTCTGAGCCGCACTAGCCCACCTCCTCTTCCCCCATGATCCGGCGGGCATGGTGGATGTAGTGAAGACCGGAAGCTACGGTGAAGGCCACCATGAGTGCCAGAAGACCCTCGGTCAGGGGCAGGGCCGCCCCCCGATAGTTACCCCAAAGGACCCAGAGAATGGTGAGGAGTTGAACCGCGGTGGTCGCCTTGCCGAGGGCGGTCGGCGAGAAGACCCGTCGGCCTATCGCCAGGTTGACCACCACCACGGTGATGAGAATGCCCGCGTCCCGGCTAATAGCGAGGATGGTAACCCATACCGGGATACGAACGGTGAGCGACAGATTAGGAATGGAGAGGACGACGAGCGACGTCACCACCAGCAGCTTGTCGGCAAGAGGATCGAGCATGGTGCCCAGCTGTGTCCTCTCGCGCCGGGCTCGGGCAAAGACCCCGTCCAGGGCGTCGGTGACGCCGGCGATCAGGAAAACCGCCAGTCCCCAGCCGAAATAGCCATATACCAGCAGGATGACCAGGACGGGCACCAGGCACATCCGCAAGACGGTGAGCTGATTGGCGAGAGTCAGCGTCTTGTCCTTTCGTCCTCGAGGCCATCAACGCTCTTGGGGCCCCTCAGGGAAAGATTCCCAGCTCCATATAGGAGCGTGCCACCTTCTCGATAGCCACGACGTACGCCGCGGTTCGCATGTCTTTCACCTTGTCACGGGTGAGAAAGACATCTCGAATCTCCTCATAGGCAACCGTCATCTTCTCTTCCAAGCCGCTATTGACCAGCACTTCTTCGTCGGGCGGCACCGAGAGCTTCTTCCGTAACTCGCTCGACAAACGTCGACCGGTCAGCTCCTCGCAGGCGGTGAGCAGCGATGCCGTCTTGGCCTCCTCGAGCCGCTTCTGAAGCAGGCCATATCGCATGTGGGACAGGTTCTTACACCACTCGAAATAAGACACCACCACTCCCCCGGCGTTCAGGTAGACGTCGGGAATGATGTGGATTCCTCGCTCCAGGAGTATCTCCTCCGCCTCGACGGTGGTGGGACCGTTAGCGGCTTCGGCGACGATCTTGGCTTTAACGCGCGGCGCGTTGTCGCGAGTGATCTGGTTTTCCAGGGCGGCGGGAATCAAGATATCACACTCCACTTCCAGCACCTGGCGCGGGTCCTTCAAGACCTTGGCCCCGGGGAAGCCGAGGATGGTCTTCCTTTCCAGCCGGTACTGGTAGAGCGCTTCCACGTCCAGGCCCTTACGGTTGTACACTCCGCCGTCCCACTCTCCGATGGCGACGACCACCGCGCCCGCTTCCGCAGTGAACTTGGCGGCGTGGTAGCCTACGTTTCCGAATCCCTGTATGGCCACCGTCTTGCCTTCCAAACCATTGGAGAGCCGCAGGTGCTTGAAGTCCTTGGGAGACGCAAGGGCCCGCGCCATCCCGAATGTCACGCCCCGTCCGGTGGCCTCTTTCCTGCCCCGCACCCCGCCCTGGGTCACTGGCTTTCCGGTCACGCAACCCAGGTTGTCAATTTCTCCCGGATGGAACGCATCGTAGGTGTCCGCGATCCAAGCCATTTCGCGCTCACCGGTACCCACATCGGGTGCGGGAACATCCACTCCCGGTCCAATGAAATTCTTCTTGATGAGCTCGGCGGTGTAGCGACGAGTGATTTTCTCTATCTGATCGCGAGTGTAGTTTCTCGGGTCGAAGGAGATGCCCCCCTTGGCGCCGCCGTAGGGAACATTGACGATGGCGCATTTATAGGTCATGAGCGCGGCCAGCGCTATGATCTCGTCCTGGTCGACGAGCTCGCTATAGCGAATGCCTCCCTTCAGAGGCTTGCGGTGGTGAGAGTGTTCCGCCCTCCACCCGTGGAATATCTCGTAACTGTCTCCGAACTTGACCGGGAACTGGACGAAGTAGATTGCGTTACAGGCTTTGATCTGCTCGAGTAGCCCGGTGGGAAAATCGAGGGTGGCGGCGGCCTTGTCGAACTGTCGACCGACGATGTGATTGAGGTTCAGATCCTCAGGGACATTGCGACGATTGGACATGGCTCACTCCCACTAGGCCAGGGGTCTGTGCTTGGCGGCTGACCGGCGGTACATGATACGGAGTACCCCCACAAGAAGCAATCTGTGCGGGCCCTCTCCGCGCCCCCTCCATCTCTCAAGTAACTCCCCTGCAACGACTTCAGGCGGAGAGACCTCCACCCGCCAGCCCTGGCCCGGCGGAGTCATAAATCCTTCCCATGGAGACCGTTCCGTCGTATACTGAGCGAACCCCAAACTTCCCAGTTCCAGGGTTCGTTCGTTGCCGACCCATTCGGCGCGAGCAACTGAGCGGGGATCGACTAGAAAGAGCCAGGAGTGCCGATGGCGAGAGTGAAGATCGTCCGATGTTACCTTCGCTCCCCCGGCGAGGCGCCGTCGCAGCGTTTCGTCCCTCTCCGGGAGTTCTCCCTATGGAAGTACTACATGACGCATCATCACGAGAAGATCGTGGAGGGAGAAAAGATCTCCATCTGGATCGACGCCGATAGTTATGGCGCCGAGCCTCCCCAACAAGCCAGGCCGCTGGAACCGGTGCTGCGAGTCGATCTCCATTTCTGGGACGCTCGTTTTCGCACCACCTCCCTGGTACAAAGGTATTTCCCCCTGGAGGAATACGACTCCATCCGTCAGTCCTTCTTGGACCACTACCCGGACAGCTCGGGCCCGCCCGGTCATCCGGGATCCCGTCGCCAGGTTCATGAAGTGAAGGGTTATTTTCTACTTCCTCTTCCCCACCTCCCCAGCGCCTAGAGAGCGCCCTTCTTCACCGGCTCCGCCTCGGCCGAGGGATGAGGCACCGGAGCTACCTTGCTCAAGAAAGAGAGGAGAGCATTTCGGTATGCCTCGGTTCGTGTCCGATAGGCCGCGCCGTGCGTGGCTCCGTCCAAGACCACCAGATCACTCTTTTCACTCTCCGCCGCTCGAAAGAGACGCTCCTGAAGCGCAACCGGCGTGCGCTCATCCTCGCTTCCTGCCATGAAAAGGATGGGGCGGTTGCCGACGCGACCGACCGCCGTTTCCAGGTCGAAATCCTCTTTGGAGAACCCCGCCAGGCGCTCGATGAAAAAAACCAGCTCGTCACCCAGAGGGAAGCGTGGCAGACCGAAAAGAAGCTTCAGGTGATGAGTAACGATGTGCTCGAAGTTAAGGAAGCTACTATCGGCGATGACCGCCAAAACGTCAGGGGTCTCGGCGGCGGCCAACAGCGAAGCCGCGGCTCCCATGGAGACGCCGAAGAGGATGATCTTGTCGGCGGGGCTACGATCCTTCACGAACCGAATCCCGGCTTCCACATCGAGGCGCTCCTTGAAGCCAAGCGTTATTCGATCCCCTCCGCTCGCTCCATGACGCCGAGAATCGAAAAGGAGGACGTTGAACCCGTTTTGACGAAGGAAGACCGCCCGCTCCAACACCTCGAGGCGCGAACGAAAGAGCCCGTGCGCGCACACGACCGATGCACCGCGATTTCCGTCACCCAGGTACCATCCGGCCAGAGCAACGCCATCCGTCGAAGCAAACACGACCTCTTCGAACTCGACGCCGTAGTCGGCGGGCGTGGATGTGAGCTCCTGATCCATGGGACGCGTGCCGAAAGTCGTGACCGTATTGGCGAGCCAATAGGGAGCCACCAAGAAAATCAGTATGAAAAGCGTCCCCCCCACGGCGATGCCGGTCCACTTCAGTATTCGAAACAGCAGGCTACGTTTCGACTTCAACTTCCCGGTTCCTCCACCCACAGGAGCAACAGCGCCGCCACCAAGCTGAAGGTGGCGGCCAGGATGCAAACCGCGCCGTACCCCTTGACCGCGAAGAGAGACGCGCCGGCGGCCGCGGAAACGGCGATGCCCAGCTGGGAAAGCGTGTTGCGCAATGCCACGTAGGCGCCGCGGGTTTGTCGGCTCACCAGCTCCGTCACCAGCGACTGGAGAGGGGCCACTCGAGAAGCGGCGGCCAGGCCAACCACGCCGAGTCCGAGGTAGAGACTGATCCCGCCGCCCAGAGCGGGAACGACCAGGATGACGCTGGCCAGGGCCAGGCTTCCCCAGAAGGCCACCGCTCGCTTTCCCAGCCGATCGGAAAGCCGCCCTGCCGCCAGCGCTCCCGCCAGACTGGCCCCTCCGCTCAGAAGAAAAACCATGCCGATGGCGGTGGTGGAGAGGCCGAACTGCCCGCTCAAGTAGGCGCCGAGGTAAGTCACGAAACTCGTGATCCCTCCTGAGACGAAGAAAGCGGAAAGTGCACCGGCCAACGTCACCTTGTTCTTGAGGAAACCCGAGTATTTCCCCAGCGTTTCCGACGCCCAGGAACGAGGCTCCGCTTCGCGTTTCTCGTGTGAGTCGGCGTACCAGACCAGCATGACCGCCGCCAGACCGACCGCCGCCCCGGCAAAGAGAATGTAGAGGGTTCGCCAGCCATATAGGTCTGCCAGCAGAGAGCCCACCGGCACTCCTAGGATGGGAGCGGCGAAATAGGCCGAGGCTACCCAGCCCATGGCGCGGCCCCTCCGCTGGTAGGGAACGCGATCGGCAATCGATGCCACCACTAGGGCGGAGATCACGCCGGCAGAAGCGCCCGCCAGGATTCGGGCCGCGGCAAACGTCGAAAAGGAGCCGGAGAAGAAGGCGGCAAGGCTCGCCAACCCGAAGGTAACGCAGGCAGCGATCAAGAATGGACGTCTTCTCCCCCGATCGGAGAGCGAGCCCACCACCAAAGCGGCGAGCGCCGCTGCCAGCGCGTAGCCGGAAACGGTGAGGCCGACCCGCGCCACATCCACCGCGAAACTGGAAGCGATCTCAGGCAGAATCGGAGACAGAATCTGGTTGTCGACCAACCCGAGCATGAGGAGCCCGATCAAAGACGCCACCACGCTCCCCGGGACCTCGTGGTCGGGGAGACGGGTATCAACCACCGGACCGCTCAATCCCCATCAACGACTCTCCAGCTCCAGCAGCCGGTTTCGGAGATCCAGACTTTCCCTGGTTTTCTCTCGAGGAACGAGAGCGATCGCCTTGCGGAGCGGATCGATGGCCTCCCGCCTCCATCCGCGCCGCAGGTAGAGCTCGGCGATCCAGGCGAGGTATTGCCATCTGTTCTGCTCATCGGTCACCATCAGACGATCACATGCGGCCAACCCGGTGGCAACGTCGAGCTCTCGCTCCAGCACCAGAGTCGCCAGCTCGCGGTTGTACTGCACCTCATCGGGCAGGATCGAGCAGGCTTGGCGGAGGAGCTGGAGAGCGCCTCGGCCATCTGTTTCCTGCCTCAAGAGTCTCGCTGCCTCGAAGTAGGCGTCGGGGAAGCTCGGGTCGCGCTCGACGGCTTGCCGGAAACGAGCCAGTGCCTCTTGTCGCTTGCCTTGACCGGCCAACGACCGCCCGAATAGAAAACTCACCTCCGGCCCGGTATCTTCTCGGTCGACCCAAGGCGCGAGGATTCTCTCCGCGTCGGAGTATTGATGCAACTCAATGTGTACCGCCGCCAAGAGACCGAGCGCCTCCAGATCGTCAGGGGACGAAACGACCGCCTTCTCGAGCTCGACGCGAGCCCCGCTCATGTTACCGGTCATGCTCAGGGCGCGACCGAGCTCCAGATGGATCACGAAGGCGGCGGGCAACCTTCGGCTCGCCAGCTCCAAGAGGTCGGTGGCTCGATTGGCTTCTCCCTGGACGAGCGCCACGTAACCCGCCTCGAACTCCGCGCCCAGTCCTCGATACAGCGACGCTCTTGCCGCTGACTTTCCTGCGATGGCGAGCTCCAACAGCTCCTTCATGTCGGGAACGAAATGAGATTCGCTGTCTCCTGCCGAGGCGGCGTACCAGGAGAGCGGTGACTCTGCCGCGGTGTGAACGGCGCATTCCTTGATGAGCGCGTCCAGCGTGGGCCCTCGAGGGTCAAGCGCCGGCAGAGCGTCACGAGCTCTTTGATACTCGCGCTCGGCGCCATGGTAGTCTCCATCCAGAAAGAACCGATCGCCGCGATGCTTGACGCGCTCGAAGCCCATCAAGAAGGTGACTACGGTTCCCCACACGGCACAAATTCTAACACGCACCCGTTCGCACCGCCGGTATGAGCGGTATCTTTTGACCGGAAGATTTTTTTAGTATAGTGAAACGGTCCAAACGAGCCCGAGCTGGTGAACTACATGAGGCATTTCGATCCCCGTGTCAGGCGATCCAAATTTTCGGAAAAAGATCCAATATCTCGGATATGAGTCTCCTCGACCGTCTGCGCCCTAAGTGGCAGCACAGTGACCCCGAAGTGCGCATGACCGCCGTGCGCCAGCTTGGTAGGGACGATCAAGACCTCCTTAGCAACCTGGCCCGAGAGGATGACGATCCCCGCGTGCGGCGTATTGCCGTCAAGAAGATAGAGGATCCCCGGGAGCTTCAGGCAATCTCCGAGCACGAGCGAAACGAAAGCCTAAAGGAGCTAGCCGCCGGACGCGCGGCAGAACTCTTGGTAGCGCGGGCCAGCTCGAAGGACAGCCTCGACGGCTGTGAGGAGGCGCTCTCTCGGCTCACCCAAACCAAACACATCGTGCAAGTTGCCATCCACGCCGCACATCCTTCCATCCGACGAGCCGCCCTGGCTCGGCTCTCCGATGAAAAGGCAGTGGCCGAGATCGCGGCGAGAGCCAGCGACCCCTCCCTCCGGGAGGAAGCACTGGGACGGGTGCGCGATCCGTCGCTCCTCCAGCGCATCGCGGCCAACGGTGCGGCCCCGGAGATTGCACTGGCAGCGGTGGAGAAGATCGACGACGCCGATACGCTTCACGCCATCGCCGAGGAGCGCCACGCCCACCGGAGCGTCCGTGAAAAAGCCCACGCCCGGCTCGAGCTGATCATGACCGACGACCACCCGCTTCGCGCCGAGCCACGGCGCAAGCGTCAGCAGGAGCTTTGTCTCGATCTAGAGAGCTTGGCGGAAACCCCCGAGGAGAAAAGCGCAGAAATCGCAGCGGAGCGGATTCGCGAGGAATGGAACCGGCTAGCGGCGAAGACCGATCCTGACGAGGACGTACGGCGGCGCTTCGAGGCCGCTGGGCGAGCGGTTTCCGACCAAGCGGAGCGCCAGGCGAGTCGTAAAGCGGAGGAAGAGCGACGCGAGGCTCAACGCCGGATGATTCTCGCCAACCGGTTGGCTCTTTGTGAGAAAGTCGAATCCCTTGAAGGAGACGCCGCCTTGCCAGGCCTCGAGCAAGCGCGCGCCGACTGGGAAAGCCTCGATCCGCTCCCCGCCGACGCGACGACGGACGAGGGCGAGGCTTTGGCAATAAGGTTCGCGCGTGCGGCCGAGCAATGCCAGAGCCGTCACCAAAGCTGGCGCACCCAACTGGCCTTGGAACGATCCGTGGAAGAGCTCCTGGCGGAGGCGGAAGCGCATTGCCAATCGCCACGACTCTCCGACGCGGTGCGCGATTGGCAGCTACTGCAAGACCGCTGGGCCAAGATCGAAGAGACTGTGCTAGCAGGCGGTTGGAAAGAATTGGCGGCCAACGCCCGTCAACGGTTCGACGTTGCCGGCCAGAGACTCGTCGCCCGACAGAAAGAGAACGCCGACCGGCAAGAGCAGGTCCGGCAGCAGAACCTGGCCCGCCTGAGGGAGCTATGCACTCGCCTGGAGGGAATGGGACAAACGCCAGAGTTGAGCCTCAAGGCAGCCGGTGCCGGGTTGCGACGCGTTGCGCAGGTCATGAAGCAAATGGGGTCGCTCCCCACCGCGGAGAGTCGCACCGCATGGAAGGACCGCCTCACCCTGGCGCGACAAAAGCTATTCGAGCGCTTTCAGGAACAGAAAGAGACCGAGGAGTGGAAACGCTGGGCGAACGTCGATGTGCAGGAAAAGCTCATCGGAAAGACCGAAGCCCTCGGTGAGGTGCAAGACCTCGGGCAGGTGGCAAAGCAGCTTCGACAAATCCAGGAAGAATGGAAACGCGCCGGGGAGGCTCCCCGTGGCAAATCGGAGTCGCTATGGAAACGCTTCAGCAAGGCTCGTGACGAGCTCCGCGACCGCTGCCACGCCTATTATGCCGAGAATCTCAAGAGGAAGGAAGCACTCTGCGAGAAGGTCGAGAGTCTCGCCCAGTCCAGCGATTGGAACAAGACCGCCGAAGCCATCAAGAAGATCCAGGCCGAATGGAAGGAGACCGGACCGGTCGCGCCCAAGAAAGTGAAGGCGGTGTGGCACCGATTCCGAAAGCCTTGTGACGAGTTCTTCACTCGCCGCAAGGAGCATCTGGATCGGCTAAAGGATGACCGCCTGGAGAACGGCAAGAAGAAGGCGGCGCTTTGCGAGAAAGCCGAGGGGCTGGCCGATTCCACCCAGTGGGATGAAGCCTCCAAGGAGATCATGAGGCTTCAGTCGGAGTGGAAGGAGATCGGTCCGGTTCCTCACAAGAAGTCCGAAGTACTCTGGAATCGGTTCCGCACCGCCTGCGATCGGTTTTTCGATCGACGGAAGCGCCGGGGAGAGGTGGAGCTCGAGGAGAAACTAAGAACGAAAGAGGCGACCTGTCTGGGGTTGGAGGCGCTCGCCGCGTCGGTACAGGGTGCCGACGCCCCTTCGGCGGAGACGGTCGGTCAAAGAGTCCTCGCGGCATGGACGGAGTGGACGAGCGCGGGCGCCGTGCCACCGGGCAAGGCGGAGGCTCTCCAGGACCGCCTGCAGAAAGCCTGCGCGCAGATCGTCGCCGTTTTTCCGGATGGCCTGCGGGGCACGCCGCTCGATCCCCGCGCCAATCACAAACGGCGCGAAAAAATCTGCTTGCGTCTGGAAGAGCTGGTCGCCGCCCATTCCAAGTCCGGCAGCCACGCCACCATCGAAGACGTCGCGGAAAAGCTGAAGCGAGCTCTCGCCGCCAACACCATCGGCGCCACGGCGGTCCCTCAGAAGAAGAACTGGCGGGCCGCCCTCGAGGAAGCGGAACAGTTGAAGGCCAACTGGGAGCGACTCGGCCCAATCCTCGGCGCCCAGGATCGAATACTCTCCGATCGGTTTCGAAAGGCCTATGAGAATCTCTCCCGGCTGCGCCGAGGGTCGGAGACCGACGCCCCTCCGACTAAGCGAGTTTCCTCTCGGGATAACCGAAGCTAGGCAGGCGCCGAAGGCTCGGCGGGCTTGAACCGGCGCAGCCGCAAGGCGTTCAGAACCACTGAGACCGAGCTCATGGCCATGGCGGCCGCGGCAACGACCGGAGAGAGGAGAATCCCCATGGTCGGATAGAGCACACCGGCGGCCACCGGAATGCCGATAGAGTTGTAGAAGAAGGCCCAAAACAAATTTTGTTTAATGATTTGAAGTGTGCGGCGCGACAACAGGACGGCCTCCACCACGCCTTCCAGGCCTCTCTTCACTAGCGTGATGTCGGCGGTCTCCATGGCGATATCGGTTCCCGACCCGACCGCAATGCCAACATCGGCCTGTGCCAGAGCCGGCGCATCGTTGATGCCGTCTCCGACCATCGCTACCACCGCGCCCCCCTCCTGGAGTCTTTTCACTTCCGCCGCTTTCCGATCGGGAAGCACCTCCGCCACAACGCGATCGATGCCGACCTGTCTGGCAATCGTCTCCGCCGTCCCTCGACTATCGCCACTTATCAGGTAGACGTCGAGCCCCAACCCCTTCAACGCCCGAACCGCGGCCGCCGAGCTGTCTCGCGCCGAATCGGCCACGCCCAGGATCCCCCAAAGAGCACCTTCCACCAGAACGAACAGGGAGCTCTTTCCTTCCTCGGAGAGATGGTGGGCGGCTTTCAAAAGCCTCCCCAGCTCGACCCCCTGTTCCTTCATGAAGCGAAGGTTTCCCAACAGGACGCTCTTCCCCGCCACCACCGCCCGCACGCCCCGTCCGGGGAGGGCTTGGAAGCTCTCCAGCGGAGAAAGCTCGATTCTTAAGCTTTGTGCGTATTCGACCACCGCGCGTCCCACCGGATGCTCGGACCCCGTTTCGGCCGATGCCGCCAGGGCCAAAATCTGCCACGTCTCGTAACCGTCGTTCGCCAGGATGTCGGTGACGGTGAGCCTTCCCTCCGTTACCGTTCCCGTCTTGTCGAGAATGACGGTGTCCACGCTACCGAGGCGCTCCAGAGTCGCCGCCGATTTGATGAGAATCCCCCGCTCCGCGCCCCGTCCGGTGGCGACCACGATGGCGGTGGGCGTGGCCAAACCGAGGGCGCACGGACAGGCGATGATCAGAACGCCGATGGCATTCAACAGCGCAAAATTGAGCGCCGGCGCCGGGCCGTAAAGAGACCAGATCAAGAAAGTGAGACCGGCCAGCGCCACCACCAGCGGAACGAAAACGCCGGCAATCTTGTCGGCCAGGCGCTGGATGGGTGCCTTCGAGCCCTGAGCCTCTTGTACCCAGCGAATGATCTGCGCCAGCACGGTCTCGCTACCGACCCGGGTAGCTTGAAAACGAAACGTTCCAACTTGGTTCAAGGTCCCGCCCACCACCGTGTCTCCTCGCGTCTTCTCGACGGGAAGGCTTTCACCGGTGACCAGAGATTCGTCCACCGTCGATGCGCCCTCCCGGATAACCCCGTCCACCGGTATCTTTTCCCCGGGACGGACGATGACGAGATCGCCGACCCGGACGTCCTGCAACGGAACCTCCTGCTCACCTCCGCCCCTCATTACCCGCGCGGCCTTCGCTTGCAGTCCTACCAGCTTGCGAATGGCATCGGACGCCCGGCCCTTGGCCCTCGCCTCCAGCACTCTGCCCAGGAGGACCAGAGTAATGATCATTCCGGTCGTGTCGTAGTAGAGCCCCGGCGATCGCCCTGCCGTCGGGAAGAGACCCGGCCAGAAGGTGGCGGCGGTACTATAAATGTAGGCAGCGGAGGCACCGAGAGCGATCAGGCTGTCCATGTTGAAGGTGAAGGAACGCAGTCCGACGATAAGCCCACGGAGAAACTGCTCGCCACACCAGAAGAGGAGCGGCGTGGCGAGCAGAAACAAAAAAACATGCAGCACCTCGACCGACAAGCTGCGGGAGAGCGCGGGAATCATGCTGCCCAGCATGATGAGAACGGTGAGAATCGAGGAAAAAACGAGCTTCGACTTCAAGGCGCGGTACTCGGCCGATCGGACTCGCTTCTCCATGTCCTCCGATGCCTCACCGGGTTCGCTGATCAGGAGACGGTACGGGCCGGCGGCGGAGACCACCTGGGCGAGCCTCTGGAGACCGATCGTTCCGGGGTCATAAGATACCGACAGGCGTTCGGTAGCGAAGTTGACCGTGGCCTGCTGCACCCCCGGCAATCTATCCAGCGCCTGTTCGATCGCGCCGACGCAGCTCGCGCAGTGCATGCCCTGCACCGGTGCATCCAAGCGCGCCAACCCGTTTCCAGGTGCGGTGGACGCTGCCGGCGGGATCTCGATGCGGACGTTGGTCGTCATGGGCGATGGGCTACCGCTCTTGCCGGCGACGCCGTTGCGCTCCGAATAGAGCTCCGGCTCCCGTTCGAAGGCGGTCTTGCAGCCCTCCGCGCAGAAAGCGTAGGACTCACCACCGCGGGTGGTCTTGAATCGAGCCTTCTCGGGATCGACCTTCATCCCGCAAACCGGGTCGATACTGTCGATACTTAGGTTTGAGGCCTTGTGCTCTGTCTTGGAACCCATGTGGATCGAGTCTAGCACCGGTTCCGTTTCAGCATCAAGGCCGCTTGATCGCAAACAAACTGTCAGATTAGGCTTGGCGAGTGCCCAACCGGAAGCGTCGCACCACCCCGGCCGACGATCGGGACCGAACGCTCCTTCACGAGCTCCAGGCTCCCCTCACCCATTTGCGAGTCCTCATCGAGAAGGCACGCGCCGCTTCTTGGTGTGGCTCGGAGTGTCAGGCGGCGCTCGAGCCCTGTTTGGAACAGTTGCGGCTGGCCGGTCAAATGATCAGCGACCTCCTTCTCTTGGAGAAACAGGACGCCGGAAAACTGGTCGCCGAGCGTCGGGCGGTCGATCTGGGAGATCTGGTGTCTCGGACGGCCCGCGCCTATGGACCGGTCGCGGAGTCCAAGGGCATTTCGCTCTCCTTTGGCGACCTCCGCGCATCCACAGTGCATGGAAATGACCAGCAGATTCGACGTATCCTCGCCAATTTGCTCGACAACGCGGTGCGACACACGTCTTCGGGAGGAACCATCCGCATTCAGTTGCTCGAGGGTGAGTCCTGGGCGGAGATCCAAGTCATCGACAGTGGTTGCGGCATCTCGCCCGAGCACCTACCGCGCATCTTCGATCGTTTCTACCAGGTCGACAAGACGACGGATGGCGAGACGGGCGGAGTCGGCCTGGGTCTTGCCATCGCCCGCGCCCTGGCCGACCAAAACGAAGCGAAGCTCAGTGCGGAGAGTACCCTCGGAAAGGGCTCGAAGTTCACTCTGCGCCTTCCGCGTGCCGCGAGAAACCGCACGTCGTAGGTCCAAAGGTATACGACTTCAGTCAACCGAGCTCCTTCGTTCTGGGGTGGTGGGATAGTGCGTGACGGCGAGCCAGATATCGAGCGCCCCGGCTCTCCACAGAAGGTCCGCCGGGAAGACGTCCGTCTGAACCTCTGCATCCCGCCACAGAACGCTGAAATCGAGCGAGATCCCTTCGACGCCCGAGAAGCTTCCCAGTCGTCTCAGCTCCTCCTCGTACTCATCGAGGAACAGGATGGACTCCCGGATCTGTCCTTCCAGATCGGAGGCATCCGCGTGACTGATGGTAACGGAGAAGCCGGAAGAGGGTCTCCGCGCGCCGTTCCCCTTGCCGGAAGGAACCGGCTCCCCTTTCTGATAGACCCTATCCGGCTGCAGCGGACTGCCGGTCAAGAATTCCCTAACTTCGAAGGCCTGGCCATGGGCCCGGAGAACGCAGCTCATCGATTCTTATCCCCAGTTGCGCCGGCCCCTCTTCTCGATTCGAAAAGCCTTCCCGTCGGCTTCGGTTAATTGACGAAGCGACGGAGAAGGCGGACCATGGAAGCATGGGGGCTGCGGGATGGCCGGTCAAGGCGAGATCCTACCAACCCATTCTTGCCATCACTTTCTCCTCGTTCACCAGCTTCGCGTTGATCGCTCTCTATCATCGGAGCGCGCTCCGGCTCGACGAACACTCCTGGAGCTCGTCGCTTTTCGCCTGGTTCTTGTTGGGAATCGCCTACACTCACTTCTTCGAGTACGGCTATCATCGTTTTCTCATGCACGCCAGGGCCGGTTGGCCCGGCTTCATCAATAGAAACCATCTGCGGCATCATCAGGTATTCTATGGCGACAACTTCACGTCGCGAGATCGCGAAGATTGGCAATTCATCGCCAGCCCCTGGTTTGTCTTTCCCACGCTCCTGTTGGTTCACTATGCCATTCTTCGAGCGTTCCTGCTTCCCAGGGATCTGGTCGTGTTTTTCGGCGGCGTGCTCCTGCACTATCTCGTCTTCGAGTGGAGCCATTGGCTGACACATGTGGAGGGCAACGTCATCGATCGCCTGATCGGCAGGATCCCGGTACTACGAACCGCCAGGAGCTACCACATCCGGCACCACCAGTCTCACCACGAGATTCCAACCGCGAATTTCAACTTCAACCCGCCGTTCTTAGGTGATTGGTTGTGCGGTACCTTGAGAGTACCCCCCGGCGCCCGGCTCCGGACGGCCAGGCCATTCGACTGGAGACCGATCTCTCCCGCTGAGCCGGCTGAG